>ERZ812616.36-NODE-36-length-188488-cov-5.105634_pt1 | contig 188488 bp, 146 predicted proteins | sample MGYA00376249_ERZ812616 | MGnify/ENA primary metagenome ERZ812616 (study PRJEB26924, sample SAMEA4378265) | human gut metagenome | biome: human gut; feature: human-associated habitat; material: faeces | place: China | collected 2013 ...
GGAGTGGGATTGGGGAGGGGGAACTGAGATATAAATTTTGATCGTAATAAAAATGTCATAAAATCTTATCAGAAAAGGGTTGGACATCAATCATGGCAGTGCGTTATAATAAACGTATTGATTAATTACTAGTGAAGAGGTAGGAATTGGATGGAGAGAGAGAAACCACGCAGCAGAAAGAAGAAGTCGCTGGGCATAAAGGGTTGGGCCGCTGTTTTAGGTGGGATCGCAGTGGCGGGGGCCGCGGCGGTTACTGTGATGTACATACAGACGGGGAAGCAGTATCGCACTGTGTTTTTTCCGAATACGACAATTAATGGGGTTGATGCGTCGAAGAAGACTGTGGATGAAGTGAAGCAGCTGATTGCTTCTGGCATCGATGGATATACGCTGACCATAAAGGAGAGAGGCGGAGCGGAGGAAGTGATATCGGGCGATGATATTGGCCTGGAATCTGTCTTTGACGGCAGCCTCGAAAAGATTCTGGAGGAACAGGAGCCTAATGACTGGTTCCGTCACAGAAAGACGCCTCAGTCTTTTGAGATCGATACGATGATCCAGTTTAATGAGGAGAAGCTTGGGGAAGTGATCGGTGCGCTTAAGTGTTTTGATGAGGCACAGGTGGTGAAACCACAGGATGCGGCCATGTCGGAGTATGTGTCCGGACAGGGATACAGTGTGATTCCGGCTGTGGAGGGGAATGAACTGGATAAGGAGAAGGTGGCGGCCGGTGCTCAAGAAGCGGTTAGCGGGTTACAGCGAGAGCTGTCTCTGGAGGAGCTGGATGCATATGTGAAGCCGGGAATCGCCAGTGATGATGCGGAACTTCTTGCCCGTGTGCAGGTGCTGAACAGATTTGTGAATGTCAGGGTGACTTATACTTTTGGAGACAGCCGGGAAGTGCTGAGCGGTGATACGATTAAGGACTGGGTCGGCATTGGTGACGATGGGAATGCCTATGTCAGCAGCAGTGCAGTTACGGAGTATGTGAAGAGTCTGGCTTCTAAATATGACACTTATAATAAGGCGAAAACCCTGAATACTTCGTATGGAAAGACGGTCAGGATTACGGGAGGCAGCTATGGCTGGAGGATCGATCAGGCCGCAGAGGCAGATGAACTGGCGGCTATTATCCGTTCCGGCGAGAGCCAGACGAGAGAACCGGTCTATAAGCAGAAGGCGGTCAGCCATGGTGCGAATGACTATGGCAGCACCTATGTGGAGATTAACTTGACGGCGCAGCACCTGTTCTATTATAAAGACGGCAGTCTTGTGGTGGAATCTGATTTTGTGTCGGGCAATGAAGCCAAAGGCTGGGCTACTCCGGCGGGAGTCTATCCGCTGACGTATAAGCAGAAGGACGCGGTTTTAAAGGGCGAAGATTATAAGACGCCGGTGGATTACTGGATGCCGTTTAACGGCGGAATCGGTCTGCACGATGCAACATGGCGGTCCAGCTTTGGAGGTACGCTGTATAAAAATGGCGGGTCCCACGGCTGTGTTAATCTGCCGCATTCCGTAGCGCAGAAGATCTTTGAGAATATCTCGGCAGGTACTCCGGTACTCTGTTACCATCTGGAGGGAACGGAGTCGAAGACTACTTCAACACCGGCGGGAAAGCCGATACAGCCGACGACAGCGGCGCCGGAGACAACGGCAGCGGCTCCCACTACGGCCTCGACTACGGCCTCTCCTGAGAGTACGGCACCGTCTGAGGCTCCTGTGCCAAAGCCAACGGAGAGCCAGACTGCAGCTCCGACGAAGGCTCCGGAGACGGAAGCCTCGACGGCGGCTTCTTCAGAGAGCGGAGAGAAGGGGCCTGGAATTCCAACGGGGAGTTCGGGGAATAAAGAGATTGGACCGGGGGTCTCATGACGGTGGGACCGGGAAAAGATTAGTTTTAAGAAAAGAGGAATCGGCATATGCTGATTCCTCTCATGGTTTCTGCTGAATTTTGGAGCCTGCGCCGGATTGAGGGTTATTCCCACTCAATCGTAGCCGTAGGCTTCGGACTTAAATCGTAGCACACACGGTTTACATTCTTCACTTCTTTTAAAATACGGTCTGTAATCTTTAACAGCACGGAGTAATCGATCTGCTCGATAGAGGCGCTCATGGCGTCGATGGTGTTGACCGCGCGGAGGATGACCGGATAATCGAAGCATCTGGCGTTATCGCGGACACCGACGGATTTGAAATCGGGTACGATGGTGAAGTACTGCCATACAGTCTTGTCCAGACCGGCTTTGGCAAATTCTTCACGCAGGATGGCGTCGGACTCACGGACTGCTTCCAGACGTTCTCTGGTGATGGCGCCGAGACAGCGCACGCCCAGACCCGGGCCCGGGAACGGCTGACGGTATACCATCTCTGCCGGAAGTCCCAGTTCTACGCCGCAGGCACGGACCTCGTCCTTGAACAGCTGACGCAGAGGCTCTACCAGCTGGAACTGTAAATCTTCCGGAAGGCCGCCTACATTATGATGGGATTTGACCATCTTGGCAGTCTTTGTTCCGCTTTCTACAATGTCGGGATAGATCGTTCCCTGTGCCAGGAATTCGATTCCCTCCAGTTTTCTGGCTTCTTCTTCAAATACACGGATAAATTCCGCACCGATAATTTTTCTCTTCTGCTCCGGATCGGCAACCCCTGCAAGCTTGCCAAGGAAACGTTCGGTTGCGTCCACGTATACTAAATTGGCATCGAGCTGATGCTTGAACACGTCGATGACTGATTCAGATTCTCCCTTGCGCATCAGGCCGTGATTGACATGGACACAGGTGAGCTGTTTACCGATGGCCTTAATCAAAAGGGCGGCTACGACGGAACTGTCCACACCGCCGGAGAGGGCGAGCAGAACCTTCTTATCGCCTACCTGGCTGCGGATCAGCTCTACCTGGTCGGCAATGAAATTCGTCATGTTCCAGTTGGCCTGCGCATGGCAGGTGTCAAATACAAATTCCCTTATCAGAGAGACTCTTGTGTCCTCGTCCTCAGGCCATTCTGCTGCGCGGTTTTCGCAGGATGCCGGCTCGTGTCCGGCGGCCATGACGGGATAGCCTGCTTCGTAGATTTCCGGCAGAACATCGATTCGTACGCCGTCCACGATATGGTTGGGACCTCCGTTTATGATCACGCCCTTTACGTTGGGAAGCTTTTTGAGCTCTTCCGCGGTAATGTCATGGGGATAAATTTCACTGTAAACGCCGACTGCACGGATTTCCCGGGCCAGCCTTGTATTTTCTGTACTTCCCAAGTCCAGAATGACTATCATATCCTGTTTCATAAGTGCCTCCTTTGACCTTCTCTTCTGTGATTCTAATGTAAAGCTGTAATTATTTTGCTGTAATATCTAGTGTAGCAGAAAATGAATCGAAGGTAAATGAAATTTTCATGATTTTAACAGACTTTCAGTAGACAAATGCAGAAATTAGACGTATAGTATATGAGAAATTGTTGCGATTGCAACAGTTGAAACTGCAAGTGAAGAGATGGAGGCAGACATGTTTCGAAGATTCTACGGTTATATGAAGGATTACCGGAAATACGGGCTTTTCAGCTGTGCGTGCGTGGCTTTGGAGGTTATGTTCGAACTGGTGATTCCGCTGGTTATGGCGGATATTATCGATGTGGGCGTGGCAAACGGAGACAGGAGTTACATTATCACGAAGGGAATCGAGATGTGCATACTGGCGCTTATGGCGCTGGGGCTTGGAGCTGCATATTCCAGATTCGCGGCGCTGTGCGGCCAGGGGCTGGGAGCGGAGCTCAGGAAGGCGGAGTATCAGAAGATCCAGAGCTTTTCTTTTTCCAATACAGATCATTTTACCACTTCCTCCCTCGTTACGAGGCTTACCAGCGATGTGACGGTGATTCAGAACGCTGTGACCACTGGCCTCAGACCCGTCGTGCGTGCTCCCGTGATGATGGTGACAGCGCTCTGCCTTTCATTTTCCATCAATGCCAGGCTGGCACTGATTTTCCTGGTGGCGGCTCCGCTTCTCGGGATTATCCTGTTTACCATCATCAGCCATGTGAGGCCGCTGTATTCCAGGATGCAGAGGAGCGTTGATCTGGTAAACCGGATTGTACAGGAGAATTTAACTGCGGTCCGGGCGGTCAAGGCGTATGTCCGGGAAGGCTATGAGATGGAAAAATTTGATGCGGTCAACTCGGAACTGCAGACGGTGTCGGAGAGAGCGTTCGGCCTGGCCTGTATGAACATGCCCGCCATGCAGTACGTGATGTATGCCACCATCGTGTCTATTCTGTGGTTTGGCGGCAGCTTGATTTTTACCGGAGGAATGCAGGTGGGAGAGCTCACCGGCTTCTTAAGCTATGTCCTTCAGGTTCTCAACTCTCTGATGATGATTTCCAATGTGTTTATGATGGTGACCCGTTCCATGGCCTCGGGAAAACGTATTCTGGAAGTCTTGGATGAGGAGATTGAGATTAAGGATGAGAGCAGTGAACCGTTGGTCGTGGAGAAGGGCGGAATCACCTTCGACCATGTATCATTTAAATATAAAAAGAATGCAAAGGAATACGTCCTGTCCGATGTCAGTCTCGACATAAAGCCGGGACAGACGGTGGGAATTATCGGCGGTACCGGCTCGGCGAAGACGACGCTGGTCCAGCTGATTCCAAGACTTTATGAAGCCACGGAGGGGGAGGTGCGCATCGACGGAAAACCGGTGAAATCGTATCCGCTGGAGCACCTGCGCGATGCGGTAGCCGTTGTTCTTCAGAAAAACACGCTGTTTTCCGGAACGATCGAAGATAATCTGCGATGGGGAAAAGAGGATGCCTCGAGGGAGGAAATGGAGTGGGCGTGTAGAATCGCCGGGGCGGCTGAATTCGTGGAGCGTTTCCCGGATGGGTACGATACGTATCCCGATCAGGGCGGGGTGAACTTATCGGGCGGCCAGAAGCAGCGGCTCTGCATCGCAAGGGCTGTCTTAAAGCGGCCCAGGATTTTGATTCTCGATGATTCTACCAGCGCCGTGGATACGGCCACTGAGACAGGAATCCGAAGAGGGTTAAGGGAGAGCCTTCCGGATATGACGAAGATCATCATTGCCCAGCGGATCACCTCTGTGCAGGAAGCAGATCAGATCATTATCATGGAAGACGGAAAGGTTCATGCGGCAGGCACTCACAAGAGCCTGCTGGCCTCTGATCCCATCTACCAGGAAATCTATTCTTCCCAGCATTTCCTGCCAGACGGCAGTGAGGGAGAACTTCCGCAGAAGGGAGTGAGCTTATAATGGCAAAATATATTGGCTATAAGAAACCGAAGAATACAAAAAAGACGCTGCTGCGGCTCATTTCCTATATGGGGAGACATAAATTTTCCATGTTTGCCGTGGGAATTCTGGTGATTGTCAGCAGCCTTGCCAGTGTATTTGGAACGTATATGCTGAAGCCGGTCATTAACAATTACATCATTCCGAAGGATATTCCGGGACTCGTAAAGGCATTGGTCTTTATGGGGGTGATGTATGCGGTGGGAGCAACGGCCACGCTGGGGTATAACCGCCTGATGGTGAAAACGTCGCAGAAGATTGTAAAGGAAATACGAAAAGATCTCTTTAATCATACGCAGACGCTTCCACTGGCGTATTTCGACTCCCATACCCATGGGGAGTTGATGAGTCATTTTACGAACGATGTGGATACGATCGCGGAGGCGCTGAACAACAGCTTTACACTGCTGATCCAGAGCTTTATCACAACTGTTGGCACGATGGTGATGATTGTGATTCTGAGTTTCCGGCTGTCACTTATCGTACTGGGCTGTATGGCGCTCATGTTTCTGTTTATCCGGTTCAATAGTAAACGGAGCCGGAAATATTTCATGGAACAGCAGAAGTATTTGGGGGAGATCAATGGTTTCATTGAGGAGATGGTGGGCGGACAGAAGGTGGAAAAGGTCTTTAACCACGAGAAGAAGGATTATGAGGAATTTTGCAGGAAAAATGAGCGTCTTCGCCAGGCGTCGACCAACGCAATGGCCTATTCCGGCTTAATGGTGCCTGTCGTCGTCAGTATTTCCTATTTTAATTATGCGGTTTCCGCCTGTGTGGGCGGACTGTTTGCACTGGCCGGCCTTATGGACATCGGAAGTCTGGCTTCCTATCTGGTCTACGTCCGTCAGAGTGCCATGCCGATCAATCAATGCACCCAGCAGGTCAATTTCATTCTGGCGGCTCTGTCCGGTGCGGAGCGCATCTTTGAAATGATGGATGAGGAGCCAGAGGTGGATGAGGGCACCGTAACTCTGTGCCGGGTGGAGGAAAAGCCGGATGGAACTCTGGGCGAATGCAGCCGGAAGAGCGGACTGTGGGCGTGGAAAATCACGGATGAGGAGGGAGGAAAAAGTACTCTCGTTCCGTTAACGGGTGATGTTCGTTTTGAACATGTGGTATTCGGCTATGCGGCAAGCCCCCCTCACCCTGGTTCGGCGGGAAGTAATGAGAAGAAAAAGATTCTCGACGACATCAGCCTCTTTGCAAAGCCGGGACAGAAGATTGCATTTGTAGGATCCACGGGCGCCGGGAAGACGACCATCATCAACCTGATCAACCGGTTCTATGAGATTCAGGGCGGGGTGATCACCTATGACGGAATCGACATCACAAAGATCAGGAAGGCAGACTTGCGGCGTTCACTGGGATTTGTCCTACAGGATACCCACTTGTTTACCGGTACCATCGCGGAGAACATACGGTACGGAAATCTGGAAGCTTCAGAGGAGGACGTGATTCGTGCTGCAAAGATTGCCAACGCGCATTCCTTTATCCGGCGTCTTCCAGAGGGATACGAGACCGTATTGGAAAGTGACGGTGCGAATCTGTCCCAGGGACAGAGGCAGCTTCTGGCAATCGCACGGGCCGCAGTGGCCTCCCCGCCGGTTCTGGTGCTGGATGAGGCGACCAGCTCCATCGATACGAGGACGGAGCGTCTGATCGAAAACGGCATGGATGCGTTGATGGAGGGGCGTACGGTGTTCGTCATCGCCCACCGTCTTTCCACGGTGCGCAATTCTAAGGCCATCATGGTCCTGGAGCACGGAAGGATCATGGAGCGTGGCAGCCACGAGGAACTGCTGGAGCAAAAAGGGCGGTATTACCGGCTCTATACGGGGCAGTTTGAATTGGAGTGAAAAATACTTGAAATCTGTTAAAAAAAAGGGCATAATAAGTGACGTTGGATCGTTAGAGATAAGAAAGGCGGTATCAAAAGAATGGACCGAAAACAGGAGGTCAGAGACTTAATGTTCCGTACTGAGATGGCCAGAAAGAGGCGGATCCATCCGGTATGGACCGATATGGGGCTGATTGCAGGGCAGCCCAGGGTATTAAGCCAGCTGTTCATCAAAGATCATATAACGCAGAAAGAGCTTGCAGAGGCATGCTGTATCGAACCGGCCACGCTGTCGCGTGCGCTGGACCGTCTGGAAGCCATGGGATATATTATCAGAAACGACAATCCTCAGTGCCGCCGTTCCTTCTTAATCTCTCTGACGGAAGAGGGAAAAAAGATGGCGGTAAAGGTGAAGGATACATTTGAGGGGCTGGAAGAAGAGATGATGGACGGTTTTTCAGATGAGGAGATGGATACAGTTATCAGCCTTGTTTCCAGAATCTATGAAAACCTGAGGAAGGCAGACGGAAAAGATCCGGCCGGTGATCAGGAATAAGCCGGGAGAAGCGGACACGGGACTCCGGGCAGGAAATAAAGTGTAGAGAAAAGGGAGGTATTTAACGCATGGAAGCAGTAAAAAAAGAGTCATTTGTGCCGATGGCATTTTTCAAGAAAGAAGCCTATACAGGCAGCTTTAAGGGAATGCGCTACCGCGTGATAAAATCCGAAGACCAGTTTGAAGCAGTTGTCTATCCGGAACCGTATTGCTTCGAGGCGACCCCGGATGAGAACAAGGTAAAGAATACCTTCCCCTTTACCGAAGAAGGCAGAGAATCCGTCGTAAACTGGCTCAACGACCAATACGACTCCCGAAAAGCAGAATGGGACTCCGCCGCCCGTTAATAACTCAGAAAAACAGACTGGCATCATATGATCTCGCTTATTCCCATTACAATGCCAGTACACAGCCCCAGTGATTGGAGAGAGGGCGCGGGTGGCCGGGGAGGAGGAGCGTACAGTTTCCTTTTCCGAGGTTCGCAGGAGCTTAAGGGGGAAGGCAGGAAAAATGGGTGGCGAAAGTTGGCCTCCAAGCCAACTTTCGAGGGCACACGGAGGAAAAATCCTTCAGGATTTCTTCCGTAGTTTGCCCGATCCGCCCATTTTTCCTGCCTTCCCCCTTTAGTTCCTGCCACCGAGGAAACAAGAAGCTGTACGTTCCTCCTCCCCGGCCACCTGCGCCCTCTCTCCAATCACTGGGGCGTACCTCCTCACAAAATTCTCATTCCCCCTTTCCTATTTCTCCCAAATATGATATGATACCATATTATTGGGACTATTTATATGGAGGAAACAGGATGGAAGAAAACAGAGAAGTATTAGAAACTGCGGAAAAAGAAGAGGTTGTTTCTAAAAACTTTATCGAGCAGGAGATAGATAAGGATCTGGCAGAAGGGGTTTACTCCCACGTGCAGACCAGATTCCCGCCGGAACCCAACGGATATTTACACATTGGACATGCTAAGTCCATTTTGTTAAACTACGGACTGGCTAAGAAGTACGGCGGACAGTTTAACCTTCGTTTTGATGATACGAATCCGACAAAAGAGAAGACGGAATTTGTAGAATCCATTATAGAGGATGTAAAGTGGCTGGGCGCCGATTTTGAGGACAGGCTGTTTTTTGCGTCCAATTACTTTGAGCAGATGTATGAGTGCGCGGTCTTCTTAATCAAGAAGGGCAAAGCATTTGTCTGTGATTTATCCGCGGAGGAGATCCGCGAGTACCGCGGCGATTTTAAGACTCCCGGAAAAGAGAGTCCGTACCGGAACCGGAGCATCGAAGAGAACTTAAGGCTTTTCGAGGAGATGAAGGAAGGAAAGTATCAGGACGGAGAAAAAGTGCTCCGCGCCAAGATCGATATGGCCTCCCCGAATATCAACATGCGCGATCCGGTCATATACCGTGTGGCCCGCATGAGCCATCACAATACCGGAGACAAGTGGTGCATCTATCCGATGTATGACTTTGCCCATCCGATTGAGGATGCTGTGGAGCATATCACGCATTCAATCTGTACTCTGGAGTTCGAGGATCACAGGCCGCTGTATGACTGGGTGGTGAGAGAATGTGAATTTGAGAACCCGCCGCGTCAGATCGAGTTCGCCAAGCTGTACTTAACGAACGTGGTAACCGGAAAGCGTTATATCAAGAAGCTGGTGGAAGACGGAATTGTGGACGGCTGGGATGACCCGCGTCTCGTATCCATCGCAGCGCTGAGAAGAAGAGGCTATACGCCGGAAGCCATCCGCATGTTTGTGGATCTGGTAGGTGTGTCCAAGGCGAACAGCTCCGTGGATTACGCCATGCTGGAGTACTGTATCCGCGAGGACTTAAAGTTAAAGAAGCCGAGAATGATGGCTGTTTTAGATCCGGTGAAGCTGGTGATTGACAACTATCCGGAAGATACGATTGAATATTTAGACGCTCCTAATAATTTGGAGAATCCGGAGCTGGGAGAGAGAAAGCTTCCCTTTGGAAAGGAACTCTACATCGAGCGGGAAGATTTTATGGAAGAACCGGTTAAGAAGTATTTCCGTCTCTTCCCGGGCAATGAGGTCCGCCTGATGAATGCCTATTTTGTGACCTGTACCGGATGCGAGAAGGACGAGAACGGCAATGTAACTGTGGTTCACTGTACGTACGACCCGGAGACGAAGAGCGGTTCCGGATTTACGGCCAGAAAGGTAAAGGGAACCATCCATTGGGTAGCCGCTAAGACTGCGGTATCCGTAGAATGCCGCCTTTATGAGAACATTGTGGATGAGGAGAAGGGCAAGTTAAACGAGGACGGAAGCCTGAATTTAAATCCGAATTCCCTTACCATTATCAAGAATTGCTATGTGGAACCGGCGCTTGCCGAGGCGAAGCCTTATGACAGCTACCAGTTTGTGAGAAATGGCTTTTTCTGCGCCGACTGTAAGGACAGCACGCCGGAGCATCTGGTATTTAACCGGATCGTGTCCTTAAAGAGCTCCTTTAAGATTACGAAATAGAAGTTTCGCCCGAAGCTGCGGAATTATGCGGCAGAGAAGTGAATAAGATAGAACAGAATGTTTGAAAAGACGATACTGAATTGATAAACAGGCAATGAAAGATGCCGCGGGGGATATGTTGTTGACCTGGCCGGACCGTACTGCGGTGACGGGCCGGAAGGACTGATCCCGCGGCACTTTTTATACATGCAGGCGGCAGGTACTGTGATACACCGTGGAGGCTGCGGCGGCAACGTGCGTTTACACTTCAGTCTTAAGGAGGTGGAGCAGTGGAACTTATGATCCCTCTGGACAGTCATTCAGGGATGCCTTATTATGAACAGATTTACGAATATATCAGAGAAGAGATTAAGAAGGGAAATTTAAAGTCCCCCACCCGTCTTCCGTCGACCCGTCTGCTCGCGGAGCATTTGAAGGTCAGCAGGAGCACGACGCAGATGGCGTACGAACAGCTGCTGTCGGAAGGATATATTGAATCGGTGCCGTGTAAAGGATACTTTGTGTCGCGTATCGAGGAACTGGTGGACACGGGGCAGGAGAACGGGGGAGAAAGCCCGTTTTTTGGAATGTATCCGTGGGAAGTGCCGGGAGACAGTCAGCCGGCAGCAGCCGGAGAGGGGGAATACCGGGTGGATTTTTCGCCGCGCGGCGTTGATCTGGACAGTTTTCCCTTTAATACGTGGAGAAAGATCACGAAGATTACGCTGGTGGACGACAACAAGGAGATGTTTGCCACAGGGGATCCGCAGGGAGAACCCGCATTTCGTGAGGCGATCCGGGGATACCTCCATTCAGCCAGAGGGGTGAACTGCACAGCGGAGCAGATTGTAGTCGGCGCAGGAACAGAATACTTACTGATGCTGCTTTCCCGTATTCTGGGGCCGGATCATACCATAGCCATGGAAAATCCCACCTACAAACAGGCGTACCGCGTCTTCGAGAGTCTGGGATACCCGGTGGTGCCTGTGGAGATGGACGGCTCCGGTCTGGAGACTTCTTTGCTTGAGGGAAGCGGGGCGGATATCGCCTATGTGATGCCGTCCCATCAGTATCCGACAGGAATTGTGATGCCGGTCAAAAGGCGGCAGGAACTGCTTTCCTGGGCCTATAAAAAAGAGGGACGCTATCTGATCGAGGATGACTATGACAGTGAGTTCCGGTATAAAGGAAAACCAATCCCTGCGCTTCAGGGAATGGATGGAAGGGAACGGGTTATCTACAGCGGAACATTTTCAAAATCCATAGCGCCGGCGATCCGGGTAAGCTACCTGGTGCTTCCGAAGCCGCTTCTGGCGGTCTATAAGGAGCGGGTGAATTTTTATACATCTACGGTGTCCAGGATCGATCAGAATATCCTGTACCAGTTTATGGTGAGCGGCTGCTATGAGCGCCATTTAAACCGGATGCGGGCCGTGTATAAGGCAAAACACGACGCGCTGATCGGAGCTTTAAAGCCGTTTGAACATCAATTTGCAGTAAAAGGAGAGTATGCGGGCCTCCATCTGCTTCTGACCGATAAGAAAAACAGAACGGAGAAGTGGCTGGTGGAGTCTGCGAAACGTGCGGGGGTAAAGGTTTACGGTCTGTCTTCCTATCTGATCCGGGAGGGGAAGGCGGTGGTGGCGCCTACTGTAATCCTGGGGTATGCGATGCTCAGTGAAGATGCGATTAAAGAGGGAATCCGGCTGCTTCGTGCGGCCTGGTCATCGGATGGAGAACAGGAGGAGTAATAGTGAAGATTCCGTTAAGGGCTGCCGGAGCAGCCGCTGTAATTGTGGTTTTACTGCTTGTTGTAGGTATTCTTGGAAACGTTCGGATATCGGGATATTTAAGGGCCAGCATGGAGGAATCCATTCATCAGGTCGAGAGTGAGATTGCCAGTAAAGAGGTGCAGGAATCCATCGAGGAGTCAAAAATAGAAGAGACCGCGGTACATGAGATTACGCTTACTTATACGGAAGAACAGCTTTTGAAGCTGCTGGAGGAAAAACTGCGCGCCAATGACTTAGAGGGAGCAGCGAGAGTGCTGAACGAGAATGAGTCTGCATTTCAGGATTTGTTTTTTGGAAAACTGGCGGATGAGATTTGTCTGTATGATGGAAGTGTGATGAAGGACGAGGCGGATGGCTTCGGCCTCGTGTTCCAGCGTGCGGGAACTGTCTTCTACGGTACGTTTAAAGACGGAAAGCCGTCGGGGCAGTGTGTGGCCCTTCAGGCGATTACACTGGATGAGGGAGTCCGTTACGATTACTCCGACGGAACATGGGTGGATGGCGTCATGGAAGGCCCCGGAGAGTGCGGTTACGATTATTATGAGGGTGTAACCGGGGACGGGGCAAAAAAAACGGTGAAGAAAGGGACCTTTTCAAACGATCTGATGGAGGGGGAGATCACCTATACTTCTTCCCGCCAGACACCGGAGAGAGGGACTTTCCCTGATGACAGTGGGAGCGGAGAATCGACTACCTGGACTATGACGGTGGAAAAAGGAGTGATTGTTCCGGATGCAAGGTGGATTTCCGATACGTCCGACGACGGAACTCCCGTCTTTCGGCTGATGGCTGATACGGATGATGGCCACGCCTATGTGGTGGAGGCCGATGCCATGAAGGAAGCGCGCTGGAAGAACATGATTGAGTGGGGAGAGTAACGGAAGAGCAGCCGGAGATGAGGCGTTGAGAATCGGCAGAAAAGAGGGGGCGGTGCAGTGAATCAGGAAATGCTGGAGCGGCTCAGTGTGATTACGGAAGAAGAGCGGGAGATTTTAAACGGTCGCACGGAGATTGACAGGACACGGTACACAAAGGGAGACGAACTCGTTACATCCCGCCAAATGGAAGTGAGAGGTGCTTTTCATATTGACAGCGGGAAGATGCTGGAGCACGGAAAACTGATCCGCATCCGGCCGCACACCCGGTTTGTTCATTTTCCAAAACATAAACACAACTATATCGAAGTGATCTATATGTGCAAAGGGGAAACCACCCATGTGATCGACGGGGAGACTGTCGTTCTCCGAACCGGCGAGCTGCTCTTTTTAAATCAGCACGCCACCCAGGAGATTCTGCCTGCCGGTGAGGGCGATGTTGCCGTGAACTTCATTATATTGCCGGAATTTTTCGATACTGCCTTTGAGATGATGGGGGAGGAAGAAAATCTGCTGCGGGATTTTCTGGTGGGATGCTTGTGCAACGACACCCGGTATGCCAGTTTTCTGCATTTTAAGGTGGCGGATGTGCTTCCGGTGCAGAATCTGGTGGAAAATATGGTATGGACGCTGCTCAACGACCAGCCCAACAAGCGGAGCATCAATCAGATTACCATGGGGCTCCTGTTCCTTCAGCTGATGCACTATACCGATAAGATCAGTCACACCTCGGAGGGCTTCGACCAGAGGCTGATTTTTCAGGTGCTGGGATATATCGACGAGAATTACCGGGATGGAGAACTGACCGAGCTGTCCTCGATGCTGGGATACGACATCTACTGGCTGAGCCGGATGGTAAAGCGGCTGACAGGAAGAACGTATAAGGAACTTCTCCAGATCAAACGGCTGAATCAGGCCGCGTTTCTTCTTTTAAATACGCGGCTGGCAGTGGCGGACGTGGCACTGGCAGTGGGATACGACAACACGAGTTATTTTTACCGGATCTTTAAGGAGCGGTATCAGATGTCGCCGAAGGAGTACCGGAAGAATAACCGGGCGCTGTAGCGAAAAGGCGGATCGTTGGAAAACCAGGTACCAGGACCTGGAGGCAGTTTTTTATCAATAAAGCTAAATGACATCTCTCTGAGCCTCCAGTTTACCGGTCTGCCAGAACAGGAAGATAACAAGCAGGATCCCTGCCGGAATGGCGGCTATGAGGGAAAGGCTTTTTAACATGTCGTATACTATCTGTCCAAGGATCAGTGCCGCGATCAGTGTAAGGGCCGTACCATGACCGTTCTGTCTTCGGCGGGAAAACAGCGTCAAAAAAAGATACAGCAGCGGAAGGAAAACAGCGAACTGCAGGAACGCGCGGGGGATGCTGCCATTCATCTCCATTCTAAAGTAGGAGTGGTTGGCGTCCGCAAATTTTTGCATCAGGATGGTACCGGCCTGACCATTCAAAAAGGAGACAGCCATCAAAACGGCGACTGCGGTCAGCCGAGAGAAGATACGCAGCCACGGATTGGGCTCAGCCAGGCGCCAGAGCTCATTCTGGCGGGCATCCGGTTTTTCCGGCATGCAGTTCATTCCGTAAAAGAGCGCCATAAGCAGGGAGGCGGCATAACAGACACTTATGAACACGACGGCGAATCCTGCCATGTTATCGATGATTTGGCAGGCGGAAAGCGGAAGAAGCAATAACACTGCATTCAGGACCAGGAAAAATGCCGCCGCTGTCCGAATCTCATGAAATACCGCCTGAATCTGCCATTTTATGGCTTTCCATACTCTAATCATGGCATATCTCCTCCAGATAATACTGTTCTACGGATTTATGGTGCTTCGTTCTGATTTCTTCTGTCTCCATCTGCCAGACTCGTCCGTCAGCGAGAAATATGACCTCGTCAAACAGGGACTCCAAATCTTTCAAAAGGTGAGTCGCCATAACGATGGAACTGTTGTCTGCCATATTTTCCAGAAGAAAGCGTTTCATATCTTTTTTAAAATAGGGATCAATTCCGTCGAAGGGTTCGTCGAAAAGATAGAGGCGGCTGTATCTGCACAGTCCAAGAATCATGCAGAGCCGTTCCTGCTTTCCCCTGGAAAGACGGCAGAGCCGCGTCCTGCGGTCGATCCTCGACTGCTCCAGAAGCATCAGGGCGTGTTCCCGGTCAAAGTCGGAGTAAAAATCCTCATAGAATCTTACACAGTCGTCTGCGTTCATCCAGTCGTAAAAGTGGCTTCCTGAAAGAATATAGGAGATGGCCGCCTCTCCGCGGATAATCCGGCCTTCGTCCGGCTTCAGCAGCCCGGCCATCAGTTTTAAAAGCGTGGACTTTCCAATTCCGTTGTTGCCTATGACTCCAATGATCCGGTTTTCGCGGACCTCGGCAGTAACGTGGTTTAAGACCTTCCAGTCATTTCGCGTTTTGGTGACATTCTGCAGCTTCAGCAGAACGGTATCTGCTGTCATCTGTTCCATTCTCATTTCGGACCTCCTTCCAGTTCCTGTGAAACTGCGGCTTTGATCTGGGCATCTGTCAGCCCGCAGTGATGCATCCGGACTATAAAGTCCTGAATGATTCCTGTTACCATGTCTTCCGAAAGTTTTTCCTGTATCTCGGTTCGGACAAAGCTGCCGATGCCTTTTCTGGTCTCAATGATTCCCTCCGACTCCAGATACTGGACGGTCCGGTGAATCGTAAGCGGGGAGACCTCGAAAAAGACCGCGTATTCCCTCACGGAAGGCAGCTTCTCTCCGGGACGTATGGTTCCGTTTATGATTTGCTCTTTTATGAAGGTTCCGATCTGGATATAGATCGGCTGGTCATTCTGAAAATCCATGGAGAGGCCTCCTGTTATACTGTTATATATATGTATAACAGTATAACGGAAAATGCCGGGATTGTCAAGTGGAGAGAAACAGACAGGGAGGCAGGAAACGAGGAAAAGCAGAAGTAAAACAGAAATAAAACAGAAAAGCACCGATAAAAGCTGCCGCAAAGCATAAATCATGCCCGGCCTTATCATGATTTTCACATGAACGGACCGGGCATAAGAAGATTTCTCATATCTGGCATAACATCCTGCAGACGATTTTTTATCTACAGACTCAGATCCTTCCCTCCATTTACCCTGTTGAAGATCAAGAGTGAAATGACCGTCAGGACAGTCAGTATGGTGGACAGCGCCGCCGCTATGCCGTAGTTGCCTCGTACGACCTCCGTGTAAACGGCGACCGTCAGGGTCTTTGTCCTGCCTGTATACAGGATGATGGCAGTTGACAGTTCGCTGATCATGGTAACCCAGCTTAAGATTGCGCCGGAGACGATTCCGGCCGTCATCATGGGTACGGTGACTTTGAAAAATGACTTCATTTTTGAGGCTCCGAGGGAGATGGCCGCTTCCTCGATACTCATGGGGATCTGCTGCAGGATGGCCACCGAGGAGCGGATGGTGTAGGGCAGACGCCGGATTACGAGGGCAACCACCATGATCAGCATGGTTCCGCTTAACATAACAGGCTTTTTGTTAAAGCCGGTAAGCAGTGCGATACCGAGAACGGTGCCTGGCACGATATAAGGGATCATGGAGATGATATCCACCGTGCTGGTGAGCGCGTTCTTTCTGCGGACCACCAGATAGGCGATCATGATCGCCAGAAGTACAATGATGACGAGGGCGCAGAGAGGGATTATGATGGTGTTCTGAATGCTGCGTCCCAGCTTTCCAAACGCGGAGGCATAACTTTCCAGAGAATACCCGGAAACGAAAATCTTTCCTTCCGTCTTCTTAAAGGACGTATAGCTGACGTATACCTGGGGCAGTATTGCGATTCCCACGATGAGGTAGGAGGCGGCGTGAGCCAGAAATCCGGTAAGACCCTTCGGCGTCTTCTCCTCAATGGGATGCAGGGCATTTAAGGAAAATGCATTTTTATTGGATACGTATTTCTGCGCCAGGAAGACCACGGTCGTGACGACGATGGCGATCACCGCAATCGCAGCAGCAAATCCGTCGTTGCCTCCCACCTCGTTGATGAATTCCGTATAGAGGACGACCGGGAACGTACGGTAGCCTTCGCCGATTAACATGGGGGTTCCGAAGTCTGCGAAGGAACGCATGAATACCAGCAGGGCCGCGGCCAGAAGCGTCGGCATGATCAATGGAATTACAACCTTGAAAAAGCATTTTAATCCGGAACAGCCCAGGTTGTTAGCCGCCTCCACCAGTGAATTATCGATATTTTTGAGAGCACCCTTCGCGTACAGAAATACCAGCGGGAACAGCTGCAGCGTCATGACAAGTACGATGCCGCCGAAGCCGTAGATATCCGGTATGTTGATTCCAATATTCCTGAAAAATGTAGTAATTACGCCGCTTCTGCCTAACAGAAGGATCCAGGAGTAGGCACCGATAAACGGAGCGGACATGGATGCCACGATGATTAATATGTTCAGCAGGGATTTTCCTTTAATCTTATAAACGGAAAAGATATAGGCCAGAGGGGTTCCGATTGCGATAGACAGCACCGTTGCCGCGATGGAGACCTTAAAGCTGTTGAACAGGGTATTAAAATAGTAACTTTTAGAAAAAAACTTGGTAAAGTTGGCCATGGAGAACTGGCCTGTCTCACCGTCTATGACGGACTGCTGGATTAAGTGGGCCATAGGATAAATCAGAAACAGGGCGTAGACTGCAATTGTACACAGCGTGATGATTCCCCATATGTCCAGCCGGAATTTGCTATTATCCTTCATATGCCTCACTCCTTACAAGATTTAAGCTGCCTTCTTTGTTAAAGACATTGATCTTATGCTTCTTCACCTGAAGAAGTACCCTCTGACCCGGCTTCAGCTCATCTTCGATGGAAGATTCCTCCACAATTTCCACGACTCCGTGTCCGTCGTCCGTCTCCACAAAGTAGTGGGTATTTAAACCGAGATACGTATATTCCTTTACGACACCGGCGATTCCTTCTGTTCCCTCCGGCGAGATGACAAATTCCTCCGGACGTACGGAACATAGGACCTCCTGGCTTCCCGCCTGTTTCAAGCACTCCAGTTCCACCCGGTACCCGCTGCTGAAAATGATGGCGCCGTTTTCTACACGGGCGGGGATGATGTTGGTTCTGCCAATAAAGGTGGCTACAAAGACATTCTTTGGTCTCTGGTAAATATCCTTGGGAGTGCCGACGTGCTGAATGACGCCGTCCTTCATGACTGCGATGGTATCGCTGATGGCCATCGCCTCTTCCTGATCATGGGTAACGTAGACGGTGGTGATCCCCACATCCTTCTGGGTGTGACGGATCACGCTTCTCATCTCCAGACGGAGCTTGGCGTCCAGATTCGATAACGGTTCATCCATCAGCAGAACATCCGGCGTGATGACTAACGCCCTGGCCAGCGCAACACGCTGCTGCTGGCCGCCGGAGAGCTGGTTGGGCATACGCTCCGCGTACTGCATAATCTGCATCAGATTTAAGTATTTATCTGTCTCAGTCTTAATCTTTTCTTTTTCGATCTTCCTGTTTTTCAACCCAAAAGCAACGTTGTCACGTACCGTCATGTTGGGGAATATGGCATAGTTCTGAAAAACCATGCCGATATTCCGCCTGCTGGGGTCCATATCATTGATGCGGGTGTCGTTGAAATAGATATCGCCGCCCTCAATGGAATTGAATCCCGCGATCATACGAAGAAGTGTGGTCTTGCCGCAGCCCGAAGGCCCAAGGAGGGTAAAGAGTTCCCCGTCCCTGATGGTAGCATTTAAGTTCGGGATGACTGTGTTATTTCCATACTTCTTAACTGCGTCCTTAATCATTATCTTACTCATCTTTATCCTCCGGCCCTCTCATTCTCTTTATTTGGCTGATTCAATGCTTGTGAAGATATCGGTATACTTGTTTACCAGTTCTTTTTTATGAGAACTTACGTACGGAATATCTTCTTCAATTACGTAGATGTCAGACATTGGCGTCATGAAATCACTGGTTTTTGCGTCTTTTAATACCGGACGGTTGGTCAGGGTCGTTCCCCAGATATTCTGAACTTCCTCGCTGATGATGAAGTCGATGAACAGCTTTGCATTATCCATGTTCTTGGCACCCTTTACGATGGTTGCGGAAGCCGGAAGATAAACGCTGCCTTCCTTCGGATAGATGATCTTCACGGGAGCGCCGTCTTTTACAAGCTGTGCACAGGGATCCTCGTAGGAAAGGCCTACCAGATACTCGCCGTCAGCGACTCCCTTGTAAACGCCTGAAGAGCTCTCGATGATCTTGCCGTCGATGTTGGTAAATAAATCTTCTACATATTTCCATGCCGCGTCATCTTCATATCCGCCCATAGCCAGCAGAATGTTGGTCAGCTGCGCAAAGGCGGAAGAGGAGTTGGCCGGATCGGCCGTAGCGATTTTGCCTTTTAATTCCGGATTCAGCAGATCGGCATAGCCTTCGATCTTGATATCGCCGATTAAATCGGTGTTAACGATTAAGCAGCTGCCGTCCAGTACGTTGCCGGTGATGAAACCGCAGGTGTTCTTATAGGCATCCAGCACACCGGCGTCGTTGGGAGATACGTATGGTTCCCAGAGGTCTTCATTGTCAAAGGCCAGAGACCAGGAACCGCCGAAGAGTACGTCGGCATACGGATCATTTTTCTCAGACTGGATTCGTTTGACCAGTTCTCCGGTGCCGGCCTGGATCACTTCCACGTCAACGCCGTATTTTTCTTCAAACAGCGGGATCGTCGCGTTCATCAGTCCTTCAGAGTTGGGAGAGTAAACCACTAACTTTCCGCCGCCCTTTTTTTCCTCAGACCCGGCTGCCTGGGTATCCCCTGACGCCTCGCTGCCGGCTTCCGTCTTCGGTGCCGCTGTTGTTGCCGGTGCGGAAGAGGAAGAAGAACAGCCGGCCAGAGCGGCTGCCGTCATGGTGAGTGCCATTGTCACTGCAATTGTTTTTTTCATAGTAAATCCTCCTTTGATTGATGTTGATACCACTATCTTAGTAAAAATGCATAAAAAATAATACCTGAATTTCCGAACAAACAGCAAAAATACCGAACACATCTGGCGATTTGTCCGGTATTTTACTTTCTTTATAAAATTTTTGAACGGTATTCCCTGGGGGAGCATCCCATATATTTTTTGAAGACATAGCTGAAATACTTGTAGTCCCCAATTCCGCATTTCCACCCGATATCGGAAATGGCGTTGTCCTCATCTGCCAGCATGGCCAGCGCCTTCTGGATTCGATACCGGTTTAAATACTCGATCACGGTAGTACCCAAAGCTTTCTGGAACCGCTGGTTTAAATAGCGTTCCGAGTAATGCAGCTCTTCCTCCAGATCAGCCAGTGCGATCTTCTGGTCGTAATTTCCGGCGATAAAATCCAGAATCCGGGCGGCAACCGGGTCCATACCGCTCATGGCGTCCGTCTCCGGAATCAAAACGGAATGCTTCAGTTTTTCCCGGTCCTCCATTTCCCGGCGCAGAATTCTGATGTTTTTAAGCTCTAAAGCGGCCCGTTCCAGAGCCTCCTTCATTTCCTCCATATCAAGGGGCTTGAGTACGTAGTAGGAAACACCGTTTCGGATGGCTTCCCTGGCATACTCAAAATCTGAGTAGCCGGTCAGGATGATGGCGACGTAATCATAGGTGTCTTTCGTTCTGGCGATCATCTGGAGCCCATCCTCCACCGGCATGTTGATGTCGGTGATGACGATGTCCGGGTTTCGTTCCGCAATCAGAGCGCCGCCTTCTTCCCCGTTTCGAGCCTCTCCGACGACACTGCAGTTAAATTCCTCCCACGGTACGGAGTTCCTGATTCCTCTTCGGATGATGTCCTCATCCTCAACCAATATTACACTGTACAAGTTGTCCTCTCCTTATTTTTTAATTTGATATCTACCCGGAAATACTCACCTTCCCGGCTGTCTATGGTCATCTCACTGTTATCCCCGTATTCCAGAACAATGCGCCGGGCCAGGTTCTGCAGACCGTTGTGCTCGGTTTTCAATTCCTCCGACCGCAGCATGGCGCGCAGCGTCTCCAGCGTCGCCCGGGGAACGCCCGGGCCGTTGTCCTCCACACTTAAATAGAGGTAATCCCCCTCACATCGGCCGCATATGGTGACGCGGATTTCCATCCTTTTCTTAAAACCGTATTTGATGCTGTTCTCGATGAGAGGCTGCAAAAGAAGCTTCGGGACGTCGTATCTCATACATTCGCCGGCAATGGCGGTCTCACAGAGGAAACGGTCGCCGAACCGGGTTTTCTGGATATAGAGATAATCTTCGATATACCTCATATCCTCCTGCAGTAATACATCCTGCTTCGTGTTATTGATGCTGTAGCGCAGAATGTGAGTGAATTTTTCTATGAGGTGCGCGGCTTTGTCTGGCTCTGACATGATCAGGTATTTGATGGTGTCCAGCGTATTATAGATAAAGTGCGGGTTGATCTGCGTCTGCAAGTTGCTGATCTCGATCATGCTGTTTAAACGGATCAAATCGGTGTTGCGCGTGTTCAGTTCGTTGATGCTCTTTACCATCCGGTTGATCTGACTGGCAATCTCCTCGAATTCGTCTCCGGTATGAATCTCAATGATATGGCTGCTGTCACCATGGCGTATAATTCTCATCTCATCGGCCAGTATGCCGACCGACCGCGCGTTTTTCTCCGCCATGAGTTTGGACAGCTTTTGAGTCATGATAAACCAGATGACTCCCAGAAAGACGATGGTCAGAATACCGATGGCCAGGTAAAGTACATTTTTCGGATAATAGATGAAGGAATAGATCGTAACGCCTTCATCCTTTAAAAAGTGGGACGAAAGCAGATACCGGTTTCCATGGAGGAAGACCAGGCGCTGCTGTTCTTCATTCCGGAATTTATTGGTATTCCGTTCCGGGAGAAATCCCTCGCGGGAGCAGAAAATAATATCCCCGTTTGCCGTAGTGATGATGCTGTCGTACTGGTAATTGGAAAACAGCCTGGCCCAGTCATGGCCGTTTAAATACGCGCCTGCGAACCCGATGAGCTGGCCGTCACGGTAAAGCGGCCTGGAAAAGACGTATTCCGAGGTATCTCCGGTAAAATAGTACACTGTGTGATAGAGGCCCGGCCCGTTTTTCACGGTATTGTCGCAGACGATTCCGTTAAATGCGATCCGGTGCAGATTCATGTCATCGTTTCCGTAGCTGGTATAGACGATATTATGGTTGCTGTCCGTAAGAATTAGGTTTAAGCGTATCGGACTGTCGACGTTGTACTTGCTTAAGGAGTAGCGTACCTCGCTCCCGTCTGTCCGATTCTCAATGCACCGTGTAAAAATGGAGTCGTTTTCCGCATCATTCAAATACGTATCCGTGGCATGGTAGGCTGTTTGAAAGGTGCTGGTAAGAAATTCAATATGTTCCTGAACATTAAATCTTGTGTTTAAGTAATTGATGCCGAATATTGCTGCCGAAAAAAAGATGCATCCGATAAAAACCAGGAAAACGATATTCCTGGTTGCCGCTTTTTCCAGCTGCTTTTGAAATATGGTCTGTTCCCGTGTCTGTTTATATGCCATGGCGGTCTCCCATCAAAAGGCCTGCGGAGTTTGATCCGCAGACAGATATCTCTATATGCAGTATAGCACAAGACTGCAAATAAGGACATATTTTTTAATAAACCGAGACCTTTTTTTCTGTCTGGCAATTCGATAAAATATGATTAGAAAATATCGGAGGGTGATACAAATGGAGAACTATTACCTCGCAGTGGATATCGGCGCCTCCAGCGGCCGCCATATCCTCGGCACAGTGAAGGACGGAACCATCAGTCTGGAAGAGATCTACCGTTTTGAAAACGGTATGAAGAAAAAGAACGGCCATCTCTGCTGGGATGTGGAATCCCTGTTTCATGAAATTAAGATGGGGATGAAGCAGTGCGCAGCGCTGGGAAAGATTCCATGCAGCATGGGAATTGACACATGGGCGGTGGATTTTGTCCTGTTGGACGGAGAAGGCCGGATTCTGGGAGACGCGGTCGGCTACCGGGATGACAGAACGAAGGGAATGGATGAAAAGGTATATGAAACCATTTCTCCGGAAGCCCTGTATGAGAGGACAGGAATTCAGAAGCAGATTTTCAATACCATCTATCAGCTGATGGCGGTGAAGGAGGAGAGGCCGGAAGAGCTTGCCGGCGCAGAGTCCATGCTGATGATTCCGGATTACTTTCATTATCTGCTGACCGGAGTGAAGAAACAGGAATATACCAATGCGACGACGACCCAGCTGGTCAGTCCGGTGACGAAAACGTGGGATTATGAGCTGATTGCGCGTCTGGGATATCCTGAGAAACTGTTTACAGAGCTGTCCATGCCGGGAACCGTGGTGGGAACGCTGACGAAAGCCGTGGAGGACGAGGTTGGCTTTACCTGCGAGGTGGTGCTTCCGGCAACTCATGACACAGGATCGGCGGTAATGGCCGTACCGGTACCGGAGAATGCCTCCGGAAACAGCAGTGATGCGGACGGCGGCCTGTTATACATAAGCTCCGGTACCTGGTCTCTGATGGGAACGGAATTAACAGAGGCAGACTGTTCGGCAGAAAGCCGAACGGCAAATCTGACCAATGAAGGCGGTTATGAGTATCGTTTCCGCTATTTAAAGAACATCATGGGGCTGTGGATGATCCAGTCCGTGAAAAAGGAACTGGCGGCAGCCGGAGTGACGTATTCCTTTGCAGAGCTTTGCCGCATGGCTTCTGAGGAGACCATACAATCCATTGTGCCTTGCAACGACGACGTATTTCTTGCGCCGGAGAGTATGACGGAAGCGATAAAAGAGTATTTAAGAAAATCCGGTCAGGAAGTACCTGAGACGGCCGGCGCGCTGGCCGCAGTCATCTACAACAGCCTGGCTCAGTGCTATAAGGAGACCGTGGAGGAACTGGAAGCCATCACAGGCAGAACGTATCAGGCCGTGAACATTGTGGGCGGCGGTTCCAATGCAGATTACTTAAACCGGCTGACTGCAGGGGCTACAGGAAAAACCGTATATGCGGGTCCTGGCGAGGCAACCGCTGTCGGGAACCTTCTGGCACAGATGATTCAGGCCGGTGAATTTAAGGGACTTCAGGAAGCGAGAGCGGCAGTTTACCGCTCGTTTGAGATCAGTACCTATTAAAATAGCGGAGGATTGAAGGATGATACACAAATCGTTTAAAATGCATCTGTATGAAGGCATGGCAGAAGAGTACGAGAGACGGCACAACCTGCTCTGGCCGGAGATGAAGGATATGATTCATGAGTACGGCGGCCATAATTACTCTATCTTTCTGGACAGCGAGACGAATGTGCTATACGGCTACATCGAGATTGAAGATGAAGATAAATGGGCGGAATCGGCCGACACGGCCATCAACCGCAAATGGTGGGATTATATGGCCGATATCATGGACACCAACCCGGACAACAGCCCGGTGAGCGTGGATCTAAAGCCGGTATTCCACCTGGACTGACCGGAGAGGATGCGGCCGGCAACGGGCTGACAGGAAAATCAGAATAACTGGAAATCAGAATAACTGGAAAATGATAATAGAAAAGCAGGAAAAAGGAGAATAACACCATGACAGTAAAAGAAAGATACGAAGCCGCAAAAGAAATCTACCGGGCAGCCGGTGTGGATACGGACGCAGCGCTGGAGGCGCTGAAGAATATTCCCGTTTCCATGCACTGCTGGCAGGGAGATGACGTAATCGGATTTGACGGAGCGGGCGCCCTTTCCGGCGGAATCCAGGCGACAGGAAACTATCCGGGGCGTGCAAGAACGCCGGAGGAACTGATGTCAGATATGGACAAGGCGCTTAGCCTGATTCCGGGAACGCACAGAATCAACCTTCATGCCAGCTACGCCGTGTTCGAAGATGGCGAGTGGGCGGACAGAGACAAGCTGGAGCCGAAGCATTTTGCAAAGTGGGTGGAATTTGCTAAGGAAAGAGGTCTCGGCATCGATTTTAATCCGACCTTATTCTCTCATGTAAAAGCTGAGAATGCCACGTTATCCAGTGAGGTTCCCGAGATCCGCAGATTCTGGATCGACCATGTAAAGGCCTGTATACGTATTTCCGAGTATTTCGCACAGGAACTGGGAACTCCGTGTACCATGAACATCTGGATTCCTGACGGCTTCAAGGATATTCCTGCGGACCGCACGGCTCCGAGAGCGAGACTGAAGGATTCCCTGGATCAGATCCTTTCCATAGATTACGACAAGTCGAAGGTATATGTGGCGGTTGAATCCAAGGTGTTCGGGATCGGTATGGAAAGCTGTACCGTAGGTTCCCATGAATTCTATATGAATTACGCTTCCAAGAATGATATTTTATGCCTGCTGGACAGCGGTCATTACCATCCGACAGAGGTGGTATCCGACAAGATTTCTTCCATGCTTCTGTTCTTTGACAAGGTGGCTCTTCATGTGACCAGACCGGTGCGCTGGGACAGCGACCACGTAGTATTGTTTGACGACGAGACGAGAGAGATCGCCAAGGAAATCGTACGCGGCGGCGCAGACCGCGTCTTACTGGCCCTTGATTTCTTCGATGCCAGCATCAACCGCATCAGCGCCTGGGTAGTAGGCATGCGCAATATGCAGAAAGCGCTGTTAAACGCACTGCTTCTTCCGAACGGTAAGATGGCGGAGCTTCAGAATGAAAGAAAGTTCACGGAGCTGATGATGCTTTCCGAGGAGATGAAGACCTATCCGTTAGGCGACGTGTGGGATTACTTCTGTGAGCAGAACGGTGCTCCTGTTAAAGAGGCGTGGTTTGAGGAAGTAAAGAGATATGAGGCCGACGTTCTGGTGAAGAGAAGCTAAGTACGGCAGTGGTTATGGAATAGAAGATAACTGGGATAAAAAGAATAAGAACAGAAAGAACAAGAACAGAAAGAACAAGAACAGAAAGAACAGGTGTATATAAAATGAGAGTAACAGACGCAGAATTTGTAAAAGGTTTTATCCGTCTCTGTGACGACGGCTTCAAGCAGAACTGGCATGAAAGAAACGGCGGCAACTTAAGCTACCGCATCAAACCGGAAGAAGTGGAATCCGTAAAAGAAGAATTGACAGACAGCAATCCGTGGCAGCCGATCGGAACCAGCGTTCCAAAGCTGGCAGGCGAGTACTTCATGGTGACAGGAAGCGGAAAGTATTTCCGCAATGTGATTCTTGATCCGGCGGCCAACAGCTGCATCATCGAGGTAGACGAAGCGGGAGAGAACTACCGCATCTGCTGGGGCCTTGTAAATGGCGGACGCCCCACCAGCGAACTCCCCTCCCATTTAATGAACCATGAAGTGAAGAAAGAAGTGACAGGCGGAAAGCACCGCGTGATCTACCATGCGCATCCGACCAACGTCATCGCCCTGACCTTCGTTCTTCCGCTGGAAGATAAGGTGTTTACAAGAGAGTTATGGGAAATGGCTACTGAGTGTCCGGTCGTATTTCCGGATGGCGTGGGCGTGGTCGGCTGGATGGTTCCAGGCGGACGCGATATCGCCGTGGCTACCAGTGAGCTGATGAAGAAATACGACGTTGCCGTATGGGCTCACCACGGCCTGTTTGCCTCCGGCGAAGACTTTGATCTGACCTTCGGCCTGATGCATACCGTGGAGAAATCAGCGGAAATCCTGGTAAAGGTTCTGTCGATCCGTCCGGATAAGCTGCAGACCATTACGCCGCAGAATTTTAAGGATCTGGCGAAAGATTTTAAGGTTACGCTTCCGGAGGAGTTTCTGTACGAAAAGTAAGCGGCCTGATTGCCATTGAGAGGTCATGGGAGGCGCTGAGTACATTTGTGAGACAATAACAAAAAAAGAGTTCCAGGGAATGAGTGGCTTCCTGTTTCGCTGACAGGAAGCACCGTTCATTCTCCGGAACTCTTTCTTAAATTACCGGCTGGTTATGGTTCGTCAACCGTATCCTCCACAATCGTCGTGGATTCCTCTGCGGCAAACTTCTTTAATGCATCACCGGTTCCTTCGTATATTTCTTCAACTTCATCTGAGTCTTCTTTATCTTCGGTATCTGCGGCCTGCTCCGGTTCCTCTTTGAAACTGTCTGCAGCGCCGGCTGCGTAATCGAGCCCGCCGTCTTCGGTGATATCTTCTTCCTCGTCATCCTCTGAACGGTCCATGGCTGTATCAAGCATATCCTTGGCTGTATCGGCAACTGCGGAAGCGGCTTCCCTGGCCGTACTGTTCACAATGTTAGCTGCGTCTTTCACGAGGTTCTTCGCGGCAAAGGCTGCATCCTTGGCGGCGTCAGCCATATCGGCGGCCGCAACCTTAAATTCATCTTTGTCAGCGTGAAGGGATACGTAGTTCCTGTTCATTGTGCTGTCAATCTTGGAAATGTCGTCATTCCCGTCATCTTCAAAATCATGAAAATCTTCTTCCAGCTCTTTATGGAAAGATTTATATTTCGTAAAATAAGAGATACCGGCCGCAACGGCACCCGCGATGGTGGCAAAAGCCACTAATTTCCCAAAACCATTACCCTTTTTTGCCATGTGAAACACTCCTTTCATTTGATTCTTATTGTAATACTTATAAAGAAAAAAATAAAGGTATATAATAAGAAAATTTCTATAAACTATGTAGGAATGGGAAAATGCTCTCAGTTATGGAATGAAATTGTAAAAAATATATAAAATTAGCACTCAACTATTGACAGTGCTAATAATGAGTGATATAACTTAGTATGTGGTTAAAAGAAGTTTCAATTTGCGAAACAAAAAGAAAGAATCAATAGAAACAGTATGAGGAGGAATTGCAATGAAATTAGTACCATTATTTGACAGGGTAGTATTAAAACCATTGGTTGCAGAGGAAACGACAAAATCCGGAATCGTTTTACCGGGTCAGGCAAAAGAGAAACCGCAGCAGGCGGAAGTAATCGCAGTAGGACCGGGCGGCCTGGTTGATGGCAAAGAAGTGACCATGCAGGTAAAGGTCGGCGATAAAGTAATCTTTTCCAAGTATTCAGGAACCGAAGTGGAAGGTGAAAGCGAAAAAGATAAGCTGGTTATCGTAAAGCAGAACGATATCCTGGCAGTGATCGAATAAACCGAATCCCTGAGACCTTGAGACAATATCAACAGGCAATACCGAAATCATAACAAAAACGATAGATAGAAAGAAACTGGAGGAATGAAATCATGGCAAAGCAGATTAAATATGGTGTAGACGCCAGAAAAGCACTGGAAGCCGGCGTAAATCAGTTAGCAGACACAGTTCGTGTAACCTTGGGCCCGAAAGGAAGAAACGTTGTTCTTGACAAATCTTTCGGCGCTCCGCTTATCACCAACGATGGTGTAACCATTGCAAAAGAGATCGAGCTGGAAGATCCATATGAGAACATGGGTGCCCAGCTGGTTAAGGAAGTTGCAACAAAGACCAATGACGTAGCTGGTGACGGTACCACCACAGCGACCGTTCTGGCTCAGGCGATGATCAATGAAGGTATGAAGAACGTGGCTGCAGGCGCTAACCCGATTGTTTTAAGAAAGGGTATGAGAAAAGCTACTGAGGCAGCTGTAGAAGCGATCGCAAAGATGAGCGAGCCGATCAAGGGTAAAGCTTCCATCGCAAGAGTAGCTGCAATTTCCGCAGCAGACGATGCAGTCGGCGAGATGGTAGCCGATGCCATGGAGAAGGTTTCCAACAACGGCGTTATCACCATTGAAGAATCCAAGACCATGAAGACCGAGTTAGACCTGGTAGAAGGTATGCAGTTTGACAGAGGATACGTTTCCGCTTACATGTGCACCGATATGGAGAAGATGGAAGCAAACTTAGACGATCCGTATATCCTTATTACAGATAAGAAGATTTCCAACATTCAGGAGATCCTTCCATTATTAGAGCAGGTTGTACAGTCCGGCGCAAGACTCTTAATCATTGCAGAAGACATCGAAGGCGAGGCTCTGACCACTTTAATCGTCAACAAGTTAAGAGGTACCTTCAATGTAGTTGCTGTTAAGGCACCTGGCTACGGCGACAGAAGAAAAGAGATGCTTCAGGATATCGCCATCTTAACAGGCGGCAAGGTAATTTCCGAAGAATTAGGCTATGAGTTAAAGAGCACCACCATGGATATGCTTGGACGTGCAAAATCCGTTAAGGTTCAGAAGGAAAATACCATCATCGTGGACGGTGAAGGCAGCAAAGACGAGATCGAAGCCAGAATCGGCCAGATCAAGGCTCAGATTGAAGAGACCACATCTGATTTTGATAAAGAAAAATTACAGGAAAGACTTGCGAAGTTATCCGGCGGTGTTGCTGTTATCCGCGTAGGTGCGGCAACAGAGACCGAGATGAAGGAAGCAAAACTTCGTATGGAAGACGCTTTATCCGCAGCAAGAGCAGCCGTTGAAGAGGGCGTTATCGCCGGCGGCGGTTCCGCTTATATCCATGCTATGAAGGACGTTCAGAAAGTCATTGACGGTCTGGAAGGCGAAGAAAAGACAGGCGCTAAGATTATCTTAAAGGCTTTGGAAGCTCCGTTATACCACATCGTGGCAAACGCAGGTCTGGAAGGCGCCGTTATTATCAGCAAGGTAAAAGAAGCAGCGGTAGGCACAGGCTTTGACGCTTATAAGGAAGAATACGTAGACATGATCGAAGCCGGTATCCTGGATCCGACCAAAGTTACAAGAAGTGCATTACAGAATGCGAACAGTGTTGCATCTACCTTATTGACAACTGAATCTGTTGTTGCTAATATAAAAGAAAAAACACCTGCAGCTCCGGCTCCAGGCGGAATGGATATGATGTAATAACGGAAGCAAAAGCGACGCATGCGTAATGAAAAGAGGGTTTGCAGTGCTTGCATTGCAGATCCTCTTTTTGCTATCACAGAAATTGGGGGTCCCCTCTGCGTCAGGCTCTTTATTCCATCATCTCCCTTCACAGAAGAAAGGACAACAGTCTATGAATGAAATGTATGCAGAATGGCTCGTAAAACGGAAAGCACCGGCTTATATGATGCTTGTCAAGGTATTGATGGTTCTGGTATGTGTGGTGGCGTTTTTTATCGCCGTATCACCGCTGCTCGGAATATTTGGTATTCTTGTTCTGTTTGCGGCAGCGGCGGCAGCCTATTTTGTCTTCCGCAACAGTGAAGTTGAATTTGAGTACCTCTATGTGACCAATCAGCTGACCATTGACCGGATTTACGGAAAGACCAAGAGAAAGAAAGCCTGGGAAGGTTCCATGGATGAAATTCAGATCGTTGCGCCCACCGGTTCCACTGAGGCGAAAGACCATGAGACGAATAATATGAAGGTTTTGGATTTTTCTTCCCATATGCCGGATGCGAAGACGTTTACCTTAATCAGCCAGTCCGGCAGTAATTCTACGAAGATTATTTTCGAACCGAATGATAAGCTTCTTCACTGCATGAAGATGACGGCTCCGCGCAAGGTAGTGGATCGGATTTAGGGATTTATCTGAAAAAAAGATTTAAATGAGTTAAAGATAAGCATGGTAAGGAAAAGTGGAAAAGGACAGATACACGTGACCGTTTTGGCCGCGTGTGTCTGCCCTTTTTTTATATGAAATACGCCGGAAATAATGTCTTTCACACACGGAAAACAGATTAAAATTGTCCGTTGACAAGTGGTGCAAAATTTGTTAAACTATGTAACTAACAAGCTAAAATTATTAGCTGTATTAATAAAAACGACGAGAAAGAGAGGAAAATTTAATGGGTACAATTATTGGCGACGGCATTACTTTTGACGACGTACTTTTGGTTCCGGCATATTCAGAAGTAATCCCGAATCAGGTTGATTTAACGACCAACTTAACGAAAACCATCAAGCTGAATATTCCCCTGATGAGTGCAGGTATGGATACGGTAACCGAGCACCGCATGGCCATTGCCATGGCAAGACAGGGAGGTATCGGTATCATCCACAAGAATATGTCGATCGAGGCACAGGCGGAAGAGGTGGATAAGGTAAAACGGTCGGAGAATGGCGTCATAACAGATCCATTTTATCTTTCTCCAGAACATACATTAAAGGATGCGGACGAGCTGATGGCCAAATTCCGCATTTCCGGCGTTCCGATTACAGAAGGCAGAAAGCTGGTCGGTATCATAACAAACCGGGATTTAAAATTCGAAGAAGATTTTTCGCGCAAGATTAAGGAGTGTATGACTTCCAGAAATCTGGTCACTGCCAGGGAAGGCATCACCATGACAGAGGCGAAGAAGATTCTTGCCAAGGCAAGGGTGGAGAAGCTTCCGATCGTCGATGATGATTTTAACTTAAAGGGACTTATTACGATTAAGGATATTGAGAAGCAGATTAAGTATCCGTTATCTGCAAAAGACAGCCAGGGAAGACTTCTGTGCGGCGCTGCCATTGGAATTACGGCCAATGTCCTGGAGCGTGTGGCTGCGCTGGTGGCCTCCAAGGTTGACGTCATTGTTCTGGACTCTGCCCATGGCCATTCTGCCAATGTATTAAATTGTGTGCGTATGATTAAGGAAGCATATCCGGATCTTCCTGTCATTGCCGGAAATATAGCGACCGGAGATGCAGCAAAAGCCCTGATTGAAGCCGGTGCAGATGCAATTAAGGTTGGAATTGGACCGGGATCTATCTGTACGACCCGTGTGGTTGCCGGTATTGGTGTACCGCAGATCACTGCGGTTATGGACTGCTACGCTGTGGCGAAAGAATATGGCATTCCGGTTATCGCAGACGGAGGGATCAAGTATTCAGGCGATTTAACGAAGGCCATCGCAGCAGGCGGCAATGTCTGTATGATGGGAAGCATGTTTGCGGGCTGCGATGAGAGCCCGGGAACCTTCGAACTGTATCAGGGAAGAAAGTATAAGGTATATCGCGGCATGGGATCGATTGCGGCGATGGAGAACGGAAGCAAGGACCGCTACTTCCAGTCGGATGCTAAAAAACTGGTTCCGGAAGGCGTAGAAGGACGTGTTGCGTACAAAGGACTTGTAGAGGATACCGTATTCCAGATGCTGGGCGGACTCAGAGCAGGTATGGGTTACTGTGGAGCTTCCGATATTAAGACGCTTCAGGAAACTGCAAAATTCGTAAAGATCACGGCGGCTTCTTTAAAGGAAAGCCATCCTCATGATATTCATATTACGAAAGAGGCTCCGAACTACAGTATTGATGAGTAAGCAGACGTGATGTGTGATGATTGTTCCTGAGTTTTTATCTGCCGGTATACCCCGTAATTACGGGGTATACCGGCAGTTTCCATACCGGAAGAGTTTCACAGATCCTCTCACGGCATTTCATTCTGGGTCTGTCTGTCCAGGTCACAGCTCCACAATTTTTCTTACCGTATTTGCGGTTCGTATTGTAATTCTGCCGCTAACGCCTGAGCTGGCAGTCTTAGACCACCAATTCGTTTTTTGATAATCGTTCCTGCTAAAGGACCAGAAAATAACACTGTTATAGTGATACACGTTCTCGTACCCGGTTTCAGGATCGCCGATTTCATCATAGAACGCCTCATAAGAAAGAGGAGGCATGAGAAATATAAGATTATCATATCGTTCTTTATGATCGGTTCCCCACCAGTCAGGAGCGTGATTCAACAGCTCCTTCAGTTCATCCTGTAAAATAATAAAAACCGGAACGGCCATATCAAAAATGTCTGTTATCATGAACTGTATTTTATTTGTAAGAATCTTGATATCCTGGACGGTGCTTGAAAAGATTACATTGCCGCTGTTCAGATATGTAGTAACCTCTGTAAAACCAAGCTCTGCAAAGCCCTTCTTTAGTTCAGACATGGATATTTTATTTTTTCCGCTTCTGTTGATTCCCCTTAACAAGGCAATATATCTGTTCATATGACACGTTCCTCTCTGCTGCTTATAACTGATTTAAGACTGTCTCCAACGCATAAATGCGACTAACTCAGCATCGGAACCAGGACCACTGTACTCAGATACCATAAGATAGTTTTCGTCGGCAATCATTCCGTAATGTCTGTCACTGCCCTTTTTGGAAAGCTGATTCCCTTAGAACCGGCCTGATATACTTAAAATATTGTTCGGGATCATAATAAAAGTACATGATTCTGCCGGGGGAAGTATCGAGGCAGTAACCTGATTTTGTGTAGTCAAAATCAGCCATTGCCATTTCAATCTTTTCTTCTACACTGCAATTTTCCTGTTCATAATCGAATGGCCCATGTTCAAAGACAATATATTCGGCTTCGGGAATATCAGCCATAACCATCTGCGGCGGTACGTTTCCATGATAGTCACTGGGCAGCCGTACGCCCCAGCACTCTGTACGCAAAATCCCCCAATCGCAAAGTCTGCCGTTGGGGTCGTTCATATATGCCATAATCTGCCCGCCTGCGCAGTTGGCTTCGCTTCCGCCTTCGTCGTCTAATTTTCCCTTGATGCTGTCGAGCAAACCGCATATTGTCTCGTAGTCCTGTCCCGGTATCAGATTTTGTTTACGCCAAAAATCCCAATATCCATTACTCTCGTTGTTTCTAATGTGTAAAAATTTGTGTGCAGGTATGGTTACAGAGTAAATTTTAATATCACCGGATGATTGAATCATACCAATCTCTCCCAATCCTAAAAAATAACGGTCAAAAGGGGTTATCTTTGTGCGGAGAGCCACGGGTGTCGGATTTTTCCGGTATTCACTGGGTGTTACACCGTATGCTCCCTTGAACGCTCTGGTAAATGCTTCATGTGATGAGAAGCCATAATCAAATGCGATATCCAGCAGGCTTTTATCATAATCCCGAACCTCCTTTAATGCAAAGGCTAATTTCCTTTGCCGCAGATAGTCCCTAAACTGCATACCCGAAATCTCCTTGAATTTCCTGGTGGTATAAAATTCAGAATAACCCAGTTTCCGGGAAAGAAAGCGCAGTGTGAGGGTTTCATCGTTATAGCTTTTAATACATTTGTCAATTTCATCAACAATTACTTGAATTTGTTTCTGCCATTCGTACATTCTCTTGTTCACCTCATTTGTACCTCCCTATATTCATTATAAAGACATTGGGCGGCCGCTGCTTGATTTTACTTGCTGTTATTTTATTTAATTTTATGATATCCATTTTTCTGTTTTTGCAGTCACATGGGATTAACTACAGTACAGTATACCGATTTTGCGGTTCTTACGTCAATGGTGCCGGTTAAAAACAGTTATCAAAAAGTACGGGTCACGGTGACGGAGGATGCCGGTGTTTCAATACCCGGGTCCGCATGGCTCGCCGAGCCTTGATGGTGTGAAGGAGTATATATGTGGTCGTCAGATTGGTTATCAGAGGATTTATTTAATAGGATTTATTTAATATAGAAGAAAGGCTGTTATTTTGAAATGATCAGATTTTTCATTCAAAAATGGAAGAATGAATTTTGAATGGGGGAAAATATGCAAATTGTAGCTGTGGATTTATAGGAGAATGTAATGGGAAAATATGATATTAAGGCATGAAAACAGAAATATAACTGAATATTAGATAAATAATAATAAAATATTGAATTAATAGTGCGTATAATTTATTTTATTGTATGGTTGAATTGAATTTTTATAGTCAAAATATCATGATGTCTTACAAAAATATTAATTATAAGAGCATTATACTGTAGTGTGGTCACAAACTGGTTACATTTCAAGAATTTTCCATAATTTATTTTCTTTTTTTAGCTTTCCTGTATATCAGACGGTGCGGATTAAAACCCATAAAATAAATTATAGGAAGGTGGACAATTTGTCAATAGCAAAAATGAGTATGATCCATAATTCATATCGTTATTTTACTATTTCCGTAGATAAATATCAGGACCGATGTATGAAGGGGGTTATCTATCATGCAGGAAAAACTCCGGGAATCCGTTTTGATAATTTCCTCGAAATGGTGATACATATGAATCGCATCTTTGACAGTATGGCGTGTCCAAAGCAGGCGATGGAATTGAGACAATTTTCAAATGTTGAATATCCCGAACCGGCAATCCGGGAATGTAACCGCTACCAGAATGGCAGACTGGCAACGTTCCAGGTATACGTGAAGTTTCGATACAACGCCAGCTGGCAGGGAGATATTACCTGGCTGGAAGGTGAACAGACTGAAAGCTTTGAGAGTCTGCTCCAGATGCTTCAGTTGATTGACAGAATATTTACTGGTCAATCGGAAATGGAGAAAGACATTAAGATTACCAGAGTCTGCCAGATAGCTGTTAATTCCTCTGAAAAGGGTCTGCTAATAGGAAGGGTACAGAACGCAGTTATTAATCGTTTGGAGAAGTTTAAGGGAACGATTGGCCTGGCAGATGCAATGGTACGTCTGTTTGAGGCAGGAGAGGGAGATCATGATTCCGGAAAAATCATCTCAGAGGAAACATGGGATTCCTATCGTTTAGGTGGGAAGGAAGCAACATTCCTGATAAAAATCCTGTTCAGGGAACACTCAACCTGGCAGGGAATCATTTACTGGCGTGAAACCGGTAAAAGGCAGGCTTTCAGAAGCTTTTTGGAAATGGTTATATTGATGGCTTCTGCATTGGAAAGCGGCAAGAAAAGGAGTGAGTGCGAAGATAGATCTATTACAACTAATAATAGAAAGAAAGTCCTGATGGAGGGCTAAGGAAGGAGAAAAAGTATGAAAGGACTTAGAAAAAAGTTCAGACGAGGGCTTGCCGCGTTCCTGGCATTTGTTCTGACCATGACATCGGTTAATACGGTATCATTGGCAGAGGTAACAAATGCATTAGAGACAGAAAAGGCTAACTTTGTCATGAGCGGAGAAGATATCGTAGAATCCGCTCAGGCTGCTATTGACAGCGGCAGCACCTTTACTTACGAGGATCTCGGAATCGAGGAGACAGGAAGTACAGCTAAAGAGTATCAGAAGCTATTTACAAATGGCACTGTATATGAAATCGCCCCTTCTTATGACCTGGATGAAGAGGAAAATGCAGACGGAGCGAATCTTCGGATGTTTATTCGGGTAAAAGGTGAAACAGAGGGGTATCAGATCACTGGAGAGGAAGAAATTATTTTCCTTTACATCAATGATTCTGAATCCAAAATTGCATTTCGTTCCAGAATCGATGACTATGTAACGGATAAGGTTACGGTTAAAGGAAATTCTTCTTTTGCAGAAACCGAAAAGCCGGCACTTGATGAGAATGGAAATGCATTGGAGGGAGATAAGCCAGCCCAGAATCAGGAGGAAGCCACTGCTCCCGAAGAGGAAAACGGAAGTGTAGAAGAGACGAAGGAGCCGGAAACAGAGGCACCGACACAAGTTCCGGAAACAGAAGAATCGATACAGGAACCTGAGACAGAAGCACCAGTGCAGGAACCGGAAACAACAGCTCCTGCAAAAGAGCCGGAGACAGAAGCGCCCACACAGGAAGAAATAGAAAAGCCAACGCAGGCTCCGGTACAGGAACCAGAGACTCAGGCTCCGGAAACTGAGGCTGTAACACAGGCCCCGGAAGTACAGGAACCAGAAACAGAAGCACCAGTGCAGGAAACAGAAGCACCTGCACAGGAACCGGAAACGGAGGCACCGGCACCGGAAGCAGAGACAGCAGCACCGGATACAGCCAATGAAACTGCATCGATTATAAGGAATAAAACCTTCACTTTAACAACTGCAATGGAAGCAGCTCCAGGAGAATCAGATGTATCAATTGTAGATGAAGAGATACCGAAAGCGGATAGTCCGAAACTGGATACAGAAGGAAATAATTCTTCAGAAAGCCCTGCAGCAGTAAGTACAGGAAGCAATGCAGAGAAAGGTGATCATACCGATTCTGGAGAGAATAAACCTTCAGAGAAGATCGAAGGTAAGACCTATGGTCATGTGTTGCTTAATGAAGAGAGTTATGCGAAAGCATATGTAACGACTCTTAATAAAATGGGGGTATCTGTTGAAGTAACGGAAGGATTAACGCTTACAATTCATCACAATGCGTTTTATAATGATGAAGATATATCGGAAGATGAAGTGATTAGAGGCCTGAAAGAAGGAGAGGAGATTAATCCTGCGGACTATGCCTGGGATAAAGACTTTCTTACTTATTTAGGTAGCAGTCAGGATTTTGTGACTGTTAGTGGAGAGAATGATAATCAAGTTGATCTGTATTATAAGGCGGTAATTAAGGAAGAAGCTGAAGAAGAGATAAAAGTAACAGAACCTATTCCAAAGAGATATTTACGTTCTGCGAAATCAGATGATAATACAACGCCTGGCAAAGTTTTTCCAACTAAGACCGCAGAGTGGGTAGATGAAGCAAATGGTATTGGAAAAATAAATTTTACAATTTATGGAAATCCAATACGGCAAGGTAGTGATGTTGTTCTGGTTATTGACAGTTCTGGAAGTATGAAAGATACTTCTCGGGATAAAAAATGGAGCACAGCCAAGAGCGCAGCAAAAGGATTTATTGATAATTTGTATGAATCAAAAGATGGAATTGATTCTGATAATAGAATAGCTATTGTTGATTTTGATGATATTGGCAGAGCTTATCCTACGAAAAATAATTCTTCATTAACTTTTTTAGGCGTAAATAACCGTATCACAGCTAATGGAAACAATTATTCGGCAACAAATTATTTTAAAAACTATGTTTTAGATAAGGCTATGTCGGCTAGTGGTGGAACAGATTATGATGAAGCATTGAAGAAAGCTCAGGAAATAATAAATAATAGAGCAGATAGTTCCAGACCTGTATATATTGTTTTTATGAGTGATGGAGAGCCTAATTATTCCTGGTTTAATTATTATGATGGACAGAAATATGCGACAGAATTAAAAAATGATGGTGTTACTATCTATTCTCTTGGATTAAATATTGGTTCAACAAATTTCAATAAGTTTATTGTTCCATTAGCTTCCGATCCTACATCAACATATGCTAAAAATATAGTTAAAACAAGCGATCTGGTAGGCATCTACGACGCCATCGCCAGTTCCATTAAAATCGCCGGAACCGAAGCAACCATCACCGACGTAATCAATACAGAAGCCTTCGAGATTGCAGCGGACTACAACAATGGCATGTGGTATGAAGCAAGCACAGGTACCGTAAGTAAAAGTTCAGACAATAAAACGGTTACATGGGATTTTGGCAATATTTCTGCCAATAAGGAAACACTTACTATCTATATTAAAGTAAAAGATACCGTGCCGGGCGGAACCGCACCGGATACGAACAAAGAAGCCAGAGTCGATTATACGGATCCTGATGAACAGTCACAGACTCAGGATATCCCAAGCCCCAATCTGGCGGTTGGAGATGTTGGTACCATTACATTAAACTATTATCTGGTTAATGAAAATGGTGTAACAATCAATGGAACTGGTGAAGTGATTGATTTCGAACGCCGTCAGCAGCTGGGAACACAGCTCTATGGAGATGCACCTCAGAAGTTTGGCAGCTATTCCGTCCCGGCGCCGTCAACCATAGAATATAATGGCATTCAATATCAGTATGTGGCAGCGAGCGCAGACCATGATGGAAGCAACAGTCCTGCAAATGTAGAACTGAGTCCTGCTAAAAAGGCAGTTCATTTATACTATGGATATCAGGAAATCAAAGATGTCACAGTAACCTTTAATGGAAATGGAGGTACGCCAAGCGCAGACAGTGTGACAGTACCGAAAGATACTTCTTTGGGCAGCCAGATTGCAACTGCGGAACGTGATGATCACAATTTCCTCGGCTGGAATACACAGCCGGATGGTACAGGAAGTTCCTTTACTTCTAATACCATCGTTACAGATGACATCACAGTATACGCGCAGTGGCAGAAAAAGCAGGCGCTGACCATTAAGGCGTCTGATGTAGAAAAAGTTTATAATGGTGAAACGCAGTCTGTATCAGCAGAAGGTTACGAATGGAGCGGCTTAAAAGCAGGTCATAAAATTATAAATATTAAAACCATCGGTTCTGGCCGCGATGTGAAAGACGGCGGCTATCCGATCACCTTCACAGACACTGCGAAAATTGTAAATGGCTCAGGTGTAGATGTAACAAAAGAATATACAATTACAACAGAGCCGGGTACTTTGACTATTTTACCGAAAGCAGTGACAATTAAGGTAGATAACAGTTATAAGTATTATAATTCCAATGACCCGATTTTCACCGGTAAGGTAGAAGGTCTTGTAAACCCAACGGATCTTGGCAATGTAACATATGTGAGAACGAATGAAGCTGAGGACGTAGGCGTTTATGAAAAGGTGCTTGCTGCTAAGTATATTGAAAATAAGAACTATACAGTATCGGAGACCAGAGGCAATTTTGAAATTAAAGTAGCTACGATGCCGGGTGCTTCGTTAACAGCGAAGGGCGGCAGCTGGCCATATGACGGAAACGCACATTATGCGGCGGCAAGTCTTAATAAGGCGGATGGCTATACCGTATACTACAAAGTAAAAGACGGTGAATGGACAATCGATCCGCCAAGCGTGACCAATGTGTCGGAAGGCGTTGTAACCGTATCTGTAAAAGCGACACGAAAGGGCTATGTGGATCTGGTGACTGATGATGTCAAGTTACAGATCACAAAGAAGCCGGTGACTATCACTGTAAAAAATGCTGAAAAGACCTTTGGTGAAGCGGACCCTGTTTTTGAAGGAACAGTACAGGGGCTTGTAAATAAAACAGATCTCGGTGAAGTCACTTATAAAAGAACGAATAGTACCGAAAATGTAGGAACCTATAAGGAAGTCCTGATTCCGGAGTACACAGAAAACACCAATTATGACGTAACTGTAAATAAAGGTGACTTTACGATAAAACCGGCAAAGGATCCGGAAGCAGACTTAAAGATAGCCGGCGGCAGTTGGGTATATGACGGAAAAGAGCACAAAGTTAAGCTGAATGTCATAGATTCTGCACTGGCGGCCCTCAAGAGATATAAAATTGAATACAGTACCGATGGAGGACAGACCTGGTCGAAGGAAGTACCGGGAGTCACGAATGTAACCGACGGAACAATTACTGTAATTGCCAGAGGAACACGTGAAGGCTATGAAACGCTGGTATCAAACACAGCCGATTTGTCGATTACTCCGGCTCCGGTAACGATTGAGGTTGATGATGCATTTAAGTATTTTGGAGAGAATGATCCCGACTTTACAGGAACGCCAAAAGGGCTTGTAAAGGCCGGAGACATCGGAACCATAACTTACAGCAGAACCAATAAAGATGAAGATGTAGGTGTATATTTGGAAGTATTGACTGCATCTTATACTCCAAATACCAATTACGATGTAACCATAGATAAAGGTGATTTCGAAATCAAAAAAGCATCGATCGAGGGTGCTGTACTGACAGCAGTTGGCGGAGAATGGACTTATGACGGAGATGCACATGCGGCAAAGGCCAGTTTAGAGAATGCATCTGGGTATACAATCTATTATAAGACCGGAAACAGTGAATGGACTACTGCAGCACCAAGTGTGACAAATGTAGCAGAAGGTACTGTAACAGTATCTGTAAAAGCAGACCGGTATGGATATGAAACACTGGAGGCAGACGATATAACACTTAAAATTCTGCCCAGAGATGTGACTATTCAGGTCACGGATGCAGAGAAGTTCTTCGATAAGCAGGATCCGGCATTTAGTGGAACCGTGTCCGGATTAGTAAAAGCAGGGGATATTGGAACTGTAACATATTTCAGAGAAAACACGGCGGAAGAAGTTGGTAAGTATCCAGAAGTGTTGTCTGCAGACTATACACAAAATGACAACTATACTGTCTATGTGAAAAAAGGCAATTTTGAAATCAAGACGGCGACGATGGAAGGCGCTTCATTAGAAGCAGCCGGAGGAAGCTGGACGTACGATGGAGAAACGCATTACGCACAGGCAAAACTTACAAACGCTGATGGCTATACCATCTATTATCAGGTGGGGAATGGCGAATGGAAGAAGGAAATACCAGGCGTCACCAACGTATCAGAGGGTGAATTAACTGTATCAGTGAAGGCAGTGAAAGATGGCTATGTAGATCTTGTGACCGAGGATGTCAAACTTGTCATTACGCCAAGAGAAGCCACGATCGTTGTAAGTGATGCAGAAAAGTTCTTCGATGAAAATGATCCGTTATTTAGTGGAACAGTGAATAATCTGGTAAAGACGGGCGACCTGGGAACTGTTAGATATTACAGAACCAATGATGAAGAGGCAGTAGGAACTTATACCGAAGTATTAACGGCAGATTATACCGCCAACGAAAACTATCATGTAAGCGTACAGAATGGCGACTTTACGATTAAGACCGCTTCTGTTACGGGGGCAGAATTGACTGCAGCCGGAGGAAGATGGATCTACGACGGCGCGGCCCATGCAGCAGCCGGAGAAGTAGAGAACGCAGATGGCTACACGGTTTACTACAAAGTCGGAAACGGCGGGTGGACCACAGATGCCCCGAGTGTCACCAATGTAGCGGACGGAATTGTAACGGTATCTGTAAAAGCAACCAGAACCGGTTATGAAGAGCTGACAGCTGCCCCGGTTACACTGGAAATTATTCCAAAGGACGTAACGATTATCGTTGATCCTGCGGAGAAGTTCTTTGATGAGGCGGATCCGAAGTTTACAGGAACCGTGACAGGGCTTGTAAAGGATGGCGATTTAACAGGGCTGACCTATGTCAGAACAAACGATGATGAGGAGGTCGGCATTTATGAGGGAGTACTTGCGGCGGCCTATATCCAAAACACGAACTACAATGTAACCGAGCATAAGGGAACGTTTGAAATCAAGACAGCGACCATAAAGGATGCCAAAGTGACGGCAGCCGGAGGAAGCTGGATCTATGATGGAAACGCTCATGCGGCTACTGCATCTCTTAGAAATGCAGATGGATATACCATTTACTACAAAGCCGGTAACGGCGACTGGACCACAGCTGCCCCGAGTGTCACCAATGTGGCAGATGGAATTGTAACCGTATCCGTCAAGGCAACAAAGACAGGATATACAGATTTAATAACAGAAGATGTAACGATTCAGATTACAAAGAAGCCTGCGGCCATTACGGTAAACAATGCGGAGAAGTTCTTTAACGAGGCAGATCCGGTATTTACCGGAAGCGTAACAGGGCTGGTAGCGGACGGCGATCTCGGAAGCGTAACCTATGTGAGAACCAATGATGCATCAGGCGTGGGAACGTATGAGAAGGTGCTGGATGCCGTTTACACAGACAACACAAACTACGAAGTAACCGTAAAACGTGGCGACTTTAAGATTAAGGAAGCGAAGGACCCGGAGGCAGAGCTTAAGATTGCCGGAGGAAGCTGGATCTATGACGGTAAAGAGCACAAAGTTAAACTGGACGTCATCGATTCCGTTCTGGCAGCGCTGAAGAAATATAAGATCGAATACAGTACGGACGGAGGAAATACCTGGTCTGAGACTGTACCGGGAGTCACCAATGTAGCAGAAGGAACCGTAACTGTGACCGCAAGAGGAACCCGTGAAGGTTATGAGACCCTGGTATCCAACGAGACAACGATCCAGATCACGGCAAGAACCGCAACGATCCGGGTAAAGGATGCGGAGAAGTTCTTCGATGAAACGGATCCGGCATTTACAGGAACAGAAGAGAACCTGGTAAAAGCAGGGGATCTCGGAACGGTAACCTACAGAAGAACCAACACAGACGAAGCGGTCGGAACGTATCAGAAGGTGCTGACAGCTGAGTATACGCCAAACACCAACTACCTTGTAACTGTCGTAAAGGGAGACTTCGAAATTAAAACAGCCTCCATAGAAGGAGCAAAGGTCAGCGCTGTCGGAGGAAGCTGGATCTATGACGGAGCAGCCCATGCAGCGGAAGCGGTCCTGGAACATGCATCCGGCTACACGGTATATTACAAAGCCGGTAACGGAGACTGGACCACAGAGGCCCCGAGTGTGACCAATGTACTGGAAGGAACCGTAACGGTATCCGTAAAGGCGACGAGAAGCGGCTATGCAGATTTAATGACAGACGATGTAACCTTAAAGATTACACCGAGAAAAGCCACGATTACAGTGGATCATGCAGATAAGTTCTTTGACGAGCAGGATCCGGATTTTACCGGAACAACAGCAAACCTTGTCGCATCGGGAGATCTGGGAACCGTAACGTATAAGAGAACCAACACAGATGAGGCAGTCGGAACGTATCAGAAGGTACTGACCGCAGAATATGAGTCAAACAGCAACTACGTTGTAATTGTAGAAAAGGGAGACTTTACCATTAAGACGGCAATCATAGAAGATGCGGTGCTGACAGCAGCCGGAGGAAGCTGGATCTATGACGGAATGGCCCACGAAGCAAAAGCAGAGCTTACTAATGCACCTGGCTATACGATCTACTATAAGACAGGAAACGGCGAATGGAGTACAACAGCTCCGAGTGTAACCAACGTGGACGATGGAACCGTAACGGTATCTGTGAAGGCGACGAGAACCGGTTATGAGGATTTAGCAGCTGAAGATGTGACGATCACCATCACAGCAAGGCCGGCAACGATTGTTGTAGACAACAAGTCTAAATCTTATAGTGATATTGACCCGTTATTTACCGGTCAGATTCAGGGATTGATTGCCGACGGAGATTTAGGCAGCGTGGTTTACCACAGAATTGATGCGGATAAGAACAAAGAGGCGGTTGGTGCTGATATTACGTTGACTGCAAGCTACCGTGAAAATTCCAACTATAAGGTAGAAGTTATAAACGGCAAGCTGAACATTACTGCGTTAAATACTAACACGGTGAATGTGACAGGAGAGACAGTAACTTATGATGGAAAGACACATGGACTGAGAGAAGTGACAGCGCTGAAGGAAGGTTCTACCATTCTTTATTCGGTGGATAACCAGAACTTTAGTGAGACAGCACCTGTATTTACAGAAGCAGGGAATCACACAGTCTATGTAAAGGCTGTCAATCCTAATTATGATGATACGGCAGTTGTAACAGGTATTGTAGTCATTCAGAAACGAGAGATAACAATTACGGCAGCCAGTGCGGAACGGAGATACAACGGATTAGAGTTAACCGCACCGACAGCGGCCATTACGAACGGAACGCTTGCAGACGGCCAGGTTCTGGGATCAGTCAAAGTGACAGGTTCACAGACGGCGGTTGGCAGCAGCCAGAATGTAGCCAGCGATGCAGTGATTGTGGCGAATGATGAGGAAGTTACAGCTAATTATCACATCACTTATCTGGCAGGTACTCTTAGAGTAACGTCAGGCAGCAGCGGAGGTGATAACGGCGGCGGAGGCGGAGATACTCCGAATCCTAATAAGCCATACGTTCCGGGAGGTCCTGGAACTGTAACGATTGAACCGGGCGAAGTACCGTTGGCGAATTTACCTGAGGGCAGCCCGACAGACAACTTAGTTCTGATCGATGATGGCAACGTACCGCTTGCAGGTCTTCCTAAGACCGGCGACCGTGCAGGAGCGCATGCAGGTCTGGCGGCAGTGCTTTCCGGATTCCTGATGGCAGCATTTGCAGTGCTGAGCAGCAAGAAGAAAGAAGAGAACTAACGCCCAGAACTAAAAAATAAGAAGATATAAAAGGCTGCGGCCTGGCAGATAATCACTTCTGTCAGGCCGCCGCCTTCTGTATCCATTCATTTCTGTTTCACTATTTTTCGGTCAGCATCTCTACCTGCGCCACCACCTGGCTGATATAAGCGCTCAAAGGAAGCTCTTCGCAGCCTACCACGTAATGATTGCACTTATTTACCGGTATCAGGATTTTCTTTGCCTGGCTGGAACCGATGGCTTCCGCCATGGCCGGCGTGATCTCACCGAGCAGTGAGTTGGGGATTACGATGCCGATCGGGCCGATAATAATGTCTGCGCTCCGGCTGGCTACTACCACGGGATTTTCACCGGTTGCACCGGCGTCGGCACCGGCTTTCAGCATGGATGAGGTAGCGATGGAGTTTGTTCCGATCGCTGTTATTTCAAGTTCCGGATGGGATTTTTTTAACTGGACGATAACGGCATGTCCCATTTTGCCGCCCTGTCCGTCAATTACGATAAGTTTCATTTGTACATTCCTCTTCACTGTAAGATTTCTTTATCATTATAAAGCATTCCCATCGGGTTTACAAGAACGGTTACGCGAGTCTTCTTTCCCTGTTTACGGAATGACTTACCTTGTAGTATAATTAAAACTATCAATGCGGAGGTACATAACAGATCCGCAATCACAGAAACAGGAGGAAGTTATCATGTATGTAGAAAACAAAAATGTTCCGCTTACAGACTTAGGCGGCGGTGTGGTGCGAAAGGTTCTGGCATACAGTGAGAATTTAATGAATGTGGAACTGAAGTTTGAAAAAGGAGCCATCGGCGCCAAACACAGCCATCCTCATGAGCAGATCGGCTATATCATCTCGGGTTCCCTGTTATTTCAGGAGGAGGGAAAGGAAGATAAAGTTCTGGTAACAGGAGACAGCTACTATGTAGAGCCGAATGCAGTACATGGCGTGGTGGCATTGGAAGACACCATGCTGCTGGATATCTTTACACCGATGAGAAAAGATTTTGTGGAATAAGGAATCAAAACAAAAAAGAATCGTAGAAAAAGAATTATAAAAAAGAAGCCCGGAAGTACATACTATCTACCGGACTTCTTTTTTTCGTGCGGCTTCCTTATTTCTCCTTATGAGGCAGTCTGCCGCGCAGAAAGCGTTTCTTTAGTTTGTTCCAGTTAAACGGTATCAGCGGATAGATATAGCTCTTTCCTGCAATCGTCTTATTAAATATGACTGCGCAGACGGAGAGGATGACTCCGATGGCAAAGCCCCAGTAATTAAAGACGGCGGTAAGGACCAGCAGGATCATTCGCATGAATTTGAATGCATAGCCCAGTTCGAAGCTGGCCTGGGAATAGTTTGCAACGGTGACGAAGGCCATATAGAGCATGGTTTCGCTGTTGAACCAGCCGGATTTTACGGAGTATTCCCCCAGAACGATACCGGCGATCACACTGAGCGGTGTGGTCAGCATACTGGGCGTATTGACGGCGGCCAGCCTCAGACCGTCGATGGCAAACTCCAGTATGAGAAGCTGAAAGATAAGCGGTACATGAGGCGGTTCAGACAATTGAATGAACTCCAGCCAGGATGGGATGGCATCCGGATTCTGCATCAGCAGCAGCCACAGCGGCGTTAAATAAAGTGTCAGCACGGAGATGGCCATACGTGACAGACGCAGATAGGTTCCCGTTACCGGAGGGAAATAGTAATCGTCGGCCTCCTCGATGATATCGAAGACAGATGAGGGCAGAATCATGGCGGCAGGGGAGTTATCTACCAGAATAATGATGTTACCCTCCAGGATAGAGGCGGCCGCAGTGTCAGGGCGTTCGGAGAATTTAAACTTTGGAAATGGATTATACCATTTATGCGGATAAAGGCATTCCGCCAGGCTTTCCTGGTTCATGGTCAGCGCGTCTACTTCCAGTTTATTGATCCTGTCCTTGATCATGGCCAGAAGCTTTTCATCTATCCGGCCCTGCATGTAGCAGAGGGCGATATCGGTGTGAGAACTCTCTCCGGCGCTGGTAATCTCCATAGTAAGCTTCGGATCGCGGATACGGCGGCGGATCAGGGCCGTGTTGAAAATAAGAGTTTCCACAAACCCGTCACGGGAACCGCGAAGCACCTTGTCCTTTTCCGGTTCCGATACGCCGCGGGCCGGATAGGTGCGGCAGTCGATGGTGAAGCAGCAGTCATATCCATCGATAAACAGGCATGACACACCCATGAGAAGCTGGCCGATCATCTCAGAATCACTCCTGACCAGTCCGACCTCTCCATAGGGCAGGTATTTTTTTGAAAATGCGTGGGCGTCTTCCGGCATGGCGTCTTCCTTCAGCGTTGAAAATGCCTGAAGAATCTTTAACCATACCTCGTCTTTGGTGAAGCCATCTATAAAATAGAGACAGGCCTCCCGCCCACCCACATGGATGACCCGGTAGACGACGTCGAAATTCGTGTCCACATTCAATTTTTCTTTCAGATAAGACATGTTATCAGAAAGCTTACTGGAAAAGTCCATATCATGGTCTCCTTTTTACTGTATTGGTAGTCCGCGGATTCCGCGGCAATGGAAGGGAATTGGTGATAAAGAAAGTATGCGCATTTTTGGTGAAAATATGTTTCATGAAAATGTGTACGCATAACAAAGACGTTTTTGCATACATTGTATAAAAAATTGCGGTAATGATTCTTCCAGTCCCGTCCTTTTTTGGTGAAATACACTAAAATGATTGACTTTTTCCAGTATTGATGTTATGATTGTCCATGTGAGAAGCACAAAGGGGTGCCTTGCATGTATGATTTCAGGCATGGGGATGCCAGAATTGTATAAACTTAATAATGTGACGGTTTTAGATCGTGACGAAGGACTGCTTTCTGTGGGGGATAGGCAGTCCTTTTTTGTATCTTAAAAACGTGCTCCTGTGACATCAAAAAGCCGTTCGGCAGATTTCCTTCTGAACATGAAAAAAACCGCCGGAACCTTATAAAAGAAAGGTTACCGGCGGTTTCGCCATGGAGACAACAGGGCTCGAACCTGCGACCTTCTACACGTCAAGCAGATGCTCTCCCAGCTGAGCTATATCTCCATACCGCTATTTTAATCGATAGGGGCAAAAAAATCAATAGTAAGAATAAAATTTTTTAAGTTGTCTTAATTTGTATTGATGGAAGCGGGAATTTTACATATAATAGCATTAGACTGCTTCAGATAAGACAAGGAGAGGAGCTTTTTACGATGTGGAGGAAGTTAAGGAAGAACAGGCGTTTTCGAACAGTTATGACGACGGTGGCGGTTATTGGTTCCGCGCTGCTTCAGACATTCGTCATTCAGGCGTTCATAAGGCCGGCAGGGCTGCTGTCCGGCGGATTTACGGGAATTGCGATCTTGATTGACCGGGTGACCTCCCTGTTCGGCGTCAATATATCGACTTCCCTGGCCATGGTGATTTTGAATATTCCGGTGGCCTGGGCCTGCAGCAGGAGCATCAGCCGTCGGTTTACATTTTTTTCACTGCTCCAGGTATTTCTGGCCAGTATTTTTTTGAAGCTCTTTCACTTTTCTCCGATTTTCGAGGATGTGATTTTGAATGTGATTTATGGGGGCGTACTGTACGGATTCTGTATCGTGCTGGCTTTAAGAGGCAATGCGTCCACAGGCGGAACGGACTTCATTGCCCTTTACGTATCCAATAAGACCGGGAATTCCATCTGGAGCTATGTATTTGCCGGAAACGTGGTGCTTCTGTGCATCTTTGGTGCCATTTTCGGCTGGGATTACGCGGGGTACTCCATCCTGTTCCAGTTTGTGTCCACGATGATTGTGTCTACGTTCCATCACCGCTATGAGCGGGTGACGATGCAGATTACCACCTCCAAAGGTCCGGAGATCACGAACGCTTACGTAAAGACCTTCCGGCACGGCATATCCTGTGTGGATGCCATCGGAGGCTACAGCAAAAAACACATGTACCTGCTTCATACCGTGGTGTCCTCCTACGAGGTGGAGGATATCATCACGCTGCTTCACGAGGTAGACGACCATGTAATCGTTAATATGTTCCGGACCCAGCAGTTTTACGGCGGTTTTTACCGTGCCCCGATGGAATAGGGCCAATCCTGTTTTTAACGGTTCCGTCTGCGGAATCCATACCAGTGGTATTTTTTCAGCTTGGAAAACCAGTTAAAATAAAAGAAAAACAGGATAGAAGTGATAACCCATGTCAGCGGGTAGCTGAAAATAACAGTCTGAATCGTCGGGCGAAGCGGTACCGCGGCCCAAATCCAGACGACACGCAGCGCACAGACGCCCAGGCAGGTGATGATCATGGGAATCCAGCAGTCACCGACGCCTCGCAGGGAGCCGGAATAGATCTCGATGCAGACGTAGGTGAAGAAGGTCGGAACGAGATACTGCAGGATCTCGGTTCCTTTTTCGATCACCGCCGCGTCTGTTGTGAACAGCAGGTAAATATAGCTTCCGCCGCAGTACAGCAGGATGCTTAACAGGAAGGTGGCGGCAAAGCTCATGGCCAGACACACGTGTACTCCCTTATGAACCCTGTCCTTTTTCCCGGCGCCGTAGTTCTGTCCCACGAAGGTGGTGACGGAGATACCAAAGGCGTTGATGATCATCCAGAATACACTGTCGATCTTGCCGTAGGCGGTCCAGGCTGCGATGGTATCGGTTCCCAGCGCGTTGACGCTGGACTGTATGATGACATTGGAGGCGGAGTACATGACAGACTGAAGCCCTGCAGGGAAGCCGATCTGGATAATCCGCTTCAGCATGTCCAGATCCAGCCGGATGGACTTTGGAATCAGGTGGTACGATTCCTTCGTCTTCATCAGTACGATGATCACCAGCACGGCGCTGACTAACTGGGAGAGGATGGTGGCCAGCGCGGCTCCCATAACGCCCATGTGCAGGCAGACGACGAAGACGATGTCCAGGATAATATTGGTAAAGCAGCTGGCAATCAGGAAGTACAGCGGTCGTTTTGAGTCCCCGATCGCCCGCAGGATACCGGCTCCCATATTATAGATCAGGTTCCCGATGACTCCCAGAAAATAGATTCTCATGTACAGGACCGCATGATTTAGGATGTCGTCCGGAGTTCCCATGGCGGATAAGGCCCACGGCGCGCCGGCCACGCCGATGACCATGAGCACGATGCCTCCGGCAATGGAAAATGCGATCGACGTATGGACCGCCCTGCTTACCCGGTCCGGCTGTTTGGCGCCGTAAAACTGGGAAATAATTACGGTGGCGCCGGAAGAAAGCCCTACGAAGAACCCCACAAGAAGATTGATCAGGGTTCCCGTAGGACCTCCTACGGCCGCCAGTGCTTCCTTCCCAACGAAGCGCCCTACAATCACGGCATCAGCGGTGTTGTAGAGCTGCTGGAAAAACGTTCCGAATAAAATTGGAAAGAAAAACAGAAGAAGCTGTTTCCAGATTACTCCTTCTGTAATTTGATTCTGCCCTATGGCATTCTGTGTCCTGCTTTTCTGACTCATATCCCGTTCCTCTTACTGTAAAAAATTATGTATTCTGATCTCATTATACAGGCAGAAAAGAGAAAACACAATCCCCATACCATATTCTTATTTTGCAGCTTCAGCTTTGGACAGCGCCTTGTCGACTGCTTTTAAGAGGACGGTGGAGGTGTAGCGTGTCTCATCGGAATAGGAGATGTTTTTGGTGGACTGGTTCTTTACAATCTGCTCCGAGAGAGTGTCCATGGCCGGCTGCATCAGCGGATACATGGTGGTGACTGCTTCGCTTAGAGGAACGAGGGTGACCGATGTAATTTTATCCGCGTCCACGGTTACTTCCACATTGACATCCTGGTTATTCAGCGTGATTGCCGAAGAGTAAACTCCGGGTACGTAGGCGGCCGCTTCTCCGGAAGTGGGAACGGTATCTTTTTTCGGCCGGAACATAATAAGAAACAGTGTGATTAACAGGATTCCGAGGCCGACAAAGATGGCGGTGTAGATGATTTCTTTCATCCGCAGTACAACAATTTTTGTTTTAGAGCTCATATAAAATAAGGTCCTCCGAACGGGTTTTGATATAATGTATTCTGCTTGGGGGCGGTTTATGTTATACTATTCCTTACAGTGAGAAAAGACTTGACAGAGAAGGAGCATCAGAAGAGATATGTCCATACAGCTGCTTTTAGGCGGTTCCGGTTCCGGAAAGACGCACCGCCTGTATACTGATTTAATAAAGGATTCCATGGAGAATCCGGATACAAAGTATTTTGCCATTGTCCCGGAGCAGTTTACCATGCAGACGCAGAAGGAGATTGTGACGCTGCATCCGAACCACGGGGTGATGAATATTGATATTGTCAGCTTTCAGCGCCTGGCATACCGTGTTTTCGAGGAGCTTGCCATCGTAAATCCGGACGTTCTGGATGATATGGGGAAATCCATGATATTGAGAAAGGTGACGGGGGGAAAGCAGAAGGAGCTGCCGCTGTATCAGTCGCATTTGAACCAGAACGGCTTCATCGGTCAGTTAAAGTCCATGCTTTCTGAGCTTTACCAGTATGGAATCACGCCGGATATGCTGGAGGCGAAGATTCCCGAGACGACCAGCCCCATGCTTCGCCAGAAGCTGGAGGATATCTCCGTGATATACAAGGCGTTTCAGGAGTATATCAGGGACCGCTATATTACGACGGAGGAGATTCTGGATGTGCTTTGCAGGCATCTGCCGGAATCAAAGCTGATCAGGGACAGCGTGATCACCCTGGACGGCTATACCGGCTTCACACCGGTCCAGTACCGCCTGCTGGATCTTTTTCTCCGTTACAGCAGGCGGGTGGTGGTGACCGTGACCGTCGATCCAGCCGTGCCGGAGCGGGGAAAAAGAGGAGTGCAGGATTTATTTTACATGAGCTGTGAGATGATTGATAAGTTAAACGCGCTGGCCCGTCAGAATCACGTGAAGCGGGAACCGGATATCGTACTCGACGAGCATCCGGCCGTCCGGTACCGCAGGGGAGCAAAGAGGCGGGCGGAACAGGAGGCGCGGGTGGAGCGGAAGGCGCAGGCGGGTCAGGAGGCGCTGACGGTCTCTCCAGCTTCTTCCGCCCTCGATTTTCTGGAACAGAATCTTTACCGCTACAGCGGCCGCGTGTATTCCGGCAAAGCGGAGGAGATCCGCCTGGTGCAGGCTGTGAATCCGGCGGAGGAGATCTCCTGTGTGGTCCGTGAGATCGGAAAAATGCTGCGCGAGGGTTACCGGTACCGCGATATGGCGGTGATCACCGGTGATATCGGAAGCTTTGCGGGAGAGCTGATTCATCAGTTTGATGCTTCGGAGATCCCTTACTTTCTGGATGATAAAAAGAGTATTCTGAAAAACCCCATGGTCGAGCTGGTGCGCGCGGCCCTGGAGACGATTCAGAAGGATTTCTCATACGAAACCATGTTCCGCTACTTAAGAACCGGCCTCGTGGTGAAGCCGGAGGATGAGCGTAAGCTGGACCGGCTGGAGAATTACGTGATCGCCATGGGAATCCGGGGACATAAGCGGTGGAACACCCCCTGGGAGGGCTGGTACCGCGGCGGCAGGGATTTGAATTTAGAAGAGTTAAACCAGCTCCGGGAAGAGATTATGGCGCCTCTCACGGCCTTTATCGAAGCATTCCGGGAAGAGGGCAGAACGGTTCGCACGATGAGCGAGGCTGTGGTGCGTCTGCTGGAAGCGCTTTCAGTGGAAGAAAAGATGCTGGCCAGAGAGTCCGCATTTCAGGAACAGGGAGAGTTTGGACTCTCTAAGGAATACGGTCAGGTGTACGGCCTCGTCGTCGATCTGATGGATCGTCTCGCCAGGCTTCTGGGGGAGGAGAAGGTGAGCCGGAGGGAGTACGCGGAGATTCTGGACGCAGGATTTTCTGAAATCGAGGTGGGCCTGATTCCGGCGGCTGTAGACCGGATCGTGGTTGGAGATATTACCAGAACTCGTCTGGATCATATCAAGATTCTGTTTTTTATCGGGGTGAATGACGGAATTGTACCGCAGAAGAAGGAAAACAGCAGCCTGTTTACCGATAAGGAGCGGGAATTCTTAGGCAGCCATCACATCGAGCTGGCTCCCACCGTGCGGGTGGAGAGCTTCCGGCAGAGATTTTATCTGTATCTCGCCCTGACGAAGCCGGAGGAACGGCTTTACCTTTCTTATTCGGCCATGGATGCGTCGGGGAAGAGCCTGCGGCCGTCTATTTTGCTGGGGGAATTAAAAAAGCTGTTTCCGCAGCTGACTGCCGTGGCCGCGTCGGATGAAGCAGCGGGGATACCGTTTTCCATAAGAGAGGCCAGAGGAAGGCTGACCCGCGGGCTCCGGAATTACGGGATCAGCCGGGAGGATTCGGAGTTTCTGGAACTGTTCCGCCATTTTATGATGAATGAGGAGCAGAGGGAGAGCGTGGAGAAGCTGGTGGATGCGGCGTTTTATGCCTATGAGGAGCGTGGAATCGGTAAGATGGCGGCGAAGGCGCTGTACGGCACCGTGCTGGGAGGCAGCGTCACGAGGCTGGAACAGTATGCGTCCTGTGCCTATGCCCACTTTTTAAATTACGGTCTGGAACTGGCGGAGCGTCAGCAGTATGAGCTGGCTGCCATGGATATCGGCAATCTGTTTCACGATTCCATCGATCTCTGCTTTAAGCGGATGAAGGAACAGGGAGGGGACTGGAAGACCATCGGAGAAGAGGAGCGGAAGGCGCTGGTGCACGGTGTCGTGACCGAAGTGACGGAGGAATACGGCAATACGATATTGAAGAGCTCCGCCAGAAACGCCTGGCTGGCCCGCAAGGTGGAGAAAATCACGGACCGCACCATATGGGCGCTGGCGGAACAGCTGAAGAAAGGCGATTTCACACCGGTAGGATTCGAGGTTTCCTTCTCGGCCGCAGATAACTTAAAGGCGATGAAAATCCCTCTTTCAGAGGCGGAGGCCCTGCATTTGAAGGGGCGTATCGACCGTATGGACTTATGCGAGGACGAGGAACACATCTATGTAAAGATTATCGATTATAAATCCGGCGGGACTTCCTTTGACTTGACCGCACTTTATTATGGCCTGCAGCTTCAGCTGGTGGTCTATATGGATGCGGCCCTGGAGATGGAGGAACGGCGCAATCCGGACAAGACGGTGATTCCGGCCGGTATATTCTATTATAATATCAGCGACCCGGTGATTGAGCGGGAAGGCGATATGTCGCCGGAAGCCATCGACAGGCGGATTTTAAAAGAACTGCGTATGAACGGCCTGGTAAACAGCGAGCTGGAGGTCATCAGCCATCTGGATCATGAAATTGAGACGGAGTCCGATGTCATTCCGGTGGCGATGAAGAACGGTCTGATTCAGGAGGCGAAATCGTCTGTAGCGGGCGGAAACCGGTTCTCTGCTTTAAAGCGATATGTCAATGAGAAGCTGAAGACTGAGGGACGCGAAATACTGGACGGAGTCGTGGCGGTGAATCCGTACAAGCAGGGAAATAAGACGGCCTGCGACTACTGTCCGTACCATGCGGTGTGCGGTTTCGATTTAAAGACTTCCGGTTTTGGCTTCCGGAAATTCAAACCACTGAAATCAGAAGAAATATGGCCGGTCATAGAAGGAGAGCAGCAGGATGGCAATTAACTGGACAAAAGAACAGAAAGCGGTTATTGAAAGCAGAAACCGCAATCTTCTCGTTTCCGCTGCGGCGGGCAGCGGAAAGACGGCGGTTTTAGTGGAGCGGATCATCCGCATGATAACAGAGGGGAAGAACCCCCTGGACATTGATCAGCTTCTCGTCATGACCTTTACGAAGGCGGCGGCGGACGAGATGAGGGAGCGTGTGCTTCTGGCCGTCGATGAAAAACTGAAGGAGGACCCTGAAAACAGCCATCTGCAGATGCAGGCAGCCATGATACCGTATGCGCGGATTACCACCATCGACAGCTTCTGCCTGGGAATTATCAGGGAGCACTATAACCGTCTGGATATCGATCCCGCCTTCCGCGTGGGAGATGAGGGAGAACTTCTTCTGCTCCGCGGTTCCGTGATGGAGCAGATGCTGGAGGACTATTACGAGGCCGGGGACGAGGAATTTTCACGGTTTGTGGAAACGTATGCCACAGGCAAATCGGACCGGGGCATCGAGGATCATATCATGGCCGTCTACAATTTTTCCGGCAGTAATCCATGGCCGGAGGAATGGCTTACGGCCTGTGAAACGGAGCTGGAGAACTGTGAGGAAGAACGGCTCATGGAGACGGAGTGGATGCATTTTCTGATGTGGGATGTCGCAATGCAGACCGGAGAGCTGTGCGCCCAGCTGGAGGAGGCGGTTACCGTCTGTGAAGAGGAAAACGGCCCTGCGGCCTATATTCCCATGCTGACATCAGATTTACGCATGCTGCGGGAGATTGGAAAGGCGGAAGATTACGCCAGTCTTAACGAACTGTTAGGCTGCGCAGCCTTCGACCGTCTGGCCTCTGTCCGGAGTAAGGATATTGATGCGGACAAGAAGGCGTTTGTGACGGGCTGCAGGGACCGGGTAAAGAAGGCGGTCGGAAAGCTCCGCGATTTGTACTGTTTTGAATCCATGGAAACCGTGGTGCGTGATATGAGGGGAACCGCGGGCGCGGTGCGGATGCTCTTAAAGCTGGCCGGAGAATTTAACGACCGGTACCAGGCGGCGAAGCAGGAAAAGAACCTGGTGGATTTCGGGGATCTGGAGCATTACGCGCTGGAGGTGCTTCTGGAGAAGCCGGACGGAGAGTCAGAGGAATGTGCGGGAGATTCTATGGCTGATTCCCTGGATGCGAGCGGACGAAGGCCCTCGGCGGTGGCCGATGAATTGAGCCGCCAGTTTGAAGAAATCCTGGTGGACGAGTATCAGGACAGCAACGACGTGCAGGAGACGCTGATTCACGCCATCTCCAGGGAGCGGTTCGGAACCCCCAACGTGTTTATGGTGGGGGACGTCAAGCAGAGCATCTATAAATTCCGCCTGGCCAGGCCGGAACTGTTTTTAAAGAAGTATGAGTCTTATCCAAGGGAAGAAGGATTATACCAGACGATCGAGCTGCATCAGAATTTCCGGAGCCGGGACAGCGTCCTTTCCGGCATCAATGAGGTTTTCTATCAGATTATGACAAAGGGTCTGGGCGGAATCCTCTATACGGAAGACGCGGCGCTCCATCCCGGAGCGGTATTTGAGCCCACGGAAGAGACGGTGGGAGGAAAACTGGAGCTTCACCTGGTAAATACGGGAGGGATCCAGCTCAAACAGCTGGAAACGGAAAGTGATGCCTTAGATTACACATCCCGCGAGATGGAGGCCAGGCTCATCGTCAGTCGAATGAAGGAACTGGTAAATCCTGAGACAGGGTTAAAGATATGGGATAAAAAGGAGAAGCGCTACAGGACCGCCTGTTACGGCGATATGGTAATCCTTCTGCGCAGCTTAAGCGGATTTGCGGAAGATTTCGTCAATATCTTAATGAACGAGGGAATACCGGCCTATGCGGAGCGGAGAACCGGCTATTTTACCGCGATCGAGGTGGAAACGGTGCTGTGCTTCTTAAGCGTCATCGATAATCCGATGCAGGATATTCCGCTGGCAGCAGTCCTTAAGTCCCCCATGGTGGGCGCCTCAGACGAGGATCTGGCCCGTCTCATGGCTGTTTTCAAGAGAACCGCGAAAAAGGGCCAGGACAGGGGAATCTATGGGGCGTGGCTGTATTATCTGGAAAACTGCCCGGAGGAAGAGCGGGAAGAAGGGCTGTACAGAAAGCTGGCGCTGTTTTTCGATGAATTGGCGGAGTACCGGCGTATGACCGGATACTTATCCATCCATGAGCTTTTGTATGTCATTTATGAGAATACCGGATATTACGATTATGTCGCGGCCATGCCTGCCGGAGATGCAAGGCAGGCGAACCTGGATATGCTGGTGGAAAAGGCGTCGGCCTATGAAAAGACCAGCTACTCGGGCCTGTTTCATTTTATCCGCTATATTGAGAAGTTAAAGAAATACGACACGGATTTCGGAGAGGCCGCTCTGGCCGGAGACGGGAATACGGTCCGCATCCTGAGTATCCATAAGAGCAAAGGACTGGAATTTCCGATCGTATTTCTGGCTGGTATGGGGAAGAAGTTTAATAAGCAGGATTTGTACGGTAAGATCCTGATTGATCCGGATCTGGGAATCGCTACGGATTATCTGGATCTGGATCTGCGGGTAAAGACATCGACGCTAAAGAAGAACGTCCTCCGGCGGCGCCTGGAGCTGGAAGCGCTGGGAGAAGAACTGCGCGTCCTGTACGTGGCCATGACCAGGGCAAAGGAAAAACTGATTATGACGGGAACGGACCGTTATCTCGATAAAAAGCTGGAGCGATTCTCCGATATTAAGAGAACAGCCGGCCAGATTCCATTTACGATTCTGTCCACGGCGGATTCGTTTCTGGACTGGCTGCTTATGAGTCTTTCTGGTAAGCTGTCGGAGTCAGCCCTTCTGTCGGAAGCAGGCGTAGAAACCGGCCTCATGACTGTGCGTGAATATTCCGTGGCTGACCTGGTTGGTGTGGAAATCGAACATCAGGCGGAGAAAAAGCTGTCAAAGGAGGAACTGCTGAACTTCGACTGCAGCCGTGTTTATGATGAAGCGTATGCCGCAGGAATTTCCGCAGCATTTTCCTACCATTATCCGCATACCGCAGACATCGGCCTTCATACGAAGCTTTCCGTATCAGAACTTAAGAAGCAGGGACAGATGGTCGATGAGGAGGAGAGTACGTTTCTGCCTGCGATTCCGGCTTTCCTGATGGAAGAGAACGGGAAAAAGGAGCAGGGAGGAGGAGCCTTCCGCGGTACCGCCTATCACCGGGCGCTGGAGCTGCTGGAATTCCCCGCCATGAAGGCTTTAGCCGATGTGGAGACGGCTCTGGAGACATTTCACAGAGAGAAATACATGGATGAAGAGAGTCTGGCTCTTCTGGATGCAGGGATTATCTGGAACTTCTTAAGCTCCCCTCTGGGCAGGCGCATGAGTGCCGCACAGTCCAAAGGTCTTCTTCACAAGGAGCAGCAGTTTGTCATCGGAATTCCGGCCCGCGAGATGGAGGTCTGCGATTCCGGTGAACTCGTCCTGATCCAGGGAATCATTGACGCGTACATGGAAGAGGGGGACGGCCTCGTTCTGATCGACTATAAGACTGATCACGTGGTGAAAGGCCATGAATCGCTGCTGACCGAGCGGTATGGAATTCAGCTGGAGTACTATAAGCGGGCGCTGGAACAGATGACGGGGAAACGGGTGCTTGAGAAAATAATATATTCGCTGACGCTGCAGGAGGAGATTGTGATAGAGTAAGGGATGGTTTAGGGCATTTCTCTAAAAGAAAAAATTAGAGTAATGCCCTTTTTTGCTTCTACGTTTTTTGGCGGCGGGCAGCAAAGTGGTTACCTATACTCACTGCTCTTTGAAAAACGGGATACCATCTGATCCATACTGATACAAACCAATTTTTCTTCTGCCTCGAGCTGAAGGACCTGCTCCGTAAAACCGCTTTGGGAAAAAAGATAAAAGGAACATTCGGTATCTCCTGTATTTTCCCATTTGGATTTCAGGGTTTTATAATCTCTCAGATCGAAGGGAGAGGCTTTATACTTGCATTCCCCGAGAAGATAGTGTTTGCTTTGATGATCCACGGCCATAATATCAATTTCGGTTTCATATGTTCTGCGGGATTTATGTCCATTTCCGCCATCTGTAAGCTTTGTGATTTTTCCCCACCATCGGCCGATCTTTGTGTATCGGTATGGTAATTGTTCCTGCCTGTTCAGCAGGCGAATATAATCACGGCACAGGCTTTCGAACACGAAGGCCGTGAATTCGTGTAATTGAGGGGTTACCACATATTTCATTACACCTTCCGTATCTCCGGCTTCTAAGTCTGAGTACGTAGTGAAGACGAAGGAATACCAGAAACGGAAGAAGTTATCTGTCAGCTGATAAAGTCCTTTGCTTGATTTTGCACGTTCCTTTACACTGTCAGAAACCGAGAACTCCCGTATGACTATCTGGAGATCCATTAGATTTTTTAAGTATACAGCAAGTTTTGATTTTTCGATTTGAGTTTTGTTGAAAATATCATTTAAAGTGGTGTTTCCTAATGCAATGGCTTCAATAATAGTATTATAAACGGCAGTTTCTCTGAGTTCCTGCCGCAATAAAAATTCTACTTCACTGTATAATACGGATCCTTTTGTTAATATATTTTTCCTGATATTCTCTTCCACACTGATACGATGGTCAAATTGTTTTAAATAGTGAGGAATTCCTCCTAAAATTGCGTAGACCGTTATCTGGTCCTCAGGCGGATAATCAGGAAAGAATTTTATAACATCAGAAAACGGCATTTCTGTCATTTTGTAGATACCTGTAGCACGTCCATAGAGGGGATTTTTTTCCGCCAGTATCTCCTTTTCGATAAAACTCATTGCACTGCCACATAGAATAATCATGATATCAGCATTTTTTAGAGATGAATCCCACAGATTTTGAAGAATGGAGGGGATGCTCCCATTTGCTCTGCACATATAGGGAAACTCATCGATCACAAGCAGTTTTTTACCGTTTCCAGGGAGCTCTAAGCTGCTTGTAATGGCCGATTCCCAGTCCTGAAATTCGTGTATATATTGTGCTGCCGGAATCCCTGCTTTTAATACTTTTTCTGAATAAGAAAGTAATTGCTGCCGGTCTGTACATTCGCGGCAGGAATAAAAGATATGGGGTTTCCCTTTACAGAATTCTTTTAATGTTTCGGTTTTTCCAACGCGGCGCCGTCCGTATAGAACGATCAGTTGTCCTTCTTTACTTTTATATTTTTCTTCTAAAAAAGATAATTCCATTTTGCGTCCTATAAACATTTTGAACCTTCTTTCTAATCGTGATTATTATAATCATGATTATATTTTACCCTGTTTTATGTAAAATATCAACTGTATACGATACAATTTTCTACCTAAAAACTATTTAGCATTGCTAAAATATTTTTATGTGATACAATGATAATAGATAATATCTATAAATAAAGGACGAAGGACGTCAATCTGAAAGCAAACGATTTAGCAGGAGGGCGATATGGATATAAACTATCATGAAATTGCAGAAAGGGCCGCTTCCCATGCGTTAAAGAGCAATATTACACTTGACTATTCAGAAAAAAGCATTGCGGAAGTTGAGTCAATCTTAGGAGCGTATTATGACCATCTTGCAGAGTATGACGGGAAGGATGGAGCAGATACGCTGTGGAATGTGGCAGTTCACTATGGCATTTATCTGGGTGAAACCATGCTGCGCCTCGGGATGAAGGAAAAGGGATTTGCCTGGTACATAGACGACGGCATGCCGGTTCTGAAAAATCAGGCGAAAGCTCAGATTTCTCCCGTCACAAAGGCTCACAAGCGAATTTTAAATGGACCGGAGGACAATGTAAAGAGCTTCTGCGATGTGGCTTTTCTGCTTGCAGACGGGAAGTTCCCGGATAAAAACGTTCATCGGGCGATCAACGTGCAGCTGCCCTCCGGTCAGGTGATAGAAAATGTGTTATACCGGGATATCGCTTCTTACATTACGATGATTGAAACGGGCAGGGAGGATTTTCTGATCCTGGAATCCCAGGACGGCTTCTTTCAGTTTTACGGTGAGAACAACCAATTCGTCTGCGAGGTACGCGTAAATCTGCCGGATGGCGACTTTCATACCTACTCTGTCATTGATAAGGCTAAAGAGCAGCTGACCCGGCGGGTTCAGCTTACCACGCCTTATGGACAGTTTACACCTGCAGAGCGGGAGGTGGTGTCTCTGGAAGTGGTGAACATGGTGGTCCGGGCATACTATGAACATGTGAAGACAGACGACTTTCTTGGGGCGATTCCATATATTGATACCACGGAGATAACGAAGCGGTGTATGGGGCTTTAAATCTATGAATAAAGGAGCAGAGAAATCATGATACCAGACAACGAAGTAAGGCTGACACAAATGACAAAGACAGCAGGATGTGCTGCAAAGATTGGTCCGGGGACTCTGGCAGGAGTTCTGGAAAACCTTCCAAAAGCCGATGATCCGAACCTGATGGTCGGAATCGAGACCTCTGATGATGGAGCCGTATACCGGGTGAATGACGAGCTGGCGCTTATACAGACGCTGGATTTCTTCACACCGGTGGTGGACGACCCTTATACCTTCGGCCAGGTGGCGGCTGCCAACGCATTGAGCGATATCTATGCCATGGGCGGAGAACCGAAGGTGGCGCTTAACATTGTGGCGTGGCCCAACTGCGTCAATCCGGCATTTCTCGGTAAGATACTGGAGGGCGGCGCTTCGAAGGTCGCGGAAGCGGGCGCTGTCCTGGCAGGAGGACATTCCGTCCAGGATGATGAACCAAAGTACGGCTTAAGTGTGACGGGGTTTGTTCATCCGGACAAGATTTTTAAAAACTGCGGTGCAAGACCGGGAGACGTACTGATTCTGACGAAGCCGCTGGGAACCGGCATCGTGAATACGGCGGTGAAGGCTGATATGGCTTCCGCGGAGGCGAAGGAGGAGGTGATCCGGGTTATGACCTCTTTAAACAGGACGGCCAAGCGTGTGATCGAGCAGTTTGACGTACACAGCTGTACCGACGTGACCGGATTCGGTCTGGCCGGACACAGTGTCGAGATGGCTGAGGGCAGCGGTGTGACACTGGAAATCCATATGTCGCAGCTGCCGATTCAAAAGGAGGCTCCGGATCTGGCAAAGATGGGGCTCATTCCGGCGGGAGCATACAGAAACCGTGCGTTCGTTGAGCATAAGGTGGACTTTGGGGACACGGAGGAATTCCTGTGTGATATCTTCTGCGATCCACAGACATCCGGAGGACTTTTAGTCAGCGTGACACCGGAGGATGGGGAAAAGATCGCGGCAGGGCTTCGGGAAGCCGGTCTGGAGACCGCATTTGCAGTAATCGGATGTGTGAAAGAGCTGGAAGATAAATTTGTGAAGCTGAGGTGAGCGTATGATCTATCTTGATAATGCGGCCACCTCGTACCGAAAACCGGAGGCGGTATACCAGGCGGTCTTAGAGGCCATGCGCCATATGGGTAACTCCGGCAGAGGGGCCCACGGCGCGTCTTTGGATGCCTCCAGGCAGATTTATGCTGCCAGAGAACTGCTGGCGGAGCTGTTTCATGCGGGAGATCCCTCCAGAGTGGCGTTCACGTCCAACTCCACGGAAAGCCTGAATATGGCGCTCTTCGGTCTCTTTGGACCGGGTGACCACGTAATCACCACAATGCTGGAGCACAATTCTGTTCTGCGGCCGTTATATGCGTTGGAAGAGGCAGGGATGGAACTGACGGTTCTTCCTGCCGATCAAAAGGGCTGTATCTGTTACGGGGATTTCGAAAAAGCGCTCAGACCCAATACAAAGGGGATCGTCTCTACCCATGCCTCTAATTTGACCGGAAATATGGTGGATATCGGGTGGATTGGACGCTTCTGCAGAGAAAAAAAACTCCTTTATGTCGTGGATGCTTCTCAGACCGCAGGCGTGTTCGACATTAATATGGAAGAAATGAAGATAGATGTTCTCTGCTTCACCGGACACAAAGGTCTTCTGGGACCCCAGGGGACGGGAGGAATCTGTGTGCGCGAGGGCATTGCCGTGAGGCCTCTCATCGTGGGCGGAAGCGGCGTCCACAGCTACTCAAAGACCCATCCGGCGGATATGCCGGCGGCTTTGGAGGCGGGAACTCTAAATGGTCATGGAATTGCAGGACTTTATGCGGCCTTGTGCTACATCCGGGAAACGGGCATGGATCAGATCCGGGAAAGAGAGCTTTCTCTTATGAGGCAGTTTTACGACGGGGTGAGAGCGATTCCAGGGGTGACCGTATACGGTGATTTCTCCGGCCTGCGGGCTCCGATCGTATCGCTGAATATCAGGGATTACGATTCCGGCGAGGTGGCAGATGAACTGGCATACCGCTATGAGATCTGCACCCGGGCGGGCGCTCACTGCGCTCCGCTGATGCACCGGGCTCTGGGGACGGAGAGTACCGGAGCCGTCCGTTTTTCCATGTCCCACTTTAATACGGAAGCGGAGATCGATGAGGCTGTCCGCGCGGTGAGCGAGATTGCGGCGGAATAGCAGGCTGCTTTTGACAGGGGGAAATACTTATGAATCTGAAACAACTGGAGGCCTTTGTCTGTGTGGCAGAGGTGAAAAGCTTTTCTCAGGCCGCTAAAAAACTGTATCTGACCCAGCCCACGGTCAGCGCCCATATCCATTCGCTGGAAAAGGAGCTGGGCGCCAGGCTGTTTATCCGGACGACGAAGGACGTGGAATTATCCCCGGCCGGAGAACTGCTGTACGGCAACGCCAGGAAGATGCTGCAGCTGGAAAAGAATATTCTCCGCGATTTTACGAGAGCGGATACGCCGGGAATTCAAAAGATTACGGTGGGCGCTTCCACTGTTCCGGGGCAGTATATTCTTCCTCAGATCCTCTCTCTGTTTTCCAGGACGTATCCGGGGAACCAGCTGGAACTGATGGAGGCGGACAGCCTGGAGGTCGTCCGCATGGTTCTGGATGGAAAGGTGGAGATCGGCTTTACCGGCACACGTCTGGAGGATCCGACCTGCGTATTTGAACCGTTTTACTATGACCGCCTCGTGGTGATCACGCCCAATGCAGAGGCATACCGGGAATACGAGAAGACCGGTTTTCCGATAGAACGCTTCTATGAGGAAAAATGGATTATCCGGGAGGAAGGGTCCGGGACGCGGAAGGAAACGGAACGGTATTTAAAGGAGCACGGCGTGGACTTGAGGCGCATGAATGTGGTGGCGACCATCAGCAATCAGGAGACCATCAAAAAGTCAGTCAGCACCGCCATGGGAATCGCCATGATCTCCAGCGCAGCGGTGGAAGACTATGTGGCTTCCGGCCAGCTTCTCCGTTTTCCGCTGGCGGAGGGCGACATTTACCGGAAACTTTACATGGTCTGGAGCAAGAGCAATAAGCCAGGTAAAGCCGCCAGGCTGTTCATACAGTTTGTGAGGGAACTGTATGCTTACTTATAGATAAAAGCTATAAGTATAATGCGATTATCAATTAGACAGGTGTCCCTTTCTTTGCTACACTGAATTCATAAATTTTTCCATTTATGAAAAGGGGGACAACATGAATTTGACGGAATCGAAAAAAACACTGGCGCTATCGGGGGTAATGCTGGGGATCACGGCGGCGGCGCTGGCCTTCTTCGGAAACCCGAAGAACATGGCGATCTGTATCGCCTGCTTTATCCGGGATACAGCGGGAGCCATGAAATTACACCAGGCGGCGGTGGTACAGTATGTGCGGCCTGAGATTGCCGGAATTGTGGCCGGGGCGTTCTTAATCTCTCTGATTACAAAAGAATACCGCTCCACGGCAGGCTCTTCACCGATGATACGGTTTGTGCTGGGGATGATCATGATGACCGGCGCCCTTGTATTTCTGGGCTGTCCGCTGCGTATGCTGATCCGTATGTCGGCAGGCGATTTGAACGCCTATGTGGCTCTGGCTGGCTTCGTGGGCGGTGTTTTTACCGGAACAGCTGCACTTAAGAGGGGCTTCAGCCTGGGTAGATCGTATGAATCACGAAGCGCCAGCGGATATGTTCTGCCTGTTCTTCTGGTTCTCATACTGATCTTGAGCGTGACGACGAGCCTGATGGCGGTCAGCGAGAAGGGGCCGGGAAGCATGCACGCGCCTGTACTCATCGCACTTGTGGGCGGACTGGTATTCGGAGCCGTCTCACAGAAATGCAGGACCTGCTTTGCCGGAAGCTTCCGTGATGTGATATTAATGAAAAACTTTGATTTAATAACAATTATCGGAGCATTTTTCGCAGTGATGCTTCTGTTTAACATGGTAACCGGAGGCTTTAAGCTTTCCTTCGACGGTCAGCCGGTAGCCCATGCACAGCATTTGTGGAATATACTCGGTATGTATGTGGTTGGATTTGCAGCCGTGCTTGCAGGCGGATGTCCGCTCAGGCAGCTGGTGCTGGCGGGACAGGGCTCTTCCGATTCCGCTGTCACCTTCCTGGGAATGTTCATCGGAGCGGCCCTCTGCCATAACTTCGGACTTGCCGGAGCGGCGGCAGCGGCAGCGACGGACACCTCGCCGGCGGCAGCAGGAGGCCCGGGAACAGCCGGAAAAGCCGCGGTCATCATCTGTATTGCGGTGCTGTTTGCCATTGGTTTTCTGCCGGGAATTCAGCGGGAGAAAAAATAGAAGAACAGAGATCAGGAGGAACCCCACATGTATGAGGTAGACGCAAGAGGCTTATCGTGCCCCGAACCGTTAATGCTGGTATCGGAAGCGCTTAAATCCCACCCGGGAGAGCAGATAAAGGTTCTGGTGAGCGAGCCGCATTCCAGAACGAATGTAGAAAAGTTTGTGAAGAACAGAGGACTTACCGTACTGGTAAAAGAGACTGGTTCGGAGTTTGAACTGACGATAGAAGGACAGAGATAGATGAGGCAGAAAGAAAATAAAGTGATCGTGACGTTCCATACAACGGCGGAAGCGATCGCGATGGAGAAAGCCTGTTTAAACGGCAAAATTCCGGGCCGTCTGATTCCGGTTCCGCGCCAGATTTCTTCCGGATGCGGATTGGCCTACTGTGCCGCTGCAGAGCTGGAAGAGATGGTTTTAAAGTATATGGAGGAATACGGTCTGCATTATGAGGCGGTTGGCGTGTATCTGATTTGATTCAGGGATAGAAAAGGCGGTCAGAATTCCGGCCGCCTTTTCTGATGCGGCCGGCGCGGAAGAAAGCCTGATAAATTTTTAGACTTATAGAAAATAACTATAAGTGCTCTGCCTGAATTGTATTCAAAATATCCTTCTAAAGGACGGAAATAAAGAAAAATGCACAAAAATGAAAATAGTATTGACAAATAGTTGTACAATATGGTAGACTCAAACTGTCAGAGGTCAGAAAATTTAATAGAGATAAGTATTCAACAAAACTTATATATGCTCATAATTGGTTGAGCGTTTCTACCAACTACCGTAATAGTTGTCTATAAGTTTTTGCATGACTGTCAGCACGATCAGTAAAGACTGCATAAGACACCAGTCATGTGAAAATTATAGGGGTGACGGTGGTTTTTTTTTGAAATGGAAGTCGTCCGGACGCGGTTTTTAGCTGTCTCTCCTATAACAGGAATACGGAATAGGAGGGAAAATGACCGGAGATAAGAATTTTGTACTGAAGGGAAACATCTGCTACAGTGAAGATGCGAAGAACTTAAAACTGGTGGAGGCAGGATGGCTTGTCTGTAAGGAAGGGCTGTGTGTCGGAGTTTTCGAGACGCTGCCGGAGGAATATGCATCGTATCCGGTAACCGACTGCGGCGATCAGATCATCACACCGGGGCTTGTGGATTTACATGTCCATGCACCGCAGTACGCGTTCCGCGGCCTGGGAATGGATTTAGAGCTTCTGGACTGGCTGAATACCAACACGTTTCCGGAGGAATCCAAGTACCGGGATTTAGAGTACGCGAAGAGCGCCTATGGAATTTTTGCTGATGCCATGAAGAACAGCGCGACCACGAGAGCCTGTATATTCGCCACCATCCACAATCAGGCGACGGAGCTTCTCATGGATCTGATGGAGGAAACCGGATTAAAGACCATGATCGGCAAGGTCAACATGGACCGGAACTCACCGGAGTATCTGTGTGAAGAGAGCGCGGAGCAGTCCGCAGCCGATACGGTGAAGTGGCTGGAGGACACGGCGGGAAAGTACGAGAACGTCCGTCCGATTCTGACGCCGCGTTTTATACCGTCCTGTACGGATGACCTGATGAGAAAGTTAAAAGAGATTCAGAAGAAGTATGACCTTCCGGTTCAGTCTCATTTATCTGAGAATCAGGGTGAGATTGCATGGGTACAGGAACTCTGTCCGGAATCACGCTTCTACGGCGATGCCTACGATCAGTTTGGCCTGTTCGGAGGCGGTGTAAAGACAATTATGGCTCACTGCGTATCCTCGACAGAGGCGGAGATTGAGTTAATGAGGGAACGGGGCGTATACGTCGCCCACTGCCCGGAATCCAACACAAATCTGTCATCCGGTGTAGCGCCGGTGAGAGAATATCTGGACCGGGGAGTTCACACGGGGCTGGGCTCTGACGTGGCCGGCGGCAGCAGGGAATCCATTTTCTATGCCATGGCCCATGCGATACAGGTGTCAAAGCTGAGATGGAGACTTCAGGATACCGGCTTAAAGCCGCTTACCGTGGAAGAGGCCTTCTATCTGGGAACCCTGGGCGGAGGCTCATTCTTTGGAAAGGTCGGAAGTTTCATGGAAGGCTACGAATTTGATGCGTTGATCCTTGATGACAGTGCAATTCGCCATCCACAGCCGCTTACTTTAAAAGAGAGGCTGGAGCGTTTTATCTATCTGTCCGATGAGAGGCACATAAAAGGAAAGATCGTAGCGGGAAAACGGATTTTTTGATATAATGAATAAAAATGGATTGAATTACAACTGAATATTGAAATTCAAATAGTTCCATATACGAAAGAAACCAATATATAATGAGCTGCGTGGGGCTGCTCTGTTATATAAACGAAAATCATTCAACTATCAAGGAGGTAGGAAGTATGGAAACGAAGGGAAACGAGAACTTTTTAGAGAAAATGTTCCATTTGTCAGCGAACCACACGGATGTCAAGACTGAAGTAGTAGCCGGTATCACCACTTTTATGACCATGGCTTACATACTCGCAGTCAACCCGAGCATTTTAAGTGCGGCAGGCATGGACAGCGGAGCCGTATTTACGGCAACAGCACTGGCGGCGCTGGTAGCGACACTGTTAATGGCAGTATTTGCAAACTATCCTTTTGTACTTGCACCTGGTATGGGATTAAATGCATACTTCGCATACACGGTTGTTTTAAACATGGGCTACACCTGGGAGATGGCACTGGCGGCCGTATTCGTAGAAGGTCTCATCTTTATCCTTCTGTCTCTCACCAATGTGCGTGAAGCGATCTTCAATGCGATCCCGATGAACTTAAAACACGCGGTATCCGTTGGTATCGGTCTGTTTATCGCATTTATCGGTCTTCAGAACGCGAAAATCGTTGTGGACGGTGCAACACTTGTTTCTGTTTACTCCTTTAAGGGTGCTTTAAGTGATGGAACCTTCAATTCCGTAGGAATTACTGTTTTATTAGCGATCATCGGTATTCTGATCACCGCGATTTTAGTTGTTAAGAATGTAAAGGGCAATATCTTATGGGGAATCCTGGCAACCTGGATCCTCGGAATGATCTGCCAGGCGGTTGGCTTATATCAGCCGAACCCGGAACTCGGCATGTACAGTGTATTCCCGGATTTATCCTCCGGTTTTGGAATCAAGAGCATGGCTCCAACCTTCTTCAAGGTAGATTTCTCCAGGGTACTGTCGCTTGACTTTGTGGTCGTCATGTTTGCATTCCTGTTTGTAGATATGTTTGATACGTTAGGAACGCTGATTGGTGTTGCTTCCAAGGCCGACATGCTTGATAAAGACGGAAAGCTTCCGCGCATCAAGGGCGCTTTGATGGCAGACGCCGTCGGTACATCGGTAGGTGCGTTATTCGGTACCTCCACAACCACTACCTTCGTAGAGAGCGCTTCCGGCGTTTCCGAAGGCGGCAGAACAGGTTTAACGGCAGTGGTAGCAGCCATTTTATTTGGCTTATCCTTATTCCTGTCCCCGATTTTCTTAGCCATTCCGTCCTTCGCGACGGCTCCGGCTCTGGTAGTAGTAGGCTTCTTAATGCTTACGTCCATTACCAAGATCGACTTCAACGATTTTACCGAAGCGATTCCGTGCTACATCGCAATCATCGCAATGCCGTTTATGTACAGCATTTCTGAAGGTATTGCCATGGGCGTTATCTCCTATGTAGTAATCAACCTGGTGACAGGCCATGCAAAGGAGAAGAAGATCAGCACGCTGATGTATGTTCTGGCGGTACTGTTTGTACTAAAATATATATTGATTTAATAATATATAGAGCAACTAAAAATAGCAGCCTGAGCAAATCAGGAGAACCGGTCATGTAGACACTGTCAAACGGCTGGCGGCGACATCACTTTGATGGACGAAATTGTCCTGAAAAAGTCTCGTCGCTGCCAGCCTTTCTTATTTTTTAAGAACAGGAAACAGCCGGAAGCCTGATTAGCAGGAGAATAAAAGAAACAGGAGGTAGGATACCATGGGAGTTGGTAATAACATGGTCCGCGTTGACGCCATCGAGAAAGTGACCGGCGGCGCTAAATATACAGCGGATTTGGAACCCAAAGGACTTCTTGTGGCTAAGGTCGTAAGAAGCACAATTGCCAATGGTGTAGTAAAAAGCTTTGACTTGGAGGAGGCGCTGGCTGTACCGGGAGTCGTTAAGATCGTCACGTGTTTTGACGTTCCGGATATCCAGTTTCCGACGCCGGGCCATCCGTGGTCTGTGGAGACCGCACATCAGGATATTGCGGACAGAAAGCTGTTAAACACCAGAGTACGCGTCTACGGCGACGATATCGCGGCAGTCATTGCCGAGGATGAGATCGCGGCAAATCGCGCGGCGCGTCTGGTAAAGGCAGAGTATGAGGAGTACGAGCCCATGCTCACCGTCGAGGCAGCCATGGCCGAGGGCGCCACGGTGCTCCATGAGGAGAAGCCGGGCAACATGATCGCACATTCCAGCTTTGTTGTAGGGGAAGGAACCTATAAGGAGGCGGTGGAAGGCGAGGACGTGGTGGAGATTGATCACGTCTATGAGACGCAGAGCGTTCAGCACTGCCATATCGAGACTCCGATTTCCTTTGCCTACATGGAAAAAGGCAGAATTGTGGTGACGACATCGACGCAGATTCCTCATATCGTACGGCGTGTCATCAGCCAGGCGCTGGGAATCCCGGCCGGTGAAATCCGCGTGATCAAGCCTTATATCGGCGGCGGATTCGGCAACAAGCAGGACGTTCTGTACGAACCGTTAAATGCGTTCCTCTGCACCCAGGTGGGCGGAAGGGGCGTCCGTATGGAGATTTCCAGGGAAGAGACTCTGGCCTGCACGAGAGTGCGCCATGCCATTAAATGCCATGTGAAGGCGGCTGTCAAAAAGGACGGCACGCTGGTGGCGAGAAAATTTGAGGCGTATTCCAACCAGGGCGGTTACGCGTCCCATGCTCATGCGATTGTGGCAAACACATCCAATGAGTTTAAGCAGATTTATCACGATGAGAAAACACTGGAGTCCGACGCATATACCGTCTATACAAACATTACCACGGGCGGCGCCATGAGAGGATACGGAATTCCGCAGGCGGCATTTGCGGCGGAATGTATGGCGGATGACCTGGCCGCGGCCATTCATATGGACCCGCTGGAATTCAGAATGAAAAACTGTATGCCGGAGGGCTATGTAGATCCTCATACCCACGTTGCATGTAATACATACGGCTTAAAGGAATGTATGGAAAAGGGCCGGAACTATATTCACTGGGATGAAAAACGGAAAGAGTATGAGAATCAGACCGGTCCTGTCAGAAAAGGAATTGGCATGGCGATCTTCTGTTATAAGACAGGCGTTTACCCGATCTCTCTGGAGACTGCTTCCTGCCGTATGATTCTGAACCAGGACGGCTCCATGCAGCTGCAGATGGGCGCTACGGAGATCGGCCAGGGCGCGGATACCGTATTTACCCAGATGGCGGCGGAGACAACCGGAATTACGGAGGACAGAGTTCACATCCTTTCCACCCAGGATACGGATATCACACCGTTTGATACGGGCGCTTACGCGTCCCGGCAGACGTATGTCAGCGGTATGGCCGTGAAGAAGGCCGGACTCATTTTCAAGGACAAAATTCTGGATTATGCGGCATACATGCTGGATAAAGAGAAGGACTCCATGGATATCCGTAATAACGTGGTAGTCGATAAAGAAAGCGGAGAAAAGCTTCTCGATATGGCGGAGCTTGCGACGACGGCGTTCTACAGCCTCGACCGTTCCATCCACATCACGGCGGAGGCGACCAGCCACTGCAAGGACAATACCTTTGCAACAGGCGCCTGTTTTGCAGAGGTGGAAGTGGATATGCCGCTCGGCAAGGTGAAGGTGACTAACATTGTCAATGTTCACGACAGCGGCACGCTGATTAATCCGAAGCTGGCTGAGGCACAGGTACACGGCGGCATGAGCATGGGACTCGGATACGCGCTCAGTGAAGAACTTCTCTTTGATAAGAACGGCAGGCCGTTAAATGACAACCTGCTGGACTACAAACTGCCTACCTCCATGGACACGCCGGATCTCCATGTACAATTTGTGGAACTGGACGATCCGACGGGTCCATTTGGAAATAAAGCGTTAGGGGAGCCGCCGGCCATTCCGGTCGCACCGGCCATCCGGAACGCAGTGTTAAATGCAACTGGTGTAGCGGTAGATTCCCTGCCTCTTGACCCGCAGAAGCTTGTGGCTCATTTTAAGGCAGCGGAACTGATATAGAAGGGACGGTGATAATCCATGTATGATATTGAAAAATTATACCAGGCAAAAGATATAGGGGATGCGATCCGTGCCTTGAAGGAAGACCCGGAGGCCGTCGTCATTTCCGGCGGCAGCGACGTGCTCATTAAGATCAGGGAGGGCAGGCTTGCTGGATGTTCCCTGGTCAGCATTCACGGAATCAAAGAGCTGGAAGGCGTGAGAATGGAAGAGGACGGCACCATCGTTATCGGTCCGGCGACTACATTTTCCCACGTGACCAATAACAGGATCATTCAGAAGTATATCCCGATTTTAGGGGACGCCGTGGATCAGGCAGGCGGACCGCAGCTGCGCAACATCGGTACGGTGGGCGGCAATGTCTGCAACGGTGTGACCAGTGCGGACAGCGCATCATCACTCTGCTGCCTCGACGCCATTCTGGTGGTGGAAGGACCGGAGGGAGTGCGGGAGATACCGATCCGCGAGTGGTATACCGGTCCGGGAAAGACGGTTCGGAAGCATGATGAGATCCTGACGGCGATTAAGATTAAAAAAGAATCGTATGAAGGATTTGGCGGCCATTACATCAAGTACGGCAAGAGAAACGCCATGGAGATCGCTACCATGGGCTGTGCGGTCACGGTAAAACTGACCGGAGATAAGAAACACATCGAAGAAATACACATCGGCTACGGTGTCGCCGCTCCGACCCCCATCCGCTGTTTTAAGGCAGAGGAAAAGGTAAAAGGCATGGAAATCGGAAACGAGCTGTTTGAGACACTGGGCAAGAGCGTTCTGGAGGAAGTAAATCCGCGTACCAGCTGGAGAGCTTCCAAGGAATTCCGTTTACAGCTCATCGAAGAGATGGCAAAACGTGCCCTGAAACAGGCGATTATAAATGCAGGGGGTGAGTGCAATGCTTAAGATTGTTCATATGATTGTCAACGATAAAGAGGTTGAGGTGGCAGTAGACGACAGGGAATCCTTACTGGAGACGCTGAGAAACCGTCTGGGCCTTACCAGCGTGAAAAAAGGCTGTGAGGTTGGAGAGTGCGGCGCCTGTACTGTCCTGGTGGACGGCGAGGCCATCGACAGCTGTATCTACTTAACCATGTGGGCGGAAGGCCGCCGGATCATGACGGTAGAGGGCTTAAAAGGTCCTAACGGCGAACTGAGTCCGATTCAAAAGGCATTTGTGGAGGAAGCGGCTGTTCAGTGCGGCTTCTGTACACCGGGCCTGATTATGACCGCAGTGGAGATCGTGGGAACCGGCAAACGGTACAACCGCGAGGAACTGAGGAAGATGATATCCGGTCATCTCTGCCGGTGCACGGGATATGAGAATATCTTAAACGCCATGGAGAGAATCGTGGAAGAGACCTATAAGGTCGTTGGAAAAGAGGATTAAAGGGAGAAGCGGAAAACTTTTGGTTAAACGTGTTTCATAGAGAGCAAAAAGCCGGAGCCGGGACATTTGGGAGAGTGTCCCGGCTCCGGCTTTTTGGCGTCACAGCTGCCGCATCAATTCCCCTACAGGAAGCGATTCACGGCGAACCCCGAGGGAGAGGACCGCTGAAAGAAGTTCATAGACAGCGTCGATATCTGATTTTCCAAGCTCGGCCTTCTGGTATTTGAAATAGAAGTCAAGCCCCTGATCGCGTGAGGTCTGCATGACGGTTAAGTAGAACTTCTGGATATCCGCCCTGTTTGAGAACCATTCGGTTCTCAGCGGGATGTGATTCAGCCACGGGTTGGAGGAGGAGAGGGGAAGCGGCTGATAAGTCAGTGCGGCTCCCTCGTAGGTGGTGAGCGGCGGCATGGGAAAGGTATCGGCAAAGAGCCTGTTTACCATTTCCGGATCCATATTGCTGTGGCGGTAAATGCTGTTTTGACAGGAGGTGATCTGCCGGATTCCGCTTAGAAAAGGCGTGTCGGGGGAGATCACGGTGCGGCAGGGGTAACAGTGAATCCGGCAGCCCCCGCAGGTGCGGCTCTGCCTTGAAGTGCGGCGTGATATGTAGTTGCGGATGGTGACATCCCTTTCCTCCCCATTAGTGAAGGACAGAGCGGTGCGCATGGACATGAGAAACAGATTCGTCATGGACACCGAATGTTCCCGGCAAAAGGACTGCAGGCGGGCTGTTTCCTTTTTGGACAGGGTAAAACGCGCCATATCGCCCTCCATAGGCTGTATGACCCGGTCAGCCGCCCGCAGGCCAGGCATGCCGTGGCGGAGACGGCTCTGCTCCAGTGTCCGGGAACCGCCAAAATCGGTATAGACGGGCTCTCCCGCCGTCAGCAGCTGCTTCCAGAAGGCGAGATCCTTCTCCTGTCTCAGGGAATCCTGTTCCCGTTTTAAATCGGACTGCAGGACTTCTTCATAACGCGCGGGCATGGCCGGGACAGGGGCTCCGTAAAGATAGTGGCAGTACAGCCGGAAGGTATCGTTCATCATGGAAATCAGCCCTGCGGAATCCATGATGCGGTGGTCGATGCAGAGATAGACACCGTTAAAGCCGCCGGGAAGGGATACCATGACATAGCGGTGGAGAGGGGCGTCTGCCTTCTCGAAGCCAATGGTGCTCCAGGAGGTCATCAGGTCTTTGATCTCCGCTTTGGTTTTATCCTTCAGATTCCGGTAGGTGATATCGGGAGTGTGTTCAGGAACGATGTACTGGCGGATTCCGCCTTCCCTGTCAGGGGAGGTAAGCTGAACCCGCAGACAGTCGAGACGTTCGGTCTCTTCCGTCAGACATGCCTTTAACAGAGAAAAATCCACCGGCATGCGTATGGAAACACACACGCCGATGGTAAGGACCTGAGTCGTGCCGAATTCTTCGCAAGCGTTCTGAAGCATACGCTGGGAAGCCGTAAGGGGATAGAGATGGTATGCCATGGAGTCACACAGCCTTTCTTATGATGCATAGGTGTTACAGTATATGTGCAATGGGGAAGGCAAATACCATCTTTGTTCGGCAGTCCTTTCTCTATTAGATTGGGCCGCAGGATCCCCGCATCACCAGCTGGGAATGCAGGAGAATGGTGCCGATCGGTACGTCATTTAAGAGGCTGTCGAGAGCGTAGTATCCGCATTTGCCCAGCTTTGGGCGGTCCTGGCGGATGGTGGTGAGAGGGGGATCGGTGTAAGGGCTGATCGGGAGGTCGTCAAAGCCGATGATACTTAACTCCTCCGGAACTCGCTTTCCCAGCTCCTTAAGCTGAACTAAAGCAGCGTTGGCCAGCTGGTCGTGGCTGCATACAATCGCGGTTACGCCGCGGTCTAAGAGCCGCGGCAGGTGCTTCTGGATACATTCGGAGATGTAATAGGAGCTTCCGGAGAGCTGCGGGTCCGAGGAAAGGCCGTTTTGTTTAAGCGCTCCATAGAAGGCCCTGTGACGGAGCAGAAAGACCTGGGAGCCCAGAGCGCCGCTTAAGTAGCCGATTTTTTTGTGGCCCAGGCTTTTTAAGTACTCCACCGCCAGCTCCATCCCTTCATTATTATCGACGCCTACGCTGGCGACGGCCGGATTGCCCTTGATGTCGTTGTCAAAGAGTACCGCCGGGGTGTGGCTCGTCCGGAAATCTTTCATCCAGGCATCGTTTAAGGAAATGCCGAGAACGAAGGAACCAATGTAGTCGTTTTCCAGCATAAATACGTCGTATGGGGTGGATTTCTGCAGCTTGTCGGTGAAGGGGACGACATCCACGGTCAGGCCGGCCGGTTCCGCCATTTTGCGGAAGCCGATGATCAAATCGTAGCCGAAATGGCCGGGCGAGGTGTATTCCATGTTTCCCTCGCCGATCAGAACACACACTTTTTTTGAAACACTTCGTCTGCGTCTCATTTTCGTGTATCCTATCTCGACAGCTGTCTCTAAAATTGTTTTTCGTAATGTTTCGCTGATATCCGGGGCATCGTTTAAGGCCTTGGACACCGTACCTTTGGAAATTCCCAGTTTATCAGCAATATCTGTTATGGTTGCCATTTTTCTTCTCCAGTCGTATCGATCGTTACGTTTCGAAATAAGCGGCTGCATGGCGGAACGCCGTTGCAGCTGACTTTCTTATTATAGTAAAAATAGTGAGAAAAAGCAATAAAATGGCAGCAAATAAAATAAGAAATTTTGACTTGTTTCGTCTGCGGCGAAAAAATAATGAATTATACCATGGTGATACAATGGAAAAACGGAAATATCTAACAGAAAAATTTGGAAAAAATAACGAAAAACGGGTTGACGAACAGAAAAAGAAGGAGTATGATACAACTATACGAAACATAACGAAACTTTTATGGAGAAATCAGGAGGAAGAATGCAATGAAGAGAGGGTTGGTTTTAGCTCTGGCTCTGGCTGTGACGGCGGCTGTGGTAAGCGGCTGCGGGAAGGCGGCTTTGGGGCAGGGAAGCGGGGAGGAAGTCCGGCTGATGGTCTGGTCCTCTTCGGAGGATCAGTCGAAGGACAGCGGCCAGTGGCTGCAAAAAAGCTGCGAGCGCTTTGCCGAACTGCATCCGGAATGGAATATCACGTTTGTGTATGGTGTGGCGGACGAGGCGACGGCGGCGAATCAGGTCTCCCAGGACGCGGAGGCCAGCGCGGATGTGTTCCTCTATGCCAATGATACGCTGACGATCATGACGGACGCCAACGCCCTGGTGAAGTTCGGAGGAAAGTACCGGGAGGAGATCGAGGCGATGAACTCTGCGGAGGTCATCAATTCCGTGACCATGGACGGCGAGCTTTACGGAGTCCCGTTTACGACCAACACCTGGTATATGTACTATGACAAGAGCGTATTTTCGGAGGAAGACATTAAGAATCTCGATACGATGCTTTCCAAGGGCACGGTTTCATTTCCATTTACAAACTCCTGGTATCTGCCTGCATTTTATATAGGAAACGGATGTACTCTGTTCGGAGACGGAACAGACGAGTCAAAGGGGGTGGACTTCGGAGGGGAGAAGGCCGTTGAAGTTACAGAATATCTGGTTGATTTAATCGCGAATCCGAATTTTGTCGTGGATGCCGACGGTTCAGGGATGGCGGGGCTCCGTGACGGGAGTATCCATGCGCTCTTCTCCGGTTCCTGGGATATGGCATCGGTGAAGGAAATTCTTGGCGGCAATATGGGAGTAGCGGCACTCCCCACCTACACGTTAAACGGTGAGGAGAAGCAGATGAAGTCCTATGCCGGTTCCAAGGCCGTAGGCGTGAACCCTGAATCTTCCTATATGGTGCCGGCCGTCCAGCTGGCCGTTTACTTAGGATCGGCGGAGGCCCAGAAGCTTCACCACGAACTGAGAAACGTGGTACCGTGTAATCTGGAGCTGATGGAGAATCCGGACATCGCGTCGGACGCGCTGGTTACAGCCCAGAACGACACATTCAACCGCACGTCAATTCTTCAGCCGTTTGTGGCAGGCATGAATAACTGCTGGGTGCCTGTGGAGAACATGGGAAAAGGGATACGGAACAAGAGCGTGACCCATGAGAATGCGAAGGAACAGACGGAAGCCATGAATGCTGCGATGAACAGCAACGGAATCTAAGGGGGACAGGGAAATGGGAAAGTTAAATAGAATCAATGAGTTTACAACACCGTATTCCTTCCGGGAGGCGCTGCGCCGCGGAGGCCTGGAGACGAAGCTTTCCATGATTTTGGCGGGGCTGGGGAATATCGTACATAAACAGGTTGGGAAGGGCCTTCTGTTTCTGGCAGCTGAGGCTGCCTATGTGGTCTTCATGATGACAACCGGCTTTCGCTGCATTGCAATGATGGGGAGTCTGGGAACCGTGGGCCAGCAGGAAATCTGGGATGAAGTGAATCAGGTCTACCGGTACACCAAGGGAGATCAGTCCGTGCTGATCCTGCTGTACGGCGTGGCAGTGCTGTTTCTGACCGCTTTGATGGCGGCCGCATGGCACGGTGCCGTGAAGAGCGCCTACAAAGCGGAATGTCTGGATAAAGCGGGAAAACACGTGAACAGCTTTTTTGAGGACTTAAAGAGCCTGCTTCATGAGAATCTGTATCGCTTATTTATGACTCCTCCGCTGACCTTTATTTTCGGGTTTACCGTGCTGCCGCTGATCTTTATGATCTGCATGGCCTTTACCAATTACAGCAAGATTGACAACCATCTCGTCCTGTTTGACTGGGTAGGACTCGATAATTTCCGGGCGCTGTTCGATTCCGGCAGTATCCTGGGAAGCACCTTCTGGTCCGTGCTGTCGTGGACTCTGGTCTGGGCGTTTTTTGCAACCTTTACCAACTATATTTTCGGGATGATCCTGGCCATGGCCATCAACCGGAAGGAGACGAAGGCAAAGGGATTCTGGAGGTTCTGCTTCGTGTTATCCTGCGCCGTTCCCATGTTTGTGTCCCTTCTGATCATGAGAACGATGCTGCAGCCTAACGGCGCGGTCAACGTCCTTTTAAGAAATGTGGGGCTGATCGGCGCGGATGCCAGCCTTCCGTTTTTCACGAATCCCACCTGGGCCCGTGTGACGATTATTGTGATCAATATCTGGGTCGGCGTTCCCTACACCCTGCTTCAGCTGACCGGCGTCCTTCAGAGTATTCCGGAGGATTTATACGAGGCGGCAAGAGTGGATGGCGCGAATTCCTTCCAGACCTTCTTTAAGATTACGCTTCCGTATATGCTTTATATCACCACACCGTATTTAATTACCACCTTCACCGGCAATGTGAATAATTTCAATGTCATCTACTTACTGTCCAGCGGCGATCCGGTGACGGACTTGGCATCCACGGCGGGGAAGACGGATCTTCTCGTCACATGGCTTTACAAGCTGACCATTGATAAGCAGTATTACAATATCGGCGCGGTAATCGGTATCCTGACATTTATCATTCTGGCCGTGGGAGCGCTGTTTACGTACAGAAACAGCAAATCCTATAAAGAGGAGGAGGCGTTCTAAGATGAAAAAGATGAGATCGGCAAAGCAGGTACGGACTGTAAATAATATTCTGGTTCACACGGCGCTTGCCATACTGGCGGCTGTCTGGGTGTTTCCGATCCTGTGGGTGATACTTACCAGCTTCCGTGCGGAGAAGGGGTCCTATGTGTCCACATTTTTCCCGAAGGCATTTACACTGGCTAATTACAGCAGGCTTTTTACAGATACCACCATTTTGAATTTTCCCCGAATGTTTGCCAACACGCTGTTTATCGCAGTGTGCTCCTGCATTCTGTCCACATTTTACGTTCTGGCAGTTTCCTACTGCCTTTCAAGACTGAAATTCCGCATGAGGAAGCCTTACATGAACATGGCGATGATTCTCGGCCTGTTTCCGGGATTTATGTCCATGGTGGCGGTGTATTTCATCTTAAAGGCACTGGGGCTGACAGAGGGGAATCTGATTCGTCTGGCGCTCATTCTCTGCTATTCGGGAGGCGCAGGCCTGACGTTCCAGATCGCCAAGGGCTTCTTCGACACGGTTCCGAGGGCGATCGACGAGGCTGCCTTAATCGACGGCTGCAACCGCTGGCAGATCTTTTCACGGATTACACTGCCGCTCAGCAAGCCGATTATTATTTACACGGTACTGACATCCTTCATTGCACCGTGGGTGGATTTTATCTTCGCAAAGGTGATCTGCCGGGCCAATTCCGACCAGTACACCGTAGCCATCGGCCTGTGGAGGATGCTGGAGAAAGAATACATTGACAGCTGGTATACAAGCTTCGCAGCCAGCGCGGTACTGATCTCCATACCGATTGCAGTCCTGTTTTTGTGTATGCAGAAGTATTACGTCAACGGTATGTCCGGGGCGGTGAAGGGTTAACTTATGACGACAGAGAAAATGACAGCGAGAGAGCTGAAACGCTTCTATGCGGACAGCACATTTAAGAAAAATTATATATATGACGGCCATGACCTGGGCGTTTCCTGCGGCGGTGATGGAACCGTGTTTAAACTGTGGAGCCCAACCGCAGAACGGGTGGAGCTTCATCTCTACCCGGATGGCAGCGAAAGCGGCTGTATGCGCTCTGTCTCCATGGAACAGGGGGAACAGGGGGTATGGCTGTACCGGACGGAGGAAAATCTTCACGGTACCTATTACGATTATGATGTGACTTCCGGCGGAGAGACACGCCGGACGGCGGATCCGTATGCGAAGGCCTGCGGAACCAACGGAAGACGCAGCATGGCGGTGGAACTTGAGAGGACGGACCCGGAAGGCTGGAAGGCAGACCGGGCTCCCGAGCGGCAGCGGGAGGACATTATCTATGAGCTTCATGTAAAAGAATTTTCCTGGGATGAGAGCGCGGGATTTCCGGAGGAGCTGCGGGGAACGTACCGGGCGTTTACGGAGGAGGATACCACGCTGTCAGGAGACGGCGTTCATCCGACCGGTATCCGGTATTTAAAGGAACTGGGCGTGACTCATATTCAGCTGATGCCGGTCTATGATTTCGGCTCGGTCGACGAGGCGGGGGACAGGGAGCAGTTTAACTGGGGATATGATCCGGTCTTTTACAATGTGCCGGAGGGGTCCTATTCCTCTGATCCCTCCCGCGGGGAAGTGCGCATCACGGAACTGAAAGAGCTGGTACAGGCACTGCACCGAAACGGGTTCCGCGTTATCATGGATGTGGTTTACAACCACACCTACTCAGCGGATTCTCCGTTTCAGCGCGTGGCGCCGTGGTATTACTACCGCCAGAACGAGGATGGTACCCTGTCCGACGGTTCGGGATGCGGCAATGACTTTGCCGCCGAGCGGGAGATGGCTGCATCGTTTATTCTGGATTCGGTCCTCTACTGGACGGAGGAGTACCATATGGATGGATTCCGGTTTGATTTGATGGGGCTGCTTCCCACTGAACTGATGAACCGGATTGGCCGCGCCCTGGATTTGAGATACGGCGCCGGTGAAAAGCTGATCTACGGGGAGCCGTGGGCCGCGGACAGGACTCCTATGGAACCGGGGTTCCACCAGGCGCTTAAGGATCAGGAAAAGAGACTGGATCCCCGTGTCGCCATGTTCTGCGACAATACGAGGGATGCGATAAAGGGTCACGTCTTTGACGCCCTGCAGCCTGGATTTGTAAATGGAGGAGAAGGGCTGGAACGGGAGATTCTGCACGCGGTTTCGGCCTGGTGTGACAGAGGCGGCGCATTCCGGGCCGGTTCGCCGGAACGGATCTTAAGCTACGTTTCGGCCCACGATAACCTGACTCTGTGGGATAAGCTGATTCTTTCCATGACGGGCCGCTGCGGCAGGAACGTCTTTTACGAAAGGCCGGAGGAGGTCATAAGGGCGTATAAACTGGCCGCTTCGATCTATTTTACGTGCCAGGGGCATTTGTTCTTTCTGTCGGGAGAGGAATTTGCCCGGACGAAGGAGGGGAATGACAACAGCTTCTGCGCCCCCATTTCTTTAAACCGCCTGGATTATAACAGGGCGTATCAGTTGGAGGATCTGGTTCAGTTTTACAAAGATTTAATTGCACTGAGAAAATGTCTCCCGGGCCTCTGCGATAAATCGGTGGAAGCAGGAAAACGCATCTTCCGGAAGAATGCCGGCCGGAAAGGCGTGGTGAGTTTTCAGGTGGATAACCGGTGCAAAGAGGAGGAAACCGGGAACGGGAAACAGGATACAGGTTCCGGCGGACTCTGCGATACGCTCTTTATTGCCTATAACAGCCGCCGGCGTCCGGTTAAGATGGCGCTTCCGGCCGGGGAGTGGGAGGCGTTTTTAAAGGACGGGGACAGCGGGATGTGGAGACGGCCGCAGAGAGAGACGTATTCGGGGATTTTCATGGTTCCGCCTGTCTCGGCGGTTATTATGGGGAAGAAAAGGGAGACCATGCAGGAGGCGGAGCGATGAAGTTTATATATGGGAAACAGGATTTTAAGACTCTGGAACGCGGTCAGGAAACCTGCTGCCTTCTGACCAACGGGCTTGGCGGTTTCTCCTCGGTTACGGCGATTGGCTCGTCGGCCCGCAGCGATCATGCGTTTTTCATGGCCTGCATGAAAGCTCCGAATCACAGATACAACATGATTCACCGGCTGTGTGAGCGGCTGGTAACGGCAGAGAAAGCGGTATTCCTTTCCAGTCAGGAGTTTGCAGGTGAAAGGGAACCGGAAGACGGATTTCTCCGCCTCTCCTCCTTTCAGTTTGAGGACTGTCCCGCGTGGCTCTATCACGCGGATGGGGTCGAGGTCATAAAGACGACGGCCATGAAACAGGGGGAGAACACGATTGCCGTCCGGTATGAGATCCATAATCACAGGAGAGAGGCGTGTCGTCTCGAGGTGACTCCCTTTATGCAGTTTGTGAAGAAGGGCGGCGATTTAAGCCCGGATCAGGTATTTACCTGTTCAGACAGCAGAATCAGCTCGGCGGGGATGACGCTCTATTTTACAACAGGCGGCAGTGTGAAGACCTTTGAACCGGTCTCTGAGACGTACTATTACGCCTGTGACGCCTGTGACGGACGGCGAGAGACGGGAACGGCGCTGGCCAATCATGCGGTCTGCTGTACCACTGGTCCCGGGGGCTGTTCAAAGCTGGAGCTTGTATACTCCACGGAGCCTGTGACGGAAACGGCAGAAAAAATCATAGATGATGCGGTCCGGTATAGAAAGGACTTAGAGAGGCAGGCTGGTTTTAAGTCTGAGGCGGCTTCCATGCTGGCGAAAAGCGCGGCTCAGTTTATCTCACGCCGGGAATCCACCGGAGGGGATACGATTTTGGCCGGATATCCGTTTTTCGAGGACTGGGGCCGGGATACCATGATTGCGCTGAGCGGCTGTGCACTGGCGACAGGGCGGTACGGGACGGCAAAGAGGATATTGAGGACATTTTTGAAGGCGGAGAGGAACGGGCTGATGCCGAATCTTTTCCCGGAAGGCGGCAGCGAACCCATGTATAATACGGTGGATGCGGCTCTTCTCTTTATCAACAGTGTTTATCTGTATTTTGAGAGGACAAATGACATATCCTTGGTAAGAGAGTGCTGTCCGGTCATGGAGCATATTGTGAAACAGTATGAGACAGGGACGGATTTCGGTATTCATATAGATGAAGACGGGCTGATCACAGCGGGACAGGGCTTCGATCAGGTAACCTGGATGGATGTGCGGATCGGTGACATACTCCCTACGCCGCGCCACGGAAAACCGGTGGAGATCAACGCCTACTGGTACAATGCACTGCGGATTATGGAGAAATTTACTGAGAGCCCGGAGGCGGCCAGGCATTATGGTCATCTGGCGGAATTGGTAAAGCAGTCGTTTCAGGAGAAATTCTGGCTGGAGGAGAAGCACTGCCTGAAGGATGTGGTCTCCGGGGCGGAAGAACGTGATATCCCCGACAACCAGATCCGCTGCAACCAGATCTGGGCGGTTTCCATGAATTTTTCCATGCTTCCTCTGGAAAAAGAGAAACAGGTGGTGGAAACTGTGGCGGAAAAGTTGTATACTCCTTATGGACTGAGAACGCTGTCGGAGGATGACAGAGAGTTCAGACCATGTTACGGAGGCAGCCAGTTTGACAGGGATTTAGCGTATCATCAGGGTACGGTCTGGGTATTTCCGCTGGGCGGATACTACCTTGCGTATTTGAAGGTGCATGGATACAGCGAAGCTGCAAAAGCGGAGGTGTACCGCCAGCTGGAGGTTTTGGAAGGTGCCATGCGGGAAGGATGCGCCGGACAGCTTCCTGAGATCTATGACGGGAAAAATCCCGTTTCCTCGAAGGGCTGTTTTGCCCAGGCGTGGAGTGTGGGAGAAATCCTCCGTGTATATGAAGCTTTGGAAAGATCATGAGAAAAGGAGAATCGATGATGATGGAACAGGAATTAAATAAAGTTCTCGGCGAAAGATTTGGAAAAACGATTGAGGAGGCCTGCATGGAGGAAATTTACCATGCGCTTCTTACCATTGTAAAGGGGAAAATGAAGGATCTCACCCCAAATACGGGAAGCAGGAAACTCTACTATATTTCGGCAGAATTTTTGATCGGAAAGCTGCTCTCCAACAATTTGATTAATCTCGGACTTTTTGATGAGACGGCGGAAGTTTTAAAGAAGCACGGTATCGATATTGCAGATATTGAGGAGGCGGAACTGGAACCGTCACTGGGAAACGGCGGCCTTGGAAGACTGGCGGCCTGCTTCCTTGATTCCATTGCGACGCTGAAGCTGCCGGGCGACGGCGTGGGGTTAAATTACCATGACGGCCTCTTTAAACAGACCTTTGCGGATCATAAACAGAGGGAGGAAAAGAATCCGTGGATGACCGGGGACGACTGGCTGACGAGGACGGATGTTCACTTCGAGGTGCCGTTTAAGGATCTTACGGTAACCTCCACCATGTATGACATCGACGTGCCTGGTTACGAAGGCGGAAAGAATTCCCTCCATTTATTCGATTTAGACTCGGTGGACGAATCCATCATCCATGACGGAATCGAGTTCGATAAAGAAGATATCCGGCGTGGGCTGACTCTCTTCCTCTATCCGGATGACAGTGACGAAAAGGGACAGCTTCTGCGTATCTATCAGCAGTATTTTATGGTAAGCAACGCGGCTCAGCTGATTTTAAAGGAGACGGAAGAGCGTGGATTTGATCTGTACCATCTCCATGAGCATGTAGTAATCCAGATCAACGATACCCATCCGACCATGGTGATCCCGGAACTGGTTCGTCTTCTGATGGCAAGAGGCTTTAACATCGACACAGCCATCGATGTGGTGAGAAAAACGTGTGCGTACACCAACCACACGATTCTGGCGGAGGCCCTGGAAAAATGGCCTGCTTCCTATTTGGAAAAGGTGGTTCCGCAGCTGATGCCGATTATCCGGGAACTGGATCAGAGGGTGAGACGCGATTTCCACGATGAGAAAGTCTATATCATCGACGCACAGGAGCGCGTTCATATGGCTCATATTGATATCCATTACGGACAGAGCGTCAACGGCGTTGCGGCTCTTCATACGGAGATTCTTGAGGAGTCGGAGTTAAAGCCGTTTTACGATATTTACCCGGAAAAATTCAATAATAAGACGAACGGAATTACATTCCGCAGATGGCTGCTGCACTGCAACCATGAACTGTCTTCCTATATCGAGGAGCTGATCGGATCCGGCTTTAAGATTCACGCGGAAGAACTGGAAAAACTCCTAGCATATCAGGATGACGAGGCAGTTCTGGACCGTCTCCGCCGGATTAAGCAGAATGCCAAGCTGGACTTAAAGAAGTATTTGAAGAACACACAGGGAATCGAGATCGACGAGAACTCTGTCTACGATATTCAGGTGAAGCGTCTCCATGAGTACAAGCGCCAGCAGATGAACGCGCTTTACGCTGTTTATAAGTATCTGGAGATCAAGAAGGGCAATCTGCCGAAGCGTCCGGTTACCATGATCTTCGGCGCAAAGGCGGCTCCGGCCTATACGATAGCCAAGGATATTATCCATTTAATTCTCTGTCTGCAGGAGTTAATCGACAGCGATCCGGAAGTGAGCCCGTATTTAAAAGTTGTTATGGTGGAGAATTACAATGTGAGCAAGGCTGCGAAGCTGATCCCGGCCTGCGACATTTCCGAGCAGATTTCCCTGGCTTCCAAGGAGGCGTCCGGAACCGGCAACATGAAGTTTATGTTAAACGGCGCGGTGACCCTGGGAACCGAGGATGGAGCCAATGTGGAGATTCATCAGCTGGTGGGCGACGAGAATATCTATATTTTCGGAAAGTCCTCCGATGAGGTGATTAAGCTCTACGATACCAGCGGCTACTGTTCCAGAAAGATTTATGAGAGCGACAGCCTGGTGGAGGAACTGGTGGACTTTATCATCAGCAAGAAGATGATCTTAACCGGCGATCCGGTAAATCTGGGAAGACTTTACAAAGAACTGGTTTCCAAGGACTGGTTTATGACGCTTCTCGATCTGAGGGAATATATCGCAGTGAAAGAGCAGATGCTGGCAGATTACGAGGATGAGCGTGCCTGGGCCCGCAAGTCTCTGATTAATATTGCGAAGGCGGGATATTTCTCCTCTGACAGAACCATTGAAGAATATAATCGGGATATCTGGCACCTGTAAACAGGACGGTCCCCTGGGCACTGGTCAGGGCCGGATCAGACGCTGGAGGAAAGGGAATGAAAATGAAAGAGAGAAACGGACAGAAATGGTGGAAAACATCGGTGATCTATCAGATTTATCCCAGAAGCTTTAAGGATAGCGACGGCGACGGAATCGGAGATTTGAACGGAATCATAGAAAAACTGGATTATCTGGAGGAACTGGGGATCGACGCCGTCTGGCTTTCACCTGTGTGCAAGTCGCCTCAGGACGACAACGGGTATGATATCTCGGATTATCAGGATATCGACCCGCTGTTCGGAAGTCTCCTGGATATGGAACGCCTGATTAAGGAAGCGGGAGAGCATGGGATTAAGATCATCATGGATCTGGTCTTAAACCATACGTCGGATGAACACCGGTGGTTTTTAGAAGCGAAGAAGAGCAGGGATAATCCCTACCATGACTACTACGTCTGGCGCGACGGTGAGGAGGGCGTCTTACCCAATGACATGAGAGCCTGCTTTGGCGGCCCGGCATGGGAGTGGGTACCGGAACTGTCCCAGTACTATTTTCACCAGTTCTCCGTCAGGCAGCCGGATTTGAACTGGGAAAATGAAGCCGTACGCAGAGAAATCTATGACATGATCCGCTGGTGGATGGAGAAAGGCGTGGGCGGTTTCCGTTTGGATGTCATCGATCAGATCGCAAAGGAACCGGACTTAAAGATTACGGGCAATGGACCCCGCCTTCATGAATTTATCCGCGAACTGAGCCGCGAGACATTTCAGAAGGGCGATATCGTCACCGTAGGCGAGTGCTGGGGCGCCGATACGGAGCGTGCAAAGCTCTACAGCGCGCCTGATGGAAGCGAGTTCTCCATGGTGTTCCAGTTCGAACACATTATGCTGGATTCCGTACCGGGCAGGGAGAAATGGGATCTGGCCCCCCTTCCGTTTGTAAAACTCAAGGAAGTTTTGAACGAATGGCAGTGTGAACTGCAGGGAAGCGGCTGGAACAGCCTCTTTTGGGATAATCATGATCTGCCGAGGATCGTATCGCGGTGGGGCAATGATAAGGAATACCGCGTGGAGTCCGCTAAGATGCTGGCTACGGTTCTCCATGGTATGCAGGGAACGCCCTATATCTACCAGGGTGAGGAACTGGGCATGACGAACACGGACTATGAGATCGGAGAGTACCGCGATATTGAGACGCTTCATATGTATGAGGAACGTCTGGAAGCCGGATATTCCGAGGAAGAGATCATGCGGTCGATCCACGCCAAAGGACGGGATAATGCCAGAACACCGATGCAGTGGAGCGGCGGAGAGGGAGCCGGATTCACGACAGGAACGCCATGGATCCGCATTAACGATAATTACAGGGAGATCAACGCGGAAACGGAAGCGGCAGACCCCTGGTCGGTCTTCCATTATTATAAGAGGCTGATCCATTTGAGGAAAGAGTATCCGGTCTTTGTACATGGAAGCTTCCGGCTGCTTCTGGAGGACGATCCTAATATTTTTGCATACGTGAGAGAATGGGAGGGCGTCCGCCTGCTGGTACTCTGCAATTTCTTCGGCAGTGAAACCTGGTGCCCTTTAAAGGAGATGTGGGAAGGGAAAAAACGGCTCCTGTGCAATTACCAGGAGGTGGAGAATGAGGAGATTCTGAGGCCGTATGAGGCGCGGATGATTCTGATTTAACAAGAAAACGCCGGGCTGGACAACAGCAGCCGGAAGTGAAGGCGGAACTGTTACTGTCTGCATGATGAGATTTAAAATAATTCTTGAAAGTAAAATGGAAAAATGTTATAGTATAGATAGAAGAGGAGCAACCGCCCACAAGGTGGTTGACCTTTTAATCAAAGTAGAAATTCCACCCTGCTACGGTCAAGTTTTGGGGTGGTTTTTCTATGTTAAGCTAATGACATATCAAATAAATGAATGTCAGCAATGCTAAAATAAACATTCCAAAAGCCATAAGGTCTTTAAAATCGAAATGTTTCATAGACATCACCTCCATCCTATGTAGAATGAAGGCCAACGCCACCCTGCAACACGATTACTCCCTAAAGAAAGTATATCATGTGAGCTATAAAACCACAAGAAACAGTTGGACTAAGTTCTCTGTCGGCAGCGCCGCTTCGCGGTCTGCGCAATCGAAACAATTTTTGCCCCCTTTTTACTGTTTCAGCGGTGGGAGGAGAAGTGATAATTCACGGCTGATTTAATTTGACGATAGCTTTTCGTTTGCCTTTATCTTGAAGCCAATAAAACAACAGAGATTTTCCACCCGTTTAGGACGGTTGGATCACTGCAGAAGAGACATGAACAGCAGGAGGATTAGACTGATGATACGATGTGCAACCATAGGAACCAATTTTGTGGCAGACTGGTTTATGAAGGCGGTCCAGGCGTGTGACGGGATCACCTGCAGTCTGGTTTACTCCAGAAACAGGGAGACGGCAGAGGCGTTCTGTGAGAAACACGGAGCAGGGCGGTGGTGTACGGATTTAATGGAGGCAGCGGAAGCGAAGGACGTGGACGCAGTCTATATCGCCAGCCCCAACAGCCTGCACTACGAACAGGCGGCGCTGATGCTGTCCCACGGAAAACACGTACTCTGCGAGAAGACCATAACCTCCAACGAAGCGGAGCTTAAGGAACTGATCCGGCTGGCCGGAGAGAACGGCACAGTCCTGATGGAAGCCATGCGATCGGTTCACGAGGAAGGGGTTCGGCGTTTGAAGGAGGTACTTCCGATGGCGGGGACCATCCGGAGAATCAGCTTCCAGTATGCGAAGTATTCCTCACGATACGATAAATTTAAAGAAGGAATCATTGAAAATGCATTCAATCCGGCCTTTTCCAACGGTGCGCTGATGGACATCGGCGTCTACTGCGTCCATCCGCTGGTACGGCTGTTTGGAATGCCGAAGAAAATTATCGCGGATTCCCTGCTTCTCTCCAACGGCGTGGAAGGCGCGGGTACCATCCTGGCCTCCTACGATGGCATGCAGGCGGAACTCCTATACTCCAAAATCACCAACAACCGCCTTCCAAGCCAGATTCAGGGAGAAGACGGGACTCTGGTGATCGACAATATAACGAATATCTGCAGCGTGGTGTTCCATGACAGAAATGGGAATGCAGAAACGGTGATCGACCTGCCGCCGAACCACACCCTGGAGGGAGAGGTCAACGACTGGCTTCGCATGATCGAGACCGGGGAAGGCGTTCAGGAAGAGAATGAAGCGTCTCTGATGGAACTGCGCGTGATGGATGAGGCGAGACGCCAGGCGGGGATTATCTTCCCGGCCGATCGAAAGTAAGGAGGAGATTTCCATGTATTATTCGACGACGTGTCCGTCTCCTGTGGGGGTTATCACCCTGGCATCCGACGGAGAGAAGCTGGCCGGCCTGTGGCTTGAAGGGCAGAAGTATCATGGCGGCGCCATTGCCGGCAGTATGACGGAAAAAGAGGATATTCCGGTCTTTGACGCTGCAAAACGGTGGCTGGAACGGTATTTTGCGGGAGAGAAACCGTCGGCTTCGGAGCTGCCGCTTGCTCCCGTGGGAGGAGAGTTCCGGCAGATGGTATGGGAGATTCTCTGCAGAATTCCGTACGGCAGTGTGATGACCTATGGCGACATCGCGAAACGAATGGCGGTGAAATTAAACAGGCCCACCATGTCGGGACAGGCGGTGGGCGGTGCAGTCGGGCACAATCCCATCTCGATCATCATCCCGTGCCACCGTGTTGTGGGAGCGAATGGAAGTCTGACGGGATATGCCGGCGGAATTGATACGAAGATAAAACTGCTGGAGCTGGAAGGTGTGGACATGTCTTCACTGTTTGTTCCGGCTAGGGGGAGCGCACTCTGAACTTGACAGAATCATGGAGGAGATTGAAATAAATAAGTATCTTAAGCCAGAACCCTTACACAAGATGGGACGGCCGGAATATAATCGAGTCAGCATGCGAAAGACGATCTTGTTCGGCTTTATGGACACAGGATACGCTTCAATGCCTGTCTGAATGTAAAAGAAACCAAAGGGATCATTCTTCACAGCGATCTTGGCAGTCTTTGAATACATAGAATCCTGGTATAACAGAAAGAGGATTCACAGCGCTGTCAATTACATGACGCCTCAGCAGAAGAGGGATGAGGAACTAAAAAAGGTGGCGTAATCTTTCGACTTCTTTTGTCTAAAGTATTGACATAGGTCAGCAAGCTGTCCCTGTCCGCTTCCGGATCAGTAACAGTCTTCTCCGCCGCCAGCAGCTTGTCCAGTATGCGGTTGCCTTCCTCTTTACTGGAGCACTCAGGATACTGTGTCTTTTCCGGCTCTGTGACCGGTGGTTTTAATTCGTTGGAATTTTTACCCGAAGCTCCAAAGCCGGTTTTGCTTGCAGACGCCGCTCTGCAATGATATAATATGGTTACAAGATAAAGGAAATGCGAATGCGTGAGAACGCGTTCGCATTTCGTCGTTTCAGGGAATATGAACAGATTTGTTCATGTTGGCAGGGATTTAAAGAAATGAGGATACAGGGAATCGTGCTGTTACAGGCAGCCCCGGAAAAGGAGGTAATGATAACAAAGCAGGAAAGTAAGAATCTGAGTTATGAAGACTACCAGGATTTTTTGCGCGGCGGAAGGTTTTATCAAAGAATGGACGGATCCGATCGGGGACAGCAATCACCCGGTACGGGATCCGGCACGCTATAGCAGGCTTTAAAAAGAACCTCTGCGATATGATAAGGAAAATGATACCGCTGGGCAGCGGAGATCTACACGGTAACTGGGAACAGACCGTTACGGGCATATGTCTGTTTAAGATGACAGGCGGTTCCTATGCAAAAAACCGCTGGGGCAGAGGGGGGCCATGGTGGTCGGCCAGAGGGAAATTGAAGGTGAAGGGAAAATGAAGTATTTGATAGCCGGGACACATTCAGATTCCTGTTCCTGAGACGGAGGGAAGTACGGTACAAAAGGAGAACCGAGTACCACATGATAGAAAAGGAGGAGTAACGCGATGAAAAGGAAATACACACGGGTGATATCCGCGCTGCTGGCTGTTTTGCTGATTAGCACTCAGTCTGCTGTGATGACGTGGGCGGATAGCATGGTACCAGCAGACCACTTATTGGGTGGTGACGAGTATATTGGAAAGAAGACAGGATATGCCACGCCTTCAGATGCGGAGCAGAAGGATGAGGACGCTCTCAAGCCTGATGACACGCCGAAGGACGATGAAATACCCTCCACGGAAATCCCTTCCACGGAAATTTCTTCCCACGAAAACCTGACAGATGGAAAACAGCCGGAATACGAAAACACTGAGAAAATGGTGGTTCGATGGGAGTTCGTTGATGACGAGAACTTAAGTGGAGGCGAACTGTCTCTGATTGGCGTAAGCCCGGAGAACAGGGCGGATTTCGACACGGTTGTCTCCATGCTGCCGGAACAGGTGAGAGCGGAGATTGAGGAGGCGGGTGAAGTGACGCTTCCCATAGCTGACTGGAACTGTCAGGAGTATCAGCAGGATAAGGATGGGGAGTGGCCGTTTACCGGCGAATATAAGTTTATCGCAGAGCTGCCGGAGGGGTATGTCTGTGAGCCGCCCATATCCGTGCTGGTGACACTTGGCGGGGCTATGGTAAATACCATCAACGACAGATTTACCATAGACGGTCTGAGGTATAAGGAGCTGGGTCCCGATACGGTTCAGCTCATAGGATATGATGGGGAAAAGCCGGTCGGGACACTGATTATCCCGGACAAGGTGCGAAAACCTTCCAACGGCAGGGAATACCAGGTAGCCAGCATTGGGCACAATGCGTTTCAGGACTGTTCCGATCTGACGGGAGATTTGGTGATTCCGGATACGGTGACCGAGATTGGAGACAACGCTTTTGAGGGATGCCATTTTACAGGAGAACTGACCCTCTCGGATTCATTGGTTACAATAGGGGAATACGCATTCTATGAATGCGGATTTACAGGTCAGCTGCTCCTGCCACCAACGCTTGTTCGCGTTGATGATTATGCATTTGCTGAAACTACATTTTCCGGCCAGTTGATTTTGCCGGAGAAATTGAACTATATTGGCGAGCTTGCATTTTACGAGTGTCACTTTACGGGAGACTTGATTATACCGGACGGAGTGACCATTATCGAATATGGTGCATTTTCTGGTAACAGCTTTACGGGGACACTGACTTTGCCAAAAAAATTGAAGGAAATAGGCAGAGAGAGTTTTTGTAAGTGCGGATTTACGGGTGAGCTGGTTTTGCCAGATGGATTAACGAGTATTGGCCTCTATGCATTTAAAGATTGCAGTAAACTTACAGGCAGGCTGAGTATCCCGGATGGAATTACCAGCATTGAGAGTGGTGCGTTCAGTAACACTGGTTTCGACGGTTTTGATACCACGAAGCAGGAAATAGCCGACATGCTTTATGATTCAGGTATTGGCGAGGACAAAATCACGGTTGGAAATCAGCCTTATCACCACACTCAGCTGCCCCCAGTTTCATTTTTCCAAGACGGAAATATGACGTATCAAATCATTGGAAGTGACACGGTGGCGTTAACCGACTATAACGGAAACTCTGATACGGATATTTCTATTCCGGACAAAGTGACGGACCAAGCGTCAGGAACGACGTATTCCGTAACCCAGATCGGTTCTTGGGCGTTTCGTTACAAGAAGATAACAGGTTCGCTTCATCTCCCGAATACACTGGTAAGCATCGGAGATAATGCTTTTTTTAATAATAAGTTTTCAGGTACGCTCTCTCTCCCGAATACACTGGTAAGCATTGGAGATTACGCATTTGGTAAGAATCGTTTTACCGGTGATTTAACCATCCCTGTGAGTGTGTCGCATATGGGGGCCGGAGCTTTTAATTCAGCAGGTTTTACTGGAAATTTGACCATAGAAGGGAAGCTGACAAAATTAGAAGACTACGCATTTTTCGAATGTGGCTTCACCGGTGCTTTGTCTCTTCCGGATACATTGACATATATTGGGTTTGCTGTGTTCAAGGATTGCGGTTTTACTGGAAGTTTACAGCTTCCGGCGGGAATAACTTACATCGAAGCTGGCAGCTTTTATAATTGCAGCAGCTTTACCGGCGCACTTCAGCTTCCAAAACCGATCACTGAAATTGGTGAAAAGGCATTTTATGGCTGTGACGGTCTGGATTCGGCTCATCTTGGTCCGAATGTGCAAAAACTGGGCGCACAGGTGTTTCCGGAGGCGCTGCCTCTGTCCACCGACTCTCCACAGGTTCAGATTCTCATCAATACTTATCTGAATCAGGATGCCATAGCTGATACCTCCTGGGATGGGAAAGAGGATGTGCCGGACGGAGCAGTCGCCACGATAAAGCAGGACACAACAATCACCGGAGACAGACGGATTGGCACGGAGGCGGTTATCACGGTTCCGAGCGGAGGGATTCTGACGGTGGATGGAAAATTGACCGTTGATGGAAACCTGGTAGTGAATGGAACGATATTTGCGGAAGGCACTCTGATCATCAATGGATCCTTTTCCGGCTCCGGCACCCTGATTATCGGAAAGAACGGCAGGGTGGAAGGCGATACCTCCGGCTGCCGTGTGGAGTATCAAGAGGATCGGGAAGACATAGAGTCCGCAAAGAAGATGATTGAAAGCCAGATTTATACCACAGAACAGGATTCAGCAGGGGATGAAGCAGCGGTGAAAGGCAGGCTTTTTGAGGCGATTGAAGCGATTCCTGGCTTTGGCGATACTGGGGTGATAGTGGGAGAGCTGAAGATTACCACTTTTGTGCCTGCATCAGAGGGGACATCCGACAGGCCGGACGGAATGGATGGAAGCTTTGCCTTTACGCTGCTGCTCTCCAAAGGAAACAGCAAAGGCGGCGCAGGCGGAGCGGGAACGATTCGAGCCAGGGGTTACAGCTACATACCTGGCGGCCGTCCATCGGGAAGCAATGATGGCGAAGATTATGGCAGCAATGCGGTGAACCCGGACATCCTGCATGGAACCTGGGAGAGGACGGAGACAGGAATCTGGAAATTCCGCCAGACAGGCGGCGCTTACGCAGTCAGCCGATGGGGCATGGTTGACGGCCTGTGGTACTATTTTGACGGGGAAGGACGGATGCTCACCGGCTGGCAGTACATCAATCAACAATGGTATTACCTGTGCACGGAGGAGGATACAAAGACAAAAATTGGCTTAAAAGAGGGGGCGATGGCGACGGGCTGGCATTTTGACTCCGCATACCAGGCATGGTTTTATCTGGGGACAGACGGAGCCATGGCAATCGGCCAGAGGGAGATTGATGGGAAACGGTATTATTTTAACCCGGAATCTGACGGAACAAAAGGTGCGTTGCAAAAGGAGGAAATTTTATGACGGATACGAATGCTTGGGAACATGGGCGTCGTCCCGGCTGATCAGGGAGCCGAATCTTCAGTGCCATATCAAGGGCGTGATCATCAGCCATTCTCATGTGGATCATTTCTTCCAGGGCCTGAAAGCGGGAGAAGCGCGGCATGAATAGAGAAAAATCTTTCGCGAGCAGGTGGATTTATCTTTGAAAAACCGTGCTGGAAATAAAGAAGAAAAAGGAAGGTTATGCGAGGCTGACATCCAATAAGGAAGTATTGAGAAACATTCAGTTTGGGCAGTCGGCAAGCGGAATGTGACAACAAAAGAGGGGCATCGGTGGTAAGCTGATAGCCCCTCTCAATGGGGTGGCAAAGGGTACCCCTTTGCCACACGATTTTGCGAAGCAAAGTGTTAAAGACGATGCGGCAGGCAAAACCGCTTCCGCTTCCGGTACTGTCATCACGAACCGATGAAAAAGACAAAATCCAGGCGCTTCTTTCCGGAGCCAATGGCTATATTCAAAAGCCCTATAAAGTTGGAAGAATGTCTGGCCCAGGCCCAGTCACTGATGCAGCTATACGCAGGGCTAAAAAGTACGGAGAGCCGATGCTATACGCTGGTATTTGGCATGGATCTGATTATTAATCCCATGTGCCGGCCGTTTAGCTGAAATAAAATAATTGAAAACACCCTGTGGCCATTTATCGGCCACAGGGTGTTTTCAATTATGATTCATCTTATTTCTGGTTTGCTTTTTTGCCTTCTCTCGGAAGAATAATGTTCAGCAGGACCGCCACGATGGTAGCGACTACGACCGGTGAACGGCCGAAGATGGTGACTACCCAGCTGGGGAATGTGGATAGTGCTGCGGTGGCCTGGGAGATACCCATGCCGAGCGCTGCGGCAAGTCCCACGATAGAAGAGTTGCGGTAAGTCATCTCTTCCGACATAACGAGCTTCATACCGGTCATGGCGATAGAAGCAAAGACAGATACGGTTGCGCCGCCCAGAACGCATTGGGGAATGGTGGTGAGCAGTGCGGAGAACTTCGGGATCAAACCGGCTGCAAGGAGAATGGCAGCGGTAAGCCCCAGGACACAGCGGTTGACTACCTTCGTCGTTGTAACGATACCGACGTTCTGGCTGTAGGTGGCGGTTGGAAGGCCGCCTAACAGAGCGCCGAGGATGTTGGCGACACCGTATCCCATGATGCCGCCCTGAAGTTCTTTGTCGGTCGGTTCACGGTCAATGGAACCGCTGGTGGTTGCTGTAAAGTCTCCGATCGCCTGTATGGAGTTGATCGCAAACAGAATACCGATGGCGATACAGGAGGATGGTTCAAACATAATTCCAAAATGAAGCGGCTGTGGAACCTGGAAGGCTGCCGCTGCCCCGATGCTGGAGAAATCGACCATACCAAAGAAGAGTGAGACGATATAGCCGACAATAATACCGATCAGAATGGAAGCCAGCTTAAAGATTCCTTTTCCGAAATGGTTCAGGACAGTTACTACGATCAGGGTCAGGAATGCAATGGCCCAGTTCTGCCAGGATCCATAAGTCGGGCTGGAGGTTCCTCCGGCCATGTAATTGATGGCTGTGGGGTACAGCGATAAACCAATGGTGAAGACTACGGTACCCGTGATCAGCGGCGGGAAAAATTTACGAATTTGCATGACAAAAGCACCCACGATGAAGGCAACGACACCACCGACAATCTGAGCGCCTAAAATGGCAGGAATACCAAAGTCCGCAGCAATGGACTGCATGCTGGGAACGTATGCGAAGCTGATGCCCATGATGACAGGAAGGGCTGCTCCGAGACGGAAGCTTCCTTTTTTCCCGATGGGAAACAACTGCAGCAGGGTTGACAGTGCGGATACTACAAGTGCGGCCTGAATCAGGATAACCCGGTCAGCGCCTGATAAGTTAGCGACATTGGACACGATGATTGCCGGAGTAACACAGCCGACGATCATGGCTACCACGTGCTGAAGTGCTAACGGCAGTGCCTGGGAGAATTTTGGGATGCCGTCCAACTGAAAAATAGAAGCGTATTCTTTATTTGACTGTTTCATAGAGAGAGTTCCTCCTTAGGTTTTGGAAGTACTCCGGAAAACCGGATCGCAGTTTTCCGGCAGAAAATTATAACAGCCCAGACCGGTCATTTCCAGACCGAAAAAACAATCAGGAAATGAGCCGTCTGAAAGGCTGCTGAATATTACTGATGAATGCGAGTACCGGTTTTCCCCAGGATTCCCTCTTTTGCTTTTTCAAGCAGAGTGATGAGTGCGTTGCGCCCATCCTTGGAATCTGCGAATTTCACAGCAGCCTGTACCTTCGGAAGCATGGAACCCGGAGCAAAATGACCTTCGTCCATATACTTTCTGGCATCGTCTGTTGTGATATCGTCCAACCATTTCTCTTCCGGTTTTCCGAAGTTAATAGCGACCTTTTCCACTGCGGTTAAGATGATTAAAAAATCAGCATCCAGTTCTTCAGCCAGCAGTTCGCTTGCAAAGTCTTTGTCAATTACGGCACTTGCGCCTTTTAAATGGTTCCCGATCAGAGTAACCGGGATTCCGCCTCCGCCGCAGGCGATAACCAGCTGTCCGGAGTCCACGAGGGAACGGATTGCGCCGATTTCAATGATTTCGGCGGGCTTAGGAGAAGCAACGACACGGCGGTAGCCGCGGCCTGCGTCTTCCTTCATGATATATCCGTATTTTTCTTCCGCAATCTTAGCCTGTTCTTCTGTCATAAAATGGCCGATTGGCTTGGAAGGGGCGTTAAATGCAGGATCCTCCGCATCGACGCGGATCTGTGTGATCATGGTCGTAACCGGAATATCCGTGATGTTTCTGTTTAATAATTCCTCTCTCAGCGCATTCTGTAAGTCATAGCCGATATAAGCCTGGCTCATGGCTACACAGACGGAGAGAGGGGTATTCGGCTGATTCGGATCTTCACGGCTCAGTGCGCTCATGGCGTTGTTGATCATGCCGACCTGAGGTCCGTTGCCGTGTGCAACGACAACCTCGCAGCCTTCTTCGATCAGGTCTACGATCGCTTTTGCCGTGATTTTAACTGCCGTCATCTGTTCCGGCAGTGTATTGCCTAAGGCATTGCCGCCCAGGGCGATGACGATTCTTTTCTTTTTGTTCATTGAATAAACCCTCCACCGGTTTTTTTAGAAATCCGCCTCACGCAGCCTTGCGGCGCGTTCGATGGAAAAATGGCCGCCCGGCACTTTTCGTGCGGGGCCGCGGGAATAAAAAAGGACGCACCTGCTACTCGCTGGCAGCGGGTGCGCCCGGATTCCAATTCTTTATTTGAATACGCGTGGCGTGTTTCTTTCTTCCAGCTTCTTTAAGATTTCCTGTGGATTCTCAAACTTGGCAAGGAAGATCATAGCGGCGATTACGTATGGCTTGAAGCTGGCTTCTTTGTATAACGGATCGCGGTAGCGGTCGAATACGGAAGCTTCTACTTCACCGTCTACACAGCTTACGTCATTGATATCTGCCGGTAAGCAGTGTAAGTACAGAGCCTTGCCATCCTTTGTGGTCTTCATGAGCTCTTCGGTACAGCACCAGTCTTTGTGCTCTGCGTTCTGAGCCAGTAATTCCTTCTCCAGAGCCTTGATGCCCTCTGTGTCGCCTTCGCCGTAAAGGTTCGTTCTCTTTTCCATTGCTGCGAATGGAGCCCAGCTCTTCGGGTAAACGATGTCAGCGTCTTTGAATGCGTCAGCCATGTCGTGGGATACGCGGAAGGAACCGCCGGACTTCTCAGCGTTCTTTCTTGCAACTTCCTCAACCTCAGGCATAACCTCGTAGCCTTCCGGATGAGCTAAAACAACTTCCATGCCCATACGTGTCATCAGACCGATGACGCCCTGAGGAACGGATAACGGTTTGCCGTAGGAAGGAGAGTAAGCCCATGTCATAGCCAGCTTTTTGCCTTTTAAGTTCTCAAGGCCGCCGAACTCATGGATAATATGTAACATATCAGCCATACACTGTGTCGGATGGTCAATATCACACTGTAAGTTTACTAAGGTTGGCTTCTGCTCTAAGATTCCGTCCTTGTGGCCCTGTGTAACAGAGTCAACAACTTCGTGCATATAAGCGTTGCCCTTGCCGATGTACATGTCATCACGGATACCGATTACATCAGCCATGAAGGAGATCATGTTGGCTGTTTCGCGAACGGTCTCGCCGTGAGCTACCTGAGACTTGCCCTCGTCTAAGTCCTGGACTTCCAGACCGAGTAAGTTACATGCGGAAGCGAAGGAGAAACGGGTACGTGTGGAGTTGTCACGGAATAAGGAGATTCCGAGGCCGCTCTCGAATACCTTTGTGGAAATGTTGTTTTCTCTCATGAAGCGGAGAGCGTCAGCAACGGTCCAGACAGCTTCCAGTTCTTCGTCTGTCTTTTCCCAGGTTAAAAAGAAATCATTGTTGTACATTTCCTTGAAATTTAAAGCGTTTAATTTGTCGATGTAATCCTGTAAGGTTTTCATATTGGTATAAAGCCTCCTGAAATAAAGTGTAATGTTATTTGGTATCTATCCTGCATGCTGTACAGCCTGTCATAGATTTGGGGAAGGAATGAAGGCTGCCGGCAAGAGTGATTGTTTTAGGGGTGGCTGCAGGTTTTAAGGAGGACCTGCAGCCGGCATATATGGTTACAAAATGGCAACTGATTGGCTAAATAATTATTTCTCGCAGTAGATAGAAGGAAGTGCTGCGTAAACGGCTGCACACGTTACTAAATCCTGCTTCCATGTCTTCTCGTTCGGAGCGTGAGCCTGAGCCTCTGCGCCAGGTCCAAAGCCGATACACGGAATACCGTTGCGTCCCATGATGGAAACGCCGTTGGTGGAGAAAGTCCATTTGTCTGTCAATGGACGGGCTGTTCTCATGGCAAGTGTTTCTTCTGCGCCGATACGAACATCGCCGTATAAGTTCTTATAGGCTTCTTCCAGAGATTTTGTTACCTTGTGATCCTCCGGAATAACCCATGTCGGGAAGTAGCACTCGATCGGATAAGTAAGTCCTTTGTAGGAAGGACGGGAATATTCATACATGGATACGGTTACATCATTGCCGTATTTTTTGACGCTCGGTAAGCTGCGGATTTCCTCTAAGCAGCTTTCCCATGTCTCGCCGGCTGTCATACGACGGTCTAAGGATACGGAACAGGAGTCGGCAACAGCACAGCGGCTTGGTGATGTAAAGAAGATTTCTGAAACGGTTACAGTACCGCGTCCTAAGAAGTTGGCTTCTTTCCATTCTGCGTTGTAGCTTTCGTCCAGCATCTTAACGAGGCCTTTGACTTCCTTGTCGTCGGCTGCGTCATTTTCATTTAATGCGCGTACATCCTGAAGAATGTCGGCCATCTTGTAGATCGCGTTGTCGCCGCGTTCAGGAGCGGAGCCGTGGCAGGAAACGCCTTTTACGTCTACACGGATTTCCATACGTCCTCTCTGGCCGCGGTAGATACCGCCGTCAGTAGGCTCTGTGGATACAACGAATTCCGGACGAACCTTGTCTTCGTTGATGATGTACTGCCAGCAGAGACCGTCACAGTCTTCTTCCTGAACCGTACCGGTTACCAGAACGGTGTATTTGTCGCTTAAAAGACCTAAATCCTTCATGATTCTGGCTCCGTAAACGGCTGATACGATGCCGCCGCACTGATCGGAAACGCCGCGGCCGCCGATCTCAGTGTCATTCTCGTAGCCTTCGTACGGATCGAAGTTCCAGTTGCTCTTGTTGCCGATTCCTACCGTATCGATATGGGCGTCGAAGCCGATTAAGGTAGCGCCTGTTCCCATGTAGCCGAGAACATTTCCCATATCATCGATAACAACTTTGTCGAATTCCAGTTTTCTCATCTCTTCTGCGATGCGGTCGATATGAGCCTTCTCATCACAGCTCTCACCCGGGAACTTTACGATGTCTCTTAAAAACCTGGTCATGTCAGCTTCGTAATTTTTTGCTGCCTCTTTGATTTTTGCGTAATCCATGATTTTAATACCCTCCGTTTTATTATTTTATAATATAGTTCGATTCGCCTTTGGCTCATCAAAAGAAAATTATGCCTAGCGTTCTTTGCCTTCCCAAACGATTGCTTTGTAGCGGTCCGGGTCGGTGTCGCCCTCAGTGGAGAAGAGGAGAACCTTTGAATCTTTGTTGAGCCCTAAGTGATCTCTTAAATCTTTGTACTCATCCATGGTCATGATGCAGGCCAGAATTCCGAATGGAGCTGCGCCGGACTCACCGGACGTTACGGATACGTCTCCCTTAATCGGAGCCGCCAGCATTCTCATGCCTTTTGCCGCTGCCCAGTCTGGAGCGGAGACGAAGGTGTCTACGTGATTCTTTAAAATATCCCAGGAGATGGTATTCGGCTCGCCGCAGGCTAAACCGGCCATGATGGTCTGCATATCGCCGTCTACGATCTGAATGCCGCCGTCGCCGGCTTTCGCGCCCTTGTAGAGACAGGCCGCAACATCTGCTTCTACAACGACAACCTTGGGAGGATTCTCCGGATAGCGGTTTGCGAAGTAGCCCTGTACGGCTCCGGCAAGTGAACCGACGCCTGCCTGAACGAATACGTGAGTCGGTCTGTAACAGCCGTATTCCTCTAACTGCTCGCCGGCCTCCATCGCCATGGTTCCGTATCCCTGCATGATCCACGCCGGAATCTCTTCGTAGCCGTCCCACGCGGTATCCTGTACGACAACGCCGTGTTCTGTTTTGGAAGCAGCGTCGGCGGCCATACGGACACATTCGTCATAGTTGACTTCCTCGATGGTAACCTCTGCGCCCTCTGCCTTGATGTTGTTAAAACGGGTGATGGTGGAGCCCTTCGGCATGAAGACAACCGCTTTCTGTCCTAACCGGTTGGCAGCCCATGCAACGCCTCGTCCGTGGTTGCCGTCTGTAGCTGTAAAGAAGGTAGCCTGACCAAATTCTTTCCGAAGCTCTTCGGAAGTTAAAACACTGTATGGAAGATCGGAAACGTCTTTTCCTGTCTGCTGTGCTATGTACTTCGCAATGGCGAAGGAACCACCCAGTACCTTGAAAGCGTTTAAACCGAAGCGGTAGGATTCGTCCTTCACGTAAACCTGACCCAGACCTAAGTATTCGGCCATGTGGTCGAGTTTTGCAAGCGGTGTCTTGCTGTACTGCGGGAAGCTTTCATGGAATTTCCTTGCCTTTCCGATTTCGTCCAGCGCCATGACAGATAAATTTTTGTCATCTGTCTTCGGCATGGTGTTAACCACCCATTCGATTGGATTCATGATGTTTGATTCTCCTTCTTCTTATTTAATATGTTTTATATGAATTATCTGTTTTCTTTTCCGGCGTCCATGTAGCTGTAGAGTGTGAACTTGGATATTCCGAAAAAGTTGGAAACCTTGTCGCCGGATTTGGTAATCAGGAACGCTCCGGCATCATTCAAATACTGAATCGCGGTGATCTTGTCGTCCTTGCTCATCAGAGCTACCGGTTTGCCAACCAGCTGTACGGACTGTTCGATCAGGGTGTCTAAAAGATCATTGACGTTGTGTGTAATCTTTCTTGGCTGCCTGTCTTCTCCTGCCATCTCCGCGGTGGAGATGAGAGAGCGGATCGCATTGTCTACGGTAAGCAGCCCTGTGATGTCATAATTTAAGGAAAAGATATAATCAACGGAACCGTCCTTTCCTCTTATATACATGGTGCTGGATTTTAAAATCCGTCCGTCATCTGTCTTCGTTAAATAGGACAGCCGGTCTTTTAAGCATTCGGGATCCCGGTTCAGCGTTTCGAGAACGATTTCCGAGGGTCCGTCTCCCAGCTTCCGGTTGCTTACGTGACCGTTTTCGATATAGACGATAGAGCTTTCTATATCCTGCTTTTTTAAGTCGTGGATGACCACCTCACAGGCGTTTCCAAAATGGGATGCCACACCGTGTGCAATCTGTGTCAGTTGTTCAAGCTTTGAATCCATCTTGCAACCCCCCTTGCTTGAAAAGTGATTTCTTATACTCCCATCATAACATAAAAAAATGAAAAATCAATACTTTTTCTAAAAAATTTTTAGGCAAACTAATTTTTTTTGTATTTTCATCTTGCATTTCTTACTTTTAGATGATACACTGTACCTATAAAGATATTTATAGTATAAACTGCATAAAAATGATGGGAAGGGAAAATTTCTCATAGACAATATGCAAGAACAAAGCGCAGGAGACGGGGAAGGTTCCATGTGCACACTGTATACTCAAAATTTTTGAGATTTTGACGAGAAATAAGGAAAAAGAGAGAAAAGGAGATGGAGACATGCTGATTATCGGTAATGGAAGAATGATCACAAGAAACCCGGAGGCTCCGTTTTTGGAAGATGGAGCAGTGGCGATGGATGGATCCACTATTATTAAAGTAGGAGCAACAAAAGAGATAAAGGAAGCATATCCCGATGCAGAATATATCGATGCCAAAGGCGGCGTTATCATGCCGGCGTTTATCAATGCCCATGAGCACATCTACAGCGCGTTTGCGAGAGGGTTAAGCATCAAAGGCTACGATCCGCACGGATTTTTAGAGATCCTGGACGGAATGTGGTGGACGATCGACCGCAACTTAACGCTGGAGGAGACAAGGCTTTCCGCGATGGCGACCTACATCGATTCTATTAAGAACGGTATTACCACCACCTTTGACCACCATGCAAGCTTTGGCCATATCCGCGATTCCCTGTTTAAAATAGAAGAAGCGGCAAAAGAGACAGGCGTCCGTTCCTGCTTATGCTACGAGATATCCGATCGTGACGGCATGGATAAAGCCAGGGAAGCAGTCATGGAAAATGCGGCATTTATCAAGCACGCACTGGCAGACGACAGTGACATGATCGCGGGAATGATGGGCATGCACGCACAGTTTACAATCTCCGACGAGACCATGGAACTGGCTGCGGCCAATAAACCGGCCGAGGTGGGCTACCATATTCATGTGGCGGAAGGCATTGAAGACCTTCATGACTGCTTAAAGAAATACGGCAAGCGCATTGTAGACCGTCTGATGGACTGCAATATCCTTGGCCCGAAGACGCTGCTTGGCCATTGCATCTACGTAAATCCTCACGAGATGGAATTAATTAAGGAAACGGATACCATGGTGGTACATAATCCGGAATCCAACATGGGCAATGCCTGCGGCTGTCCTCCAACCATGGAGATCGTTCACAGAGGAATCTTAACCGGTCTCGGAACCGATGGATACACACACGATATGACGGAGTCCTATAAGGTTGCCAACGTACTTCACAAACACCATCTCTGCGATCCGAATGCAGCCTGGGGCGAGGTACCGCAGATGCTGTTTGAAGGAAATGCAAAGATTGCCAACCGCTACTTCAAGAAGCCTCTCGGCGTCTTAAAAGAAGGTGCGGCGGCCGATGTCATCGTAACCGACTATATTCCGCTGACCCCGATGAATGCAGACAACGTAAACAGTCATATTCTTTTCGGCATGACCGGAAGAAGCGTGACAACGACGGTAGGCAACGGAAAAGTCTTAATGAAAGACAGAATCCTGACAAACATCGACGAAGAGAAAGTCATGGCTGACTGCAGACAGGCGGCGAAAGAACTGGCAGACCGAATCAACAGCAGGTAGAAAGGCCAATAGGACTGGCGGAACAAAAGCAGAAAATGCAGGCAGAAGATTCCAGTGGGAAAGGCTTTTGATTGATGTAAAATGAAGACAGTAATTGTAATGTAAAAGAGTTTTGTATGATTCAGAATTTTGAAGTAATGATCACAATACCAATAAAGCAGAAAGAAAATATTAGAAAATTCACAGCGAGGTGTTTTCTTTTTTTCAGCGGCAGCCAGGATATCCTCCAAAAACCGCGGACCCGGCAGCCAATACATCTAAAAAGATAAATACCCGCAAATCAGGAGGTTAATGATGGGAGACAGAATGACACCAATGCCATTTTCACAGTTAGTGGAGTGGGTAATGAAGGAACATAAGGAGAAAGGAACGGTATTTGGCGTTTACAGACCTTACCAGGCGAAGGCGGAGAATGACAGGAAGATCTTTGGCAGGACGCTGGAGACTCCGATTGGTCCGGCGGCGGGCCCTCATACCCAGCTGACCCAGAATATTGCAGCGGCTTACTATGCGGGAAGCCGGTTCTTTGAGCTTAAGACGGTTCAGATCATCGATGGTGAGGATCTTCCGGTGAATAAGCCCTGTATTAAGGCCGATGATGAGTGTTACAACTGTGAGTGGTCTACGGAGCTTTACGTTCCGCAGGCACAGGAAGAGTACATAAAGGCATGGTTTTTACTGAGCATTATGGCGAAGGAGTATGGGCTGGGCTCCATGGATGGATTCCAGTTCAATATGAGCGTGGGATACGATCTGGAAGGCATTAAGTCCCCGAAGATTGATTCCTTCATTGAGTCCATGAAGGATGCGAAGGATACGGAGACCTTTAGAAGCTGCAGACAGTATCTGCTGGAGAACGTTTCCATGTTTCAGCATGTGACGAAAGAGGATATCGAAGGCATTTCTTCCAATATCTGTAATTCTGTCACGCTTTCCACACTGCATGGCTGCCCGCCGCAGGAGATCGAGCGGATCGCTAAGTACCTGATCGAGGTGAAGGGGCTTCATACCTTTATCAAGTGCAATCCGACTCTTCTCGGATATGAATTTGCAAGAAAGACCATGGATGAGATGGGATACGATTACGTCGCCTTCGGTGATTTCCATTTCCTCGATGATTTACAGTATCAGGATGCGGTTCCGATGCTTCAGAGGCTGATGAAACTGGCTGGAGAGAAGAATCTGGAATTTGGCGTGAAGATTACCAATACATTCCCGGTTGATGTGAAACAGAACGAGCTTCCGAGTGAAGAGATGTATATGTCAGGAAAGTCCCTGTATCCGCTGTCCATTTCCCTGGCTGCGAAACTGGCGAAGGAATTTGACGGAAAGCTGAGAATCTCTTATTCGGGCGGCGCTGACTATCATAATATTAAGGGTATCATCGATGCGGGAATCTGGCCGGTAACGGTAGCTACCACCCTGTTAAAGCCGGGCGGATACCAGAGACTGGATCAGATGGCGAAGGAACTGGAACTGGTAAGTCCTCACCTGCGTTCGGCGGAATGTGGAAGCGTGGAATTTACAGGCGTGGACCCGGAGAAGACAGCAAAGCTGGCGGAGTCCGCGATTACGGACGAACACCATGTAAAGGCAGTGAAACCGCTTCCGTCCAGAAAGATGAACAAACCGGTTCCGCTTACAGACTGCTATGTGGCGCCGTGTAAAGAGGGATGTCCGATTCACCAGGATGTAACCACGTATTTACAGCTTTCCGGAGCCGGTAAGTATGAGGAGGCCATGAAGGTGATCGCAGAGAAGAATCCGCTTCCATTTATCACGGGTACCATCTGTGCGCATAACTGTATGAGCAAATGTAACCGCAACTTCTATGAGGATCCGGTCAATATCCGCGGCGTCAAGCTGGTGTGTGCGGAAGGCGGTTACGATGCTCTGATGAAGGAAATCAAGGCTGGGGAGCTGAAGGGAAAGAAAACTGCTGTTGTCGGCGGCGGCCCGGCTGGTCTGGCGGCTGCGTATTTCCTGACGAAGAATGGATATCCGGCTACGATCTTCGAGGCTGGCGACAGCCTTGGCGGCGTGGTGAAGCATGTGATTCCGGGATTCCGTATCTCTGATGAAGCGATTGCAAAGGATGTGGCGCTGGCTACGGCTTACGGTGCAGAGGTGAAGCTGAACACGAGAGTGGAGAGCCTGGAGGATTTGAAGAAGGCAGGCTATGATTACATTATTCTGGCTACAGGCGCTTCCAAACCGGGCGTACTTAAGCTGGAGGCGGGAGAGGCCATGAACGCCCTTGAGTTCCTGGCACAGTTTAAGGCTTCTGATGGAAATGTTAATATCGGCAAAAATGTCGTTGTTATCGGCGGAGGAAACACCGCGATGGATACGGCCAGAGCCGTAAAGAGGACGAAAGGGGTAGAACACTCCTATCTCGTATACAGAAGAACGAAACGCTTTATGCCGGCCGATGAGGAAGAGCTTGTAATGGCAGTGGAAGACGGCGTAGAGTTTAAGGAGCTTTTATCTCCTGTGAAGCTGGAAAATGGAAAGCTGCTCTGCAATGTGATGAAGCTGTCTGATTACGACGCTTCCGGCAGAAGAGGCGTGTCAGAGACGGGCGAGACCGTGGAAATTCCTGCGGATACCGTAATTGCGGCAGTCGGTGAGCAGGTTCCGACCGATTTCTTAAAGGCCAACGGAATCCATGTGAATGACAGAGGAAGAGCCATGGTAAACGAGGAGACACTGGAAACCTCCGTTTCAGGCGTTTATGCAGTCGGTGACGGCTTATACGGGCCGAAGACGGTCGTTGAAGCCATGCGTGATGCCAGAATGGCTGTGGAAGCCATCATCGGCGGAAAGGCAGCCAGAGACTTTGATGATACCGTGAAGGATTTGGGAAAACTCTATGACAGACGCGGTATTCTGGCCGGGACGAAGGAATATAAGGAAGACAGCACACGCTGCCTCGGCTGCTCCAATATCTGTGAGAACTGTGCGGAGGTATGTCCGAACCGTGCCAACATAGCGATCCGTGTACCGGGAATGGAAAAACACCAGATTATTCACGTGGATTATATGTGTAATGAGTGCGGCAACTGTAAGAGCTTCTGTCCGTACGACAGTGCTCCGTACTTAGATAAATTTACCCTGTTTGCCAATGAAGCGGATATGGAAAACAGCAAAAATCAGGGCTTTGTCGTCCTCGACCGGGCTGCTGTTTCCTGCAAAGTGCGTTATCTTGGAAACATTTATACTTGGAATGCCGCGGACAGCGAGAGCGTAATTCCGGAGGGCTTGCGTAAAGTCATGGAAACTGTCTGCAAAGATTATGATTACCTATTAGCATAGGGAAAGCAGGTGAACTTATGTATACCTTACAGGTAAATGGAACGAGTGTTGCCGTAGAAGAGGACCGGAAGCTGATTGATGTGCTGAGAAACGATCTGGGGCTCAAATCCGTCAAGGATGGCTGCAGTGAGGGCGCCTGTGGAACGTGTACGGTTCTGATCGACGGAAAGGCCACCAAGGCCTGTGTCCAGAAGGTTTCAAAGATGGAGGGAAAATCCATCGTAACAGTAGAAGGGCTCAGTGACAGGGAAAAAGAAGTATTTGTCTATGCCTTTGGAGAAGCGGGAGCCGTGCAGTGCGGCTTCTGCATCCCCGGCATGGTGATGTGTGCAAAGGGGCTGATTGACCAGAATCCGGATCCGACCCGCGACGAGGCTGCCTTTGCGATCCGCGGCAATATCTGCCGCTGTACAGGATATAAGAAGATTATCGACGCGATTCTGCTGGCGGCAAAGCTGTTCCGCGAGGGCGCAAAGGATTTGAAGGCGCCGGTGGTGGATCATATCGGACAGCGCGCCCACCGTGTGGATGTACCGGAGAAGGTACTGGGCTACGGGGAGTACGTGGACGATATGGAAGTGGAAGGCATGATCTACGGAAGCGCCATCCGCACACCGTATCCGAGGGCGAGGGTTCTGTCCATCGATAAGTCGGAAGCGCTTGCTCTGCCGGGGGTCCGGGCGGTCTTAACCGCCGATGACGTTCCGGGCGGCAATAAAGTAGGCCATCTGAAGAAGGACTGGGATACCATGATCCCGGTAGGTGAGATCACCCGTTACGTGGGCGACGCGGTCTGCCTGGTAGCGGCCGATACGCCGGAGATTCTGGAAGAGGCCAAAAAGCTGGTGAAGATCGAATACGAGGAACTGGAGGGCGTATTCAGCCCGCAGGAAGCTTTAAAACCGGATGCGCCGCTGGTTCATGAGACCGGAAACGTGCTGGCCCATGAGCACCTGGTGCGCGGCGATGCGAAGAAGGCCATCGAGAACTCCAAATACGTGGTGACAAAGGAATACCGCACTCCATTTACAGAGCACGCGTTCCTGGAGCCCGAGTGTGCAGTCGCCATTGTAGACAGGGAAAAAGAAGAGGCTCTGATCTATTCTTCAGACCAGGGCACGTATGATACGCAGCGCGAATGCGCCGGAATGCTGGGCTGGGAGCTTTCCAGGGTCCATGTCATCAACAAACTGGTAGGCGGCGGCTTCGGCGGCAAGGAGGACATGGCGGTACAGCATCATGCGGCCCTTCTCGCTTACCATACGGGAAAGCCGGTTAAGGTGAGGCTGACGAGAAAAGAAAGCATTATGATTCATCCGAAACGCCATCCGGCGTGGATGGAGTTCACCACAGCTTGTGACGAAAACGGATATTTAACCGGTATGACGGCGAAGGTGATTACGGATACCGGTGCTTACGCTTCTTTGGGAGGACCGGTGCTTCAGAGGCTCTGTACCCACGCGGCAGGTCCTTACAATTATCAGAACATCGATATTGACGGCACTGCCGTCTATACCAATAATCCGCCTGCGGGAGCGTTCCGCGGGTTTGGCGTAACCCAGAGCTGCTTTGCTACGGAGTGTAACTTAAATCTGCTGGCAGAGATGGTGGGGATTACTCCGTGGGAAATCCGCTACCGCAACGCCATCCGGCCGGGGCAGGAGCTGCCTAACGGTCAGATCGCCTCTCCGGGTACGGCGCTTGCAGAGACGCTGGAAGCGGTGAAGGAGGTCTATGACAGCCACCCGTACGTGGGCATCGGCTGTGCCATGAAGAATGCCGGCGTCGGCGTCGGTATCCCGGACTGGGGCCGCTGCCGCATGACCATCGAGGATGGAAAGGTATACGTCCGTTCCGGTGCCTCCTGCATCGGCCAGGGACTGGGAACCGTGCTGGAGCAGGTAGTCTGTGAGGCGCTGGGGGTGACGGGAGACCGCGTAGTCTATGTGGCTGCGGAGACGAACCTGGCCCCCGATTCCGGTACGACTTCCGGTTCCCGTCAGACACTGGTGACAGGCGAGGCGGCCAGAAGGGCCTGTATGGATATTCTGGAAGATCTGAAGGGAGGAAAGACCCTGGAGGATTTAAACGGAAAAGAGTATTACGGAGAGTATTTGGCGGCTACAGATCCCATGGGGTGCGGCAAGAAGAATCCGGTATCCCATGTGGCCTACGGCTACGCAACCCAGGTGGTATGCTTAAACGAGGACGGAACCATTGAAAAGGTGGTTGCGGCTCATGACGTCGGAAAAGCCATTAACCCGCTGTCCGTAGAAGGACAGATCGAGGGCGGCGTAGTGATGTCCCTTGGATTCGCGCTGACTGAAGATTTCCCGCTGGATCATGGGAAGCCGCTGGCCAAATTCGGTACGCTGGGCCTGTTCCGTGCGGATAAGACTCCGCCGGTGGAGAGTATCATTGTCGAGGAAAATAAGGATCCGCTGGCATACGGAGCAGTGGGAATCGGAGAAATCACCTCCATTCCGACGGCACCGGCAGTCCAGGGCGCCTACTACAAGCTCGACGGAAACTTCCGCACGTCGCTGCCTCTGGAAGATACGGCATACAGAAAGAGCAAAAAGTAATCGCAAAAGTAAAAAGCAAAACCTTGATAAGGGCGCAGAGGGCCGAGCAGTATGGTCCTGCGCCCTTAAAGTAAAAATACGTTTCTCCACTGGAAACGGTTGTATGCAAAAGAAAAATAAGGTATACTGAAAATAAGTTATTTCAGTGAAAATTCACAGAACCTTATGCAGGTTACGCTTATGCATGCGAGCGGAGATTGGAGGCTGTCATGTTCAGGGAATTGAGAAGAAAAAATCAGCAGTTATCGGAAACGGAAGCCAGGAGTATTTTAAAGAACGGAACTTATGGAGTACTGTCTGTACAGGGAGACGACGGATACCCGTACGGTGTTCCGATGAACTATGTGTACGGAGACGATGCCATCTATTTTCACTGTGCAAAGGAGGGTCATAAGATGGAGAGCTTTCAGCGCTCCGACAAGGTTTCCTTCTGCGTGGTGGGGGAAGATGAGGTGATCCCGGAAGCATTTTCGACTGCTTATGCCAGTGTGATTGTATTTGGCAGAGCTTCGGTTGTGACGGATGAAAAAGAGAAGCGGGAGGCGTTAAAGCTTCTGGCAGAACGATTTTCCCCGGAATACACGAAGGAGGGCGAGGCGGCCATTGAAAGCAGCTGGAACGATGTCTGCGTCGTCAGGCTGAAGATCGAGCATGCGGCGGGGAAAGCCGGTATGGAACGGATTAAGCGGGAGGAAGCCCGATACGCTTCTTTCCTGTAACAGACAGCTTTACGGGGATTCAGACAGCAGAAAGGAAGGATTTGTCCCATGAAAAAAGTATTAAAAGGCGGTACCGTGGTATCGGGCGAAGGCTGTAAAAAAGCTGATGTTCTGATAGAGGATGGGAAGATCGGGGCCGTAGCTCCGGAGATTACGGATGAGGAGGCCGAAGTGGTTGATGTGTCAGGAAAGCTTTTGTTTCCCGGCTTTATCGACGCACACACCCATTTTGATCTGCATGTGTCCGGAACGGTTACCGCGGATAATTTTGAGACGGGAACGAAAGCTGCCTTATCAGGCGGCACAACCATGATTATTGACTTCGCGACCCAGTATAAGGGAGAAAGCTTACATAAAGCGCTGGAGAACTGGCATGAAAAGGCCGACGGCAATGCTTCCTGTGATTACGGCTTTCATCTCGCCATAGCCGACTGGAATCCGGATATCAGCGAAGAACTCCGGCAGATTGTGGACGAGGGCGTAACCTCCTTTAAGATCTACATGACCTATGACGATATGGTGCTGGATGACAAATCCATCTACCAGGTCTTAAAGCGGCTGAAAGAGGTGGGCGGAATCGCCGGCGTTCACTGTGAGAATAAAGGGATCATCGAGGCGCTGACAGAAGAAGAGAAGGCGAAGGGCCATCTGACTACCGATGCGCATCCGAAGACGAGACCGGCCGTGGTGGAGGCGGAGGCAATCAGCCGTCTGCTGAAGATTGCGGATCTGGTGCATACTCCGGTTATCATCGTGCACTTAAGCTCCGGAGCCGGTTATCAGGAGGTGAAGTACGCGAGAGAACGGGGCCAGGAAGTGATTCTGGAGACGTGTCCTCAGTATCTCATTTTAAATGAAAGCGTCTACAGCCTGCCGGATTTTGAGGGCAGCAAATATGTGATTGCGCCTACGATCAAGAAGGAGACGGACAGCACAAGACTGTGGAACGCCATCAGAAAAGACCATATTCAGACTATTTCAACCGACCACTGCAGCTTTACCACCGGCCAGAAGGCGGCGGGAAAGGACGATTTTACGAAGATCCCCTGCGGGATGCCGGGAGTGGAGTCGAGGCCGGCCTTAATTTACAGCTTCGGCGTTCTGGAACGGGATTTGAAGCTGGAGCAGATGTGCCGTCTGCTGTCTGAGAATCCGGCAAAGCTTTACGGCGTCTATCCTCAGAAGGGGGCTGTCGCTCCCGGAAGCGATGCGGATATCGTCGTATGGAACCCGGATACCGAGTGGACCATGTCCGTGGAGAACCAGGTTGCCAATGTGGATTACTGCCCGTTTGAAGGCACGAAGGTGAAGGGAAAAGCGGAGCTGGTTTTCTTAAAGGGCGAGCTGGCCGCAAAGGACGGCAAGGTCGTGTTAGAGAAGACCGGGGCCTACGTTCCGAGAAAACGGCGGATGGAACTGGATTAAGCATGCCGCCGGAATGTGCTGATCCGGGAATTGAAAGGATATAGAGGTATGGTATTTTACAGTTGGGAACATGACGGACTTCGGGAATGCGGCTCTCTGTGGGAGGCATTAGCACTTTCTGTAAAACGTCACAGGGTGATTGCCCTGACCGGCGGAGGCGGAAAGACCAGCGTCATGTTCCGGCTGGCGGATGAACTGGCAGACATGGGGAAGACAGTGATTGTGACGACGACGACCCATATCTTTCATCCGGCGGACCGGAACGTGGTGGAGAGCGACCGTGCTTCGGATGCGGCGGAATGGCTGGCGCGGAATGAGCGGAAGCCGGAACGAAGCAGGACTGATCATGGTAACGGTACAGTCCTTGTGGCTGGTGTGCCTGCGGCGGAAGGAAAGCTTAAGAGCCTGCCATTAACGGAGACGGCAGTGCTTAAAGAACTGGCCGATGTCCTGCTGATTGAAGCGGATGGGGCAAAGCGGCTTCCCATAAAGGTACCGGGAAACGGAGAACCTGTGATTCCGGAATATACCGACGTGGTAATCGGCTGTATGGGACTGAACTGCATCGGCGGTGAGCTGGAGGAGTTCTGTTTCCGCACAGAACAGGCGGCAGCTTTGCTGGGACTAAAGAAAGAACCGAATGGCCGTTACAGCCACCGGATTACGTGCGGTGATGCGGCGAAGATTCTCACCAGTGATGCCGGTACGAGAAAACTGGTAGGGGAAAGAGACTACCGGGTGGTGATCAATAAGGCGGACGATGAGGGACTTCTGGCAAAGGCGGCCGAGATAGCAGGGGAAGTGGAACGGCTGTCCCAGGTGCGGTGTGCGGTGTCATGCTTTCTGGACCGGAAGCATCCGCAGCAGGAGCGCGAAGTGTGACAGCGGAAAAGAAAGGCGGCGAAGATGGAACAGGAGAAAAAACTGCGTTTCCATATGAAACTCAGGCTTTACTATGAGGAACGGAATTTTGGACCGGGAGTCGCAGGCCTGATGCAGCTCGTGAGGGAGCGCGGTTCCTTAGCGGCCGCGTGTCAGGAGATGCATATGGCCTATTCCAAGGCATGGAAGATCATACATAAGGCGGAGGAGGACCTGGGATTTCCGCTGATGGAGGGAAAGCGCGGCGGAGAGAACGGAGGCGCCACGGTTCTGACCGAAGAGGGCGAAGCGTTTTTAAACAGGTACCTGCAGTTTGTGAATGAAGCAGAACATGCGGTTGCAGAGTTGTTTGAAAAGTATTATTGTTCATAGAGACAGATGGGGACAGATAATTACCCATTTTAATTTTCATATGGATATTCTCAAGTGAGAATATCGATGCGGCAGATCCGTCACTTTGAAGAAGTGTGAAAGGGAACGGGTGACTATAAAAATGAGGATAAAGGAGCTGGAGTCATGAGGGAGATCAGGACAGAAGATGCGGTGGGACACGTACTGTGTCACGACATTACGCAGATCATTCCGGGAGTGATCAAGGATGCAAAATTTAAGAAAGGCCATGTGGTGACGGAGGAAGATATTCCGGTGCTGCTCTCGCTGGGCAAGGAGCATTTATACATCTGGGAAAAGGACGAGTCGAAATACCATGAAAATGAGGCGGCCGAGATTCTCTGCGGTCTGTGCAGGGGCAGCCATATGGAGCGGAGCGGCGTAAAGGAAGGGAAGATCGAACTGACCTCTGCGGTCCGCGGGCTTCTTAAAATAGATACAGAGCTGCTGGACAGAATCAACAGTCTGGGCGACATGATGATCGCTTCCAGGCACAACAATACACCGGTAGAGCCGGGCGATAAGCTGTGCGGGACACGGATTATTCCGCTGGTTATTGAGAAGGAGAAGATGGAAGAGGCTGTGGCGGTCTGTGGCGGAAAAAAGATCTTTTCCATACTTCCGTATCAGGATAAAAAAGTGGGAATCGTGACGACGGGAAGCGAGGTTTACCACGGACGGATTCAGGATGCATTTGGCCCTGTGCTGAAGGAAAAGGTGAAGGAGTTTGGCGGGGAAGTGATGGGACAGACGATCACGGATGACGATCCGGACCACACCAGGAAGGCCATCGAGGAATTTATCGCCCAGGGAGCCGATATGGTGTTGGTTAGCGGCGGAATGAGTGTGGATCCGGACGACAAGACGCCTCTGGCCATTCGCAGTACGGGGGCGCGCGTCGTATCATACGGGGCTCCGGTACTTCCCGGCGCCATGTTCCTGCTTGCCTATTACGAAAAGGATGGCCGCCAGATTCCGGTGGCGGGCCTTCCGGGGTGCGTCATGTATGCGAAACGCACCGTATTTGATCTGGTGCTTCCCCGTCTCATGGCGGATGATCCTGTAACAAAGACAGAGCTTGACAAACTGGGAAGAGGCGGTCTCTGCCTGTCCTGTGAGGTCTGTCATTATCCCAACTGCGGATTTGGAAAGGGCTGGTAAGATGGAAGGACTGACACATTTTGATGAACACGGCAATGCACGCATGGTGGATGTGGGTGAGAAGGCCGTGACGGACAGAATCGCAGAGGCGCATGGAGTGATTCATGTAAACCGTGAGGTCTACGAGGCCATAAAGCAGGGAACCGCCAAAAAAGGAGACGTGCTCGGTGTGGCGCGTGTGGCCGGAATTATGGGGGCGAAGAGAACCTCTGAACTCATTCCGCTCTGCCATGTGCTGATGCTGACGAAGTGTACGGTGGACTTTGTTCTTCATGATGAAATCATGGCCGTGGAGGCCGTCTGCACCGTGAAGACCAGCGGTAAGACCGGGGTGGAAATGGAAGCCCTGACCGGCGTAAATGTGGCCCTGCTGACAATCTATGACATGTGCAAGGCCATGGACCGGGGTATGACCATGACGGATATCTCACTCCTGATGAAGGATGGCGGGAAGAGCGGCCTTTACCGGAAAGACGGAGAGCGCCTATGAGAGACGAAAACGGAAGAACGATCGATTACCTCCGCATTTCCGTGACGGATCGGTGTAATCTGCGATGCCGTTACTGTATGCCGGAGGAAGGCGTCGCGTTAATGAATCACGAAGATATTCTCACATACCAGGAAATTCTCAGAATTGCGGAAGCCGGAGCCGGGCTTGGAATCCGGCGCGTGAAAGTGACAGGAGGGGAACCGCTGGTGAGAAAAGGCGTCATCCAGCTGATCCGTAAGCTGACCGCGATAGACGGAATCCAGGATGTGACGATGACGACAAACGGCATTCTGCTGGGGGGAATGGCACAGGAGCTTGCCGCTTCAGGGCTGTCCAGCGTCAATATCAGCCTTGATACCTTGGACCCGGTGCGCTTTCACCGGATTACCAGACGGGACTGCTTTGCAGATGTCATGAAAGGGATTGAAGCAGCCGGAAAGAGCGGGCTTATGGTAAAGCTGAACTGCGCGGTGATGGAAGAACTGTGCAGGGAGGACGTGCTTGCCTTTGCAGAATACTCGGTAAAAAACGGGATTCCGGTGCGTTTTATTGAGATGATGCCCATCGGCCAGGGACGAAAATACCATGCCATGGATAACGAGGAGCTGCTTGCCGTCCTTTCAGAGGAATACAGCGATGTAAGGATCAGCACGGAGCCAAGAGGAAACGGGCCCGCGGTTTACTATACATTTGCGTCGGGGGCGGGCTGCATCGGCCTGATCAGCGCCGTTCACCACAAGTTCTGCGCAGGCTGCAACCGGGTGAGACTGACCTCGGACGGGTTTTTGAAGCTCTGTCTCGACAGCCCGGCCGGAGTTGATTTGCGGACGCCGCTGCGAAGCGGTATATCGGATGAGACTCTGAAGGATCTGATGGAACAGTGGATCAGGAAGAAACCGGAAAGCCATCACTTCCTTTCTTCGGCCGGCGGTGAGAAAGAGGGGCTGTTTTTCGATGATACAGAGAAACAATGTTTAAATATGAATCAAATCGGAGGATAAGAGTATGGGTCAGATTATGGCTGTCTGCATCAGCGAGAAAAAAGGAACACAGAAAAAGGGAATTTCAGAAGGCCATTTTATAGAAGAATTTGGCATTGAACACGACGCGCATGCGGGGAAATGGCACCGCCAGGTGAGCCTTCTGTCTTATGAGACGATAGAGGCTTTTAAGGCGAGGGGAGCCGAGATCGGTGACGGCGCGTTCGGTGAAAATGTGATTGTGAAGGGGATCGATCTGGTTCACCTTCCCGTGGGAACGAAGCTGTCCTGCGGGGATATCCTCCTGGAGGTGACGCAGATCGGCAAGGAGTGCCACAGCCACTGTGAGATTTTTAAGAAGATGGGAGAATGTATTATGCCCACCAATGGAATATTCACCCGGGTGCTGCACGGAGGCGTGATGAAGGAAGGGGATGAAATAAACGTATGTACAGAGCAGGAATCGTAACGCTCAGCGACAAAGGAGCAGCAGGGGAAAGGGAAGATAAGAGCGGGGCAGTGATAAGGGAGATTCTGGAGGCGGCAGGCTATGAGGTGGCGGCTCAGAGTCTGCTTCCGGATGAAGGAGAGGCGCTGAAGAAGGAACTGATCCGTTTAAGCGACCAGGTTCAGTGTGATCTGGTGCTCACAACGGGCGGAACCGGTTTTTCCCGGCGTGATGTGACACCGGAAGCCACCATGGCGGTGGCGGAACGGAATGCCCCTGGAATCGCTGAGGCGATCCGTGCCTGCAGCATGACGGTGACGAAACGCGCCATGCTGAGCCGCGGGGTGAGCGTGATCCGTGGAGGTACGTTGATTATCAACCTTCCGGGAAGCCCGAAGGCAGTTCGGGAGAGTCTGGAGTATGTGCTGGATACGCTGCCCCACGGCCTGGACATCCTGTCGGGACGCGGCGGAGAGTGCGCCAGAAGGTAGAACAGATCAGAACACAGAGCAGATCAGAACACAGAGGAAATCAGAAAGGAAGAGAACATTGTGGAAAGAGTTTTGATAAAGGGAGCCGGAGATCTTGCCACGGGGATCGGATGCAGACTGCACCGCTGTGGGTTTTCAGTGGCAATGACCGAAATAGCGGTTCCTACAACCGTGCGGAGAACGGTGGCATTTTCCCGGGCGGTTTACGAAGGAAGCGCCCTGGTGGAAGATGTCGAAGGCGTGCTTTGCCGGAATACCGGGGATATAGACCGTGTTGTGAATCAGGATAAAGTAGCGGTGATTGTGGATGAGTCATGCGAGACAGTTAGATCCTGGAAGCCGGATATTGTGGTTGATGCGATCTTAGCCAAAGTAAATCTGGGAACGGAAATAACGGATGCAGATATCGTCATCGGTGTCGGCCCCGGATTCACGGCGGGGAGGGATTGTCATGTGGTGGTGGAGACGAAACGCGGCCACAATCTGGGACGCTGTATCTGGGAAGGCAGTGCTTTCCCGAATACGGGAGTTCCGGGCATGATCGGAGGATACGATAAGGAGCGCATTATTCGCGCTGCCTCTGATGGTATATTTACAGGAGCTGTGGAGATCGGAACCCTGGTTGAAAAGGGGGATGTGGTAGGCAGCAGTGGAGGAACTCCCATATATGCAGAGGTGGGAGGCGTTGTTCGGGGGCTGCTTCAGGACGGTGTGGCAGTGACGAAGGGAATGAAATCAGGAGATATTGATCCAAGGGGTGTCACGGAACACTGCTGGACCATTTCTGATAAGGCAACCGCCATAGGAGGCGGAGTGCTGGAAGGAATCTTTCATATAAAAAAGAACAGGAGAGTAAAGTGATGAAAAAAGCAATTCTATTAGCAGGTGCATTAACTGTGGCGATGGCGGCGCTCACCGCATGCAGCGGAAACGGAAAGGCTGAACCGGAGACGACAGCACAGGCGGCAGAGTCAGCCGCAGAGACACAGAAGGAGACCACGGCGAAAGCGGAAGAAACCACGGCAGAGGCAGCGAAAGAAGCGGAAGCACAGACTGTGACTATCGCGGCGGCGGCCAGCCTGGAGACCTGTTTAAGAGATGAACTGATTCCGCTGTTTGAAGAACAGAACCCTGGTTTTACAGTTGTGGGAACGTATGACAGTTCAGGAAAACTGCAGACTCAGATCGAAGAGGGAGCCGGTATCGATGTTTTCTTCTCGGCGGCGACGAAGCAGATGGATGCGTTAAACGACGAAGGCATGATTCAGGAGGGAAGCATGAAGAATCTCCTGGAAAATAAGATTGTTTTTATCGTACCGACCGGTGATGAAGGCAGCTACTCGTCTTTCGAGGATATTGCAAAAGCTGAAAACGCAGCACTGGGTGATCCGGACAGCGTGCCGGTGGGCCAGTATTCGAAGGAAGCGCTGACTAATCTGGGCCTTTGGGATGAAGTGCTTGCAAAGGCCAGTCTCGGAACGAATGTAACCGAAGTCCTGAACTGGGTTGCTGAGGGAAGCGCAAAAGCCGGAATCGTATATGCAACGGATGCAGCGCAGACCGATAAAGTGACGATCGTGGCTGAAGCACCGGAAGGCAGCGTGAAGAAGGCGATTTATCCGGCCGGCATCATCAAAGACTGCGAAAATCCTGAAGGGGCACAAAAGTTCATCGATTTCCTGGCCGGCAGCGAAGCCATGGAAATCTTTGTGAAGAACGGATTCGCAGCTGCGCAGTAATATGCTGAATTTTAAACATGCACCAGCACTGCTGTGCTGGTGATAAGGAGGAGAAACAAGTGGATTACTCACCGATTCTCATTTCTCTAAAAACATCGGTCATATCGATTATTTTTACATTCTTTCTGGGAATTTGGGCGGCCAGGGCGGTGATTGCCCTGAAATCAGAACGGGCAAAGGCCATACTGGACGGTGTGCTTACACTTCCTCTCGTTCTTCCGCCGACGGTGGCAGGCTTCTTTCTGCTTTATATATTTGGTGTAAAGCGTCCTGTCGGAAAGCTGCTTCTTGCAGTATTCAGCTATAAAATCGTGTTTACCTGGCAGGCGACGGTGCTTGCGGCGGTGCTGATATCCTTTCCGCTTATGTACCGTTCCGCAAGAGGCGCATTCGAGCTGGTTGATGAAAATGTCTTAAATGCGGCAAGGACTCTGGGGCTGCCGGAGCGAAAGGTATTCTGGAAGATTTTGATGCCCATGGCCATGCCAGGTGTCCTTTCGGGTGGAGTTCTGGCTTTTGCAAGAGGCCTGGGGGAATTCGGAGCGACGGCCATGATAGCCGGAAATATCGCTGGAAAGACTCGGACGCTGCCTCTCGCCATCTACTCGGAGGTGGCGGCAGGGGACATGGAGGGGGCGGGGAAATACGTGGTTATCATCGTCGCCATTTCCCTGCTGATCGTGGCTGGTATGAACGTGGCAGCCACAGGCAAAAAGAAATATTTATAGGAGTGAGCCATGAGCCTGAAGGTAGAGATCAAGAAAAAATTGAGGGATATGACTTTAAGCGTTGCCTTTGACACGGACAGGGATTCCGGAATCACGGGGATTCTGGGCGCGTCGGGCTGCGGCAAGAGTATGACCTTAAAGTGCATTGCCGGTATCTTCACGCCGGATGAGGGAAGAATCGAGTTAAACGGCCGCGTGCTCTTTGATTCCGAGAAAGGAATCAATGTAAAAATTCAGGACAGGGGCGTCGGTTATCTGTTTCAGAACTATGCGCTGTTCCCTCACATGACCATACGGGAAAATGTGGAGATGGCTCTTTCCTGTCCGAAGAGGGAGCGGCGCCAGGCTGCCATGCGGTATCTGGATATGTACCATATCGGAGAACTGGCAGACCGGTATCCCTCCAGACTTTCGGGAGGCCAGCAGCAGAGGGCTGCGCTGGCAAGGATTATGGCGTCGAAGCCGGAAGTGCTGATGCTGGATGAACCGTTTTCTGCTCTCGATTATTATCTGAAGGAGAAGCTGCAGCTGGAGCAGCTGGAAGAACTGAAAAACTACGATGGAGATGTGTTGCTCGTCACGCACAGCAGGGATGAGATTTATCGTTTCTGCAGTACGATCCATGTGATTAACGAGGGAGAAATTGTAGTGTCCGGAGCAGTAAAGGAGGTCTTTAAAGAGCCGGAGACGGTCTCTGCGGCCAAACTGACAGGGTGTAAGAACATTCTGGACATTAAATATGTAGATGACCACACATTTTACGTGCCAAATTGGGATATGCAGGTTATAATAAGAGACAGGAACGTCCCAAAGGCTGCGCCATTTATCGGAATCCGTGCCCATTACTTTACCGCCGCCCGGGAAGAGGCAGAGGTGAATGTGATGGAATGCCGCTTAAAACAGCTTCTGGATGATCCATTTGAGGTCACACTCATTCTTGAAAATGATCTCTGGTGGAAGATACCGAAAGCACGCTGGAAGGATGAGATGAAAGAGCGGGTGCCGGAGCGCCTTGTGGTGCCGGAGGAGAGCATTTTCTTTTTAAAGGACAGGTAGAATGGAGGAATTGGCAGATGAAACTGACTCTTATACTGCTGGCAGCAGGAGACAGCAGGCGGTTTGACGGAAACAAGCTGCTTACCCCGTTTCACGGGAAAGCGATGTATCAGTATATCGTGGAGGAGGTGGCAAAACTGCCGGATGACCTTTTCGATAAAAAGATAGTTGTGACCCAGTATCGGGAGATTATGGAAGATCTGGGAAAAAGAGGCTATCTGGTGGTGGAGAATGTGCAGAGCAGTCTGGGAATCTCCCATTCCATTCACCTGGCACTGGAAGCTGCGTCGCCGCAGAAGGCTGAGGAAGCTGCGTATTGCTTCGCAGTCTGTGACCAGCCATATTTAAAGGCAGATACCATAGAGGACCTGATTGAAGGCTGGAAAAACAGTAAGAGAGGAATTGGCTGCCTGTGTAACATGGGAGAGTTCGGGAATCCGGCGATTTTCTCGGATATGTACAGGGAGGAACTGATGACGCTGGAAGGCGATGTGGGAGGAAAAAGGGTACTGCGAAGACATATTGACGATCTGTACTTGCATGAAGTGGATGATGGCCTGGAACTGGTGGATATTGATGTGAGAGGCTGAGAGATGGATATGAGGCGTGGGATTTCATTGACGGAATTCCACGCCTGTTATTTTTTTGCAGCAGTAAGACGTATCTCTGTCCGGGTGGGGATTGTGTAGCTAGATATACCTTAGTTCATGGGCCAATAATTCCATTAGCCGGCGGTCATCCAGTTCCCCGTGTTCTCTTAGAAGTGTGTAAATCTGAGTTACATAGGCTTTATCCAGCTCCAGTTCTTCTGCGGCTGTTTCTGGCACCAGATGTTTTTCAAACTTTTTTCTTACCAGTTGTATCTGGACCATAAGACAGCCTAGGGTAACGCCAAGTTCTCTTTCTCCGGCCAAATGCTGCTGTTCATCATATTCTGTTAAAATCACATGATTCACCTCCGCTCTGTGAATGGACAAAAATTCCGCGAGAATACCGTCTTTTATACAGGAATCAATGGCTGACTGTGTTGCAGCTGTGAGGGAGAGGCCGTCTGCAAGTCCGTCTCTGATGCGGCCGATAAACTCTGAATAATGGTGCAGCTTTCTGCAATGTCTTATGATAACATATTTTTACATAAAATACAAGTGTAAAACACCACGAAACAATTTAAAACATTACTGCGGCAGCTTTCTAATACGTCAGTCTCCGGCAGCAGATAAGGATTGACAAACTGCGCAATTGTCCGTAAACTGAAATTAAAAACAGCATAATGGACAGATAAGGAGGGACGGTTTATGGATTGGGAACAGCTTATGACGGAACTGAGAAAAAAAGAGGATCCGAAGGTGTATGCGGAACTGGGGTACAGAGATGCCTCTGTGATTCCGCTGTTTATCGAGGTGATGGAGAAGGAGAAAACGGCGGTTAAGTATCAGGCTGAGAAGGCGGTTCGGAAGATCAGTGAAGAGCGCCCCGCCATGCTTCTTCCATATGTGGATCGCCTGATCGGGCTTTTGGACAGCGATAATAATTTTATCAGGTGGGGGATGCTTCTTACGCTTCCGGGACTTTTAGAAGCAGGCGGGAAAGATATCTGGATGAAAATGAGAACCAGGTATCTTCTGTCGTTCCGATCCCGGCAGGTTGCGGAGTTTGGTAATGCGGTCTCAAGTACGGGGAAGATCCTGAGAGCCTGTCCGGAAGAGGAGGAGACGATCATCCCTTTACTCCTGAAGATAGACAGCCATACTTTTTTTCATCACGGAGTTCCTTCCCCGGAATGCTTAAATGTGGCGAAGGGGCATATACTGGAGTGCTTTCTGGAACAATTCCCGGATACCGCTTATCGAACAGAGATGGCCTCCTTTGCTAAACAGAACCTGGAAAACGACAGAAAACAGGTGTGTATCAGGGCACGGCGGCTTATGAAACTGGCAGGTGAAGTGTGATACGGTAACTGCTGACCGGTGAAACTGGGAAATGCCGGTCAGCAGTGCGGCCTATTTGCCTGCCCAGGAATCGGCTGCCTTTGCATCTGCTTCACAGGGAACATCGGGAAGAATCGCCTGTGCAGCTTCTTCCATCGCAGTCTTTAACAGAACGACCGTATCGTCTGCCTCTTCCACGGGGACTTCCATCAGGATCTCGTCGTGGACGATGGCGACGATTTTTTTGTCGCTCCCCCGGATTCTGGAGGCAAGGAGTCCAAGGGCGTGTTTCAGAATATCTGCGGCTGTACCCTGGACCGGGGTGTTGGCCAAGTCAGCCAGCCCGGTGTTTGGAGAAAACAGAAATTTACGCCCGGTGAGCGTCCGGCCTTCCAGGGGATGGCTCTCCCTCAAGTCGTGGTGCCACCAGTTGATCCCGCGGTAACTCTGAAAGAAGGCGCTGCGAAACTGTTCCGCTTCCTCTAATGTCATCTCTACGCCGTACGACTGGCCTGCGTACTGCTTAAGACCCTCTGCACCCATGCCGAAAATCAAACCGAAATTCACGGCCTTGGCGGCCTGGCGCTGTGCTTTGGTCACCTGACTGACCGGTATGCTGGAAATCAGGGAGGCGGTGAGCGCATGGAGATCCTCCCCCTTCTGACAGGCACTCTTCATTCTGGAGTCGCCGGAGATCTGTGCCGCCACCCGCAGCTCGATCTGAGAGTAGTCAGCCAGAATCAGCTTTCTTCCGTCAGGGGCCGTAAAACAGCTGCGAAAATCAGCTTCCCGCGGAATCTGCTGGATATTGGGATTATAACAGCTCATTCTCCCGCTCCAGGCGCCGATCTGCATGTATTTTGGATGGAGTCGGTGAGTAACGGGATGAATCTGGGCCGGTATGGGGTGGAGGAAGGAGGAGAGGGATTTGGAATGTCTTCTGTATTCGGTAAGGGCCTGTACCAGAGGCTGGCTGTGGTAGGGGGCCAGGCTTCTCCGCGAGGTGGAGGTGACCGGAATTCCATACCGGTTCAGCAGTTTGAGCACATAGGGATTGCTCTCAAAGTTTACATCCAGGGCCTCTTCACCACCCCACAGGGTCAGCTGGCAGGAGGGGGTGCCGCTGTAGGTATAGAGAGTCTCCAGAGCGGCGTCGTACTGTTTCTCAGTCTTCCGGCGAAGCTCGTCCCATTTTTCCAGATCGAGATTGATTCCATCGTATTCCGTACGGGCAATGGCGGAGACACAGGCAAATTCAATGGAAGCCGTCCGGCCGAGACCGTGACGGGCCAGAAGCGGATTCATTACATCATACAGCTTCAGAAGAATCCATGCATCCAGCGCGGCATAGGCCAGCTGCGATCCGGTCAGGGATGCGCTGTCCCAGGAACCGGTCTGCTCTGTCTTATCCAGCTTAATGCCGAGATAGTGGTCTGCCACCACCGCCAGCCCGGCCTTTAAAGGGCCTCCGCACGGCCTGAGCAGCTGAGCGGCCAGCATCGTATCGAAGACTGGAAAACAATCGATTCCAATCCCCATTAGAAACTGTAAGTCAAACCTGGCGTTGTGGAATATCTTTTCCGAGGGAGTGTTCAGAAGCTCTTTGAGGCAGGCAAATCCATCTGGAAGAAATGCAGCGCAGTCGATGACAAGCACCGGAATACCGGGAGCGCTGATCTGAATCAGGCGGAGCCTGTCGCTGTGCGGGTCAAGCCCGGTGGTCTCCGTATCTATGGCAAGAAGCGGCGCTTCTTTTACTGTATGGAAGTAGGGGGTGAGATCGGAAGGCTGGGAAATAATCCGGAATTCAACGGATAAATCCGTAGAAAAAGATATCTCTCTGCCGGATTCCAGGGGGAGGTCCGGCGTCCCGCTGTTGATTTCTGCCCCGAGAGAAGTCTGAAGATGTGGTGGTTCAATCCGGTCGTTTGACTGACTGATTACGTTTTCCAATGCGGCCTCCTTCCTGTCTGTACAAAACAGAACATACGTTCTTGATCTTTCCAGTATACTATATTGTGGGTAAAAAATCAATGAAAAATATAGAATTTCACGATCTTATGGCAGCGGTTCTGCTTTTGGAAAAAAATATAGATGGCAGAAAATCTGTATATAGGGTAAAATAGACAAAGTTTGTAAAGGAAGATGGAATTTGCTTACAAAAATAAGTGTTTGAGAGTAAAATGGAAAAGGATAGACCGTATGAAACGATGCAGGTCTGGGGAAAATGATCTGACGTGAAAGCATATGAGAGAAAAGGGAATTTATCTATAGAAAGAGATCAGACAGATGGATGAGGAAGAAAGGACCGGGTACGGATATATGAAGAGCAGAGAGTACAATCTGGCGCCGGAAGAGGAAAAGGCCAGAAAACAGATGATGGAGCTGATTTTATTATCCAGCCGTTTTGCAAGCAGCATTACGGTGGAAAATGAAGAGAAGCATTTTAATGGAAAGAGTATTCTGAAGGCGGGAGAATTGAAAAAGGGAGAGCATTTTTATGTGGTGGCTGACGGCAGCGATGCCGAGGCGGCAATTGAGGCATTTGACCAGTTATTTCCGCAGGCAGCGGGAGGAATCTGACCGCAGGAAGCTGTGACCGGAGTACAATCGGTAAGAAGATGCGATAAGAAAGCGTTAAGAAATGCGGACGTTTCTTGACAATGAAGCGGGAGTTTTCTATAATTCACTCATAAATACCGCTTGATGCAGAAAGGAATTTACACATTTCATGGACGACGCCGACAGTGACGCGGAACCTGACACGCACAGGGCAAATTTTTATACGACGGTTACATACCGCTTAATAAAATCGAATAAGAGAATGAAATTATTGACATAGAAGCATAACCTGCGTTTCCTCCGGAAAGGCGGGCTATGCTTTTTGTGTGTGCAAAGAAAGAAGAGAGGAAAGAAAATTTTATGGAAGAACAGAGTATCTCACTGATGATTATTATTGGATGCATTATCATGTCCGCGTATTTCTCGGCGACGGAAACGGCGTTTTCCTCGCTGAACCGGATCCGGATTAAGAATATGGCGGAGAAGGGAAATAAGAGGGCGCAGCTGGTGTTAACGCTGTCTGAAAATTATGACGGGCTGCTGTCAACGATCCTGATCGGCAACAACATTGTCAACATTGCGAGCGCGTCGCTGGCGACGGTCATATTCGTAAAGCTGCTGGGCGATGAGGCAGGAGCGAGTATTTCAACCGTGGTGACGACAATCGTGGTTCTGATCTTCGGCGAGGTTTCTCCGAAGAGTATCGCCAAGGAGTCTCCGGAGCAGTTTGCCATGTTTTCTGCACCGTTTTTAAATGCGTTTATGGTGGTGCTGACGCCGGCCAACTACTTATTCAAGCAGTGGAAAAAGCTGTTGTCACTCCTGATCCGGACTTCGGGAGATCCCGGCATAACGGAGGAGGAACTGCTTGCCATCGTGGAGGAGGCAAAACAGGATGGCGGAATTGATGAACAGGAAGGAAGCCTGATCAAAAGCGCCATCGAATTTACAGAGCTGGAAGCCACGGATATCGCAACCCCGCGCGTTGACGTGACGGGAATCTCCATTGATGCGGATAAGGAGGAAATTGCGGCGGTGTTTGATGAGACCGGGTACTCCCGTCTTCCTGTATATAAGGAAACGATCGACGATATTACCGGTATTATTTACCAGAAGGACTTTTATAACCGGATGTATCGCGGTACGTGCGGTGTGGAAGCGATTGTACGGCCTGCGCTGTATGTGGCAAAAAGCAAGAAAATCAATGTCCTTTTGAAGGAACTTCAGAAGAATAAAATGCATATTGCGGTGGTAATCGATGAATTTGGAGGAACCATGGGAATTGTAACTCTGGAGGATATTCTGGAGGAACTGGTGGGAGAAATATGGGACGAACACGATGTCGTGGTTCAGGAGATCGAGAAGATTTCTGATCGGGAATATCTCGTTTCAGGGAATGCCAGCGTGGAAAAGCTAATGGGTGAGCTGGGCAGTGAGGAAACGTTTGAATCGTTTACAGTCAGCGGCTGGGTGATGGAACTGGCGGAGCGGATACCGGAAGAAGGGGATGTGTTCTATTATGATCATATGAGCATAACCGTCATAAAGATGAGAGACAGAAGGGTGGAGCAGGTAAGGCTCGTGCTGGAGGCAGAGCCCATGGAACCGTGTGCGGCTTCCTTCTAAAGTCACTGCAAAAAAACAGATAGAAAACAGCCTGACCTCGTGCTATAATAAAAACAGTAGAATTTGAACGAACCAAAAGCGAGGTGCAGCCTATGCCAACAATCAAAGATATTGCCGCCAAAGCAGGGGTATCCCACGGTACAGTTTCCAATGTACTGAATAAGAGAGGGAACGTCAGCGCCGAAAAAATCCAGCTGGTGGAGCGAATTGCCAAAGAGATGGGATATAAAATGAATGTCCAGGCCCAGCAGCTGAGGGCCGGTACGGCGCGGAGAGTCTGCGTCATTGTGCCCAAGATCAGCTTAAAATGCTACAACGACTTATATACCGGGCTGGAACAGGTCCTGAGGGAGCACGATATCAGCATAGAGCTCATATCCACCAATAATCTGGAGCGTGATGAGGAAAAAGCGGTAAAGAAGGCGCTTTCCTTAAATCCCATGGCGGTGGTGGTGGTCAGTTCCCTTCTCAAGAACAGGGGGGTATTTACCCCGGATACCAGATTTTTCTTTGCTGAAAGAAAGGTGAAGGGGATGCCGGAGAACTCCGTCTATATATCCTTCGGGTTTGAACAGGCAGGACGGGATATCGCGCTAAAATGCATCGGGGACGGCCATCAGAATGTGGCTCTGCTCTGTGAGAACAGCATCTATTCCAACAACAAGAGCTTCATGAACGGTGTGGTGGATGTGCTGGAAGATGATAACTGCTCCTGCAAACTGTTTCCCGGTGATGACAGCATGTGGTTTAATAAGGCGTTCGATATTCTGGGCTCCAAGGAGGAATTCGATGCAGTGATCGCCATGAGTCAGGAGGATGCCGACTATTTAAAGGCGGCCCACCAGTATAATCCGGATAAAAAGATGCCGGTAATCTATGCGCTGACCAGCAAGAGAATCGGCATCGATCCGGATGTGTGCAGATATGAGCTGAACTATAAGCTGATGGGCAGAAACATAGCGGGGCAGATCATCCATGCGGGCGGGGAAGATGCAGAGGCGGCCCCTGCTAAGAAGCAGCAGATCATCATGGAGAACGACGGATTTTATGAGAAATCACTTCCGTCTGCCGGTAAGAAAGAGAGCATCTGTTTTCTGACGATCCAGAATCTGACCAGCAAGGCGATTGGCATGCTTCTTCCTTCCTTCACCAGGGAGACCGGAATTGAAGTGAATATGATAGAGGTCTCCTACGATGAACACTATAAGATGGCTCAGACCTGCGTGCAGAACAGCCCCTATGACCTGGTCCGTATTGACATGGCGTGGATGACGGAGCTGGGCGATAAAATCTACAGACCCTTTGATGGCTCCAGCTCTTCGGTTCAATGGCTGCGGCAGCAGATTCTTCCCTCGCTCTCAGAAAATTACTCCATGGTTCATGGCATTCAGTATGCATTTCCGCTGGATGCCTGCGTGCAGATACTGTTTTATCGGAAGGATTTGTTTGAGGATGAGCTGATCAAGAGGGAATTCTTCGAGAAATACAAACGGCGTCTGGAGATACCAAAGACGTTTGAAGAATACAATGAGGTGGCCAGATTTTTTACCAGAAAGGAAAACCCGGATTCAAGAACGAGATATGGAGCGGTTACTTCGTACGGAAGGACGTTTCTGGCGGCGTGCGATTTTCTGCCGCGGTTTCGGGAACTGAAGAAGGATATCTTCGATGCACGGGGAAATGTAAACATTCTGATCCCCGAGATGAAACAGGCAGTCCGCAACTATCTGGACACGTGCCGGTACGCGGGCAGTGCTGTCTACCAGTGGTGGGGAGAGCCGACGCGCCAGTTTTCAGAAGGCAGTACGGCGATGCATATCGTGTTCTCCAACTATGCTTCTGAGATGATTCACAATCCGGAATCGAAGGTGGTGGGACGGATCGCCTACGACACGGTTCCCGGCGGACAGCCATTGTCAGGCGGGGGCTCTGTGGGAATCTCCAGATTCAGCAAAAAGTGCGACGCGTGCATGAGCTTTTTGCAATGGCTGTACCGGAAAGATATAGCGGAAACCATTACCTATCTCGGTGGATACGTCTGCAACCGCCAGATCAGCAGAAATATGGATATCCTGGAGCGCTATCCGTGGCTGGAAAATATGGAAAAATCCTTTGAGCCCGGCTGGAGACTCTATAAGCATGACCGGAACCCGGATTTCAATGAATTCCTGTTTGAAGATATCCTTGGGAAGGCAATCCGGTCCATCGCCTCGGGAATTGAAGGGATGGATGATGCGCTGGAAAAGGCGCAGGCTGAATGTGAACAGGCATTTAACCGGTAACGGTTTGATAAAATAAAGAGTTCGACAAAATAAAAAAGATGCTGTGAAATAAATTTTAGACAGGTAGGCTGATATCTGAAATTTATTTCGCAGTCTTTTTTTGCCTTTTTAGATTTTTAGGAGTCTCTGTTTCAAAGGCAGTTTTGTATGGAATCTGACGATAGAAGGAAAATAACGGAAAATATTTGAACGTGCCAATAAGGAAGAGGCTAAAAACATAGAAGTGAAGGAAATTAAATACTAAAATGCACAAAAAAATGTAAAATCAATGTGATATCTATGTAAAATCAACAAATAAATATGGAAAAGATATTGACACGTTCCAATAAATGGTGTATAAAATAGATATAGAGACAAGGAGGTACGGAACATGTACACAAAGAATCAGTCAATCAGAGAACTCATTGATAAGAACCGGATTTTGATTGCGGCTCATCGCGGTACCTGCGGTGGAAACGTGGTGCAGAATACCTGCCTGGCATATAAGAACGCACTGCTTCACGGAGCGGATATGATCGAGGTAGACGCGTCCATGACGACCGACGGAGTATTTTATGCATTCCATAATGGGGAAGAGCCTCTGGAACTGGGCATTGAGCGGGATATCAGAACGATGTCGTCGGAGGAAGTGGAGAAGCTTTTTACACTGAATTCCCTGCGCCAGGTATGCGGACAGAAGCTGGAGCGTTTAGAAGAGGTCCTGGAGAGCTTCCGCGGGAAGTGTCTGATTAACATCGACAGATCCTGGTTTTACTGGAAAGAGATCATTGCTCTTTTAGACCGCATGGACATGAAAGATCAGATTCTTTTGAAATCCGGTGTAGAAGAGGAGCTCTTAAAGGAACTGGAGGAGAGCGGTACCGGCATCATGTATATGCCGATCATGAAGAGCCCGGAAGAATGGGAGATTCTTGAGAAGTACGAGATCAATGTGGCCGCGGCGGAGCTCATTTTTACGGATACGGACAGTGAATTCTTAAGCCCGGAATTCATGGGGCGTTTGAAGCGTGCAGGCATCGCACCGTGGGTGAATGCGATTACTTTAAACGATGAGATCGTACTCTCAGGGCTGTTGGATGATAATAATGCCATTAAGATCGGTTTCGATGAGACATGGGGAAAATTGACAGACCTGGGATTCGAGATTATTCAGACTGATTGGCCGGCGTTGTTAAAGGGATACATAACAAACAAACCAAATAAAAAATAGGAGGAGCATTATGAAGAACTTAAAAAAATTTGCGGCACTGGGATTATCGGGAGCTATGGTACTGTCACTGGCGGCCTGCGGATCAGGGACAAAGAATACGACGACGGACACGACAGCCGCAGGGACGGAGGCAGCAGCGAAAACAGAAGCGGCAGGCGATACTGAGGCTACGGCGGATACGGCAGCAGCTGGCGGAAACGTGGACAAGAGCCAGAAGCTGATCATTTACACCAACTCCGGTTCCAACGGCAGAGACGCATGGCTGAAGGAAAAGGCGGGAACAGAAGGATATAATGTCGAAGTAGTGCAGATTCAGGGCGGTGACCTGGCGAACAGAATTATTGCAGAGAAGAACAACCCGCAGGCAGACATGGTGTTCGGACTGAATTCCATCGAATATGAGAAACTGAAAGCGGAGAATGTCCTGGATCAGTGGGAGCCTTCCTGGGCCGGAGATGTGGATATGACGCTGGGTGACAAGGACGGATACTATTATCCGATCGTGATTCAGCCGCTTGTCAATATGATGAATGCCGACCTCCAGAATCCTCCGAAGGACTATACCGATCTGGTAAATCCCGAGTGGAAGGACAAATATACCATCTTAAACTTCGGAGGCGGCACCGGTAAGACCATTCTTGCCAGCCTGCTTGTACGCTACAGAGATGACAGCGGAGAATATGGGATTTCCGATGAAGGATGGGATTTCGTAAAGAACTGGATTCAGAACGGCCACATGGAGGTACAGGGAGAGGACTACGTCGGAAATGCAATCTCCGGCACGGTTCCGATCACAGAGATGTGGGGAAGCGGCGTTCTTCAGAATCAGACAGAGAGAGATTATAAGTTCCAGATTATGGTTCCGGAGGTGGGCGTACCGTACGTAACAGAGCAGGTAGCCATGATTACGGGGTCCAAGAAGCGCGATCTTGCAGTTGATTTCGCTAACTGGTTTGGTTCAGCGGAGGTTCAGGCTGAGTGGATGAATCAGTTCGGCACCATTCCGTGCCAGCCAAAGGCGGTAGAGGAAGCTCCAGCCGATATCAAGGAGTTTATGGATCAGGTTCATCCGCAGGATATGGATTGGGGATTTGTTGCAGCAAATATTGATCAGTGGGTTGAAAAATGTGAGCTTGAGTTCTTACAGTAGATGACGGACGGCGGTATGGTTTATGAAGATAAATGATACCGCCTCTTTGTAAGGAGAGGAAAAGGATGATTGAGTTTAAACATATTGAGATTAAATACGGGGATTTTGTAGCCATCAGGGATTTGAATTTAACGATTGGCGACGGGGAGTTCTTTACATTTCTGGGACCGTCAGGCTGCGGAAAGACAACGACGTTACGGGCTCTCGTTGGTTTTCTGGAGCCCAGCGCGGGACAGATCCTGATTGATGGAAAAGACGTTACCCACACTCCGGTAGAGAAAAGAAATATCGGTATGGTATTTCAGAGCTATGCCTTATTTCCGACCATGACCGTCTATGAGAACCTGGCGTTTGGCTTAAAGGTGAAAAAGCTTTCGGCGGCGGAGATTGATAAGAAGGTCAAGGATGTGGCAAAGGTGATTGAGATCAAGTCAGAGCAGCTGGTGAGAAACGTATCCGAATTATCCGGCGGCCAGCAGCAGCGTGTGGCATTAGCCAGGGCCATCGTTTTGGAACCGAAGATTCTGTGTCTCGATGAGCCGCTTTCCAATCTGGATGCCAAGCTGAGAGTGGGGCTTCGGGGAGAACTGAAAAAGCTGCAGAAGAATCTGGGAATCACGACCCTGTACGTTACCCACGATCAGGAGGAGGCCCTTACCTTATCCGACCGGATCGCTGTATTTAACAACGGATTCGTAGAGCAGGTGGATAAACCGTACAACATCTATAATCATTCCGGATCGGAGTTTGTCTGTGACTTTATCGGGGAGATCAACAGGCTGAATGCCTCTGTACTGAGTGAAATCACGACACAGACTGGCCACGCGCTGGATGGCAGCAAGGGCGGATATGTGCGTCTCGAACGAATCCGTTTAAATGAGATTCCGGGCTATGCGAAGCTGCACGGAGTGATCCGGGATTACGATTATAACGGAGTGATGACGAAGTATCGCGTGGAGGTCATGGGATGCGAGCTCCGTGTGATCCATGTGAACGATGGACAGCCATTTATGGAAATCGGCCAGGAACTGGACATCTATGTAAATCCCAGGGATATCATGCAATTTTAAAAGGAGGGAGTTTGTATGAAACAGAGAAGCAAAAGGAAGTCTTTCAGTATACAGACCCTGATTTTAAAAATTGTCATTGTATGGGCCATTGTCGCATTTGTCATCTATCCGAACTTAAACCTTCTGGTCAGCGTCTTCTATAAAAACGGCCAGTTTTCCACGGAAGTGTTCGGAAAGGTCTTCGGCTCAGCAAGGGCCATGAAGAGCCTGGTGAACAGCTTCATTCTGGCATTTACCCTGGTGGTTACGGTCAACATCGTGGGGACGTTAAGCGTTCTTCTGACGGAATACTGGGATATCAAAGGTGCAAAGATATTAAAACTTGCGTATATGAGTTCGCTGATCTACGGCGGTGTCGTTCTGGTATCCGGCTACAAATACGTCTACGGGGCCAACGGACTGCTGACAAAGCTTCTGGTATCCGTGTTCCCGGGCATGAACCCCAACTGGTTTGTGGGATACGGCGCGGTCGTGTTTGTTATGACATTTTCCTGTACCCAGAATCATATGATGTTTCTAAAGAATGCGATTCATGGACTGGATTACCACACCATAGAGGCGGCGAAAAATATGGGGGCCTCCGGAAGCAGAATTTTCTTCCAGATCGTCATGCCGGTGCTGAAACCCACTTTTTTTGCCATCACCATCCTGACGTTCCTGACAGGCCTGGGCGCCATGTCGGCGCCGCTGATTGTCGGCGGGGAGAACTTCCAGACGATCAACCCCATGATCATTACATTTGCCAAATCCAGCTTCTCCAGAGAGGTTGCAGCATTTCTGGCGGTTCTTCTGGGCATTGCCACGATGATTCTGCTGGCGGTGTTCAGCAGGATTGAAAAGGGCGGAAACTACATATCTGTCTCAAAGACAAAAGCAAAGTTAAAGAAGCAGAAGATCACCAATCCGGTATTCAATGTGGCGGCCCATGTGGTTGCTTACGCCATGTTTGCCATCTATGTGATACCGATTATCCTGGTTATCGTTTACTCATTCTGTGATTCGCTGACCATAAAGACGGGTAATCTGACTCTGAATTCGTTTACTCTTGCGAATTACCAGAAACTGTTTACGAGCGCAGAAGCGATTAAGCCGTATCTTGTCAGCATTGTATACTCTCTGCTGGCGGCTGTTCTGGCTGTGCTGATGGCCGTGATCTGCGCCCGGTTTGTGCGCACGGCAAAACATAAATATGATGTATTTTTCGAGTGGGGCATGCTGATTCCGTGGCTGCTTCCGGCGACTCTGATTGCTCTCGGACTGACCACGACCTACGGGGAGCGCCAGCCGATTCTGTTTAACTATGTTATGGTGGGGACGCTGGTTCTGATGCTTGTGGGGTATACGGTCGTCAAGCTGCCGTTCTCGTACCGGATGGTGAAGGCGGCATTCTTCAGCATCGACAATGATCTGGAGGAAGCGGCAAAGTGTATGGGCGCAAGTACGCTCTATACGATGATAAAAGTAATTCTTCCGGTGATATTCCCTGCGATTATGTCCATCATTATCCTGAATTTCAACGGGATGCTGTCGGACTACGATTTATCAGTATTTCTGTATCATCCGCTGTTCCAGCCTCTCGGCATCGTCGTGAAGGCGGCTTCGGACGAGTCAGCCTCCATCGATGCCAGGGCCATGGGCTTTGTATATACGGTCGTACTGATGATTCTTTCCTCCATTGCACTGTATTTCGGACAGGGAGATGGGATGGAACGCATCAGAAGATGGAGACAGAGACGGTTTGAGAAAAAGGTGGCAAGGGGCTGAGAAGGAGATTATAGAAGCTGGAAAGAGATTGTAGGAGTAAGAAAGAGATTAAAAAGCAAAAGAAGATTATAACAGGGCGCCGCATGAAAGAAATCATGCGGTATTCCTGTTTTTCAGGAGGCAGAGCAGTTGAGTGATTTTATGATGGAACAATGGATTTATGTAGCACGGCTTATCGGGGCGGCGGTATGCGGCGGGCTGATCGGTTACGAACGGCAGAGCAGGAAAAAGACGGCGGGAGTCAGGACACACGTCATCATCTCGGTGGCGGCTGCGACCATGATGATTATCTCCAAGTACGGCTTCAATGATGTTCTCGGCGAATACGTCCGCCTTGACCCGTCCCGGGTGGCGGCCGGCATCGTGACGGCGGTTGGATTTATCGGATCGGGAATCATCTTTTTCCGCAATAATAATGTGAGTGGAATCACCACCTCCGCAGGCATCTGGGCTACGGTGGGAGTGGGCATGGCCATGGGCTGCGGCATGTATGTGCTGGGCGTGGTATCTACAGTTATTGTAATGGTTTCTGAAGTGTTTCTGGGGCGGCGGGGGTATTTTTCCAGGAAGGCGGGAGAGGAGAGAGAACTGGAGATCGAGTACAAGGACAGCGACAAGGAAGATATCTTTTCCTATATCAATAAGACGATAGAGGAGGCGGGCTGCAGGATGGAGAATATCAAGCTGACAGACGAGGATTCGCTGTGCGTACTGAACGCTGTTTTAAAAGCACCGGATGAGCTGGATGCGGCCCTGCTGGTGGGAGAACTCAAGAAGAAAAAATCAGTGAAACGGGTGTCTGTCTGAGCACGCTGTGACAGACAGGCATGAGAGGGGAATACATGGAGACAGTGACAACGGCATTGGAATATCTGGAAGGCATCAATCTGGCTTCCATCACCCTGCGGATTGTGATGTCCATGGTCTGCGGCGGTGTGATCGGGATAGAGCGGGGCAAAGCACATCAGCCGGCCGGAATGCGGACGTATATGCTGGTCTGTATGGGCGCGGCCATGGTCATGCTGACCGGACAGTATATGTACTACCATTTCCAGACCGGCGATCCGGCGAGACTGGGGGCGCAGGTGGTCAGCGGCATCGGTTTTCTGGGCGCAGGGAGCATCATTATCTCGGGCAAGACAAAGATAAAGGGGCTGACCACGGCAGCAGGACTGTGGACGGCTGCGTGTATCGGGCTGAGTATCGGGATTGGATTCTATGAGGCCGGGATCATTGCAACCCTGGCCGTGTCGCTTATCATGACGCATTTGAAGAAGCTGGAGTATCATCTGATTTTTGATGACGTCTGGCTCAGCGTCTATGTGGAACTGGACGACGCGGTCAAAATGACGGATCTGGTTCAGGAATTTTCCTCTGTGGGCCTGGTGATCGGTGAGGTCCGGATCGAGAAGAAGAGAAAAGGCTTTCAGAAGGCGGTGATCAGTCTGAAGAATACGGAGCACAAGAGCCGGGAGGCGGTGCTCCGGTTTCTGGAGAATGTGGAGGGGATTCAGTTTGTGAAGTATACGGCATAAAAGATTTGGCATGTAAATAGTAATGAGGTCTTGGGTGTAGACTATATTGTCTGTAACCAAGACCTTTTTTTGATGAAATTTGCAAACTAAAATGTTAAAATGTCAATTTTGTAAAAAATATTGACATTATTCGACACATATGTGATAATAAAAATGCGAAATATGTCAGAAAGTTACAAAATATTTCAAAAAAAATCAAAAATACAAAAGAGAAAAAGACCAGGAAAGGAAAGGAACATGGAACAAAAAACTTCTATTATTCCAGCCGGCCGGCTGCAAAAGATAATGGAATACATGAAGGAACATGGCAGCGTTCAAATTAAGGAACTGGCAGACTATCTCGACGTATCCGATGCGACGGTGCGCCGGGATCTGGATGACTTAGACACGCAGGGGCTTTTAGTCAGGACTCATGGGGGAGCAGTCAGAAAGAATGATAACACTTCTTCGTTTGAATGGCAGCATAATGAGAAGATGACGATTATGCTGCATGAAAAAAAGCAAATTGCTAAATTGGCGGCGTCCTTTGTGCACGAGGGCGATACAATTCTGTTGGATTCAGGAACGACAACCTATTACCTGGCAAGTGAATTATCCGATGTTCCCAATTTGACAGTCATTACTTATGACTTGTTTATTGGAGGAAATTTAACCCTCCATCCAACCTCAACTATGATTGTAACGGGAGGAATCCGTCGTCAGGGGTATAATAATGTGCTTTTGGGCAGCATGGTGGAAGATTACGTCCGTAATATTCGTGTAGACAAGGCTTTCCTGGGAGCAGATGCTATTGATGTAGATTTTGGGATTTCCAATACAAATGTGATGGAGGCCAGTATTAAGAGACTGCTGGTTCAGGCAGGAAAACAGGTGATATTGATTGGTGATCACAGTAAGATGGGAAGAGTGGCATTAATTAAAGTTTGTGATCTCACGGATCTTGATGGGGTGATTATTGATAAGGCTATCGATGAAAACAGCCTGCACAGAATGAAGGAAAAAGTAAAGAATGTATATTTGGCATAATGTGTATGCCTGAAAAAGAAAGGGGTTTATGATGAATTGGCTAAAAGAAGTATTCAAAACTGAAAAACCTATCATTGCAATGTGTCATCTTCAGGCGCTGCCGGGTGACAGTGGCTATGACCAGGAAAAGGGAATGGAGTGGGTGATAGAGAAGGCTCGTGAAGACCTTTATGCGCTTCAGGATGGAGGGGTGGATGCAGTCATGTTTTCTAACGAATTCAGCCTTCCTTACCTTACTGATGTAAAGAAAGAGACACTTGCTGCAATGGGACGCGTGATCGGGGAGATAAGATCAGAAATTACAGTTCCTTTTGGGGTAAATGTTTTATGGGATGCCAAGGCATCTCTGGATCTGGCAGTCGCTACCGGGGCTTGTTTTGTGAGAGAGATTTTTACAGGTGTCTATGCCAGTGATTTTGGATTATGGAATACGAACTGCGGTGAGACGGTGCGCCACCAGCATGCGGTTGGCGCACAGAATGTTAAATTACTGTTTAATATAGTTCCGGAAGCGGCTGTTTACGTAGAACAGCGCAATATCAGAGAGGTGGCAAAGACAACCGTATTTAACTGCAGACCGGATGCTTTATGTGTTTCCGGACTGACTGCAGGGGAAAGCACAGATACCCAGATTTTGAGTGAAGTGAAATCGGCTGTGCCGGATACTGTGGTGCTGGCCAATACGGGGTGCAGAATTGAGAATATTACAACTCAGTTATCTGTGGCAGATGGCGCCATTGTAGGAACAACATTCAAAAAAGAAGGAAAATTTGAAAATGGAGTTGATTATAACCGAGTGAAGGCATTTATGGATCTTGTGAAGGAATTTCGATAAGAAGGGAAAGGGGTATCTTATGAGGAGAAGGTTACAGAAATGGTTTTGTCTTTTATTAAGTCTGTTATTAGTGCTGGGAACTCTTGCTGCATGTAGTCAAAGTGCAGAAAAGACAGATAATAATGGTGTTGCGGGAAATAGCGGGAAAGAAGAAACGGGAAGAGAAGAGGCAGGAATTTATGATGGAATTGAGCCCTTAGAAACAGAGACTGAGCTGAATTTTGGATATTTGACTGGTTCCCATCATGGAATGATTATCTATTTGATTGATAAAATGGGCGGTTATGAAAAGACAGGAATAAAAGCCAATATAGAGACATTTGGAAATGGACCTGTCATGGTGGAGGCGATGGCTTCTGATTCCTGGGACTGCGGAACGATTGGGTTAGGAGGGGTTCTGACAGGCGTTATCAGCCAGGACATGGTTGTGATCGGAGCTGCGGCAAGAGATTACGATTCCCTGCGCATTTTTGCAAAAAATGATTCAGATGTTGTTTCAGCAGGTAATACATTAAAAGATTACCCGGCTATTTATGGTACGGCAGATACATGGAAAGGAAAAGAAATTTTGATTCCTACAGGGTCTACTCTTCATTATGTTTTATCTACAGGCCTGAGTAAATTCGGCTTGTCTGATACTGACGTAGCAATGACTCATATGGATGTTCCTGGTATCAATACGGCGCTTCGGGCAAATAAGGGGGAGATTGGAGCGCTTTGGGGCAGTTTTACATATGCGGATGAAATGAAGAAAAACTACACTGTGGTTATGAGCGCAAATGATCTGGGAATTGAACTGCCTACGGTTATGTGTGCGAATCCCAGAAGTTATGAAGATCCGGCCAAATATAAAGCGATCAAAAAATGGATGGAACTTTATTTTGCCACTGTTGATTGGATTTACAGCAGTGAGGAACATTTTGACAAGGCGGTTGAAATGTTTACGGAAATTAATGAGGAAGCAGGAGCTACAGGTACATTGGAAGAGAACCGGACAGTTCTTGAAAACAATCGCCATTACAGCCTGTCAGATAACGTAAAACTTTTTAATGAAAAAACGGAAGATGGAGCGATGTTGTTAATAGAAGCGATGCATAACGACCCACTGTTATTCTATATCAAGAACGGAAGCTATCAGAAAGGTGATGATACCAAACTGCTGGGCGGTTATTTTAAAGCAGATATCATCAATGAAATTGCGGCAATGAAGGAGTAAAGGTGGCTGATTATGAAAAAAATCTTAGACCGGTATGCGGTAATTTCCGTACTCAGCGTTCTGACTTTTTTACTCATCTGGCAGGGCTGTGTTACTGCCGGGATACTATCAGATAAAATTTTGCCTGCGCCGACAAAGGTATTTGCGGCTTTGTTTGATAAGCTGAATAATAAAAGCCCGGATGGATCCCTGCTGCAGACGAATATACTGGTCAGCTTAAAAGTTGCATGCAGTGGTCTGCTTCTTGCAATTGTGATTGGGGTTCCCCTGGGCTGGCTTATGGGCTGGTATAAGACAGTTAGCCGTTTTGTTCGCCCTATATTTGAGATCATGCGCCCAATCCCTCCAATTGCGTGGATTCCCCTGACCATTCTGTGGGTTGGGATTGGCCTTGAGGCTAAAGCAATGATTATATTTTTTGCCTCCTTTGTCCCTTGTGTCATTAATGCTACAGCAGGAATCAAAAGTACGAATCAGACTTTGATTAATGTAGCGAAAACGTATGGGGCATCAGACTTTACGATATTTCTGAAAATAGGAATCCCCTCTTCTCTGCCCATGACTTTTGCAGGAATACGAATAGCACTTAACTCTGCATGGAGCACATTGGTAGCGGCAGAGCTGCTGGCTGCTAATGCCGGACTTGGTTATATGATTAATATGGGGCGGCAGTTTGGGCGAGTCGATATCATTGTATTAGGAATGGTTACAATTGGAATTCTGGGTTTTGCGTTCTCATGGATATTCACAAAGCTGGAGCATATTTTTGTGAAATGGAGGACTGTCTGATGAAAAAAGTTACAAACTGGAAAAAGGGGTTCGAACATATTTTATATACGATAGCGCCTGCATTGTCATTGGTATTGTTATTCCTCTTATGGGTTCAGATTTCCAGAGGTAATTCGGATCTTGTACCAGGGCCGGATCTGGTAATGAAACGATTTGTTAAAACGTTCGAAAAGCCAATTAATGGATATATGATCTTTGGGCATATTTTAGCGAGTTTAAAACGTATTTTTTTAGCATTATTATTTTCTCTGGGGATAGGGATTCCATTCGGTATATTAATCGGGTGGAATAAAACCTTTAACGCTATTTTTGGTACTCTGTTTGAATTTATTCGTCCTATTCCTCCGATCGCATGGCTTCCCCTGATTGTTATGTGGTTTGGTATTGGGGAGTTTCCCAAAGTTATCATTGTATTTATTGGGACCTTTACACCGGTGGTAGTCAATACCGCGACCGGGATTCGTTTAGTGGAGCCATTATACCTGGATGTAGGAAGAATGTTCCATGCCAATGATAGAAAACTGCTTACTGAAATTGCGTTGCCATCAGCTATGCAGTCGATATTTGCAGGCTTTAGAACTGCTACAAGTGGCGGACTAATGGTCGTTCTTGCGGCTGAGATGATAGGAGCTAAGGCAGGACTGGGATTTTTGATTACCAGAGGACAGGATGCCTTTGATGTTCCGCTTATTATGGTCGGCATGATTGTTATCGCCATTGTTGGAACTGTAATTTCTATTTTCACGGATCTTCTTGAAAGGCGGATATGTCCATGGAGCGAGAATATAAAATCAGATTAGATATACAGAATATAAGCAAATGTTTTTCCATGGAAAACGGAAAGAACCATGAGGTGGTGAGGGAACTGTCGCTTACGGTACGGGATAATGAGTTCCTGATCCTGCTGGGACCGGGCCACTGCGGGAAGACTGTCATTTTAAACATGATTGCCGGTCTGATGCAGCCCGATTACGGAAATATTTATTTAGACGGTAAGAAGGTGGTGGGACCAAATCCGGATATGGGAATGGTGTTTCAAAAGATTGGGACACTTCCGTGGAAAACCGTTATGGAAAATGTAGAACTGGGACCTAAAATGCGTGGAATACCGAAGCGTGAACGACGGGAAAAGGCTCAGCATTACATTGATCTGGTGGGCCTGCATGGCTTTGAAGAGCATCTGCCAAAGCAGCTGTCCGGTGGTATGAAGCAGAGAGTCGGAATCGCGAGAGCTTATGCAAATGACCCGCAGATATTGCTTTTAGATGAACCATTTGGACAGTTGGATGCACAGACCCGATATAATATGGAAGAAGAAATTGCGCGAATCTGGGAGAAGGAGAAGAGAACTATTTTATTTGTCACAAATAATATTGAGGAGGCATTGATGCTGGGAGACCGTATTATCCTTCTTACGGAGTGTCCGGCAAGAGTGAAGCAGGTGTATCAGGTTGATTTGCCGCGCCCCAGAGACATGATGGACTGTAGGTTTTTGCAGATGCGCCGTGAGATTTCAGAAAACACGGATTTGTCGATATAGAAAAAGGTGCAGTATATGACGGAAAATTATAAAATTGAAGTGAAAGAGCTTACCAAAAACTTCGGAGATTTAAAGGTTTTGGATCATATTTCATTTAAAGTAAAGAAAGGAGAATTTATCTGCGTGGTTGGGCCTACAGGCTGCGGAAAGACAACATTTTTAAATTTACTTACGCAGCTTATCCAACCGACATCGGGAGAAATTTTAATTGACGGGAAAACGGCGGATCCAAAGATACATAATATTTCTTTTGCATTTCAGGAGCCTTCCGCCATTCCCTGGCTTACCGTGGAAGAGAACATCATGTTTGGAATGAAATTAAAAAAGCTCCCTAAAGAGGAAATCTATCGAAGAACAGAAGAAATTCTTTCATTGGTAGGGCTTACCAGGTTCCGGAAACAATATCCTCATCAATTATCTACCAGTAGTGAACAGCGAATCGTAATCGGGCGAAGTTTTGCCCTGTATCCGGATCTGCTCTTGATGGACGAGCCTTATGGACAGATGGATATTAAGATGCGCTATTACCTGGAAGATGAAGTGATAAGGCTGTGGAAAAAATTTGAAAGTACAGTTCTTTTTATCACTCATAATATTGAAGAAGCGGTCTATCTTGCAGACAGGATTATTATCCTGACCAATAAACCGGCTGCGATTAAAGAAGAACTGGTCGTTGACTTAGCGAGGCCGAGAGACTTTACTGATCCACAATTTGTTGAGTTAAGAAAATATGTGACTGAGCAGATCAGATGGTGGTAAGCGGGAAAGGCATATATGGGAGGATAAAGTAATGAAACTGATGCCATCGATTGCATCAGCCGATCCCTTGGCAGTGGGAGAGGTCTTAAAAAAACTGGAGGCATGGCCTTATCTGCATATAGATATCGAGGACGGAAACTTCGTTCCCAATATTACGTTTGGAATGAAGGCGGTCAGGGCGATATGTAAAAAAGCGGGGAAAAGGTATATTCAGGTACATTTAATGGTTACTCATCCAGAAACGTATTTAGACGGTCTCGCCGCCTGCGGAGTGGATTCTGTGATAGCCCATTTGGAAGCACTTGACTATCCACTTCATTTTCTCAATCACTGCCGGGCACTTGGATTGGAGCCGGGGCTGGCTGTCAATATAAAAACACCGGTAGAAGCAGTAAAGCCTTTTCTGGGTAATATGGATCAGCTGCTCCTCATGACATCGGAGCCTGATTATTTAGAAGAAAAAGTATATGGACCAGCAGTGGAACGCTTAATCCGCTTAGCAGGAAATATTCCGGCAGGAGTAGAATTGTATGCAGATGGAGGCGTGACCAGGGAAACGCTTCGGGAGCTTGAAGAAGCAGGGGTTCATGGAGCAGTCTTAGGCCGTCTGGTATTTCAGAGCCCTGATCCGTTAGAAATGTTAAAGGAACTGAAGGAGGAATAGAATGAATGCAGAAGAGGTATTAAAAGAACTTTGCCTGGCACCGGCTCCATCCGGTTACGAAAAACGAGCTGCAGAGGTATTTTCCAGTAAAATACGCCCGTTTGTTGACCGTATTATGTTAGACCGCATGGGCAATGTGATGGCAACGCTGGATGGAACAGATCCTGAATCACCTTCGGTGATGATGTACGCCCATTTAGATCAACTGGGATTTATTGTAAGAAGGATCGAACCGGATGGCTATATCCAGTTGGACAGATTAGGGGGGATACCGGAAAAGGTGCTGCCTGCACTGCGTTTATGGATACGCACGGTACGTGGTGATTTCATACCTGGTTTGATTGGAAACAAAGCACATCATGCGGCTTCGGCAGAAGAAAAATACAAGGTCGATATGGTGACGAATCTTTATGTAGATGTCGGAGCTGCAACAGAGCAGGAGGTAAGGGAGCTGGGCGTGGATGTTGGCTGTCCTGCTATTTATGAACCGTCTTTTCAACCTCTTGCAGGAGATAAAGTAAGTGGTACTGCTTTAGATGACCGGGGCGGGCTGACTGCATTGGTTCTTGCCGCCGAGAGGTTATGGGAAGACAGGCCAGCTTCAACTGTACATTTTGTTGGTACGGTTTGGGAGGAGTTTAATATTCGCGGCGCTGCATTTGCGGTCAGAAGGTTAAAACCGGATGTGGCATTAGGGCTGGATGTGGTACTTGCGGGAGATACTCCAGATTTGAAAACGAAATATCAGAATGCGCTTGACAAAGGGCCGACCATTAATTTTTATAATTTCCATGGGAGAGGGACTTTAAATGGGATGATCCCCCATGAAGGTCTGGCCAGACTTGCAGAGGAGTGCGCTTTGAGGGAAAAAATCCCCCATCAGCGGTTTGCATCTCTTGGAATTATAACGGAATCAGCCTACGTACAGATGGAAAATGAGGGAGTGGCGTGTCTGGATCTCGGTTATCCTGCCAGATATACTCACTCGCCTGTGGAGACGTGTTCCTTAAGCGATATTAAGAATCTTGGCTTGTTGGCAACAGCCACCGCAAAGGCGATAACACCGGAATTTTCAATAAATCGTTATTCTATTGATTGCTGCAGTGATTCGTGAGTAAGCGTATCAATGGCTGACAGGGAGGGGCATATGAAAAAAGGTATCCATTACTGGGGACTCCCACATACGATGAATTTAAGGGAGAAGATGGAATTTGCTAAGAGATTGGGATTTGATGGAATAGAACTTGTAATTGTTGAAAAAGGGGAACTGCAGCCGGACTGCAGGAAAGAAGAACTGATGACGATCCGGCGGACGGCGAAGGAGACCGGGATAGAAATTATTTCAGTAAGCAGCAGTTTAAACTGGAAATGTTCTTTTACCAGCAATGATGCTCAGATACGAAAAAAGGCCGGAGAGATGCTGCGAAAACAGCTCTATACAGCAGCTGAACTTAACTCGGAGGTGGCATTAGCTCTGCCGGGCTTCGTAACAGCAGACTTTATTTCTGACGAAATTCACCCCTCCTTCCGGATTCATGGAGAAGAGGACTATCATCCGGGACTGGAAATTATTGATTATAAAACAGCATATGAACGTTCACTTCAGGCATTTGAGGAGATTGCTCCCATCGCTGAAAGGGTGGGAGTGACGGTGGGAATTGAAAATATCTGGAACCATTTTTTAATGTCACCGTTAGAAATGCGGCAGTTTATTGATGAGATCGGTTCAAACTATGTACAGGTGTATTTTGATATTGGCAATGTACTGCCCTCCGGGTATCCGGAGCAATGGATCCGGATTCTGGGGTCCCGCATGAAACGGGTTCATGTAAAAGATTTTAGAAAAGGCTGTTCCTCGGTTCAGGGTTTTGTAAATTTGCTTAGTGGAGATATTGATTTTGTGAAAGTGATGCAGGCATTGCACGAGACTGGATATAATGGCTGGATTACCGCAGAGGTAAATGAAAAACGGGATTATCCGGAGTTTGCTGCAAAGGCAAGTGCACTGGCTTTAGAGCAATTGCTGATGGAAAGGAGTAACAGCGATGTATGATATGATGAAATTAAAAACAATTGCAAATCAGCTCAGAATAGAAACAATTGAATCCGTATACAGGGCGAAATCCGGTCATATTGGAGGCTGTCTGTCTGCTGCCGAAATAATAACAGTTCTCTATTTTTATAAAATGCGGTTAGATCCAGAACGGCCTGGGTGGGAAGATCGGGATCGTTTTGTACTGAGTAAGGGGCACTCTGCACCAATCTTGTACGCCGCATTGGCAAAAAGAGGATTTTTTTCCGTGGAAGAGATGAGTCATCTGCGTCAGGCGGACAGCCATCTGCAGGGAGCACCCAATCCTAAGACGCCGGGAATTGATATGTCATCGGGGCCTTTGGGGCAGGGGCTGTCGGCCGCTGTAGGTATGGCTCTTGCAGCAAGGACGATGAAAAAAGATTTTTTTGTGTACTGTATGCTGGGAGATGGAGAAATTGAAGAAGGACAGATATGGGAAGCTGCTATGACTGCTTCAAAGTACCGATTAAATCGTTTGATTGCGATTCTGGACCATAATAAGGTGCAGATGAGCGGTACCAATGAAGAGATTATGCCCCTGGGGGATATAAAAGATAAGTTCGACTCGTTTGGATGGAAAACCTACAAGATAAACGGTCATTCGATTTCTGAAATTATTGAAATACTGGATCATGTTACACAAGAGAGCCATGAAGAGAAGAGCAAACAGGATAAACCAGTTATGATTATTGCCAATACGGTTAAGGGAAAAGGAGTTTCTTTTATGGAAGGAAAAGCGGAGTGGCACGGGGCTGTACCGACAGAAGAACAGTATGATGCTGCATTGACTGAACTGGGAAAGGGAGAAAGTAATTTCGATCACTTACGCACTTAAGGAGGTGAAGATATGATAGCTAACAGAGTTGCTTATGGGAATATGGTACACAAGCTGGCAATGGAGGATGAACGGATTACGGTTGTAGATTCTGACTGCATAAATGTACTAAATTATGGTGAGTTTATTAGGGATTTTCCGGATCGTTTTTTTGAATGTGGGATTGCAGAGCAAAATATGGTATCCATAGCTGCCGGATTAGCGAGCTGCGGTATGATTCCGTTTGTGGCTTCCTTTGCAGTATTTACAAGTATGAGGGCGCTTGATCAGGTGAGAAATATGATTTGTTATAATGGTTATAGCGTAAAAATAGTGGGAACTCATGCAGGGCTGGAAACTGGTTTTGACGGTGCGACACATCAGGCCATAGAAGATATGGCTATTATGCGCGCTATACCAGGGCTTAGAGTTCTGGCTCCGTCCACACCGAATATGACTGCAAAACTTACGCGTTTGATGGCGGAGACAGACGGGCCATTTTATATGAGATTCGGACGGGAAGTCAATCAGGAATATTACCCGGAGGATATGGAATTTACACTGGGAGGAAGCAGAGTACTTCGGGATGGGGACCGTTTGACTGTTATGGCCTGTGGCCGCATGGTGGATTTTGCAGTTCGTGCAGCAGATCAGCTGATAAAAGAGGGGATCAGGGTAAGGGTTGTTGATATGTATTCCATCAAACCGATTGACGGGAAAGCGATAGAGGCTGCGGTGTCAGATACAGCATGCATTCTTACTATAGAGGATCATAATACGATTGGCGGCTTTGGCGGAGCGGTCAGCGAATACGTCACAGAACACTGTCCATGTAAAGTTCTAAAGATGGGAATGAGAGACGAGTTTGGACGTTCAGGCTCCAGCGCTGATTTATTTGAGATGTATGGCTTGACAGCAGATCGTATTGCTGCCAGGATTCGTGAATTGCTGGAGTGAACAGAAGATTAATGGAATCTGAATGCAAATAGAGAAAAAGCTGTAATCCAGCCAAAATTCCTGGTTTAGGGAAATTGGCTGGATTTTTCTGGCTTTTTATCAAAAACAAAGTTAGCAGTTCCTTCGTAGTTACTCTTTGTAATGGAGTCGAAATATTGTTTTGCATAGTCCGGTGGCGCTAGAACTGTTATCCGATAAGAAAAAGGATGCCAAACACCCGTTCTTGCGTTATAATGGTTTTTAAGGAGTGCAGGAGGAAGAGAATTATGGATATCAATGATCTGATTATTTACAGAAGAACCATGCCGGAGCGGAGTGCCCGTTATGCCGGCTTCCCAGCGGAGCTTCCGGAGGAACTGCGGGAATATTTACAGAAAAATGGGGTGAGAGGGCTTTATATCCATCAGGCGGAGATGTTTTTAAGGGCTCTGAAAGGGGAGAATGTGGTGATTACCACCTCCACGGCCAGCGGCAAGACTCTGGGCTTTCTGCTTCCTGTCATCGAGGAAATTTTAAGGAATCCACTGGCGCGGGCGGTCTTCATCTATCCGACGAAGGCGCTGGCAAGCGACCAGTACCGCGCGATCCTGCCATACATTGAATATTTCGGAAAGAACCGGATTTCTGCGGGAGTTTACGACGGTGATACGCCTGCGGGGGAGAGGAGCCGGATCCGGAAAGAAGCAAATATTATTCTGACCAACCCGGAGATGGTGAATGGGGCTTTTTTGCCGAATCACAGTAAATTCGGATTCGATTTTATTTTTGCGAATCTGAAGTTTGTCGTCATCGATGAGCTTCACACCTACAGAGGCGTGTTTGGATCCCATCTGGCCAATGTATTCCGCCGGCTTCACCGGATATGCCGCTATTACGGCTCTTCACCGGTCTTTCTGTGCAGCTCGGCCACGATTGCCAATCCTGTCGAACTGGCAGAGGAGATCTGCGGGCGAAAATTCGTGCGAATCGAGTGGGACGGCTCTCCGGCGGCAGAACGGACCTATCTCCTGATCAAGCCCCCGAAGATTCTGGGGCACGATAAAAAGTACTATGGACAGGTGCAGGCTACAGCTGTGGCGGCGGAGCTGATTCCGGAACTGGTGGAACAGAGAAAGAATTTTATCGCATTTGCCCGCTCCCGAAGAAATGTGGAGGTAATTCTAAAGGAGGCAAGGGACCGTCTTGAAGCGGAAAGCGCATTAAATGCATCCCAGGCAGATAAGATATCCGGTTACCGGGGCGGTTACACGCCTGCGGAGCGTAAGGAGATTGAGCACAAGATGGTGACGGGGGCGCTGTGCGGACTGGTGTCGACCAATGCGCTGGAGCTTGGAATCGATATCGGTAAGATTGATGCCACCGTGCTGGCCGGTTATCCGGGAACGAGGGCTTCCTTCTGGCAGCAGACAGGCCGGGCCGGAAGAAGCGGCCGGGCATGCACCAATTATCTGATTCTTGACAATCTGCCTTTCGATCAGTACATCGGAACGAACCCGGGATGGCTGTTCGAAAACAGCAGTGAGAGCGCCGTGGTAGACAAAAATAACCTTTTAATCGAACTTTCCCACATCAGGGCGGCTGCGGCGGAGATTCCCCTGACATTGGACGACGCCTCTGTCTTTCCGGACCTGGGTGAGACGATTCCGGTTCTGATGCGGGCAAAGGAGCTGACCGGACAGAATGGCAAATTCGCATGGTCTGGCGGTTCCTTCCCGGCAGGAGACTACAGCCTGAGAGGGATCGATCCCAACCGGTACAAGCTGCTCTTAAAGGACAGCGGAAAAGAGATCACGGAGATGGACGAGATGCAGGCGTTCCGTGAAATCCACCCCGGAGCTGTCTATTTACACGGCGGCGTTCAGTATCAGGTAGTGACGCTGGATCTGGAGACAAGGACGGCCCGCGCTGTGCCATTTAACGGAAATTACTATACAACGCCTATGGGGAATACGGATATTACGATCATTCATGGAAGGAAAGAGAAGTCATGGAAACGGACAGAGGTGGTGTTTGGCGATGTAAATGTCAACGCGCAGGTTTCCCTGTACCGCAAACTGCAGTTTCATAACCACCAGAATCTGGGCTATGAACAGATTCAACCATCGCTGTCCAGAGAATTTGACACGGAGAGCATCTGGCTGAAGCTTCCGGGCAATGTGGTAACGGCCTACCGCCGTCTGCTGCAGGAGAGTCCAAACGGGAAGATGATCCGCAACAATCATTTTGAGGGGCTGTGCTATGCCCTCCAAAACGCTGCGCGCCTGGTAACCATGACGGAGCAGGAGGACATCGGCACGACTGTCAGTACGAACGCCGTGTATGCAGAAAAAAGCACACAGGAGTCTGTATTTCTCTTTCTCTACGATCAGTATACCGGCGGTCTTGGATATGCGGAGAAAGCGTATGAGTTGATCCCGGAGATTATAGAAAATGGTATCGCCATGGTGGGCGGCTGTCCCTGCGAGGACGGCTGCGCCGCCTGTGTCGGAGATTACCACCTTGATAAAAGCATGGTGCTGTGGGGGCTTAAGAATCTGCTGGAGGAGTCTGAGGTCCCGAAGCATGTGAAAATGGCGCCGTACGGGCCATCGACATTTATACAGAAGCCATTTCGGTTTAACGGGCTGGAAGAACAGTGGGAGGCATTTACCGCCATGCTGCTGAAAAACGGGGAACCCTTCGCCTCCTTTTTAAATACGGTGGCCGGGGTCAGAACGGAAGAGAGAAGACTTGCCCTGATTACGGACCAGCCATTTTACCGGGAATGGATTATGGAGGAGACTAACCGGAAGGCCCTTCATAATCTGATTTCCTATTATACGGATGCACCGGCGGGATTTGAACTGGAGGTGGAGATTCGGAAGAAGGAGGAAAACAGAAGGAACGGCTGTGATACGGGGAGTGGAACAGCCGGTAAAAAGGCTGGCAACAGCGGTGAGGGAAACACTGGAATCGAAAGTGACGGATTTGGCAGCAGTGAAGACGATGGCGATATGCGAAGAAAGCTCGAACAGAGACTTGATAAGCTTAAAAAGAAGGAGAATTAGGTGGACTGGGAAAGAGAATGGGAACGGCTGAACCCTTATCAGCGGGAAGCGGTCACCAATGAAAATACGGCCTGTCTTGTGAGTGCGAATGTGGGAAGCGGAAAAACGACGGTGCTGACCGCAAAAATTCTGTATCTCCATGAGGTGAAGCATGTGAGTTACCGGAATATAATGGTGCTTACATTTACAAACAGGGCGGCGGCTGAAATCCGGGAGCGGCTTGTGAGTGCGGATCCGGCAGTGACTCCGGAGGAGACGGAAAACTTCGGGACGTTTCACGGTGTGGCTCTGGGGCTTCTGAAAAAAAAGCTTCCAGTGGAGAACCTGGGATATACGAAGGACTTCATGGTGATGGAGCCGGATGAGGAACTGGAACTGGCCCATACGCTGATTGCGGAGAAGAAACTGAAGATAAAGTACAAAAATCGGCTGAGAAAGCGGCTGTCGGAAGCGGAGCGTGTATCGGCGGCGGGAGCTGCCGGCGGCCAGGATGATCTGGAAATCCTGGCAGGACTTCTCACAGAGGAAAAAATCAGGCGAAATAAGATGACATTTTCGGATCTGATGAAAAATGCCTGCCTTTTGATGGCGGAAGTGAGGGGGGAGGACGAAAGATCTGAGGTCGATGGGGAGAAGGAATGCAGTGGAGAGAAGGAATGCGGCGAGGAGAAGGAATGCAGTGGGGAGAATGGCTTTAGCGAAGAGAATGAATGCAGCAGGAATATTCAATGGGTGATTGTTGATGAAGTGCAGGACTGTGATGGGAAACAGCTGGAGTTTATCGACTGCTTTATGACAGGGGGAGCGAAATTGTTTGCGGTCGGGGATCCAAATCAGGTGATCTACAGCTGGCGAGGAAGCGCGTTTAATCTGTTTTATACGTTGAAGACGCGATATCAGGCGGCAGAACTTTCACTGCCGGTTAATTACCGGTCCAGCAATGAGATTTTGGAGGCGGCCCGGTGTTTTCAGCAGAACGGAGGGGCCCTGGAAGGTACGAGAGGCGGAGGAGAGAAGATTGTGGTGAAGAATCACTACAACTCCTTTCAGGAGGCGTGTTATCTGGCTGACCGGATCTGTGAACTGCAGAAACAGGGGATTCCTTTTGACGAAATTGCCATATTCTATCGCTTACAGAGTCAGTCTAAGGTGATGGAGGACGTATTTTCAAAGAATGAAATTCCATATGAAGTGGCCGTTAAGACGGGGATCCATGAAATCCCTGCGTTGGAATGGCTCCTGCGGCTTCTGCGATTCCTGGCGGATCCGGCTGACCGCGCTGCTGCGGTTTTCGTTCTGAGCAGCCGGGAATACGGCGTGGGAATTTCTGCAAAGAAGGCGGAAAAACTGGCTGAGGAAAGTTGTGCATGGGTGTGTGGGCGGAAGGAAGCTCAAGAGAACGGATCAGAAAAAGCAGCGGCGCCCGGACTTTTCGAAAGAATGGTTTCGTTTGCCCGGAATGGCGCTGAGATAGAGGATACAAATGGGTTTTATGAATATTTTGACCTGGATTGTTCACTGAAACCCAATGCGTCGTCTTATGGAGAGGATAAGGCGAATGTCTGTCATTTCCTGGACCGTATGTTTGCATTTATGAAGGCGAAAGGGTTCAGTCTTCCGGAAGGACTTCGGGAATTTTTAAATTCAGCGGCACTGTACGGGACCTCCCGGGAACTGCTTCCTGAGACAGACGGCGCTGGGGAGAACCGCGTGAAAATGATGACGCTCCATGCTTCAAAGGGGCTTGAGTTTTCCCATGTCTTTATCATTGGTGTGAATTATGGCCTGATTCCTTTGCGAACGAAAGGGCTGGACAGTGAGGACGAGGAAAGGAGGCTGTTTTTCGTCGGAATTACACGGGCAAGAAATTATCTGGAGCTTTCCTGGTATACCAATCCCGACATCTTCGGTGTAATGGCCGGGGAAAGCCGCTATATCCGGATGATCCCGTCAGAACTGGTGAAGGGGCAGGAGTCGGAGATGAGGACGGGAACAGCCAATTTGCAGGAGCTGCGGAGACAGGTGCAGATGGCGAAGGAAAATGGCGAGAAGATGGCAGACAGGGAGGACGTGGCGAAAACAGATAAGATGGAAGAATGGGTGGATGCAGGTGAATTGAAGGAAATGGAGGCGGAAACACCGTACATGGAATCTGTGTCTGTCTCTGAATCTGCTTCTGCCTCTGCCGAAATACGGGTTCGCCATGAAACATACGGATACGGCAAAGTGGTTGAAGAAGATGACACAATGATTACCGTAGAATTTGACGGATACGGAAGAAAAGAATTTATCAAGGCATTCAGCTGTCTGGAAATGCTGAGTGAACAATAGGGAGGAATTTTGATGAACTATTACGCTGGAATGGACATAGGCGGGACAAACGGAAGATTAAAGCTGGAAGACGGGGACGGAAATATTCTCGGGAAGTTTACCGGGCCGGGCTGCAGCATAAATACGGACGGATACGATAAGAGCCGGAGCCGCTGCCGGGAACTGGTGCTTCCGGCGCTGAAGGAGCTGGGACTGAATCCAACGGACTGTATGGGTATTTGCGTGGCGGCAAGCGGAATTGATTCACCGGGATATGAGAAGATGTGCCGGGATATTTTTGAAGAAATGGGATTTAAGTCCGACTGTATCCGGGCAGTCAATGACTGTGAGGTCTTCCTGTATCTGAAGGGGGGACCGTCGATGGTGGTGGTATCCGGTACCGGTTCTATCTGCTATGGAATCGATGCGAAGGGTACTATAACAAGAACTGGCGGCTGGAATCATATCTTAAGCGACGAGGGCAGTGCATTTTATCTGGGGCTGCAGACCATGAGACTTGCGGCAGAGGATCTGGATGAGAGGACGAAATGTCCGTATCTTACCCGGAGGTTTATGGAAACGAGCGGCCTGGATACGCTGGAAAAGATTGATTTGTTCGTGAATGAGCATTTGTTTGATAAGCCGGAAATCGCCCGATTTTCCATGATTGCCTATGAGGCCGCCAAACAGGGGGATTCACAGGCGGAAGGAATTCTAAAGGATTGTGCGGAAAAACTATGGAAACTGATTGAAGACACCGCCCGTAAGGCCGGCTGGACCAGGCAAAGCCAGGTGTTCCCTGACAGTGGGAAGGAAACACGCCATTTGTGGCTGTGGGGCAGTGTTCTGGTTAAAAATGAGATAATCAGAGACGAAGTGGTAAAAAGGGTGAGACAGGCCATGCCGGATATCATTGTTGCTGTTCCGGAGACAAGTGCGTTAGATTTGGCTTTGATGCTTGCGGGAAAGATCAGATAAAAAGAGATGATCGGATTAAATGGAGGTAAAAGTATGGAAGAATTGAGAACTCAATTCTTAAATCAAATAGACAATCTTCTTCAGAATGCGCGTAACAGTGTTAAAACAGCAGTTAATCTGACGATGGTTTATACGTATTATGATATCGGTCGTATGATAATTGAAGAAGAGCAGAATGGTGTTAATCGCGCAGAGTATGGAAAATATATTCTGAATCAATTATCTGTGTATTTAACAGATAAATTTGGAAAAGGATTTTCTGTTACTAATTTGAAACAAATGCGTCAATTTTATATGATTTATTCGCACGATAAAATTGGTCAGACGCTGTCTGACCAATCCAAAGAACTATCATCGGTTGAGCCAAAACGTAAGTTTGTCTTAAGCTGGTCACATTATCTCCAGTTAATGAGGATTACCAATGCTAATGAACGTCATTTTTACGAAATTGAAGCGATGAAGAATGGATGGAGTTTATCAGAATTGAAACGCCAGTTCAATAGCTCTTTATATGAACGATTAGCGTTAAGTAAAGATAAAAAAGCAGTGGCACGGCTTGCTGCTGAAGGGCAGGTAGTCGAGTCACCACAGGACTTAATTAAAGACCCTTATATTTTAGAGTTTTTGGGGGTGCCGGAATTACCTGAATATTCAGAAACGGAGTTAGAAAGTAAAATTATTGATAATCTGCAAAAATTCCTGCTGGAATTAGGTACTGGATTTGCCTTCGTAGGCAGACAAGTGCGATTTACTTTTGATGAAGAACATTTTAGAGTGGATTTAGTGTTCTTTAACAGGCTTCTTCGATGTTTTGTTCTATTTGATTTGAAAATAGGCGAATTAAAACATCAGGATATTGGTCAGATGCAGATGTATGTAAATTACTATGATCGAAAGGTTAAATTACCAGAGGAGAATCAAACGATTGGTATAATACTATGCAAAGATAAGAAGCAATCTATTGTAGAAATGACTCTGCCGGAAAGTAACAATCAAATATTTGCAAGTAAATATGAGACAATATTACCAAGTAAAGAGGACTTAAAAAGGTTATTGGAACAGCAATCGTAAATACAGCGGTTTAAAAATCGGTTCCCTGCAGTAATTTCGCAGAGAACCGATTTTTATGGTACTAACAAAAAAATATGGAAACGTTGTTTATGGTCATCAATCTATCATTTATATTTTCATACGTGCTTCGGATCCAGCAAAGGCGTATAGACCTCCCGGCTCCCATTCATCTCAATAAGCACAGAGTGTGCCGGGATTTCAATATTCTCATACTGATAAGAGGAATCACCGAAATTAGCCACTGCAGCCACGACCGCATCCCCGCTGCCCCCGAACACAGTTTTCTGCACGCTGCCATCCTCGCTCTTATATTCGAAACCGGTCATTTCCTTGGTGACAGCCGTTTGGCTGAAGTCCGACCAGACGGTTTGATGGCGGAGAATGTCATCTTTATAATCTGACCATTCCACTGCATCCAGGTGATAAAGCGGTGGAACGTTGTACAGAATTTCCCGTATCATACGATCCGCGGTTGCTCCTTTAATTTTAAAGGTCGACCAGTCCCAGTGGTAGCTGGTGATGACAGAATCATTGTAGACGAGCTTGAAAAGAGGGGTGTCGTATTTCGGGTCCACAAAGATGGTATGGTACTGGTCTTTTACCGGAATCCGTTTGGAAAAATGCTCTGCGGCTCCGCCGTTCGGGTTGTAATACTTTCCAATATAATAGTCGCTGTCCCGATTCTTTTTCATGTCCTCATCCATCCAGGCAAATGTCTTTAGTTCTATCCCATGGGCGTATGCGATATCAGAGGCCGCGAAATCATTGCCGCCCTCCGAGCCGATGACGAGATGGTACTGGTCTCTGATGTAAGACATACGTTCCAGCCTGGCAGCAAGGTCTTCCTCTTGTGTGGTGATATGAGAAGGTGTGTAATCATCATAAATCTCTCCGGTTGCGTCACAGTCGATAAACCAGGAGTTAAACGGCAGCTGGTTGGACATAATGGTTTCCATACGATTTTTGACGACAGGAAGCGACAGGGCGGGATTTAATTTGCGGCCGACGTTCTGAAAGCCGCTTTCCGGTTTGCCGTTATGATCCCTTATGACAGCGTTTTCATACAGGGACTGATCATCAAACTGAGCGGTAATCCACTGCTCCCTGTCCGGCTCGTGAATCGAATGGTAGGAGTCGTAGCTGGCGATGAGATAATCCTGGCTGACCGCAGTTTCGACCAGCTCCGGTTTCATATACGCCTGTTCCCAGCTGTTTAAGCCGATCCATGCATGGTCGATGCCGCCTTCCTTCATTTCCTGAAGCAGAGTTACCGTCTGGGAATCCATCCACTGTCCGGCATCGGCAAATACTTCCGGTAAATTTGCCGCGACAGCATATTTGTGAACCTGAATCCGTTCCGTTTCACTTAAATTATCATATCCTTTTGCCAGGAGAACCTCTAACTCTGAAGAACTCTGAGTAAAGACAGAGGGCTCCCAGAAATCGTCCCGCTTCAAAAGCTGGCTGATGTAGCTGCAGATTACATTTTTCTGATATTCTGCCACGTAGTCCTGGCCCTGTATTTCCTTCAGGACAGCTGTAAATTCCTGACCATTTTCCAGGCGTCCGGCAAATGACAGAAAATATTCCATGGCCGGAGAGGAAAGGGACATTCGCAATGCCTGCCAGTTGATATCATCCGCTGATATGGCGAAATCTCCCCAAAGATAGATGAAAGGAGCACCGTACAGCTTACGGATATTGGGATTTGTCTCCGCTTTCTGTTCCAGGGTGGTAAATTGTCCCTGCTCGATTACGTAATTGCGATACAGCTTGGCTGCGCTGACAGGATCCTTGTCCGTGATGTAAATTCGAAATCTGTTTGTCCGGTTATTATCGATCGCCGGATACTGATGGGAAACAGAGAACGCGATGGGGGAATCCGACGTAAAATTCATCTGTGTCCGGTAAGGATCTTCCATAACAAATAGGAGGTTGTAGCTTCCTGCGGATGAGATCCAGAACGGCATGGAAAGCTGCTCCATTACCTGAAATTCCCCGCCATTTAAATAATCGGACCAGGCCGGATCGTCCGCAGGTACCCGTTTGCCTTCGCCAAAGGGAAAATAGTAGGTATCTGCGGAGATAACGGGCCATGTAAAGGAATTGTCGTTCTCATTTTCCGAGGTAATCTCTACACTTAAATAGTCCTTTTCGGGAGTCAGGGAAACTGATATCTGTTCATCGGGATAGCGCCAACTGACAGTATCTCCGACTTTTCCATAGTCCAGTACGGTTCTTCGTTCCCCCTTAGCAGCTGCCGTTATAAGCGTCTGTTCCACCTCAAAGGTCAGAGTAAATTCTTCCGGCTCTGCCTCAAAATCAAAGGGAAGTCCGGTATACTGGGATTCAAAGACCTCCGTTTCCACCGGGACGGCCGCAGATGACGGTTCCGGATTCTGGCTGTTGGACGCACAGCCGGTTAGAACCAGGGCCAATGGCAGAAGCAGGCTCGGTTTTCTAGACAGTAAATATTTCATTTTATACTCCTTTTCTTGATTTTTCATTTTTGCGCGCAGGGAATCGGAAGGACAGGAATGCATATCCAGCCGATGACTGCCGTAAGAGTCCAATACTTGCTGCTGATGATTCAAATACCTTATGCCAGTTTGCTTCCTGCTGCTTACGCTATTCCTGACAGGATACCTGCCATGAACAGCTGTATATCGGGCATTTGATTCATACAGAGGGGATTATAAGGCTCGGTTGTTACATTCATGTGACAAAATAGACATGGATTGACAATTTACATGACTGGAATGATATGAAAAAAGGAATGCAGGATGGTCGGTTGCTTTTCTTCCAGAGTCCGCTTATAATAAATCAGCAGGCTGTAAAGGCAAATTCCAACAGATACAGAAAAATCACCATACCAAATTACCGGATAAGGAGACTACAATGGAGTTTGACGAAAAGCTGCAGCAACACAGAAAAAAGAATAATCTCACCTAAGAACAGCTTGCAGAGTAGCTGTTCGTATCGAGGACAGCGGACAACCGTCAAGACTGAAATGAACGGATTTACACTCGCCTTGACAGCCGCCCGACGTCCCGCTGAATGGGTGAACGAGCGGCCAATCCTTCAAAGTGTTTGGCCACTCTCTTTCTGATTTTGAAGCGTTCCTTTTCTCAAAATTGAAATAGGCGGGAAGCCATTTTGGGGCTTTCTCGCCTTGATTACCCTTTAGCAAAGGCGGGTGGGACTGTCTACGATAACACATTTGTGCGCCACTCATCTTGACTGTGGGTTAGCTTTGTTATTTTCTCGATAAGTAGAATGCTGTTAGTCAAATCTTAACTTTCATATTGTCGATAAAATTCAATAATATTAAGATATTCTGCAATATCATTCTCTGATACGTCTATACATTTTAAATATTTATCAGCTAAAGAACCATCAAACTGCTTAATAAGAAAATAGGTTCTTGCTATATCATATACAGCAGGGCCACGGCATACATTCATAAAATCAATAATAACAGGAGTTCCATCTGACATTATTAATATATTATTTGGATGTAAATCTCCATGCAATAGACAATCATCATCAGGCAAAGAACTTATAGTATTAAAAATCACTTGATTATTTATTTTTTTATTCTTTAAAATTGCAATTAAGTATTCTTTATATGATAAAACATTTTTAGTATGATGTGCAAGAATGTCTAGTTGCAAGTTTACAAATATATTTAAATATTCATCTAAATTTGTTTCGTTTTCCATCATAATATTTAAAAGTGTTTTTCCATCAATCCGTTCATAGATAATCCCTTTACGATTTTCTATCGTAATCATTTGGAAAGGTTTAGGAATTTTAATTCTATTTTTACTTTCTAGGAAACTTCGCAAATCGGCCAAGATAGTGTATAATGGACTTGAAATAAAAAATCACATAACAAAAGAGCGAATGTAGTGATTCGCCACGACGTTGATTATGTAGTTTTTTGTTTTGGTTTAGACTGCGCTGTCTGACGGCAAAGAAAGAATAAGGGGCATGGAACTATCCATAACCCATTACCTTTCGGAATCGTTCAAACAGCGCAGTTTTTTTGTAGTAAACTTCTAAAACCAACATAGAAGTGCCACACTTCGGACATTTGAGTGGGTCATATCCAAACGTCAGAATAATCGAGTTACGCCAATCCAGAAGACTGGAAAGATAGCGTTGTTTCTGAGGGGATAAACATTGCCGAAGATTTTTTTCCTGTTTATGATGTTTTGCATAAATACCGTAGTAACGAACCATTTTGAAGTGCTTGTCAGGGATATGAATAATCAGGCGTTTTATAAAATCAATGACGGGGAGGCATTCTGTAACCGTCTTGTGATCCTCATGCCTGGTGTAATGAAACGTCACGGAGTCACCATCGTAAGAATCAATTCTGGAGGCAGCAATAACCGGTCGTCCGAGATATCGGCTGATATACTTAATGGTGATATCAGGAGAGCAGAGATTGGGTTTGGCACGGACATAAAAACCATCCGGGTGATCCTTATAAATCTGATTTTTAAGTTTAAGGAAAGAAGAACCGAGTTTATGCGCAAGTTTTTCTAAAAGAACCTTACGGAAAGCAAAGCGTAAAAATCTGAAATCAAAATGTTTGTTTGGACGCCAGGAGGTAAAATTACCGGCCCCGCCCTCGGAAATGAGCGCATGGATATGAGGATTCCATTTGAGGTCTCTACCAAAAGAGTGAAGGACACAAATAAACCCGGGAGTAAAGTTTTCAGTTTTATTAAGTTTAGAAAACATACGGAGGACGACATCTCGGACGGCATGAAAAAGACAATTCAAAAGAGAATGGTCCTTAAGAAAGTATATGCGAAGTTCCTCTGGAATCGTAAAGACACAGTGTCTGTGGTTACAGGAAATGAGCTTGCAGGACATACGAAAAGCCCGTTTCTGATTATACATGTTACCACAAGATGGACAGAAACGGCTTTTGCAGGAAAAAGGTACAGATTTAAGTTTACCACAATGGGGACAGCCGTAGACAGCTTGTCCATAAGAAGGATCGTGGCAATGGATCATACGTTTGATGTTATCCATAACATTTTTGCCAGGACGAAGAGCATACTGGATGTACTCAAAGTGGTCACTGAAAATAGTTTGAAGAATGTTCTTTTTATACATAAGAATATTTTACAACAAAAAGTGACAAAGGAAAACCCCAAAACCCCTCATGAGTGAGGGGCAGGGGAGTTGAGAGTGCCGAAGGCACTTTGTTCTACATTTCTTTGGAATTCCGAAATTCGAGTGCAACATACTTATCTGGATATCCTTCATAGAAAAGTTTACAAACTCTTTTGTTTCCGTAGTCAAAAACTTCTGCCGTATTTCCTTTACCTAATAACTTCATATTTTCAAGCATTTTATCCTCCCTATAAATTCGTATTTGAACTGTTCGGTGTGAACCCGATGTGGTTAACGTAAGTGAATGGCTGGGTGCCGTCGCCATGGCGACGGCGTTCGGGTTTATCATGGCAGGGCTGTTCCAGCTTGTAACACGCAGAAGCATCTGGAAGGTCGATGTCCCGATTCTGGTGTTGGGTGCATTTTATGGTATCCTTGCGGCCTGTTATGCGTTCTTTGAGGTCGTTGTCATCAATTACAGACCCGTTATTCTCACACAGGGATTAAAGGCGTCTTATCCGTCTTCCCATACGATGGCCTCCATCTGTATCATGGTTACAGCGCTGACCGCTCTGTTCTGTCTGGCGCTGCAGTATATAGGGGAACGATCCGCCAAAGCATAAACGGCAGATTCTAGAAAATGACCTCAAATGTAATTGTTTGGTCTTCCCGTATACAGCGGACCTGATATCCGAACTTATCAGCGATTTTTTTGACGATCGGCAGACCGAGTCCGGTACCGGACAGCGCCTTGTTGCGGGAGGGTTCTCCGACATAGAACGGTTCCCAGATCCGTTCCGTGTCCAGATCGTCATTTCCCAGATCGTTTGTGATCCGAAAACAGCACTGGCCTTCGTTTTTGACGAGTTCTGCATTTACGGTGCCGGAGGCGGCGTATTTTACTGCGTTGGAGAGCAGGTTGGAAAACAGTTCCGTGACCAGCTCTGCATTTCCCATGATTTCCAGATTCGGTGTGACGGCTGTGTTCAGGCTAAGACCCCGCTTGGAAAGAAAGAGTTTCTGCTCTGCGATGCATTCGAAAAGCAGCAGATCCAGCCTGATGGTGGTCAGAGGATATTCTTTCCTCTCAATTCCCGACAGGTTCAGAAGCCGTTCTGTCATCTGCGACATCCGGCTGTTCTGCTGAATGATAGTTTCTAAAAAGGTGCCGTCGTCCAGCCCATCCCTGATTCCTGAGGAATACATGCCGATCAGGGAGATAGGGGTCTTCAAATCGTGGGCCACGTCGCTTAAAAGCTGTTCCATCTGCTGATTTTTGGCCTGAAGCATACTCTGATACTGCTGTATGGAAATGCTCATCTGGTTCATGCTGTCCGCAACGTGCTCCAGCTCATCGCGGGTGTTGATAATCAGCGTGCCGTACTCCTGACGGGCGATCTCCTGCGAGAAACGCTCCATACGGCGCAGTGGATTGGTGATATGTTTTACCAGTAAATAGAGCAGTATTACGGTAATAATCAGGGAAATGGCATGAAGCAGGATGCTGAAACGGTTGATAATCCCGATGAAGTCCGCCGTATTAGGAACAATGGCGGCGACCGCATACAAATGGGGGCCCACCGGAATATATTCGACTAAAATACCATAGTTTAACTTGTCTTGCTGGTAAAGGCGAAACTGAAACCCCTTCTGGACGGCGGACAGATAATCCTGATCCCAGAGCCAGAATTTTTGGAAACCGAGCCCCTTCTCACGGAATTTTTCCCGCAGACTGCTGCTTAACGCATCGTAGTCGGAAGTATTGGAGGCGTACGTGATCAGCACATTATCGGAAGCCTCCAGGCTGGCGACGGCTTCATCCGGTGACATTCCGGCGTCTAAATATTCCCTTATGCGGCTGCCGGCCTGGCTGACATACTCTGTCTGCTGGCGGAGGTAATACCGCGCCGCCACCTTCGAATTGACAAAAAGCGTGGCGGCCAGAACCAATACCAGAATCGATGCCGTTCCACAGATAAATTTGGTGGAAAGCCGGTGGAATCGTCGGTTTTCTTTAGTCATGGCTGCCTCCCATCATGTACCCCATACCGATACGCGTCTGGATGAGATCTTCGCCGATCTTTTTACGAAGACGGCGGATATTCGTATCGACGGTGCGGGGGTCTCCCCCATAATCCATCCCCCACACGTGGTTCAAAAGCTGTTCCCGTGACAGTACGATGTTTTGATTGGAGAGAAAATACTTTAATAGTTCAAACTCTGTTTTGGTGAGGACCATCTTCTTGTGGTCTTTTGTCACCTCCATTGTGACCGGATTTAAGCGGATCTCATGGAACTGCAGGACATCAGCCGCGTTGCACAGCTTTTTTATGCGAAGCAAAAGAACCTGGATATCAAAGGGCTTTCGCAGGTAATCGTCGGCGCCGCAGGAAAGGCCGGTTACCTCACTTTCGTTTTCTCCCTTGGCCGTCAGCATGAGAACCTTAACAGGTATGTTGAGGAGACGGATTTCCTTTAAGGTTTGAATTCCATTCTGAACCGGCATCATCCAGTCTAAAAGTACCAGATCGACCGGGTGCTCTGTCAGAAAATCGACGGCGGCGCGGCCGTCGGAAACCACGTTTACCAGGTAGCCTTCGCGCTGGAGATAGAGCTTTAAGATTTTCTGCATTTCAGGATCGTCTTCTGCAATCAATAGTTTCATGGTGGTCTCCTTTGCTGGGAATCATGCAGTACCAGTAATCTACTTTTGAAGTATGTCAAGGGCATGGCTTGTAATGCCCGCCAAGTCTTCTCGTTCACAGACTGCAAAATGGTATTTTAAATACAGTTCAAATGTGTCGCGATCCATGGCGTCTATGGCCTCGCGCATGAATAAGGCACAGCCATCCGCTGCGACGTAATGCAGCCGGGTTACAGGAAGGGCAGAGATCAAATCATCAATATCTTCTTTTCTGACAAGTTCAAATAAATCCTTTGGCTCCGACCTGGCGGCAAATGTCCGGGAATCGAGCAGGCCCTTTTCCATATACTCTGCGACGTTTTTGCTGCCGCGGTGGAAGCCCTCGTCAAGGAGGCAGCCGTCGGATATCACATATGCAGCAAAGATCACGCCGCCTGGTTTTGTCACGCGAATCGCCTCGCGCAGCGCCTGCTGTTTATCCTCGTTGGTGTAAAGGTGATACAGCGGTCCTAACAGCAGCGTGATATCGTACATATTGTCCGGAAATGCGGACAGATCCATGGCATTGCCCTGGGTAATCGTTATAGTTTCTCCTGCCTGGGTGTTTTTACGAAAAATATCTATGTTATGGCCGATCAGTTCCACCGCGTCCACGGCATAGCCCTGACGTGCCAGTGCGTGGGAATACCGTCCAGTCCCGGCTCCGATTTCAAGAATTCGGTTCCCAGGCTTCCTGTATTTTTCAATGTAACGCATCGTGGTGAGAAATTCAACCGATCCATGTCTGTATGCCAGCCGGTTATCTTCATCGTATTGATTATAAAAATCGGTTAAGTACTGGTTTGCTGTCATATGAGGCTCCTTCTGCTGTTGGGGGCGTCTGAGGGTTCCTGATTGATAAATGCTGATAACAGATTCATCAGCATTTTTTCGGCACTGCCTCTGTCAAATGCAATCTTTCCGGCTGCCGTTAATACTGCGATACCATGGGTATAGAGAAACAGATCCAAAAAGATTACCTTTGCACGTTCTAACTCTACGCCAATGGTTTCGGAAAAGGCTGCCGCTTTTTTAGCGTTATCGGCTTCGTTATAAAAGTCCTTTGCCTCAGCCATATTTAAATCCATATCGTTCATAAATAACAGCTTAAATAAATGCGTTTCTTCCGCTGCAAATTCGATATACGAAAGAGGCAGTAATAAGGAGGGGATTACCTGCTCGGAACTGCTGAAACTGCTCACATACTGAAGATAGTATTCGTATGCAAAATCCAGAAAATCCTTTTTTAACTCCTCCATATTTTCGTAACAGGTAAAAATCGGCCGGGTAGAACACTGCAGTTTGCCTGCGATGCTCCTTGCGTTTACCGTTTCAAAACCTGTCTCTCTTGTGATGTGAAGAACCGTATGTAATATCATGTCTTTTGTGATTTTTGCTTTTGGTGGCATAAGCGGCTGCCTCTCTGTATGTAAATTGTCAGGTGTCAGGTGAAAATTAATAGATTACAGATGTTGTGTAACTATTGTTGCATATTGAGAAGATAATGTCAAGAGAGAAAATTTCAGGTTATCTTTTATAGAAAAAGAATGAGTGATTTGAGGCAAGATGATTAAAAAGTATGAAAATATAATAGTTTATTGACTTTTACGCTTAATAATATTATAATAATAAGTATAAAAGTCAATAGAGAGGAGGGGACATTTATGAATGCAACTGAAGCAATTATTCAAATGGCCGAAAAAAATAATGGAATTGTAACGAACATGATGGTAGTTGATGCGGGGATTTCAAGAGGCAATTTAAAATATCTTGTTGACAGAGGACGGTTAGAGAAGGTTTCCCGAGGTGTCTATACTCTGCCAAAGGTCTGGGAAGATGAGCTTTTTAATTTGCAGATGCGTTTTAAACGAGGAATATTTTCCTATGAGACCGCCTTATTTTTGTGTGATTTAACGGACAGAACTCCGAATTATTATAATATGACATTCCCCTCCAATTATAATATTACAAATCCCAAAGTAGAGAATGTAAGATGTACACAATCAAAGCCCTCTTTATATGATATAGGGATTACCAGTCTTTTTACGCCGGGGGGAAATGAAGTAAACGCCTATTGCAGAGAACGTACCCTGTGTGATATTATATCTCCCCGCAGCAGGGTAGATATTCAGATTATTGCAGATGCCTATAAACGGTATACTTCAAAAAAAGATAAAAATATACCATTACTTTCAGAATACGCAAAAACATTTAAAGTAGAGAAAAGGTTGAGGTCCTATCTGGAGGTGTTGCTGTGAAGAATGCAATGCAGCTTAAATCAATAATAAAGAATCTTGCAAGAGAAAAACACATATCAGCTCAGCTTGCATTGCAGAATTTTATGCTTGAACGTATGCTGGAGCGCATATCAGAATCTGCTTATCAAAAGAACTTTATATTAAAAGGCGGGTTTCTTATTGCTTCAATAGTGGGACTTGATACCAGGACAACCATGGACATGGACGCTACTATTAGGGGACTGCCGGTAAATGAACAAAGTGTCCGTGAAATGTTTGAAGAAATATGCAGGATAAAGCTGAACGACGATGTATCCTTTACCTTTCGCTATATTGAAGAAATTCGTGAAGGTGATGAGTATACCGGTTATCGTGTCGCACTGACAGCAGATTATTCACCGATGTCGGTTCCGTTAAAATTGGATATAACTACAGGTGATAAAATTACGCCAAAAGAAATTGAGTATAAATTCAAGCTGCTCTTAGAAGATAGAAGTATATCTGTTTTGGCCTATAATCTGGAAACAGTCCTGGCAGAAAAATTAGAAACAGTGATTTCACGAGGAGATCAGAATACCAGGCCAAGAGATTATTACGATGTATATATAATAAAAAAGCTTCAATATGGCAATGTTAAGCCTGAAGTTTTGAAAGAGGCCCTGAAAACAACCGTGGAAAAACGTGGTTCAGCTAATATTGTAAAAAACTATAAAAGAATCATGAAAAATGTTAAGGCAAGTGAAGTAATGCAGAGACAATGGCGCAATTATCGAAAAGATTTTGAGTATGCCAAAGATATTATGTTTGAAGAAACCTGTGATACTGTTATAACCATCATGAACGAAATTGATTCTGAAATGATCGAGAGGTAATTTTGTTTCAGAGAGTCAATTTATATCTCTTCCGATACTCCGAAGGCGACATCCCATACTGTTTCTTAAACAACAGATAAAAGTTCTGCCTGGAGTTAATTCCCACAAGCTCATCAATATCGCTGATCGGAGTATCAGAATAAAGAAGAAAGTACACGGCCTTTTCCATGCGGTACTTAGTCAGATAATTCCAGATCGTAAGCCCCGTCTTTTCGCGGAAGATTTTTTGAAGATAGACCTTGTTAAGCGCCACATACGATGCGATCTCATCGATATTCTCAATGGAAAAAAAGTGATAGTTGATATAGTTTTTTGTCTGCTCCACATAAGTATCTGTGGGGCTTTTCTCAGCGGAAAGAAGGCGGACGACCTCGATCAAAGCCTTGTTGACCAGAATATTTAAGTAATAAGGGTCTTTTTTGTTATTGGTTTCATTGCAGATTTCCTCGAGCAGGTGAAAGATATTTCTCGCATTCTGAATTACCAGGCCGGTATTTAAGTTCTGAAAAAATGTGCCGAGGCAGGGATAGGCCTGGACGAGAGCAGACAGAGTGCCGATGGAAGGCGTAAGCTCAGACTGATAGTAATTAATGCTCATATTGATGCAGGAATCCGGGGAAATCAGCTTGTGGGGCGTGTTTCCGTTGACGATCATCAGGTTTCGTTTTTTCAGGTTGTAAATCTCCCCGGCAATATTGTAATAGCAGGTTCCCTCTACAATGTAATTAAATTCAATGGACCCGGCCGGATGCTGATGGTAGTCCATATAATATTTCTGCCAGTTCATATAGCAGATTTCCTCTGGAAGAAGGACACAGTCCGGATTGGTAATTTGATAAGCGTTTTCGTATGCCATGGCAGTTTCTCCTTTTCCTCTCGATCGTCCGAATAACCGTCTCATCCTAATCCTACCGCATAAATCCCCAACTGTCAAAAAAATGTAATAAATAATAGCTTCTTAATAGAAAAAGACCTTATTTTAAATGGTAGAATCATCCATGAATTCCGTGTATATTAATACGTGTAAAGCAGTAAATCAAAGTAATAAATAAAAAACAATTTAGAGGGCGGTTACTATGAAGAAAAATTTGGCAGGACTTTTTGTGGCGGCGGCAGTGGCGGTATCCTTATGCGCGTGCGGTTCGGGCGGAAGCGGCAGTACAGCTGCAGAGAAGACCAGTGAGGCGGCTGCGGGGACGGCGGCCGGAGGGGGAGATTCGGTTACACTGACCTATGTCACATGGAATGAGAATCAGCGGGGGCAGATTCAGGATACCATCGACGGATTTCAGAAGCTTTACCCGAATATCAAAGTAGATTTACAGATCACCCCATGGGGAGAATACTGGACGAAGCTGGAGGCCGCGGCAACCAGCGGGAATATGGCGGATATTGTGACCATGCATACCAACGTAGTTGCAAAGTACGTAAACGGCGGCAAGCTGGCGCAGCTCGATGATTTAACTCAGTACGATGATACCTTCAGCTACGATAATTATCCCGAGGGAGTCACGAAGCTGTATACATTCGGCGATGCCCATTACGGAGTGCCGAAGGACAAGGACTGTGTCGTGCTCGTATACAATAAAGAACTGTTCGACAAAGCGGGGGTAGAGTATCCGAACGCGGACTGGAACTGGAACGACGTGGAGGAAGCAGCGAAGAAGCTGACCGACAAGGAAAACGGCATCTACGGATTTGCCGCATACAACCATGACCAGGAAGGATGGGGAAACTTCCTGTATGAAAACGGCGGCAGTATTATCGATGAGACCACTCACCAGTCAGGACTGGACAAGCCGGAATCTATTGAGGCGATGGAGTGGTATATGAATATGAACGCCAACTATTCTCCTTCCAATGAAATGATGGCGGAAGTCAATTACATTGAGTTATTTGCAACGGGAACGGTTGCTATGCAGACCTTTGGCAACTGGGAACTGAGCTATTTCACCGAAAATGAGCTGGTAAAAGATAAGTTTGCCATTACAGAACTTCCTGCAGGTCCTTCCGGCATCAGGGCAACACAGATGAACGGCCTTGCGCTGTCTGTTCCCAGTGACTGTAAAAATATGGAAGCGGCCAAGAAGTTTGTCGCTTACGCAGGTTCCAAACAGGGGATGTCAGATTCTGTTAACGGACCGGCCATTCCGGCATTTACGGGGGTAGATGCAGACTGGGCAAAGGCACATGAGGATTTATACGATACCGGCGCTATTTTAAAGAGTATGGATTACGGGGTACAGTTTGTAGGAACGGAGAGCAAGACAAGATGGTCCGAGGTCATGAATACTTATGTGGCGAAAATCTTCAACGGGGAAGCGAGCGTCCAGGAGGCGTTTACACAGGCTGCGAAAGAGATCAATGAAATTCTGGCGACGGAGAAGAAATAACAGGAATCCGTGAATCCGGGGCTGCTGTCAGCTTTTAGCAGCCCTTTCTTTCTCAGGGGGAGGCAACATGAATAAACGAAAATATAAAAACTATCTATGGGGCTACTTCTTTGTCGCGCCGACAATCATAGGATTATTGATTCTCAATATCTATCCGATCTTCAAAACACTTCTGCTGAGCTTTTCCACCAGCACAGGTTTTGAAGAGTATGTGTTCAGCGGTCTGAATAATTTCGCACGGGTCTTAAAGGACCGGGAGGTCTGGATCGGACTTAGAAACACGCTTATTTTCTCCGCTGTTTCCGTACCGGGCGGTATTTTTATCAGTCTGCTTCTGGCATGGCTCATGAGCAGGGAGATCAGGGGAAGAAGCGTTTACCGGGTTATTTATTTTACTCCCATGGTGGCTGCACCTGCGGCCGTCACCATGGTATGGGCCTGGCTTTACAACTCGGAATTCGGCTTTTTGAATTATGTGATCAAGAGTCTGGGCGGCGCGACACATTCCTGGCTGCACGATCCGAAATATGCGCTGATGTCGGTGATTATTATCGCCATATGGGGCGGTCTGGGGCAGCAGATTATCATTCTGATCGTGGCCATCACCAATGTGCCGAGAGTCTACTATGAGGCGGCGGAAATCGACGGGGCGGGTGGTTTTGTGAAGCTGTTTAAGATTACCGTTCCGCTCATTTCACCCAGCGTTTTCTTCCTGACCATAACGGGCTTTATCGGCTCACTGACACAGTTTGACTTGATTTACATGCTCTATAATGCCAACACGTCAAAAGCCATGGACTCGGTCAGGACGATCATGTACCAGTACTACAGGCAGGCGTTTGTCGTACAGGATAAGCCGTATGCATCGGCAATTTCGATTGTTGCGCTGTGTCTGATTCTGATTTTTACCGGGCTTCAGTTTGTGGCGCAGAAGAAAATCGTACATTACGAATAGGAGAGGAGTAAAGTGGAAGCAAACAATAGTAAAAAACACGTGGTAACCCATCTCCTTCTGATTCTGGGCAGTATTGTGATGCTGTTTCCATTTATCTGGATGATTTTATCTTCCTTTAAAACGGTTGGAGAACAGATGTCCATTCCCATGAAGATTCTTCCCGGAAGCTTTGGATATCTGGAAAATTATAGGCAGGCACTGGAGGCGGTTCCGTTTCTGCGTCTGTATCTGAATACGATACTGATGATTTTGGGACGTGTGATCTGCGCGGTCATATTTTCCAGTATGGCAGGATATGGATTTGCCAGGATGGAATTTCCGTTTAAAAGGCTGTTGTTTACACTGGTGCTGATGCAGATGATGGTTCCGGGACAGATCTTTATTGTACCTCAGTATATGATGCTCTCGAAGATCAGACTGATAAACACGGTGTTTGCACTGATATTCCCTGCCCTGGTCAGCGCGTTTGGCACGTTCCTTCTGCGCCAGCAGTATATGGCGCTGCCAAAAGAGCTGGAGGAGGCCGCCGTGATTGACGGGTGTAATCCATGGCAGGTGTTTACAAAGATCATGGTGCCGGTGACCCGGTCCAGTCTGGCATCGCTGGCGATTTTTACCGCTCTGTTTGCATGGAAGGACTTAATGTGGCCGCTTATCGCCAATAATGATTTAAACCGGATGCCGCTGGCGCCCGGACTGACTGTCCTGCAGGGAATCTGCAACAACAATAAGGGCGCATTGATGGCGGGCAGCGTGATCGCCACGGTTCCCATGCTGCTGTTATACATTGCGTGCCAGAAACAGTTTATTGAAGGAATTGCGCAAACCGGTATTAAAGGGTAAATGATTTGCAGGGAAAATGATTTGCAGGGAAAATGGCTTGCAGTGAAAATGATTTGCAGGAGAAAATGGGTTTGAAGGAGAAAATTAGACATGAATATTGCTGAAAATGGAATTTACTTAAATCTGGGGCTGAAAAAGGGAGAAGCGGCCAGGCTGCTGCATTTTTCTTCTCATCCCCAGGAGATGGAGATCGGAGATAATGACGCCTCTGTGTACACTCTAGCGGAACTTCAGGCCAGCGGTTTCAATCAGAATGACCATCATGGTCTGAAACACACAGGCAGCAGCCCGTCTCTGCTTATGACGTATGAGAGTCACCGGGATTACCGGAATGCTTACGGAAGAAAACTGGAAGTGATCCAGAAATACAATGGACTGGAGCTGATTACTCATATCCAGTTCTACGACGGAATTCAGACGGTTAAATTTGTCAATGAGGTCTTGAACCATTCTGGGGAGGAGTACGCTCTGGAGTATGTATCTTCCTTTGCATTGACCGGGATCACGGAGCAGACAAAGGGGCCGAGAGACAAAACAGGACTTCTCTATATCCCGCATAATACCTGGTTTGGAGAGGCGCAGTGGAAGAAATATACCTTAAATGAATTGGGATATGATGCGGTAAACTCTTTTTCCATGAAACGGATTGCTGTCACCAACACGGGAAGCTGGGCGTGTGTGGAGCATCTGCCCATGGGCTGCTATTACAATACGGAACTGGATCAGTCCCTGATGTGGCAGATTGAGACGAGCGGATCGTGGCATTGGGAGATCAGCGACATCCGGGGGACGCTTTATGTCCAGGCCGGGGGACCGACGTACCAGGAAAATGGATTTCTGAAAATCCTGAAACCGGATGAACACTTTCTCTCGGTACCGTGCGCGGTATCGGCGGCAAAAGGTGAATTTCAGGAGGCGGTCGCGGAGCTGACGAAGTACAGGCGCAGAATCCGCAGGAAAAATGAGGACAACGAGAAACTTCCGGTTATCTTTAATGACTATATGAACTGTCTGATGGGGGATCCGACGACAGAGGTCTTAAAGCCGCTGATCGATGCGGCCGCGGAATCGGGATGCGAGTATTTCTGCGTGGACTGCGGCTGGTATTCCGACGGGCACTGGTGGGATGGAGTCGGAGAGTGGCTGCCCAGCGACAGACGTTTCCCGGGAGGAATCGGGGAAGTGATTCGATATATCCGGGATAAAGGTATGGTTCCGGGACTCTGGCTGGAACTGGAGGTGATGGGAATCAATTGTCCTATGGCTTCCCAGGTCACCAGGGACTGGTTCTTTCAGAGAAACGGCCGCCCCATAATCGACCACTGCAGGTATCAGCTGGACTTCAGAAATAAAGAGGTGCGGGACTATGCCACAGGAGTTATAAAGCGGCTGGTGGAGGAATACGGCGTTGGCTATATCAAGATGGATTATAATATCGATACCGGCGTTGGAACCGATTACCATGCGGATTCCGCAGGTGAAGGACTGCTTTCCCATACCAGGGCGTATTTGAACTGGCTGGATAAGATTTTTGAAATGTATCCGGACCTGATTATTGAGAACTGCAGCAGCGGCGGCATGAGAATGGAATATTCCATGCTGTCACGCCAGAGCATCCAGTCTGTAACCGACCAGACGAATTACATCAAAATGGCGGCGATCGCTGCAAACTGTGCGACTGCATGCACGCCGGAGCAGGCGGCAATCTGGTCCTATCCGCTGGTGGAAGGAACCGGGGAGGAGACGATCTTCAACATGGTAAACGCCATGCTGTTCCGGATTCACCAGAGCGGTTATTTAGGGCAGATTGGAGAGCAGCGCATGCAGTATGTGCGGGAGGGGATCGCCTGCTATAAGAAGATCCGGGAAGATATCCGGGAAGGGATACCCTGCTGGCCGACCGGCCTTGCCTCCATGTCCGACGAATACATAAGCTATGGCCTGGTAAACGGCGGAAAAATGTATCTTGCTGTCTGGAGAACCGGCGGCGAAGGGGAGAAATCATTTGAGATTCCCTTAAAAGGGAGTTTCAGTGCGGCAGCCGAGGTTTCCTGCATCTATCCGGAAAAAAAGGAGACCGCATTTACTGTCAATGGAAACTGTCTAACGGTCAGTCTGGCTCCGAAGAGCGCGCGGCTGTTCTTGATAGTCACGGAAACTCGTGAACAGAGCGAGTGAGTGAACAATAACCGAAAGGTTAAGTGAGGTTGGAAATGTGACTGGAAATGTAGTTGAAAACGCATCTGGGGATACTTTTGAGGCTGAGCCCGGGGATCCGCGTGAAGATGTGACCGGGCGTCCGATGAGAAGTAAAAGCAGTATTAACTGGAAAATAAAGTGTATTCTCGGAGGAACAATGCTTAGCCGCAATTATTATCTGTTTTTGCTGGTGCATACACTTTTCCTGATCTTTACGAGGATTCCCGCTATTTTTATCAATACTCTTCTGATGAATCAGACTGGAGATGTAAACTCCACCCTGTTTTATAACGGAGCGATCTTCGCCGCGTGCGCGCTGACGATGTCCTTCTCAGCGCAGATCATGCACAAGACGGGTTGCCGTGTGACGGCCACGGTTGGAATCATCGGTTATAATATCCTTTATCTCTGCTATATCCTGTTTCAGCCCTATGTGGGGACTTACTACATGCTTTTTGGACTTTTTAATGGTATGGCAGACGGCTTTTACTATATCAGCTATGGTCAAATGATTCTGGATTATACAGATGTCACCAACCGCGACAGCGGGATGGGGATCATCAGCACGCTGAGCGCGGGAGTAAACTTAACCGTACCGTTTCTGGCCGGCAGTATATTGTCTGCAATCGGCGGTGTGAAAGGGTATGTGGCGATATTTATACTGGCTTTTGCCGTTGCATTTCTTGCTATGGCCGCTGTGTTTAGACTGCCCGGAGCGCCAGAGAAGGAGAAGAAAAACGTGCGGTATGGGGCATTTCTCCGGCTGATGGGTGAAAATCGCCAGATTTTCTATGGACTGCTGGGGGAGACTTTAAAGGGGATCAGGGAAGGAACCTTTATGTTCATTCTGAACATTATTCTGTATCAGCTAATTAAGAGCGAGTTCCTGATTGGCTGTAATTCTCTGCTGACAGGTCTTGTGTCGATCGTGTCCTTCTGGTTTATGAGCCACACCTTCCGGCCGGACAACCGGCGTGGATTCATGCTTCTGGCTGTTATCGGTCTGACTGGAATTACGATTGTCTGCTACTGGTTCCTGAATCCGGCCATGGTGATTCTGTTTGCGGTGGTGAATGCGTTCCTGGCCGGTATGGTTGAGATCTCCTGTTATACTACGTTTTTCGATGTTTCACAGAGCGTGAAGTCGATCGAAGATTTTTCGCCGGAGCTTCTGGCGTTTCACGAGATATTCGTGGTTGCCGGGCGGTGTATCGGCCTCGGAGCATTTGCGTTTATTAATACAGTATCTGGGGCCACGCTGAAGGCTCAGATATTTAGTCTGCTGCTGTTGACACTGGTGCAGTTTGGGACAGTATTTATGTGCAGGACAGCGGTAAGGGAAGCCGTGAGAACGGCGGGATGAAGAAGAAAAATCCTGGGTGATTCAAAATGAGAGTGAAAATGGATTGCTTTACAGGGAAACAAAAGGACTGACTGTTGTTTGGGTGAGAGACATTCAAATACGGTCGGTCTTTTTGCAGGTGGGAGATTGGCCGTCAACGGTAACAGGGGGCAGGTTGGGTCATTAATACAGTTTTCGTATTGTTTTTTTGTAAATACCATGTTATACTCCAAGTACGCATTTTCTTATGCGTTACGAGTTCTTATGTCATATATATGGCATCACGGCATGTCTGCCAAAGCATTCACAAGTGTATGGAAATAGGTAAGTGGGAGGAGTGGTCTGTCTATGAAATGATTGTAAAAATCTGTTGTAAAGTACTAACTGTTTGAGTATAATGGAGGTATAAACGTGGTAAAAGTTAATAAAAAGTATAAAGACAGATTATTTCGCATGGTATTTAACCGGAAAGAGGAGCTGCTTTCTCTGTATAATGCTGTCAGCCATTCCGAGTATACGAATCCTGAAGATTTGGAGATACATACGCTAAGACAGCAAAGCTGCCGTGTCATTTTGAATGATATACGGGTTCAAAATGTGGATTGAAATAAGCAAGGCATGGGTATAGAAGAAGCCGCAATTATTTGTGAGGAAGAAGCCGATCTTGTAAGAGAATGGTACGAGGATTGGAAACATTCAACAAATATTAGCAAGGCTTCTCCTATCCTCTAAGGTGGTGAGATGAATGACCAAAAACAAACTGGCAGTGATGGGCGGAGAGTAATCGGTATCCCCCACTGTCATGAGGTCAACAACACATCTACGTAGGAGGCAGTTGAACTTCGATAATATACCGAGCGTGGATTGAAACAAGCAGTAGGGGAGAAACAGACAGCAGCAGCCATGCAGAAAATCACTTATTTCTGACTGAAATCCGGAAATAAGTGATTTTTTGCAGCTCCCAGCGTTCAGCCGGCAGAGAGCCAAATATTTTGTTGAGGGATTGTGGCTCAATATAAGCAGAGTATGTTAACCAGAAAAAATATGGAGAAACCGCTGAACGATAGTGAATTGAATAAGAACAGTGTTTATATGACTCATGATTCATACGTATGCACTTAGGACTATGAAAAATAGTAAAACAGTGATATAATTCTAACAAAAGAACCAGACAGCTCATCAAACCAGACAGACCATATGTGTCAGTGATCAGCAGTATTTATTATCATTAGGAGGTCAATTACGTGACATCAAAAGAATTCGCTGAAATAATAGGGGTTTCACAATCCACCATATCGAGAGCGTTAAACAACAGCAGCCAGATATCCGCAGAACGGCGTGAGTTTATTCAGAAGAAAGCGGAAGAGTACGGTTTTGTACTGAACAGTCAGGCGAGAAGTTTAAAGACAAACCGCACAGGCACAGTGGGAATCCTGTTTCCAAAGCATTTTATCGGCATGAGCTCTAATCTTGGACTCGCTCATTTATATGACCTGGTACAGGCGGAACTGAGTAAATATGATTATGATGTGATGGTCGTCTACGACGGAGAAAAACAGAATGGTCTTTCCACCTTCGAAAGAATGATTAAGATCGGGAAAGTAGACGGGTTTATCATTTTTCGAATGGAATCCAGTAAAAAAGACTTAGAACTGATAAAAAAATATAAGGTCCCCTGTGTGTATCTGCTTCATGCGGAAAAAGCCGGTTCTTATGGCAGCTGCCTCTCGGACTGCGAATACAGCGGATATCTGATCGGAAAGCTGTTCGGAAAATATAAGGAATATAAAAGCATTTACATCAATGTAAAAACCTCTGCAGAATCGAAAACCAGACTGGCAGGATTTAAACGGGGGCTGAAGGAACACGGCGTTGTCATGGATAAAAATGCTGTCTGGCAGAGTGAATTGTCAGTTAAGTCTGCATACGAATGCGTAATCAGCAATCAGGAGACGGTTAAATCGAGAAAATGCGCAATTCTGGCATTTAATGATACGGTTGCCCTCGGCGCCTTAAACGCATGCAGGGATTTGGGGGTAAAAGTGCCGGAAGACGTACAGATTTCGGGCGTTGGAGGTCTGCCCATCATCGCTGAAATTGCGCCGGATCTCACCACTGTGAATGTATTTCACGAGAGAATTGCCTCCATGGGCTGCGAGATGCTCCGTTCCGCGATTATTCATGGTGCCCAGGAGCCAATTCATACTGTGATCAGACCAGAACTCATATTGAGGGGAACGACTCTGCGATAATTCTTTGTGCTATTCGCATAAAAAATCCCAATGAAATGTATTAACTATGACAAAAATGAATAAATATATTGACAATGAGTTTACCGGGAGCTATAATTTAACCATGCAGCAAACGCATACGTATGCGTAAACACACACAAACCCAAAGGAGAGGGAGGATTACAATGGTTAGATTCGGAAGGAAAGTATTGGCGGCAACATTATCGGCTTCTATGGTTCTGGCGATGACAGCTTGCGGTTCCGGGAGTTTAAGTAAAACCACAGAAAAAGCGGCGGAGACAACAACCGCAGCGGAGACTGCGAAAGAAACCACGGCGGGGGATACAGAAGAGCCGGCGGAGGAGACTGCGGGGGCGGTCATGCCGAAAGCATCAGGTGAGAAGCTGGTGATCGGTACTTTGGCAAACTGGGTGGGACTTCCTGCATGGTATGCATATGCAGAAGGGTATTACGATGAAGTGGGACTTGATGTTGAAATCGTAAACTTTGGTTCCCAGGGAACTCTTGTCAACGAGGCGATGGCAGCCGATGAATGTGATATCGCTGTATCCGGTATGGCTTCTGTATATGCATTGTCTACCGGTATGTATAAGTATATTGGTGATGGATGCCTGACGATCAGCGGTGAGACGCTGTACGGCCGGCCGGATGATGCGATTTACAAGGCTGGTGCGGATGCCAATGGTGTCTATGGCAGCCCAGATGTATTAAAGGATGCGGTAATTCTTGGGCCGATGAATACGACAGCCCAGATGAATGCAATTGCATACATGCAGTATTTTGGCATTGATGCGAATTCTTTTACGTTTACGAACCTGGATTACTCCTCTGCACTGGCTGCATTTGAATCGGGTCAGGGCGATTTGATTGCGGTGAATCCTACGTATGCAGCGATTCTTGCAGGCGACGGTTATGTACAGGTTTCTGATTTTACACAGGTGTCACCCCAGGACATTATTGATGCGGTCTATTGCCAGAATGAAGTGGCTGAGGATCGGCCGGAGGATGTGGAGCTTTTCCTGTACTGCTACTATAAAGCATGCCAGGATATGTTAAACAATCAGGATAACAGAGTTGCAGTAGCGTATAAATGGTATGTAGATGAAGGCCTTGATTATAAGGAGCAGGATGTCATTGACGAGTGCAGCCTTAAGAGTTATTTTACACTGGATACAGTGGACAGCGGAGACTATCTGCTGGGAAGTTTTATGAATTATGCTGCAGAGTTCCTTCTGGCCAATGAAAAGGTGACGGAAGACGATGTAGCGAATGTGAAGGCAAGTATTGATAACAGTTTTGTTACTTCCATAAAAAGTTGGGCTGCAGCTGAGTAGTCAAATACTCCGCTGCAGCCGCAAAACGGACGATCCGTGTATCCGGCAGGTACGCTGTTCGTGGAAATAAATCCTTGAGAATCCCGGTCCTTTTAGTTTGAAATTTTTTGCGATCATTAAATTTTACATGAACAGGGCCGGGATTTCTTTGCAATACCGCCGTGGATGATGGCGTACTGACAGGATTAAACTGCAGAAACTTAAGGAGTAATACGCTTGATTTAAATGGAGAGAGTTTGATGAAAACGAATAAAAAATTGAACAAATATACAATTATTTCCTGCTGCACGGTTTTGATTGTGCTGGCAGCCTGGTATGTCTGCATTAATGTTCTGCATTTGAAACAGGAAACAGTCTTTCCCGGACCGATTACGGTTGCGAAAACATTTGTGCAGAAAATGACTTCGAAAGTACCGGATGGGGCGACGCTTCCGACTCACCTGATGGGAAGCTTAAAGGTTGCGTTGTTTGGTTACTCTTTGGGAGTACTGTTTGGGGTCCCGATGGGGATTTTGATGGCCTGGTTTAAGTGGGTAGACCGTTTTGTAAGACCGCTGTTTGATCTGATTCGGCCGGTTCCGGGGCTCGCCTGGATTCCAATGTTTATTCTTCTTTTCGGCATCGGAATTTTGCCAAAGGCCGCTGTTATTTTTCTCAGTACATCAGTTGCATGCATTGTAAACAGCTATACCGGAATCAAACAGACAAAACAGGAGCATCTCTGGGTTGGAGATGTGTTCGGATTTTCAAATTTGCAGAAGTTATATAAAATAGCGATTCCTACTGCGCTCCCGATGATATTTACCGGGCTTCGGGTGGCGATGGGAGCGGCATGGATGGCTCTCGTTGCAGCGGAGCTCCTGGCATCCTCCGTAGGCCTGGGATATATGATTCAGCAGGGCAGGTACGCTTCGAAACCGGCGCTTGTATTTGTCGGTATGATCATGATCGGAATTGTTGGATTACTATTCGATACGATTCTGCACTGGCTTGAAGTAAAAGTTGCGAAAGGAATGAATGCAGAATGAATGAAAATGCAAAAGAAAAGATATTATCAGTCATATGCGCGGTTATTTCGATCGGAGCATTTTTGCTTCTATGGTGGTTTGCCACGCATCACACAGCGTTATCACAGCTTTTGCCTGACCCCGTTGTAGTGCTGGAGGCAACCTTAGAATATTGTACCGGGGTGGTAGGCAAATACAGCCTTATCATTCATATGCTGAGCAGCTTAAGAAGAGTGCTCATCGGCTTCTGTCTGGGGTCCCTGGCAGGTGTCATACTTGGCCTGCTGATGGGAAGATATCTCCTTGCGAGAGCGATTTTCAATCCCATTTTCCGATTTATACGCCCGATTCCTCCGATTGCCTGGATTCCGATTTCTATTATATGGTTCGGCCTTGGCGAGGAGGCTAAAATATTCCTGATTTTCTTAGCTGCATTTGCCAACACCACACTTAATGCGATGACCGGGGCAATGAATGTTGATCCGGAAGTTGTTAATGCAGCCAGGATGCTTGGGGCAAAGGAACGGCAGATCTTTACAACTGTGATCATTCCTGCATCGGTTCCGGCTATTTTTGCAGGACTTCAGGTTGGAATATCGTCTGCGTGGGCAAGTGTGGTGGCTGCCGAGATGATCAAGGCAGAGAACGGCCTTGGCTGGATTATTCAGGCCGGTATGGATAACAACAATATGACTCAGATTCTGGCCGGAATCATAATGATTGGCGTTGTTGGATTTTTGCTGGCTTATATCATGCGTAAAGCTGAAGAGGTGATGTGTCGATGGAACAAGAGCGGAAGATAAATACGGTAATCGAGTGTAAAGGGGTCAGTAAAATATTTGATACGCCGGAGGGGAAACACGAAGTAGTGCGCGGACTGAATTTTGCCGCCAGAGAAAATGAATTTCTGGTTCTTTTTGGACCAGGTCAGTGCGGAAAAACAACCATTATCAATATGATTGCCGGATTTGAACAGACCACCGGGGGAAACATAACCGCTTCCGGTAAAAAGGTGGACCGGCCGGACGTCTCCAGAGGAGTGGTATTTCAGTCCATTTCCCTCTTCCCCTGGATGACAGCCATGGGCAATGTCGAATATGGACCTAAAATAGCGGGGGTGAGTAAGGAAGAGCGGAAAAAACGGGCGCAGAAGTATATTAATCTGGTTGGGCTTCAGGGATTTGAAAATTCCTATCCCGTTCAGCTTTCCGGGGGTATGAAGCAGCGTGTCGGAATTGCGAGGGCATACTGCAACGAACCTGAGTTATTGCTGATGGATGAACCTTTTGGTGCACTGGACGCGCAGACCAGATATTTGATGCAGGAGGAACTGCAGAGAATCTGGAGTGCGGAAAAACGTACGGTTATTTTCGTCACCAATAATATAGAAGAGGCACTGTACCTTGCAGATCGAATTATTGTTCTCACCAATTGTCCTGCCACAGTAAAGAAGGAATATGTCATCGATCTTCCCAGACCCAGAAATCTGGTTTCGGAAAAATTTCTGGCTCTTCGTAAGGAAATAACCGGCATCCTGGATAATTCACAGGGGAATTGAGGATAGGAGGATTAGAAATGAGTGATCAGATAAAGGTACAGGTCAGACACCTGACCAAGAAATTTGGGGATCTTCTGGTTCTCGATGATGTGTCTTTTGATGTTATGGATGGGGATTTGCTTTGCGTAGTAGGTCCCACGGGCTGTGGAAAAACGACCTTTCTGAACAGCCTGGTCAATATTTATGATATTACGTCAGGTGAAATCTTATTGGACGGACAGAAGGTAAATACGAAAAAGCAGAATATCGCATATATTTTTCAGGGGAATTCAACAATGCCATGGCTGACCGTAGAGGAAAATGTGGGCTTTGGTCTGCTGTATAAGCCGCTTTCCGATGCGGAAAAGAAAGAGCGGACGGAAAAGTATTTAGAAATCGTGGGATTAAGCCAATACAGGAAATACTATCCCAAACAGCTCTCTGCAAGCATGCTTCAGAGGGTGAGTATTGCCAGAGCATTTGCCACGGAGCCGGAGCTGCTGCTGATGGATGAGCCGTATGGGCAGCTGGATATTGAACTCCGTTTCAGACTGGAAGATGAACTGGTGAAGCTCTGGCAGATGACGAAAACGACGGTATTATTTATCACACATAATATCGAGGAAGCGGTCTATCTGGGAAATAAAATTATGATTCTGACAAACAAGCCGACTACGGTTAAAACAACACTGATCAATGAACTTCCGCGTCCGCGTGATATTGCGGATCCGCAGTTTATTGAGCTGCGAAATAAAGTGACAGAACTTATTAAATGGTGGTAAATATGGAAAAGAAGAAAAAGAATATTGTCTGGTTCTGTACAGACCAGCAGAGGTGGGATACCATTCACAGCCTTGGCAATCCCTATATACATACGCCGAATATTGACCGGCTGGTGAAGGAAGGGGTTGCATTTACCCGGGCTTATACACAGGCGCCGATCTGTACGCCAAGCCGTGCCTGTTTTTTAACGGGGCGTTATCCCAGAACGACGAAAACGATTTTTAACGGCAATGAAAAGTTCTCAAAGGATGAAAAACTGGTGACAAAGCTGTTGTCTGACGAAGGATATACGTGCGGCCTGGTGGGCAAGCTTCATCTGACGTCTGCGGAGGGAAGAGTGGAGAAGCGGTGCGATGACGGGTATTCCTATTTCCAGTACAGTCATCATCCGCACAATGACTGGAAGGATGGGGGAAATGATTATCAGAACTGGCTGAACGAAAAAGGCGTTCACTGGGAAGAAATCTACGGCGGTAAGTTTATGACAATGGCTACGTGGCCGCCTCAGGCCAATCCCTCGTTTTCCGGGAAGCAGGTGGGCGTTCCCGCACAGTATCATCAGACGACATGGTGTGTGGAGAAGACGATCGATTTTATTGAGACCAGGAGAAATTCCGGGGAACCGTGGCTGATCAGTGTGAATCCTTTCGATCCCCATCCTCCGTTAGATCCGCCGCAGGAATATAAAGACCGGCTGAACGTTGAAGAGATGCCGCTGCCGCTCTGGGAAGACGGAGAGATGGAGGGCAAGCCGCCCCATCAGCAGAAGGACGTGATCCAGGGGGGGCAGGATGGACAGGCGGAGCCCATAGGATCGCTTACGGAGGAGGAAAAACGGGAGCGTTTCAGAGATTACTACGCGGAAATTGAACTGATTGATGATCAGTTTGGAAGACTGCTTTCGTATCTCGATCAAACCGGCCTGCGTGAAGACACGATCATTATTTTCATGAGTGATCACGGGGAAATGAGCGGAGATCACGGCTTGTACTGGAAAGGTGCCTATTTCTATGAAGGTCTTGTCCATGTGCCCCTGATTATTTCCTGTCCGTCCATCTTTAAACAGGGATTCCTGTGTGATGCTCTGGTAGAACTGGTAGATATTGCGCCGACTCTTATGGAAGCGGCCGGACTGGAAGTCCCTTATTTTATGCAGGGCAGGAGTTTTTATGATATACTGACAGGTGAAGCGGATCCCCATCATTTCAAAGACGCAGTTTACAGTGAATTTTATCACTGTCTCAGAGGAACTCATGAAGACATTGATGCGACAATGTATTATAATGGGAGATATAAGCTGATTGTATACCATGGAAAAGAATTCGGAGAATTGTATGACCATGAGACAGATCAGAATGAATTCCATAATTTGTGGGATAAACCGGAATATGAGGCACTGAAAACAGAACTGATAAGAAAGAGTTTTGATCATACCGTCCTTTGCAATATGGACAATTCCATGCATCGGGTCTATGGTTTCTGAGTGAAGGAGATGAAGAAATGAGTCAGAAACCGGTAAATATTGTTTGGTTCTGTACGGATCAGCAGCGCTATGATACGATTCATGCACTGGGAAATCCGTATATCCATACACCGAATATCGATAAATTAGCGGAAGAAGGGGTTGCCTTTACCAGGGCCTATACGCAGGCGCCGATTTGCACCCCCAGCCGTTCCTGTTTTCTAACCGGAAGATATCCCCGAACAACAAAAGCCTTTTATAACGGCAATGACAATTATTCCAAAGATGAAAAGCTGGTGACAAAGCTGCTGGCCGACTCCGGATATGTCTGTGGTCTGTCAGGCAAGCTCCATCTGACCTCTGCACAGGGGCGGATGGAGAAACGCACGGACGATGGCTACAGTTACATACAGTGGAGCGAGCATCCCAACGACGACTGGCCGGGCGGTGAAAATGATTATCAAAACTGGCTGAAAGAAAAAGGACTTCGCTGGGAAGAGATCTATGGGGGAAAATATACCAGTATGGCAACCTGGCCGCCGAAACCGAATCCTAATTTTACAGGCAAAACCGTTGGCGTGCCGGCCGAGTACCATCAGACGACCTGGTGTGTTGAAAAGGCGATCGAGTTTATCGAACAGAACCGTGGCAGCGGGAAACCGTGGCTGATCAGCCTGAATCCATATGATCCTCATCCGCCGCTGGACCCGCCGCAGGAGTACAAAGACAGGCTTAAAATAGAAGAGATGCCGCTGCCTCTGTGGAAGGAAGGGGAACTGGACACCAAACCGCCCCACCAGCAGAACGATTACTTCCAGGGCGGGCAGGATGGCCAGGCAGAGCCGTATCCGACGCTGACGGATGAAGACAGAAGGGAGCGTTTTCGAGACTATTATGCGGAGATTGAACTGATTGATGACCAGTTCGGGCGACTGATGGAGTACCTCGAAGAGACGGGGCAAAGAGAAGACACGCTCGTGATTTTCATGAGTGATCACGGTGAGATGAACGGAGATCACGGCCTTTACTGGAAGGGAGCTTATTTCTATGAAGCCTTAGTCCATATTCCTCTCATCCTGTCCTGCCCTTCTCTGTTCAGAAGAGGCTTAAAGAGTGATGCGCTGGTTGAACTTGTGGATCTGGCTCCAACGCTGATGGAGCTTACCGGTCAGGAAGTACCGTACTATATGCAGGGGAAAAGTCTCCTTCCCATTCTGACCGGGCAGGCGGATCCCCATCATCATAAGGATTCGGTTTATTCAGAATTCTATCACTGCCTCCTTGGATCGCATGATAATATTTATGCAACCATGTATTACGATGGGAGATACAAAATTGTCAATTACCACGGAATGGAATATGGGGAACTGTATGACCATGAGACGGATCCGGACGAGTTTTGCAATTTGTGGGACAAGCCGGAGTATGCCATGAAAAAAGCTGAGTTGATCAAAAAGAATTTTGACAGTGCCGTTATGAAAAATATGGATCGGTCTATGCATATGATCAACGAATACTGATTAAATATGCAGACCAAAGGAGATGCTGATGAAACTTACCTTAGAAGGAATCAAAGACAAGCAGGTATGGAACCGGGCGGGAATCGGACTGCCATCTTATGATTTGGAAACACTGGCACAGCGGACAACGGAAGCACCGGTATGGGTTCATTTTGGTATCGGGAATATATTCAGGATTTTTATAGGCAGTATTGCGGACCGCCTGATCACAGACGGACTGATGGACCGTGGAATCGTCTGTGTGGAGACATTTGACTATGAGACGATCGACCGCATCTATAAGCCATACGATAATCTTTGTCTGTCCGTGATCTTACATAACGACGGTTCGACGGAAAAAAGAGTATTCGGCTGTTTTACTGAAGCGCTGAAAGGGCTGCCGGATGAGACGAATGACAGAAGGCGATTAAAAGAGATCTTTGCAAATCCCAGCCTTCAGATGGTCTCCTTTACAATCACGGAAAAGGGCTATGCGCTGCGCGGTGCGGATGGGCAGTATTACAGCTTCATTCAGGCCGATATCGATCATGGTCCGGAACGGGCCGTGGGGGCTATAGCGGTGATAGCTGCCATGCTTCTGGAGCGGTATCAGGCGGGGGCAAAGCCGCTGGCTCTTGTATCTATGGATAACTGTTCTCAGAACGGGGCCAGGCTTCGCAGCGCAGTGCTGGAAATAGGGCGGGAATGGAGAGACAGGGGATTTGTGGAAGAGGAATTTGTAAACTACATCAGCGATGAAGAGAGGATCGCATTTCCCTGGACCATGATTGATAAAATCACGCCGAGGCCGGGAGAGACAGTGAAGACGATGCTTCAGGAGGCCGGTGTAGAGGATATGGATATTGTTGTTACTCAAAAGCAGACCTATATTGCACCCTTTGTAAATGCGGAAGAACCGCAGTATCTGGTGGTGGAAGACCATTTTCCCGGCGGCAGGCCGCCTCTGGAAAAGGCCGGCGTCTACATGACCAGCCGTGAAACGGTAAATAAGGCGGAACGGATGAAGGTTACCGTCTGCTTAAATCCGATCCATACCGCTCTGGCTCCATACGGCTGCGTGCTGGGATTTACCCTTTTTTCCGATCAGATGCGTGATCCGGAGATGGTTAAGCTTGCTGAAAAGGTAGGGCTCCGGGAGGGCATGGAATTTGTGGAGGACCCCGGTATCATTTCACCGAAAGCGTTTATTGACGAGTGCATCAACGTGCGTTTTTCCAATCCATATCTGGGGGACACGCCGCAACGTATCGCAGTGGATACGTCGCAGATGGTCGGAATCCGGTTTGGGGAAAACATCAAAGCATGCGTACGAAAATACGGCAATGCTAAAAAACTGACAGGGATTCCGCTGGCGATTGCCGGATGGCTTCGTTATCTGCTTGCTGTGGATGACGAGGGGAAACCGTTTGAACTCTCCCCGGATCCGATGATTCCCGAACTGCAGGCACAGATGGCAGGAATTGTGTTTGGAGATCCGGACAGCTTACAGGATCAGCTGCGGCCGATTCTCAGTAATCGCAATATTTTTGGTATCGATCTGTATGATGCAGGGATCGGTGAAACGATTACGGAGATGCTGCGGGAAGAAATTGCAGGTAAGGGAGCGGTCAGAGCTGCGTTGAAAAAATATCTCGCGTAAGAGCGCTGCCAAAGAAGAAAATGTAATACAGAAAAAAACATGGAACCATGGAAAAATGGCCGCAGTTCGTTGCAAATGCAACATACTGCGGCCGCTTTTTGTGATAAGCTGAATACGAATTTAAGAATGGAGGAACTACGATATGGAGAACAGAATGTTTTGCTATCAGTGCCAGGAAACCGCCGGTTGTTCCGGCTGTACAAAATCGGGTGTCTGTGGAAAGGGACCCCGTACGGCCGCTTTACAGGATATGCTGGTCTGGGTGACAAAAGGTATTTCGGAAGCAGCGGTACGTTTGCGGGAGGAAAACCGGAATGTCCCGGATGAAGTAAACAGCCGGGTAATGGAAAATCTTTTTATTACCATTACCAATGGTAATTTCGATGATGAGGCAATCATCCGCAGGATCCGCCGGACTCTGGCGATGAAAAGGGATCTCATAGACTGTCTGTCCGGAACAGAAGGTCTGTCTGAGGCTGCTCTCTGGGATGACGCAGAGGCCATGGAGGAGAAAGCAAAGGGCATCGGCGTGTTATCGACAGAGGATGAGGACATCCGCAGTCTCCGGGAGCTGATTACGTATGGACTGAAAGGGATGGCAGCATATTTAAAACACGCAGCGGCCCTGGAGAGGAAAGCGGAAAACGGCGCCGTTTACCAGGCAGACGGGATGAGAGATGCGGAGGAATTTTTAGAGAAGGCGCTGGCTGCTACTCTGGACCAGAATATGACCGTTCCAGAGCTGACAGCGCTTGCCCTTGAAACGGGAGAGTATGGCGTGAAGGCCATGGCGATTCTCGATGAGGCAAATACGTCTGCCTTTGGCCATCCGGAGATAACAAAAGTCAGCATCGGCGTCAGAAAGAATCCGGGAATACTCGTTTCCGGTCATGACTTATGCGATCTGGAGCAGCTCCTGGAACAGACGGAGGGAACCGGCATTGATGTCTATACCCACTCAGAAATGCTTCCGGCCCACTATTATCCGGCGTTTAAGAAATACGCTCATTTTGCAGGAAACTATGGGAACGCATGGTGGAAGCAGAAGGAGGAATTTGAGGCATTTGGAGGTCCGGTCCTGCTGACCACGAACTGCCTTGTTCCGCCGAAAGACAGTTATAAGGGGCGGCTTTATACAACCGGAGCAGTTGGATATCCCGGCTGTAAGCACATAGAAGCGGACGCAGACGGAACGAAAGATTTTACGGAAATGATTAATCAGGCCAAACAGTGTCCGGCGCCGGTTGAGCTGGAGACCGGCAGTATTGTGGGCGGATTTGCACATAATCAGGTTCTGGCACTGGCAGATCCGATTGTTGAAGCCGTAAAAAGCGGAGCCATCAAAAAATTCGTTGTGATGGCAGGCTGCGACGGCCGCGCACCATCGAGAAATTATTATACGGATTTCGCCAGGGCGCTTCCAAAGGATACGGTCATTTTAACAGCCGGCTGTGCGAAATATAAATATAACAAGCTGAACCTCGGTGAGATCGGCGGCATTCCCCGCGTGCTGGATGCCGGGCAGTGCAACGACAGCTATTCCCTGGCGGTGATTGCCCTGAAGCTGAAGGAAGTATTCGGGCTTGACGATATCAATGATCTGCCGATTATCTATAACATCGCATGGTATGAGCAGAAGGCGGTCATTGTTCTGCTGGCTCTGCTATCCCTTGGCGTGAAGAATATTCATCTGGGACCGACACTGCCAGCCTTTTTGTCACCCAATGTGGCCAATGTACTGGTGGAACAGTTCGGGATCGCAGGGATCAGAACGGCAGAAGAGGATATGAAAATATTTTTTGAAATATAGCATTCAGGGCGGAGGAAGGCAAAATCCTGAATCAGCCTGATGGATAGAGGATTTTCGTATCTTCTGCGGGGTGGTTCCATACATTTCTTTAAAGATCCGCATAAAGACCTTGTAATTGGTAAGACCATTCTGCACCATCAGCTGCGTGATGCTTTCATCTGATTTCAGAAGATCCTCGTAAAAATTCATGGTTCGTACAGAATTTACGTATGCAAGAAATGTCTGGCCGGTATACTTCTTAAACAGGCGGCAGAAATACTCACGGCTCAAGCCCTGGGAAGCTGCCGCATCATCGAGCGTCAGCGGTTTGCGAAAATTCCGGCGGACATAATCCATAATTCCGGCAATCCGTCTCATATCCCGGCTGGAACCGCCGGCGGCGCCGTCTTCGTTCCAGTGGGAGCAGCAGCGGTAAAGATAATAGAGGAACTCATATAAGTGGGCGGTTACCAGAAGCTGGTAGCCGTCCGCCTGTTTTTCGTACTCGCTTACCATGGTTTCTAAGTGGAAGAACATTTCCTTTTGATCCGGACTCCGGTTTTCCTTTGAGATCAGTGTCTGAAAATGGAGCGCTTCAAAATTCGGGAAAAAACGCCTTAACTGTTCAGCTGAAATCTGAAGAAGTACATAGGTGGTAAGGCCTGCCGTCTGTGTCATATGAAGCTCATTGGAATTGATGACCAGCAGGCTTCCGGGCTCAGGCTGATACGATTCCGCCTGGATGACTGCCGTCAGTCTGCCGTCGATTAAGCACAGGATCTCTAAATATTCGTGCCAGTGGGCCGGTATGGTCATGGGCATGCAGTGGACCAGCTCCAGCTTTGCCGGCAGATTGACATTCTCGGAAACCTCTTCGTGTATGATATGTGCCATCCTGAAACCTCCCCTCTCTGCAGTATATCAATAGTGACAGGAATATCTGCTGTTATTCTACTAAAAGTTTATAAATATATCAATATCAACCTATAAAAGGTTAAAAAAACATCTAGCGGGTGAGAGGGGAATCGTGCATAATAGAGAAAAACAGACAGATACCATTTGGAGGTCAGATATGAAATTGAAAAACAGAACATTTACCGGTTCGACATCAGATGCAGTGACGAAAAGAGAGCAGGAAAACAGGGAGATCGCCCGCAGAGCGGCCTCCGAGGGATTTGTACTTTTGAAAAATGACGGCCATCTGCTGCCGCTTGCCGCAAAAGGAAAAATCGGGCTTTACGGAGCCGGGGCGGTCAAGACCATAAAAGGCGGCACAGGTTCGGGCGATGTCAATGAGAGGGACTGTGTTTCCATCTGCCAGGGGTTAAAGGCCGCAGGCTATGAAGTGACCAGCGACGCATGGCTTTCCTCTTATGAGACTATTTACGCAGATGCAAGACAGGCATGGAAGGAGGAGGTCTTAAGAAAGCTGAAACAGTATGACGGCAACTTTTTCCAGGCGTATTCCACGACTCCGTTTGTCGTTCCATGCGGCGATTCTATCGATGAGGAGGCTGCAAAGACGGATGGAGCCGATGTGGCGGTATTTGTACTCAGCCGTATTGCGGGTGAAAATGCGGACCGTCACGATACGGAAGGTGATTACTTCATCACAAAAGAAGAAAAATCGCTTCTGGCACAGATTTCAGCCTCTTACGACAATGTGATTCTCGTCATCAATACCGGAGGCCTGATTGATCTGGCATTTACAGAGGAATTTACGAATATCAAATCGATTGTGCAGTTTATGCAGGCAGGCCAGGAAGGCGGTTCGGCATTTGCCGATATCATGTCCGGCGCTGTAAATCCAAGCGGAAAAATGACGGATTCCTGGGCATATACCTACCTGGATTATCCCAACGCCCGGACCTTCAGCCATAAAAACGGCAACACGGATACAGAAAAGTACGAAGAGGGAATTTTCGTAGGATACCGTTATTTTGATACCTTTGATGTACCGGTTCGCTACGGTTTCGGCTTTGGATTGTCCTATACGGAATTTTCCGTGGTGGGAACCGGAGTCAGTGCTTCCGGCCTGGGCACAGACCAGCCGAAAATCTCGGTTACGGCTTCCGTGAAGAATACCGGGAATACCTATGCCGGGAAGGAAGTCGCTGAAGTCTACGTTTCCTGTCCGCAGAACGGCATGCCAAAAGAGTACCGCCGTCTGGCCGGCTTCGCAAAGACCAGGCTTTTGTCTCCGGGAGAAAATCAGGATTTGACGATTACGTTCCCGTTATACCAGCTGGCTTCCTATCATGAAGATCGTTCGGCATGGATTCTGGAAGCTGGCACATATGGCATCTGGGTAGGAAATTCTCTGGAATCCGCCAGCTTATCTGCTACGATCAGCCTCGATGCAGATGTCGTTATGGTGCAGTGTGAATCCATCTGTGAGAGAAAAGAAGATTTGAAGGAACTGATTCCGGACGCCGGTAAAATGAAGGAAAAAGAGGCCGTATGGAAGAGTCTGGCGGAATCGTTAAAGCTTCCTGATCTGTCTGTCTGTGCAGATCAGATTGTGACAGAAACGGTTGCCTATCCGGAACACTTAGGCGTGACGGAAGGAAAAGCAGGGGAGATCGTCAGCACCTTATCGGAGGAACAGCTGATTGCGCTTGCTACAGGAGATCCCGGAAAAGGACAGGAGAATGCCCTTGGTTCCGCAGGGCTGACTGTGCCGGGGGCTGCGGCAGAGACCTCATCCGCTGCGATTGAGTCCCCATGGAACGTAGCCAGCATGGTACTGGCAGACGGACCTGCCGGTTTAAGGCTTCATAAGACGTACCAGGTTGTAGATGGAAAGATCAATAAGGGCAGCTTCCTTCAGGCGTTTGAAGGCGGATTTTTCGCTGATCCGGAAGAGCCGGAAGGAACCACTTACTATCAGTACTGTACGGCACTTCCGGTCGGCACGCTTCTTGCCCAGACATGGGATGTCAATCTCCTGAAGGAAGCAGGGGAGATGATCGGCCGTGAGATGGAACTGTTTAACGTGACTCTGTGGCTGGCGCCTGGTATGAATATTCACCGGAACCCGCTTTGCGGCCGGAACTTCGAATACTATTCCGAGGATCCGCTGCTGTCCGGTATGATGGCGTCTGCGATCACTCTCGGTGTTCAGAAAGTTCCGGGATGCGGAACCACCATCAAGCATTTTGCCTGCAACAATCAGGAAGACAACCGTATGGGGTCGGATTCCGTCCTTTCCGAGAGAGCGCTGCGCGAAATCTATTTAAAGGGATTTGAAATAGCTGTGAAAAATTCACAGCCCATGTCGATCATGACGTCCTACAACCAGATCAACGGCGTACATGCGGCCAATTCCTATGATATCTGCACAAAGGCTGCCAGAGACGAGTGGGGATTTGCGGGCGCGATCATGACAGACTGGACCACCACCACGGCTTCCACCGCAGGCGTATGTACCGCCGCAGGCTGTATGCGCGCGGGCAACGACATGGTTATGCCGGGAGTGAAAGAAGATCACGACAATATCCGCAGAGAGCTTAAAGAGGGAACCCTGGAAATCAGTGCGCTGCAGAGATGTATCTGCAATACCGTCAATCTGGTGCTGCAGTCCAACCAGTACGAGGATGCAGTCAGCTACAGCAGCAGGTTTGAGAAGCTGGATACGTATATGACGGCAGAATAGAAAAACAGGTTGCCGTTTGCGGCCCCGCTGAAAGTTTCCGCC
>ERZ812616.40-NODE-40-length-174241-cov-9.041014_pt1 | contig 174241 bp, 162 predicted proteins | sample MGYA00376249_ERZ812616 | MGnify/ENA primary metagenome ERZ812616 (study PRJEB26924, sample SAMEA4378265) | human gut metagenome | biome: human gut; feature: human-associated habitat; material: faeces | place: China | collected 2013 ...
ATTTTACATAATTATATGTTATTATATAAATCTCTTTTTTATTGTTGTATATAGATATTATGAAAGTATCAGAACAATTAAATAGATGTCTTAAACCTTTTTATAAATAAAAAAGTCCAGATTTTATTCTGGGCTTTTATATCAATGGCAAATCATTGCCATTTCGAATATCTGTTAATCTTTTCTTTTTAAACAAAATATTTGTAAAACATCTCATTCCACCGTCTCCTAATGGGGATTGAGCAGAAAAACCAACTTTAATTGTTTTTCTCATTGGTAAATAGGTTAGTCTTGCCATAGAGAATATTCTTCCATCTAGAGAATAATGAATAGCAAACATATTGTCTTTTCTTGCCAGTTGCAGCCATATCTCTTGAGTGTCTACAATAACGCCATTTGCATCATCTGAATGTTCATTTGTCATAACAGTTACGATTGAATGAGTCCCTATATCAGTCAACTCGAAACATGCTTTTGCCCATAATCTATCATGGTCTTGGGCGAGTAGAACGCAAGCATCATATGTTGATAAAAAGTCATGACTTACTTTTGCTCGCAAGATGAAATCACCTGTCACTTCTTGATAAAGAAAAGGAGCAGATGTTATGACGTCATGATTAACTGGATTAACAAAATAATCAGTATGTTCAGGTGCGTAGATTTCAATTCCATTATCTATTTCATGATATTGACTTTCATTTAACCACTTTAAATTTTTGTATATCATTTGTATTTCCTCACTTTCATTTTTCTGACATAAACTATCGACGTTTGTTTTCACGTTTCACTTGGCAAGGATTTCCATAAGCAATAACATTTGAAGGAATATCTTTTGTGACAACGCTACCTGCTCCAATGACAACATTATCACCAATTGTGACTCCTGGCATAATAATAGCGCCACCACCAATCCATACATTATCACCTATAATAACAGGAGCAGTCATTGTTTTACAAAAATTAAATTGAGTATCAACACTATCTCCAAAGCGGTCTAAATAATGAGTAGGGTGAAAAGCAGTATATATTTGAACATTTGGTGCAATCAAAGCATGATTACCAATAATAATTTGATTATCATCTAAAAAGGTACAATTCATATTGATCTCACAATTATCACCAAGATAAATATGACAACCATAATCAACATAAAATGGTGCAGTAATCCATAAATTTTCACCAAAGCCACCTAGTAGTTGTTTTAATATTTTCTTTTTATCCTCTATATTGTTTGCATCTGCGAGATTATAATCTCTCGCTAAATTTTTCCCTAAATACCAAAGTTCTAACAACTCTGGATCTCCACAGTCATAAATTTCACCAGCTAACATTTTTTCTTTTTCTGTCATTAAATGTTTCCTCCTAATATTTTTTCTAATAAGAAATAAGCAACACCATCATTTTGATGGCTTCCTGTTATATAATTTGCATAAGATTTCGTAAGTGTACTTGCATTTTCCATTGCCACACCTATTCCAGCATCACGAATCATTTCAGCATCATTATCAGCATCTCCAAAAGCAAGTAAATTTTTAAGTGACAAATCATGCCATGAACATACGAGCTCTAAACCTAAACTTTTGGATAATTGAGGATCCATATATTCATATTCAATTTGGCCTGCTTGCAAAGATTTGAGATGGGGATGATTCAATTTTTGACCATGTTCTCTAATATATTTCATATCTGATGGATGAGTGATGACAATAAGTTTGCTTTGTTTTGACTTATAAATATCTTGAAAGTTTTCTACTATATATGGAATATTATCACTTGTTGCTAATCGTTTGGCAAGATCATCATCTTTAAAAACTGCCAAATAATCATCTTTATATACACCAAAATTAACTGGGAAACCTTGAAAATGTGTGATAATCTTTTCAATCAGTTTGCCATCTATTTGAAAACATTTTTCCTCTCTATTCAATCTGTAGTCTTTAATATGTCCGCCATTTAATCCAATCACGATATCTACAATATCCTTATTCATTTGCCACTTTTCCATAAGATTTTCAATAGAACAGATTGGTCTACCTGTGGCATAGCCAAAAAGATAACCATTTTCTTTTAATTTCTTAATTGTATTTATAGTTAATTCGCTCATCATTTCTTCTTCATTTAATAATGTTCCATCTAAATCACAAATAATTATTTTTATTTCATTCATCTTATTATCCTCCATGATAATATTATTATATTCCTTTTATATCTACTAACAATGGAATTTATTGTCTAAATGTATTACAATATTCTCAAGTCGTAAATATATGGAGATATTATGAAACAAACTGAGTTAACAATTACAGATTATAATTTAAAAGATACTGTTGAACATGGTAGTGAAGAATTCCCCATCCAATATTATGTAGATGAATTATATTGTTATTCAAAGCAGATGATTCCACTTCATTGGCATTCAGATTTGGAATTTTATTTAGCTTATGGAGGCCCAATACAAATTCAAATTGGAAAAACTATTATTGATTTAATAGAAGGAGATGCTATATTTATAAATGCCAATGTTCTTCATTCATTTCAACAAATCAATTTTCAAGATAAGTGTCAATGTCCAAATATAGTATTTTCACATGAAATGATTGCTCCATCCTACAGTATTATCTATAAAAAATTTATTCAATGTATTATTCTGAATACAGAATTACCTTATTTTGTTTTGCATCAGGATTGTCAGTGGCAACAGGACATACTTTTAATGTTGGATAAACTTTTCTCAATATTACAAAAATATGGCTTAGTGCCAAGCTATTATGGTGAATATCCTACTTTACCATTTCAAAATGAAGACATTGAAATCGTTTGTTACGAAATGGAAATACAGAGTATTCTGAATAAAATCTGGCAGTTAATTTATCTTCATTTAGAAGATATTCCAAAAGTTTCTATAAAGCACAATAAACATATTTTACAAGTGAGAACACAAAAGATGTTGCAATTCATACATGATCATTATTCATTACCTATATCTTTACAAGATATTGCTTGTGCAGCTGATATTAGCAAAAGTGAAGCTGCACGCTGTTTTCAATCTTATTTACATGATTCACCAGTTCATTATCTATTGAACTATCGTTTAAAACAGGCAAAACAGGCTTTGCAAAAGAGTGAGGATCCTATTGTAGAAATTGCTGAAAAGTGTGGATTTCAATCAGCTAGTTATTTTGGAAAAATCTTTCATCGGGAAATGGGTATGACAGCAACTGAATATAGATTTAAAAATCATAAATAAAAAAATCAAAAAGGTTATCTGATGATACCTTTAACTCTCTTTAAGAGATATATCTTAAAATGTTAAAGTATAAAGAGATAACTTTTTCTATATGATGAATTATCATTGTGTTTTGAAGTTATAGTCATTGGTTTGTTTAAAGGTAGATGCAAATGCAAACATTGTCTTTACATCTAGAATACCTCCTGTCAAGACTTTACCGATGAATTGAGGTATTGGAGTTGCTGTAGACAATATAATATTTTTTAACTCTAAGGAAGATATATTTGGCATATATGATTTCAAAAGTGCTGCTGCACCAGCAACGTGAGGTGCTGCCATAGAAGTCCCATTGAGAGGACTATAATCACCATATAAATCAAGGCTTAAGATGCCTGTTCCAGGAGCAGCAATATCGACATTTCTAACACCATAGTTGGAGAAGCGTGCAAGATTATCATAAGGGGTTGTTGCTGCAACAGAGATAATATTCTGACAATCATAAGAAGCAGGGTAGACAGGATTGTAATCATTGTTTGTGCCATCATTTCCAGCAGCAGCTATGAATAAACCTTCATATTGCTCAATTGCATACTTTAAAGCCTGGGAATATGCACGACCACCCCAACTGGCATTAAGAATAGGAATATGAAATTCATTTGCAAAATCAATCGATGCAATTGCAGAGGCGACATCAAGACCAAATTTCATCGACACAACTTTGACATCCCAACAGATACCTGTTATTCCAATTCCATTATTACCTACCGCTCCAATTGTTCCTGCAACATGTGTTCCATGTCCATCTAAATCTATAGAATTTTCATTATTATCAGCAAAATTCCATCCATAATAGATTTCTCTATTTGGAGAAATCCACATATTTTCTCTTATGTCAGGATGATTATAATCTATCCCTGTATCTATAACTCCAACAACAATATCAGAACTTCCTGTCGTATAGTCCCAAGCAGATGAAGCTTTGACTTTTTGTGTTCCCCAAAGTTCACGATAGAGTGGATCATTAGAAAGTTTAAAAATTTCCTCAATATAATCTGGTTCTGCATAAACAACAAAAGGATTGGTAGAAAGTGTTTCAATAGCATCAATCACTGCCAAATGAGTTTTATCTTTAAGGTGAATAAGAATAATATCACCTAAATTATTTTTAGAGTGAAAAATAATTTCTACTTTTTCATAATTGATTTGACTGAGAATAAGACTAAGATCATATTCTGGATTATTCATAGAATCAATGCTTCTATCTAATGCAACGATGACTTTCCCTGCAACAAACTGATTCTTATAATCATTATACATAGCATTTCCTCCTTGCGTGTATTCATTATAGATTATGAAAAAATAATGATTAAGTGATCATTATAATAAAGAAAAAAGGCAATTTTCATTGCCTTGAATTTATTTATTCTCTTCAATATATTTATCTATATTGCGTTCAACAACATTAAATGGAGCAGTTCCACTTTTTAAAAGTGCCGTATGGAAATCTTTATCTTTGAATTTTGATCCGAGTTTATTTTCAGCATTTTCTTTTAAAGCATTTATTTCTTCATATCCAACATAGTAAGGCTGGAATGCAGATGGGTTTGCTTGTAGTTGGTAGTATTGACTTTTGAACTGTTCATCATCTTCTAAAGTTAAACCTTTAGTATTTAAGAAATCTTTAAATTGTTCAAATGACCAACCTTCATAATGAATGCCAATATCTGCTAAAATAATAATACAATAAGTTGCCAATTCATTTTCTTTTGTCAGTTCCAAATAGTTTTGATCAATATCTGTTAAATATTTAAAGGCATAGTATTGTGCATAAACAGCATAACCTTCAGAATAAGCAGAACTATTCGCTAATGCTTTGCGATAAGGAGAAGATATGTTTTCATACATATAGGCATATTGATACATATGTCCAGGAAATCCTTCATGTGCAACAGTATGATAAGTTGAAACAGTTGAAACATCTGCTGAATTTGGATTGACACGCAATTGTTTCTTATCAGTTCCATCAAGTGGAGGAATATTAAAATAAGCAGCAACACCTGAAGATGAGGCAATTTCTTTATTGATATCTTCAATATGATAACTTCTATTTTTAACTTCAGGGAAATCATTAAATAAATTCTTTTGAATATCGTCTAACATTTCTGTGTAATTCTTATAATTTGTTTTTGGTTCTGACTTATTTATAATATTTGGATCCTTTGTAGCAACTGCCATTAAATTCTTCAAATGGCTATTGTATGCTTTTGTCATCATTGATTGAATATCAGATACTGATTTATTTGAACCAATGTTTTTCTGTAGTAATAACTCATAATATTCTTTTCCATTTTTAAACTTAGCATATCCTTCAGTATTATTTGTTCCTGATTTGAAAGATTTCATTGTGTCTCTAATATCTTCATAAGCAGGAATAAATGAATCTTTAAATGCCTGACTGAGTTGTTTTTTGTACTCAGTTCCTTTCTCTAGTGAAAGATTATCAATACTTTTTTTCATAGCTTCTAAAACTGCACTCTGATCTCCTTTTTTAATTACCTTATCACAGTATGCAATCACTTCATTAAGATCAGCCATCAACAAACCTTTTTCTTCCTGTTTCTTTGTATAATCCAAAGCACTATCCATATAGGGTTGAATATCATTGACAACAGAAATTAAATCTTTTACATCTTGTTCGTTACGTAACTGCCAGTCTGCTAACATTGTTGGTAATTGATAATGAATACCAGTCATGCTTTCAAAGATTTGTTGATAATAATCAAATTTATCATCATTCAGTTTTTCATCTAATTCAGCTTGGAATTTAAAAATATCATATGTATCTTTTTGTTCATCTGTTAAATCGTCGCGATTAAATGTTTTGAATTCTTTAAGTACAGAAGCTTGATCTTCTTTGCTTTTTTTCAAATTTTCATCTGTAATACGAATTCCTAAATTGACATCAACTTGACTCATATCAACACCAAAATCTTTAGGATTGACCATAAATGTATGAGCAGTTGTATAGTCACTTTCCATTGTATTCACAAATTGTGTTTGAATGAATTCATCAAATTGTTTTTGAACTTCTTCATTGTTTTTTGTTTGCGGCTGACACCCTATTAATGAAATAGCCATGAAAGCAGATAATATAACTATTGAAAGTCTTTTTAAATATTTCATAAATCTCTCCTCCTTGTTTATAAGTATAACTTGTTTTTTATATATCAGCAATGTAAATGGAATAAATCAAATGACTTATTTTTGTCATATTATAAAAATAATGATTATAATTGACATAAGTCGTGTTATAATAACTTTTGGTTTATTGAATAGGAGGGAGAGTATGACTCTAAAAACAGTGAAGAATATTATTGGTATTCTTTTAGGAAATACGTTATATGCTTTAGCAGTTGTTTTATTTATTGTTCCAAGTGGTCTCATAACAGGTGGTTCTACTGGTTTAGCGATTGCTGCTCATCATGTTTTTCAAATACCAATAACATTATTTGTTTCCATCTTTAATATAGGTATGTTTGCAATAGGTTTTTTTGTTTTAGGAAAAACATTTGCATTGACAACTTTAATCAGTACATTTTATTTTCCACTCATTTTAAGTGTCTTTGAACAAACAATTGGATATACAAAGATGACAAGTGACCCATTGTTAGCTGCCTTGTTTGGTGGAGTTATGATAGGAACAGCTATTGGACTTGTTATTAAGTGTAATGCTTCAACTGGAGGAATGGATATTCCACCACTTGTCATTAATAAGAAAATGGGAATACCTGTTTCTGTTTCTATGTATGTTTTTGATTTTATCATTTTGTTAATGCAAGTCTTTTATACTGATAAAGAAATGGTTTTATATGGGATTGTCTTAGTAGCGACATATACATTAGTATTGGATAAAGTTCTAGTATTTGGAAAAGCACAAACTGAAGTTATGATTGTTTCTAAAGAATATGAAAAGATTAATAATGTTATTATACAAGAGTTAGATAGAGGAACAACGATGTTAAAGTCTATTTCTGGTTATATGAAAAACGAATATCCAGTTGTTATGACTGTTGTATCTAACAGGGAATTACCAAAACTTAATGACTTAATATTGAATATTGATGAACATGCATTTATGGTTGTAAGTAAGGTCAATGAGGTTCGTGGTAGAGGCTTTACTTTTAAAAAAGAATATATTGAATCATAGGGTCTTATCTTTGAGACCTTTTTTGTTATTTTGATCTATATATCTTAATAGATAATGTGAATCTTTTGAATAAGTCTTGAATTTGTAGTAGAATAATAATCATAAAGGAGTGAAGATAATGAGTAATGAATGTAATCATGATTGTGGAGCGTGTCAAGAAGAGTGTGATGAAAAAAGTTTTCTAGCACCAATGAATGCTCACTCTCATGTTAAGAAAGTTATTGGTATTGTCAGTGGGAAAGGTGGTGTTGGTAAGTCTTCTATTACATCTTTATTAGCTGTTTTAAAACAAAGAGAAGGTCACAATGTTGCTATATTAGATGGCGATATTACAGGTCCATCAATTGGTAAAACATTTGGTGTCGATGATACAGAAATTTATTCTAATGGAAAAGAGATTATTCCAGCCCAAACTGCACATGGAATGAAAATCATGTCAACTAATCTTTTATTGGAGCATCCTGAAGATCCTGTTGTTTGGCGTGGTCCAATCTTAGCTGGAATGATTAAACAGTTTTGGACTGATGTCAAATGGGGTGAAATTGATTATATGTTCGTTGATATGCCACCAGGAACAGGTGATGTTCCATTAACTATATTCCAATCATTACCTCTTGACGGAATTGTCATTGTCACAAGTCCCCAAGAACTTGTGAGTATGATTGTTGGTAAAGCGGTGAATATGGCTAGACAAATGAATATTCCAATCTTAGGGATTGTTGAAAATATGAGTTATGTGAAATGTCCTGATTGTGGAAAGAAAATTTTTGTATTTGGAAAAAGTCATTTAGAAGATGTTATACATAAGTATGATTTGAATGTTTTAGGACAGATACCATTAGATAGTGAATTAACAAAGTTAAGCGATATGGGAATGATTGAAGAATATGAATCAGATTGGCTAACTGAATTGAATACAAAAGTTAGGGAGTTTTAAAAGAAATGAGAGTATTTTTTATGAATAATATGTTATGGATCATTCGATTTTCATAAATAGAAACATGAGTTATTTGTAAACGCTTGTAGAAAATAGATAAATTATGATATAATTTATCGTGTATAAAAGTTCGTAAATGTTCACACAAAAAAACCATGCAATTTCCTTAGAAAAAGCATGGTAAATCAACAAAATATATGCTATTTTTATCAGTTCGTAAAAGTGAACTTTAATGAACCAAGGAAGGGGGAGAGAGATTATGTCTTCTATCTGTACAATTCAAATATAGCTAAGAAGATGGACATTGATGAAGACAGATTCTTATCATTTAAGGATTAGATATAGAAAGAATGACAATTAAGGAAAAAACAGCGATGATTTCTATAAATCTGAAGTATGAAACAAAAGTAGAATTTAAGCTGAAGGATAGAATTCTTGGGAAAGTAGAGTGTCCATGCAGAGAAAGTAAAATTTAGGGACTGTATGAATAAAGATGCTATGATATTGGATATATAGATAGAGCAAAGGGGAGTATATATGTTCAATATTGCTCATAAAGGCAGTTATAAGACTGGAGTGGGTCTGTAAATTATCTTGTGTAACATTAATAAATAATTTGATTGTTTTTGATATGATCAAAAGAAGAGGTAAATTATGAAAAGATTATTAAAATTAGGAATGTGTATAATGATAGCAGCAGTTGTATTAAATGGTTGTGGAGGAGGAGATTCTAAAATTGAAACAGTAGTATACGAAGGTGAGATTAATGGAACTAAGATTTCAAGCACAATTAATTATTTAGGAGATCGTGTTTTAAAACAGAAAACTGTCTCTGTAATGAACTTTGCAGATTTAGGAATTACAAAAGATGAAATGGAACAAACAGTTGAACAGTATAAAAAGCTTTATGATATAAAAGGGGTCAATTATAGAGCTGATATAACTGGTGATAAAATAACTGAAACAACAATAATAGATTATGAAACAGCAGATTTCTATGATTTAAAAGCAGCTAAAATCATTACTGGTGCAAAAAAAGATGGTAAAATACTGTATGTAAGTTATGAACAGACAGTGAAAAATTTAGAAAGTACTGGATTAACAAAAAAATAGAGTTTATATAAAATAACTATACCGTTCTCATAACCTGTAGGTTATGAGACTTTTATTATTCACAATCATAGGTATTTGACATCGTTTAGGGAGATGAATATGAATTTAATAGTTTATTTATGCAGCATCAACAACAACTTCATAATATGGAAGTAGGATATGTTAGAAGAAGTTTGCCTTTATTGTGGTGCTCTATTAGATCTATCACAGACAACTTATTGTGATTATTGCCAGAGAAATATTTAAGTGAAAACAACAATGTATCAAGATGATAAATTAGTGAGATTAAGTGTTTCATAAAAATAACCAATTATTACTAGTTTATATTTGATTGTTGTTTAATCTAAAATTTGTTAAAATAGATATAGTATAAAATGATGGAGGGAAAGATTATGGCTATTATTGATTTGGTAAAATATGATGCTTCACCTGATGTGTTTGCATGGAAATATCCTGATCAGGAATTGAGTACGTGGACACAATTAATTGTGAATGAATCACAAGAAGCATTGTTATATAAAGGTGGAAAAGCCTTGGATTTATTTAGTCCAGGACGTCATGTTTTAGAAACAGCGAATATACCTTTGTTAACAAAATTGATTGGTTTACCTTTTGGAGGAAAATCACCATTTACTGCTGAGGTTTGGTTTGTCAATAAAACAGTATCTATGGATATTAAGTGGGGAACACCGTCTCCTATTCAATTGCAAGATCCAAAGTATAAAGTTTTTTTACCAGTTCGTTCTTATGGGCAATTTGCAATACGAATAGAAGATTCAAGAAAATTTTTAACTGAGTTGGTTGGGACATTGCCTTATTTTGATAAAGAGCAGGTTACAAGTTATTTTAAAGGAGTTTATCTAACAAAAGTCAAAGATGCCATTTCTTCATATATTATTAAAAATGGTATTAGTGTTTTAGAAATTAATGCTTCTTTAGAAGAGTTATCAGATTATATTCAAGAAAAAATGGTGCCTGAAATGGCTGAATATGGTATTAAGATTGTGAATTTTAATATTAATGATATTAGTGTACCAGAAGATGATTCGGCAGTTAAAAAATTGAAAGATGCTTTAGCTAAACGTGCTGAAATGGATATTATTGGTTATAGTTATCAACAAGAAAGATCATTTGATACATTAGAAGGTGCTGCTAAAAATGAAGGTGGTGCTGGAGGAATGATGGGGGCTGGAATTGGTCTTGGTATGGGCGTTGGTATTGGTGGACCAATGGGACAGCAAGTTGGTGGTTTAACAAGTCAGATTGATACATCTACAAAAATGAAAGAATGTCCAAAATGTCATCAAAAAATTGCAGAAAATGTGAAGTTCTGTCCAATGTGTGGTGCTGATACAAGAATCACTGATGTTAAAGAATGTCCACACTGTCATGTCAATATACCAGCACATGCAAAGTTCTGCCCTGAATGCGGAAAACCTCTTCAAAAGAATTGTCCAAAATGTGGTCTGGAAGTTGGGTCGAATATAAAGTTCTGTCCTGAATGTGGTGAAAAATTATGATGAAAGCGAATAAGCTTTTTTCAGTTCTGGGAATGATTATAACAATTGTTACAGCACTTGCTTTATTTTTTATGGGAGTTAACTCATATATTATTGTGAATATTGTTTGTACTGAATTGTTAGCAACCTTTACACTTTATCGTGCTTTATCATTACAAAAGATTGAAAGAGCATTTCTCATTCCTGGACTACTTGTTATTTCATTGATGATGGTTGTAGTCATGGCAGTTGTCTCTTTGCTAGGTTATATTACAATTGGATTGATTGTACTTATCTATGGAGGGGCTTTGATAGGATATACACTTGTTCTTTATTTTGCAAAACGTATGTATATGCAATCTCATCAGCTAAACAGTCAATTAAGTCAATTACAGACTTGTTTAGATATACTCCAACAATTTAAGGGGTTAGATATTGATGAAAAATGTCTAAATCAAATACCTTCATTAATTCAGTCTTTGAAATCATTAGATGTTTCAAGAGATATAGATTTGAATTCGCTTGCCAATGCATTGCTTTATTTTCAAAATCATTATCAAGATGAAGATTTTGAAATCAATCAAGAATTCCAACATATTGAAATTCAAATTGAACAATATCAAATTCTATCTCAACAAGCTAAATATGGAAAGGTTTAACTATTTATGAAAAAATCAAAATCCTGGACACTTATTATTGTTTTATTAATCTTTGTATGGCCAGTCGGACTCTTTTTCTTGATTCAAAAATTAAGAGATGATAAAACAGCAGTCTTTGAAAAATCATCAACATTGAAATATATATCATTCGCTTTAATGGGTTTTGGTGTTATTTCTATTTTTATGACTTTAACAGGCCAAATGACACAGACTGTAGATGGCGTAAAAACTGTTGTCACTGGCAGTGATATGCTTTTCTATATTGTTGTTAGTCTTCTATTTATCGCAGGAGGATTGCTGCTATTTAAAAAATGTTTATCAATTGAGGAAGAGAGAAAACGTTATCGTGATTATATTTCACTCATTGTTAATTCGAATATAATATCTATACCACAAATTTCATCTGCTCGAGCAGTTTCATCAACGCAGGTAGCACACGATTTACAGGTCATGATTGATAAAGGTTATTTTCAAAATGCTTATATAGATAAAACAAAACAATGTATTGTCTTGGGAACTTACGAGAATGTTTCAACAGGTCAGGAACTTAATCATGCTTCACATATGGCTGTTTGTCCAGGGTGTGGAGCACATAATATTGTTATAGGGGATGGAAGTCAATGTGAATATTGTGGTACAATTCTCCATTAAAAAAGAAATAACATCTTGTTATTTCTTAGAACTGATTTCTAATCATCATTTTTAAAAACATTGGGTAACTGGTATCTTCAATAAGATTCCAGTTCCCTTTTTCTTTAATTGAAAGATTAGTGAGGATATTGGTTAAGGTATTATAAATGTAATTATTACTATCACTGCAAGAGAATAGAATAATCATTTGAACTTCTTTTTTATGCCAGATTATAGGTTTTTGAAGAATTAATACAGCAAGTATATTATTTTGATTTAAAGGTTTATTTAAGCGTATAATTGCTATTTTATTTTTATAGGGAATAAATGTATTTTGATCTTTAATCATCAGATTATTTTTAAATGATTCTTTTATATGAGGATACTGAGCTTTTAACATTTTAAAAAATTCATTGACAACATCTGTTTTATTACGTGCTTTGACGTTTGTTTTATAAAGTTTAGGGTGAAAAAGGGTTTCTATTCTATTTTTATTGAAGAGATAGGAGAGATAATTATCAATTTTATTAAGGTCATCTTGATTAATGATTTGTGAAATATTGATATGTGGAATGAGTAAATCTTTATGAATTGGTACAGTAGAAATGATAAAATCATATTGATTTAAATCTTCATCAGGTAATTTATAGTATTGAGAAGTTTTCACAATATCAATTTCATTTTCAAAACGTTCTATAATTTGTTTAGCATTTAATTGTTCAGCACCGCCACCAAGTCCACAAAGAAGTAGAACTCTTTTTTTATTTGTTTTGTGATTATGGATAACAGTGTTAAAGATAATTGCAAAAAATGCAAGTTCACTCATTGATAAAGCCTGATGTGTATATTTTTTAATAATTGATGAAGTGATTTCAGCCAGTTCATATGCAAGTGGATAAGTTGTTTTTAATTCATCAAAAAGTGGGTTTCTAATTTTCTCTTTATAAGTTAAGCGAATTATAGCAGCTTCTACATATAAAGTAAAAGTTTTATAGAAATGTGAGTCATTAAATTGGAGTAATGTCTGTTGATAGATTTCAGATAATATTTCATTGACAAGATGATGAATTTCAGGTGAATTTTGTGGTGTCACACCTTTGGAAGATCTTTTACAAATAAGTTCAATTGCGATTTGGTTGATTTCATGTTCATTCATTTGACATTCATTTCTATCTTCAATAAAATGAGCAATATCCTTTGCACATTCGAATTCATTACGCCCAAGAATTGGTTTTAAATCAGGAGATTTGGCAATGGTATGACCAGCAAGAATACGAGTAATACTGACAGACAGACTTAAAAGAAAATCACATAATGCGATATCAGACATTTCTACATGATGATGTTTGATTATTTTAATGATTCCATTTTCTAATGAATCTGGATTTGTAATATATGAGTTTAAATAATCATAAAACATCTCAGATTGTCTAAGATTCGTAAATAGAGAGTCACATAGAGGTTTTCTTTTATTCACTTCATCACCAACAATACAGATACCATAATTCGGTTTTTGTTTCATTATAAGACCATATTTTTTAATATCCTGACGAGCTTTTTTTAAGTCACTGGAGATTGTAGAACGGCTAATCAAAAGTTCATCAGCAAGATCATCTATTTTCATATATGTATTATTTTCCACTAATCTTTTTAAAATATAACTCTGTCTTTCTTGTGGTAATGTTGGAAAAACATATTCTCTTTGACGTTCAGCATCTTCAATGATGTGAAACAAACCTTGTAATGAATGTGATGATTTTCCTTCAATAATATATCCTTTGGAAGTCTTAGATACTAACTCATAACCAAGTGATTTTAAAATGATTTTGACATTCAGCATTTCATCTCGTACCAGTCTTCTATTGATACCAGTTGCAGTTGCTATGTCATAAGAAGAAATATAATTTGTTGAGGCAATAAGCAATTTAATAATTTCAATTTCATTTTTCTTTAAATTCATAATATTCCTCCTTAATGCAGTACCATTATAACAAAATCCGACAAATATGTAAACGTTTTCTCTAAAAATCTGTTTTCGCAAATTCTCTCTAAATCCTTACTACATAAGCCTTTTGATAAAAAAAGTGAATGACTTGGCATTTATTATGCCGATTGATTAAGTAGAAAAAAATAAACGACGTGATAAAATGAAGATGTAAAGAGAAAACGTTTACTCGCATTCTCGACATTTATAGAAGGGAGAAGAATTTAAATGTCTACTGAAAACACGTCTTTTATGGACAAATTGATGTCAAAAGTTGATGTCATCGCTGGACCAATGACAAAATTTGGTCAAATTCCATTTATTAAAGCTGTTGTAAATGGGATGGTTGGATCAATTGGGGTTACGATGGTTGGTTCAATTTTCTTAATTATTTATCTTTTATGTTCTGATGGTGGTTTAACAGAAACGGCTTTACTACCATTCATGAAACCTTGGGCAGGGGATCTTGCATTAATCAATAGCTTGTCTATGGGTATGATGGCAGTTTACATTGTTATTGCAATGGGAGCTGAATATGCTGAAATCAAAGGTTTCAACAAAACAACGGGTGCTGTAGGTGCATTCTTTGCATTTATCTTACTTAACTACAATGCTGTTGGTAAATTATTTATTGAAGGTGTTGCTACTGATGCTTTACCTGGTGCTTTAGAAATTACTTATTGGGGTGGTGCAGGGGTCATCACAGCAATGGTTGCAGGTGCAATTGCGATCAATGTCATTCATTTATGCTATAAGTATCATATTCGTATCAAATTACCAGATTCAGTTCCACCTGCAATCTCTGATAGTTTCTCAGCGATTATTCCTTATTTCTTTATTGCGATTATTTGTTGGGGTATTAGAACAATTGGAGGATTGAATATTCCTGAAATGATTGGACAAATGTTATTGCCTGTCTTATCTGCTGCTGACAATGTTGTTGTCTACTCATTACAGCAATTCTTATCTGCATTGTTGTGGACTTGTGGTCTTCATGGAGATAATATCACAGGTGCTGTTACAAATGCATTCTTAAATACTTGGATTGGTGAAAATAATACTGCTTTCTTAGCAGGAACTGCTGTTAAAGATTTACCATATGTATGGACTCCAAACTTATGTAGATTATCTCAATGGGTATCAAGCTGCTGGCCAATTTTAATCTATATGTTTATGTCAAGTAAGAAATTACCACATTTAAAACCATTGGCTGCTATCTGTTTCCCACCTGCCATCTTCTGTATTGTAGAACCAATTATGTTTGGATTACCTGTTGTTTTAAATCCATTCTTAATTATTCCATTTGTTGTGACACATACAATTACTGGGGCATTAACTTATATGTTAACAAGTGTTGGATTTATTGGGAAAATGTATTTAGCTTTACCTTGGGCAACACCATCTCCTATTTTAGGATATTTAGCTCCTGGTGGTTCTATTGGTGGATTTATTATTGTATTTATTAACCTAGCCATTGGAATGGTTATTTTCTACCCATTCTGGAAGGCTTATGAAAAATCAGAAGTGAAAAGATTAGAAGACGAGGCTGCTGCTACTGTTGCTGCAAATGCTTAAGATGTATGAGGAGACTTGTAAAAGTCTCCTTTATTGAAAAAAATAGGAGGAAAAGGAAATGAAAGTTTGTCCACATTGTCATAAAGATTTGCCTGATGATTCTACTTTTTGTATATATTGCGGGAAACCGTTGAAAAAAGTCAGTATGAAGGATTTAGAAAAAGCAAAAGAGAAGATTTCAAAACAAAGAGAAATGGAAAAAAATGATCCTTCTTTAAAACATAATCCTCGTGAAAATAGTTGGAGTAAACTTGGGTTGATGATTTTCCTTATTTCTTTAATTGGTTTAGATTTTATTGTTGCTACAATTGTAAATGGCTTAGGAATGAATTCGAAGTTTATTTTCATAATCAGTCTTATTGGATATATATGTGCTATTGGATGTTCTGTCATGTCTTTTATTATTGATTATCAAGATAAGAAAAAAGGTTATCAACCTAACGGAAATAGTAAATTCGCAATGGTTGCAGTTGTGATGAGTGTTTATATTGCTTTGTTAAATTTATCAACAGTTATCTTAAAATAAAGGAGAAGAACAATGTATTGTCGAAAATGTGGTGCTAAAATGAGTGACACAGCTCGCTTTTGTGATAGCTGTGGTGAAGAAGTCAAAAAAGTAAGACAACGTAGTGATACTCAAAAATATGAAGAACGTAAAATTGAGGATGCTAAACAATCTAAAAGTAAAAAATCCAAACATGAAAAGGCATTAGAGGAATTAAAGAATCCTTATGTTATACCGGCTTTGGGAACAGCAATTTTAGCCTTTGGATTGGCAATATTTCCATGGCCTATTTCATGGAGGATTGGCACAAGTTTATGGATGCGAATTCTTATTTTATGCGTTGCGTTATTATCAGATTATCATTGTACGAAATCAAGGCAAGTGAATAATTTATACAATATCCAATATCATTATCGGGTTCAACCTCGAATGGTTACAATAGCTACAGTTCTTGCAACATTTACCACAGCTGTATCATTATTTGCATTAATTAACATGTAAAATATTTTTATAAATTTGATAGCACTTGTGTTGGTGCTATTTTTTTAATAAAAGGTTTTTGATTTTCAATGAGTCTTTTGTCATAATTTATGACTGTTTACTCTATTGATAAGCAAGACTATTCTTATAAAATGAAACATGGAGGTGTTGATATGAGTGTTTTATTTTTTAAACCAATTCCTCGTCCAGCGATTTGGGGGCATACATTGGTTAAAGAGTATTTTGGATATGATGATTTTCCACTTGGAATTGGCCAGTCATGGTCATTTAGTGCTCAAGAAGGTGCATCAACTGTTTGTTTAAGTGATCCTTATCAAGGGCAGACACTCTTGGATTTATGGAAAAATCATCAGGAATTATTTGGTCATCCTCATGAAGATTTCCCTGTCATTATTTCGCTTGTTGGACCAGAAGATGATTTAAGTATTCAGGTTCATCCTAATGCTGAGCATGCTAAAAAATTAGGATTTCCAACAGGTAAAAATGAAGGATGGTATTTTATTGAGGCTGAATCAGGCGCAAATATTGTTTATGGACATCATGCTGCTAATGAAACAGAGTTAAGGCAATGTATACAAGAAAATCGCTGGGATGATTTGATTCAACATTTGGATGTTCATTCTGGAGATTTTGTTTATTTGCCAGCAGGTTTATTACATGCATTAAGAAAGGGAAGCATTGTCTATGAAATTCAGCAGGCAACTGATATCACATATCGTTTTTATGATTATCATCGTAAGGACGAATATGGTCATGAACGTGAACTGCACATGGAAGAAGCAATCGATTGTTTATCATACAATCCTGAAGATATGAAAAATCAAATTCATCCAGTTGAAACATATTATCAAAATTGTATACAGACAGTTTTTATTGCAAATGATTCATTTACAGTGACAAAATTGGAAGTAACAGGGGAAGTTGAGTACATTCATACAAATTACCAATTAGCAACAGTTGTGAAAGGACAGGGCAAAGTGAATAATCAAGATATAAAAGTTGGAGATAATTTTCTCATTCCAACACATACACATATCCAATTGAATGGGCAAATGACAATTATGATGACAACAAAGTGAGGAAAAGAATATGAAAAGAGATTTCTTATGGGGGGCTGCCCTCAGTAATGTACAAGCTGAAGGAGCTTATTTAGAAGATGGAAAAGGATTAAATGTATATGATACTTTGGTAGTGACACCTGAAAAAGGGATAGTTCCAATGTTCTGTGATACGGCTGTTGCGGCTGATCATTATCATCATTATAAGGAAGATATTGATTTGATGGCTGAAATGGGTTTTAAGGCCTACCGTTTTTCTGTTGTATGGTCACGTATTCACCCTTTGGGGGATGATGAGAAAGCGAATGAAAAGGGTTTGGATTTCTATGAATCCATGGTAGATTATCTTTTAGAAAAAGGTATTGAACCTGTTGTTTCATTGGTGCATTTTGATATGCCAGATTATCTTTTAAGAGAATACAATGGTTTTTTAAATAAAAAGGTTATTGATTTTTATGCTAAGCATGTAGAGGTTGTTGTGAATAGATTGAAAGGAAAAGTGAAATATTGGCTGACATATAATGAAATTAATCTTGCACCTTATCAAAGTGATTTGGTTGCTGGAGCATACCGACCTGAAGATATGAGTATGACTGAAATGTTTGCACAATTATCTATTAATACTGCAATAGCACATGCACGAGCTGTTGAAGTGATTAAACGCATTGATTCAAATGCTTGGGTTGGGGGAATGATTGGACATGCACCTTTTTATCCATTAACTTGTAAAAGTGAAGATATTATTGCAGCTGATTTCAAGAATAAAATGCATAATTATTTACCGTTTGATATTATGACTTCTGGTGAACTTCCTGATTATTTTTTAAATTTTATTAAACAAAGACATATTCATATTGATTATAAGGAACGAGAACAGAAAGTTGTATTAGAATCTTCACAAAAATTAGATTATCTTGCTTTTTCATATTATCGTAGTGGTGTTCAGAGTTCCTTTGATCATATTGAAGATTTTATTGATTTAGAGGATGCGATTTTATTTGATCATAGAAATTTAAAAAATCCAAACTATACAGCAAATGAATGGGGTTGGCAAATTGATGCTGAAGGTTTAAGATATTCTTTAATTGATTTATATCATCGTTATCATAAACCATTATTTATTGTTGAAAATGGTATTGGAATTGATGAAAAGTTAGATAATGGCAAAGTCTATGACGATGAAAGAATTGAATATTATCAAAAACATATTACAAGTCTTAAATGTGCTGTTGAACATGACGGTGTTGATTTAATGGGATATCTTGCTTGGAGCCCAATTGATTTTTTAAGTAGTCATAAAGAAATGAGAAAAAGATATGGATTTGTTTATGTTAATAGAGGATTTGAAGATTTATTGGATTTAGCACGTTATAAAAAGAAATCATTCTACTGGTATAAAAAAGTCATTGCTACAAATGGTGAGAATCTTCAAAATGATATTGAATACTAAATCATTAAGAATTTTATTGGGTGTTGGCACGGATACAATATCTATGTGAAGTTGATAATGATAAGCATGAAGATGATCTGTCTTAATTTTAGGATAGTCGATGTTGAGATACTTTGATTGAATTGAATAGACATATACAATGATAGGTGTATACTTAAAGAGAGGTGATATTATGACAACAGAAGATTTAGCTCATATGTTTGATCATACTTTTTTAAAACCCTATGCGACAAAAGATGATTTTAAAAAATTATGTAATGAGGCGAAGTCGATGGGAGCAGCAATGGTTGCAATTAATAGTGAGCCAGTTCGTTTGTGTAAAGAATTATTGAAAGAGAGTCAAGTTCATGTTGGTGCTGCTATTTCCTTTCCTCTAGGTCAAACAACTTTGTCTGTTAAGTTAGCAGAAACAAAACAAGCTATTCTTGATGGTGCCGATGAGATTGATTATGTCATCAATATAGGGAAGGCAAAAATGCATGATTGGGAATATCTTAAAAAAGAAATGCAAGAGATTGTGACCTTATGCCATGAGAATAATGTTATTTGTAAAGTTATTTTTGAAAATTGCTATTTAGATCAATGTGAAATTAAGAAACTATCAGAAATTGCAAAAGAGATAAAGCCAGATTTTATTAAGACAAGTACAGGCTTTGGGACTGGTGGTGCGACTATTGAAGATGTTCGTCTTATGAAAGAGATAGTCGGTCAAGAGGTTCAGGTAAAAGCTGCTGGTGGAATTCGTGACTGGCAAACCTGTCTTGCTATGATAGAAGCAGGAGCAACACGAATTGGAACAAGTCATTCTTTGAATATTTTAAAAGAATATGAATCAATTTATAAACATAAAGTTTAAAAATATAAAAAGTATCATTTCAAAATGATACTTTTTATATACATTTATTTTATATGGGTTGAATCACGTTGAATGACTTCAACAGGTAAGATAAAACGTCTTTCTTCTAATTGTACTTCTTTATCATTCATTAAGTTTAACAATAGACTAGATGCTTTTTGGGCTAATCCTTTCGTATCTTGACGAATTGTAGATAATGAAGGATGACATGAATGAGAAATGGAAATATCATCAAAGCCTATCACTTTTACATCATCAGGAACTTTTATATGATTCTCAGCTAAAGCAACCATAACACCATAAGCACGCCAGTCATTTGTTGCAAAAACACCATCAAAAGGAATACCTGATTTAATGAGCTTGTTCATGGCTTCTCTAGCGCCTTCATAATTTGCAGAAGAAAGATCAAGCAATAATTGTAATTCTTTGTATTCTTGTAATCCATAATCTTTCAATGCTTGACGATATCCTTCTAGCCGCTGTTTATTTACAGAAAGTGTTTTGTTTCTTGACACGATTGCAATTCTTTGACAACCTTTTTTTATCAGTTCTTCGGTTGCTAAATAGCCACCACTATAATGATTAGATTCAACATAATAAACATTATTATGATCTTTAGGTTTTCTATCAATACAAACGATGGGAATATTACGTGTAATGACATCAGTTGGTATCTCTTCAATACCAGAAATACACATAATACCATCAACCAATTTAGAATCTAGAGATTTAAAATAAGCAATTTCTTTTTTTTCATCTTGAGAAGTATTGCATATAAAAACTGAATAATTTTTTTCAAAAAAGTATTTTTCTATTTCTAATACCAGATGAGAAAACCATTCATTATCAATATTAGGAACAATCAGTCCTACTGTTTTAGATTTTGACATTCTTAAACTCTTTGCAGCCATGTTGGTTGTATAACCATATTTGTCTATAATGTATTGAACCTTTTTTCTCGTATCTTCAGAAAATCGCCCATTATTATTAATAACCCTTGAAACAGTTGCAACTGAAACATTTGCAAGTTTGGCAATTTCTTTTATTGAGATGCTTCTTTTTTTATCCATAAGTTTCACTCCTTATTCTATTATATAGGTTTTTACAAATATTTACAAATCATTTTATGAAAACGATTACTCATTCAATCATATCTTATAATAGAGAATCAATCAAGGCTATTTTTGATAATGGCACAAAGTGTGCCATTAAGATGTGTGGAAACGTTTACTCAATGGCACTAAAATAGGATTATAAGATAAGGAAAGTAGAGGGAATGGATTATGACAAAGAAGTTACCAGAGACATTTATGTGGGGAAGTTCTACAAATGCTCAACAATTTGAAGGAGCATGGAATGAAGATGGAAAAGGTGTTTCTATCAGTGATACAAGAGTCTTAAAAAATGGTTATTCAAACTTTCATATTGCTAGTGATCATTATCATCATTTAGAAGAAGATTTAGATTTATATCAGGAAATGGGATTCACTATTTATCGTTTTTCAATTGCTTGGACAAGAATTTATCCTACTGGTGAAGAAGAACAGCCAAATGAAAAAGGATTGGCATTTTATGATTGCATGGTTGATGGTTTAATCAAGCGTGGGATTACACCAGTTGCAACACTTTATGCTTATGATTTACCACAAACTTTGCTTGATAAATATCGTGGATTTTTAGACCGTCGTGTGATTGATTTATACATCAAGTATGTTTCAACAATATTTAAACATTTTAAAGGCAGAATTAAATATTATACACCATTTAATGAACCTAATTTATTCCATCTTGATCAGGAATATATCATGGGAAATAATGATTTGACAGAACAGGAGACCTGGCAAATAGAACATCATCTTACATTGGCTTATGCAAGATGTGTTCATACCTGCCATGAGATTGACCCTGATGCAAAGATTGGTCCTAACTGTGCAACAGGAGTTGTTTATCCAGCAACTTGCAATCCTCAAGATGTACGCATGGCCTTAAAACAAATGTATATGACAAACTGGGCTTATTTAGATGTTTATTGTCGTGGTAAATATCCACAGTATTTTATCAATTATTTAGAAGAATTAAATTGTTTACCACATATGGAACCTGGTGATGAAGAATTAATAGCTTCAGTAAAACCAGATTTGATTTCAACAACTTATTATTCAACCAGTGTAGCAAGAGCTGGTGAGAGTGGTGCTCCATTAAAAATGGCACCAGCCCCAAAAGAAGTTCAAGAAGCCCTTGTTCAGTATCGAACTGGTGATTTAAATCCTTATTGTGATGAAACGGAATGGGGATGGATTATTGATCCAGATGGTTTCTACTATCAACTCATGGAAATTTATCATCGTTATCAATTACCAATTCTCATTTTGGAAAATGGTATGGGTGCTACTGAAGAGTTAGATGAAAACAATCAAATCCATGATGATTATCGTATTGATTATCTTGCCAGACATATTGAATGTATGAAAGAAGCAGTTGCTGATGGCGTTGATCTTTTAGGCTATTTAACATGGTCAGCTCATGATTTGCATTCTACAAGAGAGGGCTTTGTCAAACGTTATGGATTTATTTATGTTGATAGATACGAACATACAATCAAGTCTATGAAGCGCTATCCAAAGAAATCATTCTATTGGTATAAAAAAGTCATTGCCAGTCATGGTGAAGACTTAGCCAATAATATTGAATATGAGAAATAAAGGTGAAAACCTTTATTTCTTCACGAGATGAGTAAACGTTTTACTGAGGAGGAAATATGGAGAAATTATTATGCCCATCCATGATGTGTGCACAGTTTGGAAACTTAGAAAAAGAAGTCAAAGACTTAGAAGAAGCGGGAATAGATATCTTTCATCTTGATGTGATGGATGGTAATTTTGTTCCAAATTTTGGAATGGGACTACAGGATATTGAATTTATAGTAAAGCAGGCAACAGTGCCCTGTGATGTGCATTTGATGGTAAATAAAGCGAGTGATTATATTTCAAAATTTGCTGAAATGGGTGTTCAAATTATTTATGTACATTCAGAAAATGATTGTCATATTACAAGGACTTTACAAATGATTAAAGATACAGGGATTTGTTCAGGACTTGCAATCAATCCGGGAACATCTTTTGAATCTATCAAAGAGGTGTTAACTTTAGTGGATTATGTTTTGGTTATGAGTGTCAATCCAGGATTTTCTGGACAAAAGTATCTGAGTTTTGTAGATGAAAAATTAAAACAGTTATGTGAGAAGAAAAAACAGTATGGATACAAAGTCATGTTAGATGGTGCTTGTTCACCAGAACGTATTGAAACTTTATCAAAAATAGGAGTTGATGGCTTTATTTTAGGCACAAGTGCATTATTTGGAAAAGAAAAGAATTATCAGGAAATTATACCTGAATTAAGACAATTATAGGAGGAAAAAAATAATGAATATTTTATTAGTGTGTGCAGCTGGTATGTCAACAAGTTTACTAGTCAACCGAATGAATGACGCTGCTCAAGAAAAAGGTATTGAAGTGCATATTGAAGCACATCCTGTTGGGTCTGTGACATCGTATGCTGATCAATCAGATGTGATTCTACTTGGACCACAAGTTCGTTATGAGTTAAAGAAAATACAAGGAATGTACCCTGATAAACCTGTAGAAGTTATTAATATGCAGGATTATGGTATGATGAATGGTCAAAAGGTCTTGGATCACGCAATTGAATTATTAAATAAATAGAAAGTGAGGAAGTAAAATGAGTTTTCCTAAAAAGTTTTTATGGGGTGGTTCTATCAGTGCTGCCCAATGTGAAGGAGCTTGGGATGAAGATGGAAAAAGTCCTGTCCAGGTTGATTTTGGAGATCCAGGAACAACAACTGATAATCGTTATATACATTATTTAAACGCCGATGGGACAAGAGGGAAAATGAGGCAGTTTGATCATTTGCCTCAAGGTGCAAAATATACTCTTTTTGATGATGTGAGATATACCAATCATGTGGGTATTGACTTCTACCATAGATATAAAGAAGATATTGCCTTGTTTGCTGAAATGGGATTTACAACATTGAATACAACAATATCCTGGGCGAGAATTTTTCCATATGGAGTAGAAGGTGGAGTGAATCAGGCAGGTGTTGAATTTTATAGAAATGTTTTTAAGGAATGTAGAAAATATGGTATGGATCCAGTGATTACATTATATAAGTATGATGAACCTGTCTATTTAGAGGAAACATATGGAGGATGGACAAACAGGGAGATGATTCATCAATTTGTTGAATTTGCAAGAGTCTGTTTCACCGAGTATAAAGATTTGGTTGATAAATGGTTAACATTTAATGAAATTAATATTTTACTTCATTTTGATGTCAAAGAAGGAAAACAGGTTGCTTTTACAGAACTTCATCATCAAATGGTTGCTGCAGCACAGGCTGTCAAAGTTGCCCATGACATAGATCCAGAAATCAAAGTCGGCTGTATGGTTGCAGGATTTTGCTGTTATCCAATGACATGTGATCCTCAAGATGTGATTGCTTCATACAAAGAATTCCAAAACAAGTTTGCCTATTGTGCGGATACAATGGTAAGAGGATATTACCCATCATATGCAGTGCGTATTTGGAAAGAAAACAATGTGAAATTAGATATTACAAAGGAAGATAAACAAGATCTTATGGAAGGAAAATCAGATTTCTTAGCTTACTCCTATTATATGTCAAATGTTATCACAACTCATCAAAATCAGGGTGATGCTTTAACAACCGCAGGTGGACAAGGTCAGGTGAAAAACCCATATCTTGAAGCAAGTGAATGGGGATGGCAAATTGATCCAACTGGCTATGAATACTTTTTACATGTTTTAAATGATCGTTATCAGGTTCCTTTGTTTGATGTTGAAAATGGTTTAGGTGCTTATGATAAAGTAGAGGAAGATGGTTCTATTCATGATGATTATAGAATTAATTATTTAAGAAGTCATATTCAAAGTCTCATGAAAGCCAGAGAAGAAGGTGTCAATATTTTTGGTTATACAACATGGGGACCAATTGATTTGGTTTCCTTTACAACAGGTCAAATGGATAAAAGATATGGATTTATCTATGTAGATATGAATGATAATGGTGTTGGAAATTTATGTAGAATGAAAAAAGATTCATTCTACTGGTATCAGAAAGTGATTCAATCTCACGGTGAAGGTTTAGATTAGAATACCAATGAAAATAAGGAGAAACATATGGAACTGAATTATAACATTACAAGATTAATTACAGCTAAGTCTAGTGAAGTGGCAAAATATACACCAATGCAGTTAAAAGAAGCTATTTTAAAATCTGAAGGTCGTGTCATTATGGGGCAGACTTATCTGAATAATCCTATTTTAATTAATGGATGTACAAGTACAGAATTAATGTTTGCTTTTGGTGGTGATATGGTGATGCTCAATGGTTTTCACTTTGAAAATCCAAAGGAAGCTAATGGTATGCAGGGACTATCTCTCAAAGAATTAAAAGCGTTGGTCTCTCAAAAACCAGTTGGTATTTATATGGGATGTCCAAAAGCAGATGATGAGGAATTAGCATTGGATCCTAAAAAGGTTGAAATGAGAAGCATGATGTATTCCAAAGAAAATGCTTTCAAAGCTAAAGAACTTGGTGCTTCATTTATTGTCTTAGGTGGAAATCCAGGTAGTGGAACATCCATCTATGATGTCATTCGTGCAACCAAGGAAGCCCGAGAAACATTAGGAGAAGACATGCTTATCTTTGCAGGTAAATGGGAAGATGGTATTGTTGAAAAAGTCTTAGGTGATTCTTTAGCTGAATATGATGCCAAAGCTGTCATTAAAGAATTAATTGATTCAGGAGCTGATGTCATTGATTTGCCTGCACCTGGTTCTAGACATGGAATAACAGTAGAAATGATTAGAGAATTAACAGAATACACACATCGTTATAAACCAGGAACTTTAGTGATGTGTTTCTTAGATAGCAATGTCGAAATTGCTGATCAGGATACGATTAGACAAATTGCTATTTTAATGAAACAGACAGGTGCAGACATACATGCGATTGGTGATGGTGGTTTTGGTGGTGGAACGTGGCCAGAAAACATTTATCAGTTAGCCATCACGATGAAAGGCAAAGCCTATACCTGGGCAAAAATGGCAACACCATTAAGATAAATAAAGAGAGAGGGAGCTTATAATGAAAATAGGAATTGGAAATGATCATGTTGCAGTTGAATATAAAAAAGAAATTACACAGTATATTCAAGACAAATATGGTTATGAAGTGATTAATTTTGGAACAGATAGTACCAAAAGGTTTAATTATCCTGTTGCTGGTGAAGCCGTTGCAAATGCGGTGATATCAGGGGAAGTGGATAAAGGGATTGTCATTTGTGGAACGGGTGTAGGGATTTCATTAGCCGCTAATAAAGTCAATGGCATTCGTTGTGTCACTTGCAGTGAACCCTATTCAGCAAAGCTATCAAGAGAACATAACAATACCAATATGTTAGCCTTTGGAGCAAGAGTTGTTGGTATAGAACTGGCAAAGATGATAGTTGATGCCTGGTTAACAGGTGAATATGAAGGTGGTAGACATCAGGTACGTATTGATATGTTGAAAGATATTGAAGAAAAACAAAAGAAATTATATGAATGAAAAGTATAAACGATGAAAGCTTCCAAACTTTTGGAAATATTATTGATGAAGATATCAGTGATGTGATTGCTTATGTTGCAACAAATGTCCATCCTCCCAAACTTGGAAATCGTTATTATTCAAGCGTCCCAGCAGTTGAGCAATTTTCATCAGTACAAAAGGTTTATGGATATATGGAGGTTATGGCCGGAGTTATTTCTGGCCATATCATGTGTTTTATGATATTTTGGTTGCTGGTCATTTTTATGTAAGATTTTCTATGTTCTCTAGGGGTCTATTGTTGAGTGTTATAGTCCACCCCTTCATTACACATCTATTTGTGTGAATGATGAAGAATTTAAAACAATTTGTTTGTTAGTGAAGAAAACAGGTGATGAACTCTCTCAAAGAGAAGGTCTATTGAAAAAGAGAAATAGATAGTTTGTTGCGTATGTTCAAAATGAAGACAAAATACAGTCAGGATATTTTCTAGTGAATCATGGAAAATTGATTGATATTAAATAGAAATAATGAGGTCAAAACAATGGAAAAGAATATTTTAGCAAGTTATATTGATCATGCAGTATTGGATCCACAGATGACTGTTGAACAATTGAAAGAAAAGATAATAATTGGTGTCAATTATGGATGTAAGAGTGTTTGTGTCAATCCTTCAGCTATTGATATTGCCAAAGATTGTATTCAGGGATCAAAGACATTACTATGCGTTGTCTGTGATTTTCCTTTTGGATGTAGTCATATAGAATCGAAATTAATGCAAGCTCAAGCCATTATTGATAAAGGTGATATTTATGAAATTGATATGGTGATGAATTATGGTCTTTTAAAAAGTCATGAATATGAAAAAGTCATTCATGAAATCACATTAATGAGTCATTTATGTCATCAGCATCATGTTGGACTCAAAGTGATTGTTGAAACAGATGCTCTTACAAAAGAAGAAATCAAGGCAGCGGTTGAATGCTGTATAAAAGGAGAAGCTGATTTTATCAAAACCTCAACAGGATATTTGAAAAGTGAACATCTTGAAGGAGCATCACCAGATGTCATACGACTGATTGTAGAGACTGCACAAGGAAGAATAAAAGTGAAAGGCTCAGGATGTGTTCGTAGTCGTGAAAGACTGGTTGAGCTTATAGAATTAGGGATTGATCGTGCTGGGGTTGGATGTTCTTCAACAGAAAAGATTCTAGGTGTTTCTTATGATTAGATGGGGAATCATTGGATTAGGGAGAATTTCACAGCGTTTTTTAAAAGGATTAAGTTATTTTGATGATGCAGTTCTTTATGCTGTTGCTTCTAGAACCCCTAATACCAGAAAGCAGTTTTTGCAAGATTATCCAGATGTAAAAGTTTATGCTGATTATGGAGAACTCTTAGATGATTCTTTGATTGATGTTGTTTATATTGCATTAAGACATAAAGACCATTATGAATGGTCAAGAAAAGCTTTATTAAAACATATTGCAGTTCTATGTGAAAAGCCAGCGACATTGTTTTATCATCAGACTGCTGATCTTGTACATCTATCTCAGGAGAATCAAATCTTCTTTATGGAGGCCATGAAGAGTCGCTTTATTCCATTAAGAGATGATATTAAGAATCTAATACAAAGAGATGGAATAGGTGATATTTTAAGAATTGAAACATCATTTTGTAATGAAGTTCCCTATGATAAAAAGAGTTACTTCTATGAGACAGAACAGGGTGGTGCACTTTATGATGTTGCGATTTATAATATTGCTGCTATTTTAGACTTTATATCATCACAGTTTCAAAACATTCACATCAATCAAGTTCGTCAACATAGTGTTGATGTTTATAATGAGATAGAAATCACTTTCCAATCTCACCAAACAGCAAGGATTGAATGTGCATTTGATAGAAATAAAGAAAAGAAAATGATGATTATCGGGACAAAAGGAAAGATAGAATGTACACCATTTTATCGACCAACACAGGCAACAGTAACTATAGGTGATCAATCTTACATGCTGGAAAGAGATTATATTTATGATGATTTTTATACTGAGATTGCTGCTGTTCATGATGCTTTGAAAAATCACCAGTATCAGCATTCTCAAATGTCTCATTATGATTCTTTAAGATGTATTCAATTATTAGAGAATATAATTTATTTAAGTCAAAGGGAAGAACTAAATTATGAATAAGAATTTTTTATGGGGAAGTTCTATAAGTGGAGGACAATGTGAAGGAGGCTTTGAAAGTCGTAGTGAAACAGTTGTTGATATTATTCCTCAAGGTAAGGAAACAAGATTTCAATATTTAAATGAGCCTGATCACTATCTAGAAAGACCTATAGATTTTTATCCATCTCAAAAGGGTGTTGAATTTTATGAAAACTATCAGGAAGATATTGCATTATTTGCTAAAATGGGTCTTAAAGCGTTAAGGTTTTCAATACTTTGGTCACGGATTTATCTTGATGATACAGATGAACCACATGAGGCTGGTTTACAGTTTTACGACAATGTTATTAATGAATTATTGAAATATCACATAGAGCCTATTATTACAACAATACATTTTGATATGCCCTTATGGATTGTTCAAAAATATAATGGTTTTTCAAATAGAAAAGTTGTTGAACTCTACCAAAGATATATTCAAACAATCGTTTATAGATATCATGACCGTGTCAAATATTGGATATCTTTTTGTGAAATCAATGTCATGAATAGTGCGTTGTATATGGTAGGAGGAACGGTTCTTCAGCCACATCAGGATAGAGAAGCTGTTTTACATCAATGTGCATATCATAAACTATTAGCCAATGCTTTATTCGTCAAGACTTGTCATGAGATAGATACATCTTTAAGGGTTGGCTGTGAAGTTGCAGGGACTCCCTGTTACCCTTTCACATCTTCACCACTTGATTATCAATTAATGATGGAAAATGAAAGAAAAAATAATCGTTATACTGATGTCATGGTCAAAGGAATCTATCCTTATTATTTTCAAAAGGAAATGCTTGACTATGGTATTAAGATGTTTGAAGATGATCTAAAAATCTTAAAGGAAAATCCTCTCGACTTTATTGCAGTGTCATATTATAAGAGTTCTTTAGCAACACATACTGGTATGAAGGATAATCCTTGTTTAGATAAAACAGCTTTTGGATGGACAATTGATCCATTAGGATTTCGTTTGATGTTAAATCAAATGTATGAACGTTATGAAATTCCTATTATGGTTGTTGAAAATGGATTAGGAACTTATGACAAGGTAGAAGAGGGTCAAATACATGATAATTATCGTATCAATTATTTAAAAGAACATATTGAACAGATGAAATTAGCCATTCAAGATGGTGTTAATGTGATTGGATATTTAACATGGTCTGCAATGGATGTTGTTTCAACAAGTGAAGGATTGATGTCTAAGCGTTATGGCTTTATTTATGTAGATAGGAATGATGATGGGTCAGGTACATTGAAACGTATTCCTAAAGATTCGTTTTATTGGTATCAAAAATTAATACGAGAGGAGAGTCAAGATGAAGTTTAATGAAGTGATGCATTTATCTTTTTATACAGAGCAATTAGATGTAATGAGAGATTTTTATGAAAATAAGTTAGGTTTAAAAGCCAAGATTATTATGCGTTATGAAGCTTATAAAGGTCAAAAAGAAAGAGGAGCATGGGCGCAAAGAGCCAAAACACGTCCTCATGATATTGCCTATATTTTTATTGAACTGGCACCAGGTCAATATCTAGAACTTTTTCCTAAAGGTGATGGTCAGTTAGAACATGAGATACCTGATACAAGATTAGGGTATTCACATTTTGCATTAATGGTTGATGATATACATGTTGCAAGAGAAGAACTGGTTAAAGCAGGTGTCGAGATTGATATTGAACCAAATAAAGGACAGTCTGAAACATGGCAAATGTGGGTTCATGATCCTGATGGCAATAAGTTTGAAATTATGCAATATACAGAAAAGTCTTTACAGCATAAAGGGAATATTGAAGAAGATGAAAAAAAGTATGGTAAAAGTAAATAAGAATATAGATTTTTAGTTTTATCAATATTTCTTATAATTCCTGCAGAATAACTAGAAATATATTATACATACATATGCAATGAAATCATTGTTAAGAACATGTTATTCAACAGTAAAAATTCAGGATATTTGCCTCCTGAATTTTCTTTTAGAATTTTTATCAGTAGTTTCTACTATCAAGATATTTACAGAGAAAGTATAAAAGAAACCCTGATAGAATGGAGATGATAAGTGAAACAATTGCTTCAATGAAACATTATGCGACTCAAGTTTTTCTCATAATAAATTAAAAGCATAGTTTTTGAAATCTATGCTTTTTCTAACTTATCTTTCTTGATTGTCAAAATAGAGATTAATATATCTAAAATATAATGGATAGATAAGCCATATAACATCACTGGAATTGGTAAATGATGAAGTGAAGAATCAATATACAGGCTTTCATTACAGATTAATTCTAATGTTGGATCCAGAATTCCTGTAATCGCAATGACACGAGATCTTTTTTTTCTTAAATAATAAGCTGCATCTACCATTGTTTGATTTTTTCCTGAATGACTCACAACAAAGGATAAAACATCTTGTGGTTGGAATGTATCTACATAATGTTGACTTAGAGTATTAAAAGCTTGAGCGCGGATGCCTAAGGTATTTAATTTTAGGCAGGCAGACTGGACTTCTGAATAATTATTATCATTTGCATAAAAATCAATTTGTTTTGCTTGCAACATATAGTTTATTGTTCTGACAAAGGCTTCTTTTTGAATCATATTTTTTGTTTCATGAAAGACTTGATCATAAATCTGAGGAAGAATTTGAATCACATCATCAATTGAACTTTCTTTTGTTAAACGTGAAGATAAATTTTTTTGATGTAACATATATTCTTGAACATAAGTGAGTTGGAAATCATGATACCCAGTAAATCCGAGTTTTTTAGATAATCTAATAATGGTTGGTGAACTGACATAAGTCAATTTAGCTAATTCTTTAGCATTTATATTGAGTAGACATTCTGGATGTTCCTGGATATATTGAACAACATTTTTTTCTTGTGGGGTTAATGTTATTGTTTCAAACAATTCTTTTATCATATGATCACTTCCTACTCTTATTTTATCAAAATAAAACTACCAATGAAATCAAATTTCAAGATAAGAAAATATATTTATAACTCATTGTTAAATATATAAATAGAAATGGTTAGTATAGCGGTTGTTATAGAGATAAATTCGCTATATCCTAAGTTACATCTTTTACCCTTGCAAATTGCTGATGATCTTTCTATTTACTATTTGCTTGAAATAGTTATTATATAGTATGAATTGATGATAGCTTTCAAGAATATTTTAAAAATCATTGTAAAGTAAAAAATGATTGACATCTTGAAAAATGAGTGGTACGATTTATTTGATAAAGAAATTGAATAGGAAATGTCACTGGTAATGCAGGCTAAACCAAAATTAACATTGTTAGTTTTGGTTTTTATATTTATAGGGGGTTTTAAAATGTTACTTAGAAAAAATATAAAAGTAGAAGATGATGGACAAACAATTTATGCACCAGTAAGTGGAAGTGTTATACCAATAGAAGATGTTCATGATGAAGTGTTTTGTCAAAAGATGATGGGAGATGGTCTTGCTATTGAACCAACTGAAGGAAAACTGTATGCACCAGTTTCAGGAATCATTACTGTTGTCTTTCCGACTAAGCATGTGATTGCAATCACTTCTATGGAAGGAATTGATGTTATTATTCATGTTGGTATTGATACGGTTGAATTAAAAGGTACATATTTTCATCCCTATGTGAAAGTAGGAGATAAAGTCAAAGCTGGTGATATGCTGATGTCTATTGATTTAAAAAATATTAAAAAAAGATATCATCCAACAACAATGATTGTAATTGAAAATGATGAAGACTATCAGTTATTCAAGACTGATCATAAAGACATTCAAGCAGCAGGAGAATTGATGAAGGTAAAGAAGGTGAGCGTATGATAATAACTAAGCCATTGAATAATAATGTTGTGATGGCCAAAAATAACAAGCAAGAGGAAGTGATTGTTGTAGGGACAGGAATTGGTTTTCATAAAAAAGCAGGTGACGTGATTGATGAACGGAAAATACAGAAAGTGTTTTCTGTTGCTGACAATAATAAATTAGCTGAACTAATTTCACAGATTCCTGGAGTATATATTGAACTGACTGAAAAAATAGTACAATATGCGAGAAGAAAATATCACTTGGAACTCAATCAGAATATTTACTTGGGATTAACAGATCATATTTATTTTGCATTGCAAAGATTACAGGAAAATATAGATTTAGATAATCCATTTCTGATTGATATTCAACACTTTTATCAGCAGGAATATAAGATTGGTTTGTATGCAAAAGAAATGATTCATCGCATGTTTCATATTCAGATTTCAGATGATGAAGTTGGATATATTGCAATGCATATTATTGAAAATGAATTTCAGCAAAAGAGACAGGATTTTGATAAGATATTTAAAGTTGTGAATGAGAGTGTTTGTTTTATTAGAAAGTATTATTTAAAAGATGTGAAGGAAAGTTCTTTAGCTTATACCAGATTGGTCAATCATGTAAAATACTTTGCAAAAAGATACGTAGAAGGTCATGAAAATCAATCACAAAATCGTTTGTTAAAGGAAACAATTCAAGGTGTTTTTCAAAAAGAACAGAAATGTATTAATCGTTTATCTTTGCATTTAAAAGATGAATTTGGGAAAGAAATGAGTGAATCAGAAAAGAATTATTTAATTCTACATTTAAGAAACTGTTGTGAATTAAAAGAATAGGGGTAGTCACTATTAAATTAGGCTAAACTCAGGAGAATCAGTGCACAGATTGTCTTGAGTTTTTATTTTTAAAGGAGGAGATGTGTGAAGAAAAAATGAAACTTGCTAAAAAAGGAGGAGAAGAAAATGAATAATGATGAAATAGCAAGACGTATTTTAGAGAATGTAGGTGGAAATGAAAATATTGTGAGTATTATGAGTTGTTTTACACGTGTTCGTATTGAAGTCAAAGAAAAAGAGAGAGTTAATGAAGATGTCATCAAAACATTAGAAGGAGTTAAAGGAGCAACATTTTTCAATAAGACTTATCAGATTGTTTTTGGTGGAAAATGCAATGATGTCTATGATGCGTTATCAAAAATTGTGAAGATTAAGGATAATGTGGAAGCAGTTCAAAACAATGAAAATTTTGGCTGGAAGACAGCTTTTGATTATATTACAGGATCAATCCAACCGATTATTCCTGTTTTGATTGGATGTGGTTTAATTCAAGGGATTATTGCTTTGATGTCATATGTGAATATTGATGCAACAACCTATGGCTATCAAATGATCAGTGCCACAGGAAATGCAGGATATTATTTCTTGCCAATACTATTAGGGTTTAGTTCAGCTAAAAAATTAGGTGTGAATCCTTATATTGGAGCGACTTTAGGAGGTATTCTTGTTTATCCTGCTGTTCTTGAATTTGCAAGTCAGGGAACAAGTGCATCTTTCTATGGGTTGCCAGTGAAGTTGGTGACTTATTCATCGACAATGACGCCTATTCTTTTGACAATGCCAGTTGTCTATTGGATTGAAAAAATAGCGAAAAAGATATCTCCTACACTTTTGAAATCGGTGCTTATTCCAGCCATTACAATTATTGGGAGTTTACCACTTATGATTGTTGTGACTGCACCTATAGCCCAAATGATTTCCGAAGTGTTAGGTCAAGGTATTCAATATATTTATAGTCATTTTGCTATTTTAGGAGGATTGATTATTGGGGCAACATGCCCATATTTCGTTTTAACAGGTATCCACCAGGCAACCGCTATTCCAATTGTTTTGAATGAATTAGCATCTGTTGGATATTCCGTTGTTTTTCCAATTTTAGGATTTGGGAATGCTGCAGTAGCTGGTTCGGCTTTAGGTGTTGCCTTAAAAACAAAAAATAAAGAATTAAAAAGTGAAGCATTGAGTTCTACTATTATTGGTGTGATTGGGATTACAGAGCCCGCTCTATATGGTGTCTTGCTGCCAACAAAGAAATCTTTAATTGCGCCAGGTATTATGTCAGGAATTTGTGGTGCATTGTCACTAACTTTTGTTGTGAAAGCAATGGGACTAGGATTATGTGGATTAGGAGGTATACCATTATTTTTAGGTGAAACATTTCTCATTTGGTGTATTTTAATGGTTGTTGCTTATTTAGGAGCAGCCACAATTACATATATAATTGGTTTTGATGATATACCAGAGTAGGGGGAAAATAAAATGAGTTTTTCTAAAAAATATCCACATCTTTTTGAACCATTGCAAGTCAATCAAATGATGATACCTAATCGTATTATCTCTGCTCCTTTAGGTAGTCTGACTGATAAATCAGTGAGCGGAATTGGGATGATTATTCGTGGGACAAGCGGTTCAGTCCCAGGTCCTCGATCAAGAATGGCACCTGGTTCTTATTGTTTTGCGAATATGCAAGAAAGTCAAAAAGTAAGAGAACAAGTTGTAACGATTCAGCAACGTGGTGCAAAAGCAGAATTTGAACTTTGTCATGTTGGTCAATATGCTTATGTTCAGCCTGGAGACTATGCTATTGGGCCAGTTGGTTTTGTACGTGAAGATGGTATTGAAGTGAAAGCAATGGATGAAAACATGATGAATGAAGTTGCTGATGCATTCGCTAAAGGAGCAGTTGATGCAAAAGAGTATGGCTTTGATATGGTGATGTTGCATTTTGGACATGGCTGGTTACCAACTCAATTTCTTTCACCGCATTATAACAAGCGTACAGATGGTTATGGTGGTTGTTTTGAAAATCGTGTGAAAATTCCTATTCAAATTGTGGAGAGAGTCAGACAGGCAGTGGGTCCAGATTATCCTTTAGATATGCGTATTAGTGGTTTTGAATATATCGAGGATGGAACACCTATAGATGAAATTATTCGATTTATTCAACTGATTGAGGATAAGATAGATATGGTACATATTTCATGTGGTTTAGAAAGAGAAATCAAAGCCATGACAAAGATGTCATCTACACCTTATTTTGATCATAAGATCAATGTTCAATGGTCACAAAAAGTCAAAGAATATGTTCATATTCCAGTCGCTGTTGTGGGAGCTATTATGACACCTGAAGAAGCAGAAGAGATTTTAGCAAATCATCAGGCTGATGCTGTTGTGATAGGAAGACAAATCATTGCAGACCCATTTTGGACGAGTAAAGCAATAGAGGAAAAGAGTGAAGATATTGTTCCTTGTTTAAGATGTATGAATTGTTATAATCAATATGCTAGAAATAAAGATAGACATTATGGTATGAAAAGTATCACATGTTGTTCAGTCAATCCTAGATATTTGCATGAACAAAGTGTTCCCGTTGAACTCTCCAAAGCAAAAACTATCAAAAAAGTCTATGTGATTGGTGGTGGACCAGCTGGCTGTAAAGCAGCTTTAACAGCTTATGAGCGAGGTCATCAAGTCATCCTTTTTGAAAAAACTGATGTTTTAGGTGGTCAATTGTCTTGTTCTGAATTTGATAAAAGTAAACAGGATTTAAAGAGATACAAGGATTATCTGATTACACAGATTCATAAATCAAGTATTGAAGTCAGATTACAATGTGATGCTCTTGAAGATATTGATGAAATAAAGACAGGTGATAGTTTAATCGTTGCAGTTGGAGCAAAACCCATCTCTTTAGAGATTGCAGGTATTCAGCAAAAGCATGTTATGGATGCCTTATATGCTTACGGACATCAGAATGAAATAAACCAAAAAGTTGTCATTATTGGTGGTGGTTCGATTGGTTCTGAACTTGCAAAATTATTATGTCATTTAGGGAAAGACGTCACAATTGTTGAAAAGAGTGAGCAATTATGTTCAAATGTTAATGAACATATTCAAACAGGATTACTGGAGAAATTATCTGAGTGTCAAAATCTCAAAATATTTCTCAATTCTCAATGTCTTTCTATCCAAAATCAAAGTGTTGTCATTCAAAATAATACTGATCTACAAGTGATTGAAGCACAAAGTGTTATTGTTGCTGTAGGAATGCAGTCAAGATGCGATATTGTTAATCAATTTTATGGTCTTGTACCAGATATCAATGTTATTGGTGATGCAAAACGTCCTGGAACAGTTGCACAGGCGACACATGATGGATATTATGCAGGAGTTTCTTTGTAAAGATAGTTATTGATTTTAAACTTATAAAACAGTTAGTAAAAGAATATACTTAGTTAATGTATTCCTGATACGTATTCTGTTTTATAGGTTTTTCTTTTTGTGTATAAATAGCTTTGTATTTTACAGGTTAACTTGGCAAATATAGTATGTTTTATCGCTCAAAACGATATATTATTTTTGATGATATCCTGTTATTGAATCATTTAATAGATATTTCTGGGATTTGATTAAAGGAGCAAAAACACGAAAATTTTTATCATATCTATCAAAGTAATGAAAAATAAGTACGAGAGGTCTTATTGAATTTTGAAAAGAATTATTCTGGTTGTGATTCATGAAAATAATATTGATAATATTATTTCTACTCTGAAATCAAAAAAGAATGAAAAATAGGTAACTCATAATTTATACTCAAGAATATGAACTTAATAAAGAAAATGGAAATCTGAAAATGAATGGCATATGATAATTAGAAAAAATACTCATAATTCCATAATAAATTTATAAAAATATAAGTTAATGAAATTGAATTACATTAACTTTTTGTTTTTATGAAATTCAATTACAAAATATATTTCTAAGGTGTAAACGTTTTCTCAAATTGTATAAAATATAAGTAGAAAAAGGAGGAATTAAATATGTTAGTTGTTGCTTATATTGGATTTGGGAATAGTGTGTGTCGTTATCATTTACCATATGTAGAAAGAAGAAAAGACATAATTAAGGTGAAGTACATCTATCGAAGAAAAGAAGATAGAGTAGGGGATGAAGAAAGAGAAACATGGTATCCAAATATTACCTTTACATCAGATATTGAGGATGTTATGAATGACTCAGAAGTGAACTTGATTGTTGTCAATACGCCAGATGCTTTCCATGTTTCATATACTATGCAAGCTTTAGAACATGGTAAGAATGTCTTATGTGAAAAACCGTTTGCGATGACAGCAAAGGAAGCAAAAGAGGTTTTTGATTATGCAAAATCTAAGGGATTGGTTGCTATGTCTAATCAGAACAGGCGTTATGACGCTGATATGCGTACTGTTCGTAAGGTTATTGAATCAGGTGTTTTAGGGGATATTGTAGAAGTTGAATCGCATTATGATTATTATCGTCCTAGTATTGCTGAACATAAGGGATATGGTATTCTTTATGGTTTGGCTGTTCATCCAATTGATCAGATAATTGGACAATTTGGTCAACCTAAGAAAGTTGTTTATGATTGTAGAAGTATTGATAATCCTGGATTTGCTGATGATTATTATGACATTGATTTCTTTTATGAAAATGGTATGAAGGCTATTGTCAAAACGAGTTATTATGTTAAATTAGACTATCCTAGATTTATTGTTCATGGTAAGAAGGGAAGTTTTTTAATGCCGTCTTTAGGTCATCAAAGTTCATTAAAACCAAAACCAGGACCAATTGAAATCAGTTTTGATCCATTGCCTGAAGATAAATGGGGAACTTTATCTTATATTGATGATCAAGGAAATGATATAACAAAGAAAGTGCCAACCGAAATAGGTGATTATGGTATTATTTATGACAATTTATATGATGCTATTTTTAATCATGGTGAAAAGATTATTAAAGATGAAGAAGTTATTGAAGTATTAACAATTATTGAAGAAGCAACAAAAGTTGCTAAGGAGGTTTAAATATGAAAGTTGGAATATTAGGAGCAGGAATGATAGTTCATGATATGTTGTCGTTTATTCATGAGGTTGAAGGAGTAGAACTCATTGGTATTTGTGCATTGCCAGTGGAACAAGATAAAATAGAAATACTTGCTAAAGAGCATCATATTGCAAATACATATATTGAATATGATGAAATGTTGAAGAATGATGATATAGAAGTTATCTATATAGCTGTCAATAATCATCTTCATTATGAAATGAGCATGAAAGCTTTAAAAGCCCATAAACATGTTATTTGTGAGAAACCTTTTACAAGTCATATTAAAGAATTAGAAGAATTAAATGCTTATGCAAAAAAAGAAAATTTACTTTTATTGGAAGCAATTTCAACTCAATATTTACCTAATGTATTAAAAATCAAGGAATTATTAAATGAAGTCGGAGATGTTAAAATTGTTTCAGCTAATTATTCACAATATTCTTCTCGTTATAATGCTTTTAAGGAAGGTCAAATTTTACCTGCTTTTGATTATAAAAAATCAGGCGGAGCATTGATGGACTTGAATATTTATAATATCCATTTCTTAGTAGCGTTGTTTGGAGAACCAAAAGATGTTTATTATCAAGCGAATATTGAAAAGGGCATTGATACTTCAGGAATTATTACTTTAAATTATGGAAATTTTAAAGCAGTATTGGTGGGTGCAAAAGATTGCAAAGCACCAATTATGACAAGTGTTCAAGGAGATCAAGGATGTATTCTTTTAGATACGCCTGCTAATAATGTGTCTAACTTTCAATTATTAAAAAATGATAAGAGAGTTTTTCAATATAATGAACAAGATGGAAAGCATCGTATGTATTTTGAATTTGTAGAGTTTGTTAAGATTATAGATAAGAAGGATTATCAAAGAGCACAAGATATGATGGAGAAGAGTCTAATTGCAATGACAATTGCAACTAAAGCAAGACAATCAGCAAATGTTATATTTCCTGCTGATATTAATTAAATATAATTTTTTATGGAGTAATGATATTCTTGAAATTCAAATTAAAGATTGTTGAGTAAGATTATTATTGAGATGAAAATAAAGAAACACTACAATATACTTACTTTGAAATAAGAGTGATAATATTGTTATAAATGTTTAATAAAATGATTCATTCTCTTATATTGCAAAATATATTATAAAAGAAGATAAAATTTATCAGAATCATTTTATATTAGAGTTTTATTATCATAAGAAAGAACTGATATTTTTAAAAGACATGGAAGTGGAAGCTTTAAATTTGCTTATCTCTTGGGTGGGAGTTTTAACAAGTGATTAAAAGTATTTATCAGTTTAAGAAGAAATTACATTCCATAGAAACCTATTTAATTTATGAAAGTATAATTATAAAGGAAAAGGTGATAAAAATATAAAATAATTATCACCTAAAAGCCAAGCTTTATTTTATCCTTTATATTATTATAAATTACTTAGTTATGATTTCAGCTTTGCATAAAGAAATAAAGGAAGGATCACTATTATTTGGACCAACTAAAACAATCATTCCAAATTCATTTTTAATAACTGTTCCTTGACCAACCGTTTGTCCTCCTGCTTTAATATTTACTGAAGTTGTTCCTAATGGTAAGTAAGAACGAATTGCATTTTGGCAATCTGCACCACAACCTTCTGGTGTTGGTACTGGATCTGGTAAAAAACTAATTGAATCATTATAAGTTGAACTTGTGACTCTAAATGCCGCAATTCGACATAATGAAATAGCTTCCTGTGGTTGTCCTTGATTATTAATTAACTGTAGTAATCCAGCATTTGGATTTGTATTTGGCGGTGGAAGTAACTGACCTGCTCGACCACTTGCATTATCACCACTTTCCATGCTAACAATGATATTATTCTCAGGATATAGTTCAATAATTTGACGGAGTACATTTCGCACTTGATCTACACATCCACATTCAATAACATTTGAAGGTCCAGTCGGACCAGTCGGTCCGGTTGTTCCATTAGCACCGGTAGGTCCTGTATTGCCAGTTGCTCCAGTAGGACCAGTGATACCAGTCGCCCCTGTAGGCCCTGTATTACCAGTAGCACCAGTTGGACCAGTGATACCATTAGCGCCTGTTGGTCCAGTCGGTCCAGTTACTCCATTAGCTCCAGTCGGACCAGTTGGACCTGTTGTACCAGTAATACCAGTTGCTCCAGTGCTACCGGTCGCCCCAGTCGCCCCAGTCGCCCCAGTGGCTCCAGTCGGACCAGTTGGGCCTGTTATACCAGTTGAACAGTTAACTATGACTGAGGGACAACAATCACAATCTGACCATCTATTACAATCACAATCTAAACATCTACTGCAATCATAATCATACATATTTTCGTCCATGAATTCACCTCCTATTGTGAATTTTAAATCTCATTTGTAAAATAAATTTCATAACTATTTTAAACTATTGTTATATAGCTATAAATTTCTTAAAAGAAAAGGGCACAACATTTAAAGAAAATCATCTTTATTTGTTATGCCTCTTTTATTTAGTCAATTGAAACACCAGCACTAGCATATCCAGCTACTGTGTTAACCAAACTTAATCCAGTTGCAGTAGCAGTTAATACTAACATCAATCGTGTTTGTGCAGGAACTGGTATAGATAAACCAGTTAATATTCCTTTAGAAATTGATCCAATTGAGAGTATACCTGTTAATGAAGGTGTAAGAGTAATTAACGTACCTGGAATAGCAGTCATTGTGTTGTTAGGAACAGTTGATTGATATAACTGTGCTGTAATTGTAATTGTACTTCCAACTAAAGATAATGCAGCAGTAGTAGAGAAGAAGACATCAATTGCAGTAATGGTTCCATCACGTGGCATTGTAAATGCAAAGTTTGTTAATGTTCCACTTGGGTTAGTTAAATCGATAGTATTACCTACGATTGATAAACCAGGTGCAGAACTTCCAAATCCAACAAAGGCAGGAGTTCCCACTAATCCACCAGCAATAGTTGTTAAACTGACAGGTATTCCAGAAGCAAATGGGATAATTGCAGAAGAACCAGTCGCCCCAGTAGGTCCAGTAGCCCCTGTAGCGCCAGTAGCTCCTGTAGCGCCAGTAGCCCCTGTAGCACCAGTCGCCCCCGTAGGTCCAGTAGCTCCTGTAGGTCCAATAGCACCATCAGCCCCAGTATTACCAGTCGCCCCCGTAGGTCCAGTCGCACCATCAGCTCCAGTGTTACCAGTCGCCCCCGTAGGTCCAGTCGCACCATCAGCTCCAGTATTACCCGTTGCACCAGTAGGTCCAGTCGCCCCAGTCACACCATCAGCCCCAGTATTACCAGTCGCCCCAGTAGGCCCAGTCGCACCATCAGCTCCAGTGTTTCCTGTAGCCCCCGTAGGTCCAGTCGCACCATCAGCCCCAGTATTACCCGTTGCACCCGTAGGTCCAGTAGTTCCAGTGGCTCCAGTAGGTCCAATAGCGCCATCGGCTCCAGTATTACCAGTCGCCCCAGTATTACCAGTCGCTCCATTAGCTCCAGTATTACCTGTAGGCCCAGTTGGCCCTGTAATCCCATTGGCACCAGTAGCCCCAGTAGCACCCGTAGGTCCAGTGATTCCAACACCAGTCGCACCCGTAGGCCCAGTCGGTCCAGTCGCCCCAGTTGGTCCAGTCGCCCCAGTTGGTCCAGTCGCCCCCGTCACACCTGTAGCTCCAGTCGCCCCAGTATTACCCGTAGGCCCAGTAGGTCCAGTTGCTCCTGTTATACCTCTTGGTCCAGGACAACCTCTTGGTCCAGGACAGCCTCTTGGTCCAGTCGCCCCAGTATTACCCGTAGGCCCAGTAGGTCCAGTTGCCCCTGTTATACCTCTTGGTCCAGGACAACCTCTTGGTCCAGTCGCCCCAGTAGGTCCTGTCGCTCCAGTATTACCAGGATATCCCATAGGTCCCATTGGACCGGTTGCTCCTCTAGGTCCAGGACAACCCATAGGACCTGTAGGTCCTGCAGGGCCAGTCACTCCAGTTGGACAGTTTACAATAACGGGTGGACAACAACGACAGCGAGGACACCAAGTACATTTGTTGTTACAACTGTTGTTGCATGAGTTATTACACATGTTATCGTTCATAAATTCACCTCCTTTCGCTTGTTCTAGTTTAATATACGCAAAGTTATAAAACTGAACTATGAGGATATACCCTATTTACAATAAAAAGTATAAATTCCACTTTTGTCCAATGAGAGAAACAAAATAAAAAGACTCTTCCATAAAGAAAGAGTCTTACGATATGCGTTCAAAATAACGCTTGTTATAGAGATAAGATGAATCGTTTGGTTTACATTTTCCAGCTAAATCATTGTAGAATTTGGCTGTTTTATAGTCTTTAATAGCATCATAGCATAAACAGAGTTGAATATATGGAATATAATCATAGCAGTCAGGTGATATAAATGCACCTGATTCATCATTTCTTTCACAAGATAATGCCATTGCATACCAAAAAATGGCTTGCTCATAACACTTTAATTCATAGAAATACTTTCCTAAATCACAACATATTTCAGCTCGTGGAACATCATAACATAAACTATTGAGTAAGGATAGAACGGCTTCTCTCATTTCACCTTTTTGATGATAACAATATCCCAAGAATTGACAAGCAGAAATATTGTTTTCACGCCATCCTTTTCCAGTATTTAAAAATTTCTTGAATTGCGTAATTGCCTCATCATAATATTTATGATAATACAATTCTCTAGCATAGTAGAACATTTCTCTAGGTGAGAATAGAATTCCTTCTTTTTCTTTTGCTTTAAACATTCTTATATTTCTTAAAGGATTCCCTGCTTTTATTTTACGATGAGTAATAGCTATTTCACTATATTCCATTTTACCTCTTGGACTAATAACTTCATGCACAAATCCTTCCCAATAGAATTGGTCTTCTCTTCGCAGTAACCTTTCACGATAATAAGTAAACGTTGGTTTTCCATCATTGTCAAAACCTGTGTTATATCTCATCATCACGACAGATGTTTCTGGAGAAAGTGTTTCTTTTAATTTCATTAATTCTTTTTGATCTGCTTCTAAAAGATCATCGTCTGCATCAAGCCACATGCAATAATCTTGAGTTGCTTTAGAGAAAGAGTAGTTTCTCGCTTTAGAGAAATCATCGCACCATTCAAAATCAAAGATTTTATCTGTGAATTTTGCAGCAATTTCTTTTGTCATATCAGTAGATCCTGTATCTACAATAATAATTTCATCAGCAATATCTTTGATTGAAGATAGAGCTCTTTCCAAAACATCTTCTTCATCTTTAACAATCATACATACACTTATTGTAATCATATATTTCACCAATATAATATATGAGACAATTCATAAAGTGTGCCAGACAAAAGAGAATTAAGAAATCATTATAACCACTTAAATAAAAGTTAAAGAATATAAAAAAGTTCTTGACAATGCAAGAACTTTATTTGTTATATGGGGCGGTCGATGGGAACTTAGCATTTATATATAACAGATAGTAAACAACGTATTTAAGTCATTTAAAAAGTATATCAGCGTATATAGATGTATAACACGATATACTTTTGTTTAGGTTTTGGTGGGAAATTGATTGAATTTTAAAGAACTTTATATAATTTAATCATTCTCCATTGTTCTTTTTTTCATCATATAATATAAAGTTATTAGCAGTACAGTATTTAGAGTAGTCATTAAATTTGTAAATACAAATGCTATTTCAACGTTCTCCTGAAATAAAATGTAGAATCTACCTTATGAAATGAAAAACAACATTTTATATCCCTATGAGAATATTTTATAAAATCAAAATATTATTAATGTTTTTTTCTCTGAATTATAATAATTATTCCATATAATAATTCGATTACAATTAATGCAAAGAATAAATATATAAAGAAATAAAATAACGAAATATTATATTTGAAAAAAACAAAAGATAAAATTAATACAACTATTTGGCTAGATAGAATTAGATTAATTGTTTTTTTTGACATGTAAATAGTTCCTCTTTTATGGGAGTTTCCAACTTACTCTACTTTGACCCAATTTATTAATCTCACTAGTTAAATAACAAGATGAATTAAATCCATCTGGAATCATCAAATATTTTGTTTTAAATGTTAAAGAGGCTTTTGCTGGCCTAGAACTTGTAGCTTTTCCATCAATAATATTGCATGAAACATTTGAAATTGCATAATAAGATGGATTATTTACATCTTCATTATAAACATCTACAATTTCGACTCCACCTGTTATTTTTACGTCTTCATAAAATCCTGTACCATCAAATGCCCCACCTACAACGTGTGGATATAAAGTTCTAGATGGACCAGGAATTGTTCCACTACTCCATCCAGAATCATGTGGATCTGATAGTGTAATCTGTTGGGTTTCTAAAATATCAACGACAATTTTATATTGTTCTTCCTTGTTTTCATATAAAACATAAGACTTTCCAACTTCCATTTCTTTAATGTTAAAGGTTGATTCACCAACACTGTAATTTTCTGTTGCATACACTGAAGAACCATTAATTGTGCAATATCCAATACAAAATGATAGTGTTAAAACTAATATAAATAATTTTTTCATATTATTATCTCCTCTGATTAACTTTGGAATTTCCATGATAATTTTGATTGACCAGTTTTATTTAATTCGGATGTTAAATAATTGTTACATGTTATTCCTAATGCAATTGATGAACTAACCCAAGTCATACTTGCTTTGGCTGTGATAGTTGTGGCAGTGTGGTTTTTAACTCTTACGATTGGGTCCTCAATAATATTAATTGCAAATCCTGTCTCAACTACTGGCTGGTCCGCATTTATGATATGACTAGTCCCGTTTTTATACTCTACATATTCGAAAAATCCCATTTCTTTATGTCCGCCACTTACACCTTCTATATGTGGATATAATTTCAAGACTCCTCCACTAGGAATAGTGCCACTACTCCACCCAGAATTTCCAGTATCATAGTGTGAGACTCCAGAATTCACTGCTAAAACATCAATAACCACTTTATAATTATTTTCATGATCTTCAAAAACAGTAATAGAATCACCTGGTTTAACTCCATCAAGTGACACAGATGTACTGTCTTCAATAATTTTAATATTCTCATTAGATTTTGCAAAAGATATAGTTACAAAACTGTTTAATGTGAGTAAACTAATCAATAAAATACTTATTACTTTTTTCATATAATTTCTCCTTTTTTTGTCATAGTTGTACACTAAATTTTCTTGTAAAAAAATACAGATAGAATGAAACATCCTTCTAATTAATTACTGTTTTAAAATGAAAATACTTAATTGTATCAATTACTGGAAAATTATATTTGATTATATCCAACTCCTTTCTAATACAAATGAAAACGCTTTCTACATTTTTAGTGTATTATATAAATAATATTTTGTCAATATATATATTATTTTATACGACTTAATTGTTTATTTATGTTTTTGTGATATACTAAGAATATATGAAATAGACTTATTATAAGTTTCTATACAATCTGCAAAAGTCTATAAATGAGGTGAGATATGGCAAAGTATTCTAATTATTTATTTAAATTTGATTTACTGATTTTAAGTGTTCTTCAGGAACAAGACAGATATGGATATGAAATATCTAAACTTATAGCTGATAAGACAAACGGATATATTGTGCCAAAACATGGAACCATGTATCCGATTATTTATAAACTTATTGAAGATAAATATATAACTAGCAATACAGTTATAGTAAATAATAAAGCAAGAGTTTATTATCATCTTGAAGATAAAGGAAGGGTTTATCTTCAACAAATCATAGAAGAATATGATAATTTAGTAGAACAAATTAATAATGTAGTTCATGGAGGGGAAAATGAAGGGTAGTTACAAATATTATAAAGATGTAAAAAAATTGTTTCCTATTAATGGAAAACAAGAAAAAATTTATTTAACGCATCTGAAACAACAAATTGACGAATACGGAGATGTTTCCTATAATGATTTAGAGGAGATATTTGGTAATCCTAATCAAATTTATGCATCCTACATAGAATCATTAGATGAAGACGAAGTTATCAGCAAAATGAATTATAAAAAACTATTAAAAAGATTATTTATAACATGTATTATTTGTGTTTTAGTGTTGAGCCTATTTATATTTTATAAAATTAATCAAGAGGCTGATGAAGCAAAAAAACATAGAGTAGATGAAATAGAAAATATTATTGAGGAGAAATAAAAATGAAGAAAATTATATCAGTTATATGTATTGTATGTATAATTTTATTAATGCCAACAAATGTTCATGCAGTGGAAAGAGAATTAAATACATCATATACATATTTAGGAAATGATATTTATATAGAGACCATTATTGAAGAAAATATCTCATTATTTTCTACACAAACTAAAAGTGGTTCAAAAACATTAAATTTTAAAAATTCGGGTAATATATTATTTTCAATAAAAGTGAGTGGCACTTTCACATATACTGGAAGCAGTTCTACATGTACTTCTTCTAGTGTTACTACTTCTGTTACAGATAGTGCATGGAAAATCATGTCTAAATCAGCATCTAAATCCGGAAATATAGCTATTGGATATGCAACAGCAAAAAGATATATGTTTGGTTTTGTTGTAGAAACAAGAAATGAGACTGCAACATTAACTTGCAGTGCTACTGGAGTCTTATCTTAAATCAAAAAATGTATGAACTAATTATTAGGTTCTTACTCGATATTGGGTAAATGAAAACAAGGAAGTTTTAAAATCATTGAATTTATCAATGAAATTAATTCTTCCCTTTTTATTTACATCCTAAAGTAAGAAAGAACCTAATTATTAGTTCATACATTTTTTTTACTTATAAATTTGATAGAAAATCCCATTTTTATAGGTGTAAACCCTTTTATAAAATTTATATCCAAATCATTTTCATTATATGTAATAACAAATTCTTTTATGTTATTAAAACCACTTTGTTGTACTCTACATATAGCAAAATACATAGGTTCATTAATAAAAATTTCAGCCCACGAATCTCTATTTAATGGTAAAGTATACTGCTTTCTGAACATTTTCCAATGTTCATTTTTTATATGCGACCATGAATCGACAACTGTAAAAGTATTTCTGGAGCGTTTTTTATATGCGTACCCATCAAATGTCATTATCTTATTTCTAAATGGATCAGGAACATTAGGATTGATGACTATTGTATAATTGTTAGCACTTAACTCTGCAAGATAATGTAATGATATTTGAGGCTTTTCATATTTTTTTGGTGGATTTATTTTTGAATATATAGAAAAACCCTTGATATACAAGGGTTTTGTTAGTTATATGGGGCGGTCGATGGGAATCGAACCCACGAATGCCAGAGCCACAATCTGGTGTGTTAACCACTTCACCACGACCGCCATATCTACCTCAATTAGGCAAATATGATTATATAAGATTTCAAACATTTTGTAAAGTTATTTTTTAAAAAAGTTGTAGAAACAAAAAAACTATAGGATTGTCTTTCCTATAATTCTTAGAAATGATGTTTCACACGGTCTCTTTCTTCTGCTGCTTTTGCATCATTAAAACGCTCTAATGTTCCTACTAAATATCCAGTAATTCTACGAATTCTTTCAATTGGCTGTGGTTTGAGATGATAATTCATATCAACATAATCACCATCTATTGTTAGTGTGAGACTGACTAAAGTTTCATCTTTATATTTTTCTTTTACATATTGAATATAATTCTTGATTTCTCGATCATCCATTTCACCATTAAGAACTTTGATATCAACATTATCTATTCTTTTCATTATCATCACCATCCTTATCTCTATTATATCGCAATGAGATAATATAACAATAAGAATGCTGGTTATTTTATCCAAATGAGAAAATATTTCCCAAATCGTGTCAAATTATGTTAAAATATGTATATAAATATTTGAGAGGGGAAATACAATGAAAAAAATATTAAAAGTATTAACTATGGCTTTAATGGTATTTGTTCTGACTGGGTGTATGAAACTCAGCATTAATGTTGAAGTTAAAGCTGATAAGACAATGGCAATGGGTATGGAAATCTTAGCTGAGGAATCAATGTTTAAAAGTGCTGGAATGTCTGCTGATGATTATGTTAAACAAATGGAAGATCAAATTAAATCTTCTGAAGGTATGGAGGATGCCAAGACAACTCCAATTGAAAAAACAATAGATGGTTCTAAATGGGTTGGTGTTTCTGTACAAGGAACAGCATCTGCTGATGCATCTGTTAGAATTATTGATAAAGAAGTTAATGGTAAAGATGGAATTGAATTAACTTTACCTATGGATGATTTTAGTGATCAAATGGATATGAGTCAATTAACTTCATATGGATATTCAGTTGAACAAATGAAGAAATTAGGAATGGAAATGAATGTTGTTATTAAAATGCCAGGAAAAGCAACATCAAATGTTGGAACTGTAGATGGAAATACTGTAACTGTTGATTTATTAGATATGATGGCAACTGGCAAATCTAATGATATTATTGTATCATCTGAATTATCAGGTGGTGGAATGGATATGAGCATGATTTTCATTATTGTAGGTGTTGCAGCAATTGCTGGAGTTGTTGCATTTATGTTAATGAAGAAAAAGAAAGAAAATCATGAAGAGGTTTATGATGGGTCACCAATTTCTAAAGCCACTGAAGAAAAAGTGGTTACAGAAGCACCAGTAGTAGAATCAGATGTTGAAGAAAAGATAGAAGCACCTACTGAAGTTGTTAATGAAGAAAAAGTAGAAGTTGTAACTGAACCAAAAGCATATTGTCCAAATTGTGGAACACCAGTTGGAAGTGAAGAAACTTGTCCAAATTGTGGTTTTACTTTAAAGAAATAACGGTTAAGAATTCTTAACCGTTTTTTGTTAATATAAATGATAGTGTAAAATCATAAAAACAAGTGTAATAAGGAGAATAGAGAATAGTTGATTTATTCTCTTGAACATATATTTCATAAAGTCACCTTTCTTATTATGTTATGCAAACTGTTTAAAAAAGTCTTTTCATCGTAATAAAAAAATGTTAATATATCAAATAAAGATGAGGTGATACTATGCTTAAATTCACAAAAATGGAAGGAATAGGAAATGATTATATTTATATTGATGGCATTCATCAGGATGTTCCTATGAACCCTCATTTTATTACAAAGATAAGTGATCGTCATTTTGGTATTGGAAGTGATGGTGTTATTGTTATACAAGAATCAGAAATCTGTGATTTTAAGATGCGAATGTTTAATTTAGATGGTAGTGAAGGAAAAATGTGTGGTAATGGTATTCGTTGTTTTGCTAAATTCGTTTATGACCATCAATTAACCAAGAAAACTTATTTGGAGATAGAGACATTGGGTGGTATTAAGAAAGTATGGTTAATAATTGACAATAATAAGGTTCAATATGTCAGAGTCAATATGGGTCAGCCTATCTTAAAATCAAAAGAAATTCCTTGTCTATTTGATAAGGAAGAAATGATCAATGAACCAATTGAAGTAGATGGTCAAGTATATTATCTCACATCTTTATCAATGGGAAATCCACATACAGTAATATATATGAATCATTTAGATTTTAATATCCAAGAACTTGGAATAAAATTTGAAAAACACATACTTTTCCCTGAATCGGTTAATACTGAATTTGTTGAGGTTGTTAATCGTCAATATCTTAAGATGCGTGTTTGGGAAAGAGGTAGTGGTGAAACAATGGCTTGTGGGACAGGAGCTTGTGCTGTGATGTATGCAAGTTATATAAATGGTTTGTGTGATAACCATGTTCAAGTTGAACTCTTAGGTGGGATTCTTGATATTAGTTATGAAAATGGAGAGATTTGGATGAGTGGACCGGCCACAACAGTTTTTGAAGGAATTATTCAAGAGGAGGTATTTAATGTATAATACAGCAGAAGAAATCATTCAATATATTGGAAATGCTAAAAAGCATACACCCGTTAAAGTTTATGTGAAAGGGAAAAATTTACCAGAAAGTGATGAATTTCATATCTTTGGAGATGGTTCTAGTCTTATTCTTATTGGTGATATAGAACCTATCCAAATATATTTAGAAAAAAATAAAGCGAGAATACAAGATACATATTGGGAACATGATCGTAGAAATAGTGCCATTCCAATGCTTGATATAACACATATTAATGCGCGTATAGAGCCAGGAGCAATAATTAGGGATCATGTGACAATTGAGAATAATGCTGTTATAATGATGGGAGCAATTCTTAATATAGGTGTTAAAATTGGTGAATCAACGATGATTGACATGGGAGCTGTTTTAGGTGGTCGTGTGGAAGTTGGAAAACGATGCCACGTAGGAGCAGGAGCAGTCTTAGCTGGTGTTATTGAACCACCGAGTGCATCTCCAGTTATTTTAGAAGATGATGTTCTTATTGGAGCAAATGCAGTTGTTGTAGAAGGGGTCCGTATTGGCAAAGGTGCAGTTGTAGGAGCAGGAAGTATTGTTTTGAATGATGTTCCTGCTGGTGCAGTGGTTGCTGGGAATCCGGCTAGAGTGATTAAAGCAGAAAAAACAAAAGAGACAAAAGAAAAAACACAATTAATAGATGATTTAAGAAAAATCTAAGGTGATACATATGGAACAACTCAAAAAATGGAGAAGAGATTTACATCAGATACCTGAACTAGGATTACAGGAATTTCAAACTGCCACCTATATTCGTCGTGAATTAGAAAAAATGGGTTATCAATGGGAAGCAGTTGTAGAAACTGGAACAATTGTTTATATTGATTATCATCAATCCACAACAATAGCTTTTCGTAGTGATATTGATGCTTTGGCAATTCAAGAAAAAAATCATATAGACTTTGCTTCTAAAATTCCTGGGATGATGCATGCTTGTGGACATGATGGACATATGAGTGCTTTACTAGGATTTGCAAGGCGTTTAAAAGAAAACCATAGTTCATTATCATGCAATGTCTTATTGGTATTTCAACCCGCAGAAGAATCGCCAGGAGCTGCCGCGCAAGTTGTAGAGTCAGGTGTTTTTGAAAAATATAATGTTAAGGCTATTTTTGGTATGCATTTAATGCCATTCATTGAAGAAGGCGTGATTGCTTGTAAGAAAGGTCCGCTAATGGCAATGTGTGGAGAATTGGATGTAAAGATATATGGAAAAGGTGCTCATGCTGGTTTGCCTCAAGAGAGTATTGATAGTATCATGATTGCAAATCAAGCATTACAACAGTATCAAACAATTATTTCAAGACGTATTTCTCCATTCTCACCAGCTGTCATTAATATTGGTCAAATAAATGGAGGATCAGCACGAAATAGTGTTGCCAGTTTAACAACAATGCATGGAACATTGCGTTGTTATGATGAGAACTTATTTATAAAAGTGACTCAAGACATCGATTCTATTCATAAAAGTTTAGAAATGGCTTATGGCTGTTCAATTGAATGGAGTTGTCCACCATTGTATCCACCAGTACTTAATGATGATCATTTGTATAAAGTTTTTAGAAATATTGTAGATGAAGATATATATATTGAGTTAAAAGAACCATTAATGTTAGCAGAAGATTTTTCATTCTATCAAAAAGCAATTCCTGGTATATTCTTTTTCTTGGGGACAAAATGTCAAGAATATCAAAGTGGGTTGCATACAGAAACATTTAATTTTCATGAGGAAGTTTTAGAAAAAGCAATAGATTTATATGAAAAAATTGTTATGAATTTGAAAGGGGAATAAATATGGATAGTTATTTACGAGGGGAAAAAGCATTTTTAAAAGCATATGGTAGATATGATGTTGTTTTAGAAAGAGGAGAAGGTGTTTATCTTTATGATACGAATAAAAAACAATATTTAGATTTTTATTCTGGAATTGGTGTGAATTCATTTGGTCATGGCTATAAACCATATATTAATGCTCTGCAAAAACAAATAGAAACATTGATGCATGTATCTAATTACTTTTATACACCTGTTTCAATTGAAGCTGCTGAAACTGTTAAAAAAGCAACACAATTGGATGGAGTCTTTTTCTGTAATTCTGGTGCTGAAGCAACAGAAGGAGCTTTAAAGTTAGCGAGAAAATATTACTATATGAAACATGGAAAAGCGAATAGTGAAATTATTTCTTTTCACCATTCATTTCATGGCCGTTCAACAGGTTCAGTCAAATTAACTGGAAATCCTCACTATCAGGAGGCATTTGGACCACTTATTGAAGGTGTTCATTATGCAACATTAAATGATTTAAAGAGTGTTGAGGCATTAATCAATGAAAGAACTGCGGCTATTATTGTAGAACCATTACAAGGTGAAGGCGGATTAAATTTATGTCATCAGGACTTTATGACTGGATTAAGACAGTTGTGTGATGAACATGATATTTGCTTGATTTTAGATGAAGTTCAATGTGGAATGGGGAGAACAGGAACAATTATGACTTATTTTCAATACAATATCTTACCTGATATTGTTTGTTTAGCCAAGGGGATAGGATGTGGTGTACCTGTTGGCGCATTTGTAGCAAATGAAAAATATGCAAAAGCTATGGAACCAGGCGATCATGGGAGTACATATGGTGGAAATCCATTTGTATGTGCTGCTGTGAAAACAGTTTTTGAAATCATTGAAAGAGAAGATATGCTCAAACATGTTCAAGAGATTTCTAAATATTTGACTGAAAAGCTGGATGAACTTATTAGAGAGTTTGATATTGTAGAAAGTCGCAGAGGATTGGGATTAATGCAAGGATTGGTATTAAAAGATGATGCCAGACCGTATGTCAAAGAACTCTTAACTGAGGGCGTTATTGTTGTGACTGCTGGAACTAATGTCATAAGAATGTTGCCACCATTTGTTATTACTGAAGAACATGTTGATGAATTTATTGGTAAATTAAAAAATATTTTAAAAAAATCAAAATAAAAAAAGAAAAATCCCTTATTTTTATTGAATATAGAAGTAAGGGGGTTTTTATATGCGAAAATATCCAATTGATTTGCAAGATGAAGAAAAGGCTTGTGGTGCTTATTGTATTTCTATGATTTTGAAATTTTATGGTTATCAGGATGAAATGAAAAAAATTAAGCAGAAAGCAAGATTAAATCAAAATGGTATCTCTATTTTAGGAATTATTGAGTGTTTAAAGACTTATCAAATTGAAGCTAAGGCTTATCAGGCAACATTAGATGATATTCATAAAAATATTCAATATCCATGTATTCTTTATATGGCTTATAATGATATTGGTCATTTTGTTGTCTTATATGAAAGAAATGATGATGAGTATATTATTGGTGATCCAGCTAGAGGGCTCATTTCTATTTATCAAGAAGAGATGTCTGAACATTATGCCATGCATGTTATAGCGATAACACATGTTGGTCGTGTTCCTGAATTATCTTATCAATCTTACTTTTCTTTTTTATATCAGACTTTTCAATCATATCAAAAACATATGATTGATCTTATTTTGAAAGGGTTATGGATTTCTTTACTAGGATACTTGAGTAGTTACTTTTTTCAGTTTATTATTGATGATATTCATATCAATACTCAATTTTTTTATATGGTTGTACTCTGCATTGCTTATAGCTGTATAGAAATCATCAAAACAAGAATGGAAAGAATCAAAACCAAAGCTTTTATCTCTTTAAGAAAAGCAGTTGATGAAGAATATGTTTTTGATTCCTCTATGCGAATGCTGCAATTAACTCATAGTTTCTTTTATCAAGATAAAGGGTATATTCAAAGTCAATTATTAAGTCTCTTTGATTTAAGTGAAATGAGTTTAGAGTGCTATGAGAGATTGTTCTTAGATGCTTTGTCTTTTGTTGTTTTTATGATTGGAATGATGTTTATAAATATATCAATGACATTTCTGGTTGTAATTATGTTTTTATGTATTATGTTTATGGCCTATTATCGTTTACAGGCTTTACAGGATATCCATAAAAATTATCTTGAAGCACATTTTGTTTTTCAGCATCATCTTCTAGAATTAATTGAAAATCAATTTTTAATTAAACGTTTTTCATTGTTACAGCAACAACGGGAAAGAAGTTATCATATCTACTTAGATGAAGCTATGTTAAAAGAAAAACAGGCTCTATTTATGAATCAACTCCAAAGTTTTATTCAATACTTTATTTATATTTTCTATGGTGTTATTATGATTTTAGGATTTTATCATTATCAAAGATCTCATTTAACGATAGGACAGTTAATGATGTTTTATATGTTGGTTTCTTATTGTATTCAACCTGTGATGAACATTGTCAATCTTGTCAGTCAATATAAACAAATGAAGATTGTTTATGAAAAATATAAAGTATTTGAAATAGAACCACAACTACCACAAGAACCTATAAAGGAGAAAATTACATCAATTACTCTGGATAATGTCAGTTATGCCTATGGATATCAAGTACCTTTATTTGAACATATTGATTTAACAATTCACCAACACCTTTTATTAAAGGGAAAGACAGGATCTGGTAAATCAACGTTGTTAAGACTTTTTATGGGATATGATCTTCATTATTCTGGAGATATCTATATTAATGATCAGGAGTTAAGGACTATTCAATTATCTTCTTTATATCAACATATAGGTTATGCTCATGAGACACCATCATTTTTACATTTAACTTTGTTGGAAAATTTTTTATGTCATGATGAAAAGAAGATACGTTATTACTTAAAATCGTTTGGACAGGAAGCTCTTTTCAATATGTTTCATATAGTCTTAAGTGAAGATGGTGCACCACTGTCACTTGGGCAAAGACAGATTGTTTCTTTAATTAGACTTTTATGTCAAGAATTTGATATTCTCATTTTAGATGAAGCATTTTCACATATGGATGCAAAATTAGCAAGTAAAGTGATGAGGTTCTTATTCAAGAATGATGAAGGAAAGATTTATGTTATGGTTAATCATCAAACAAAATTAGTGAACAAGAATGTTGCTTGTGCTATAATTGAAGAAGGAAGATTAAGAAATGAAAGGTGATATAATGGCTATTGATTTTGTATATGAAGATGAATTGAAATTGAGTAAGGATAATTATGAACAACAATTTATAAAAATTGTAGAAGCAGCACTTCAATATTTAAAAATAGAAGATGATGTGGAATTATCATGTATTATTGTTGATGATGAACGAATTCATCAGATAAATAAGGAATATAGAAATATTGATCGTTCTACTGATGTTATCAGCTTTGCATTAGAAGATAATGATCAGTTTTATGTGGCAGGAATGCCACGAAGTTTAGGAGATATTTTTATTTCTTATCATCATGCTTGTATTCAAGCAGAAGAATATCAGCATACTTTAAAGCGTGAGATGTGTTTTTTATTCACGCATGGTCTATTGCATCTGTTGGGATATGATCATATGAATGAAGAAGATGAAAAAGAGATGTTTACGTTACAAAAAGAAATATTAAATCAATTAGGAATAGAAAGAGGGTAGACTATGGATTATCAAAAATTAGTTGATGAAGCTTTTATAGCAAGTGAAAATGCCTATGCTCCTTATTCATCATTTAAAGTTGGAGCATCCCTTCTTTTAACAGATGGTACAATAATACATGGCACAAATATTGAAAATGCTGCATATGGATCTACAATGTGTGCTGAAAGAAATGCTGTTTTTCAAGCTTATTGTCAAGGATATCGCAAGTCAGACATTGAAGCGTTGGCAATTGTTGGAGATTGTTCACCATTGATTTCACCATGTGGAGCATGTCGTCAGGTTTTGGCTGAATTGTTAGATCCATATACCCCTATTGTTTTAGGGTGTAAAGATTATTATGAAGTCACAAATATACAAGAATTATTGCCACGTGCTTTTATAGGAGAAAGTTTATGACATTTAAATCTGGATTTGTAAGTATAGTTGGAAGACCAAATGTCGGTAAATCAACATTGCTTAATCATATTTTAAAAACCAAATTAGCAATTACTTCATCAACAGCTCAAACAACTCGTAATACGATTCAAGGAATATATACGGATGAAGATGCTCAGATTATTTTTATGGATACACCAGGTATTCATAAACCTCAGGATGGTCTTGGTTCATTTATGAATACCAATGCACTTAATAGTATTTATGGTGTTGATTTGGTTTTGTTTTTAGCTCCTGCTGATGAGAAGATTGGAAAAGGTGATCGTTTTATTGTTGAAAGACTTAAGGAAGCTGATGGACCAGTTTATTTAATTCTTAATAAAATTGATTTATTGTCTAAGGAACAATTGATTGAAAAATTGAATGAATGGAAAGGATTGTTTGATTTCAAGGAAATCATACCTATTAGTGCATTGAATGGCGATAATATAGATGATCTTATGAATACAATAAAAAATGATTTACAAGAAGGGGTTATGTATTATCCTAAAGATCATTTAACTGATCATCCTGAAAGATTTATTATGGCTGAATTTATTAGGGAAAAGATTCTTTATTTTACACATGAAGAGGTCCCACATAGTGTCGCTATTGTTATCGAGAGAATGATTGAAGATGAGCAAGGTGTTCATATTATGGCTGCTATTATTGTAGATAGACAGAGTCAAAAAGCAATTATTATTGGCAAACAAGGGAGTCTTATTAAAAAAGTCAGGCAAAATGCTCGTAAAGAGATGAAACGCTTTTTACAAGTTCCAGTCGAATTGGAATTGTTTGTGAAAGTGGAAAAAAATTGGCGTAATAAACAAAAGTATCTCAAGGAGTTTGGATACGATGAAAATGACTACTAATGAAGAAGTTGTTGAAGGAATTATTTTAAAAAAAACTGTTTATAAAGAAAATGATATGATTTTACATATATATACCAAAGAATATGGCAAGATTGGTATTATTGCTAGAGGAATTCGGAAAATAACGAGTAAGAATGCAAGAGCATGCCAAGAGATGATGATAAGTGAAATGAGCATAAATTTAAAGAAGGGATTAAGTTCTTTGATGAAAGCAACTCCAGTTGATTATTTGCGTCATATTAAAGAAAACTTAGATAGTGAAATTGTTGCTAATTATGTTTTAGAGTATTTTTATCGTTATCTTGAAGATAATAATCCCAATCAAGATGAATATGATATTTTATATCATTCGCTAAAAGCTTTAGATCATGGCTATTCACCTCTTTTGGTTTATCTATTATTTAATGTTTTTGTTTTAAATCATAATGGTGTTTCGATTGATGTTGAAGGCTGTGTTGTTTGTGGCTCGTCAAAAGTTACAGCGATATCACTGAGAGATGGTGGATTTGTATGCCAAAATCATCGAGGGAATCTTCAACCTTGTGATATTAATGTTTTGAAAGCTTTTCGACATATCCATAAAATTCCTATTCAATATATAGATCATATTCATATAGAAGAAAATATTTTAAAAGAGCTTATTCCTTATATGAATGGTTATATTGAGGAATATACAGGTGTTTCTTTAAAGACATCTGCGTTTATTCAACAAATTGTGTAGATTTCTGCACAATTTTATTTTGCTTAAGAGAAGTTTGGTGTATAATGATTGCATATATAAGGGAGAGATGTTATGAGTGACTTTTTACCAACAACAAAAGAGGAAATGTTAGCAAGAGGATGGGAACAGCCTGACTTTGTTTATATAAGTGGAGATGCTTATGTGGATCATCCTTCTTTTGGTGCAGCAATTATTACAAGGACACTTGAAAGTCGAGGTTTTAAAGTGTGTTTTTTGGCACAGCCAGATTGGCATAGTTTGGAAGATTTTAAACGTTTTGGAAAACCACGACTTGGTTTTTTAATCTCAAGTGGAAATATTGATTCAATGGTTAATCATTATAGCGTTTCTAAAAAGCGTAGAAAAAAAGATAGTTACTCGCCCAATGGTGAAGCCGGTCATCGACCAGATCGAGCAGTTATTGTATATAGTCAAAAAGTACGTGAAGCCTATAAAGATGCAACAATTCTTATTGGTGGTATTGAAGCAAGTTTAAGGCGTCTTTCACATTATGATTATTGGGATGATAAAGTGCGTAAATCAATTTTGGTAGATGCAAATGCTGATTTATTAATGTACGGAATGGGAGAAAATAGTATTGTAGAAATTGCGGAGGCTTTGGATGCAGGTATTGATGCACAATATTTAACATATCTAGATGGGACAGTTTTTAAAATCAAAGATTTATCATTGCTTCCAGAAGGATATATTATGTTACCATCTTTTGAAGATGTATCATCAGATAAAGTGACTTATGCAAAATCATTTGGTATTCAATATCGCCATACAGATCATTTTAATGCAAAAACGTTAGTAGAACCATATGAAGGTTTTTACATTGTACAAAACAGACCTAATCATCCTTTAACTCAAATAGAATTTGATGATACATATGCTTTACCTTATCAAAGAACATATCATCCAATGTACGATTATATACCTGCAATTGAAGAAGTTCGTTTTTCTTTGATTAGTAATCGTGGATGTTTTGGTGCATGTAATTTTTGTGCCTTGAATTTTCATCAAGGCAGAATTATTCAAACACGTTCACATGAATCACTTGTACAAGAAGCAAAAACAATGATTCAAGATCCTGATTTTAAAGGCTATATCCATGATGTTGGTGGACCGACTGCTAATTTCAGATCTCCAAGTTGTGAAAAACAAGCAGAACATGGAGCTTGTCCGACGAAACAGTGTTTATGGCCTAAAGCATGTCAGAATTTAAAAATTGATCATAGTGATTACTTGTCATTACTGAAAAAATTAAGAAATTTAGATGGAGTTAAAAAAGTCTTTGTTCGTTCGGGTATTAGATATGATTATTTGATGTATGATAAAGATGATACTTTTTTTAAGGAGCTTGTAAAAAATCATATTAGTGGACAATTAAAAGTGGCACCTGAACATATTAGCGATCAAGTTTTAGATAAGATGGGAAAACCACGAAGACAACTATATGAGAAATTTGTGGATAAATATGAACATCTAAATAAGGAAATGGGTAAAAAACAATATCTTGTTCCTTATCTTATGTCCTCACATCCTGGTAGTGATTTAAATAGTGCAATTGAGTTGGCTGAGTATTTAAGAGATATTCATCATACTCCTGAACAAGTTCAAGATTTTTATCCCACACCAGGAACACTTTCAACAGCAATGTACTATACTGGTATAGATCCACGTGATATGAGTTTGGTGTATGTTGCAAAAACCCCACAGGAAAAAGCGATGCAAAGAGCTCTAATGCAGTATCGCAATCCTAAAAACTATCATCTTGTTTATGAAGCACTTATGACTGCCAAACGTCAGGATTTAATAGGCTTTGATAAAAAATCTTTAATTAAACCAAAAGGACAATTCCGTCCACCAAAGAGGAGGTCGTGATCATGAAATATACAAAAACGTATACGTCTAGTATGCATACACATGTACGTTATCATGTTTATGAGCCTAAAGTGGTTTTGAGAATTAAGGGAATTGTTCAAATTCATCATGGTATTGGTGAACATGCAGATCGTTATGATCATTTTGCATCTTTTCTTTTGAATCAGGGATTTGTTGTCGTGGTAAGTGATTTTGCTGGTCATGGAAAATCACTGATTGATTTTGAACAAGGTTTTTTTGGTACTGAAAATGGTCCACAAAATCTTGTTAAAGATATGCATCGCCTACAAAATATAATTCGTCGCACATATCCAGATGTTCCATACTTTATGTTGGGAGTAGATTTGGGTTCTGTCTTGATACGTAAATATGCAACAGAGTATGGTGATTTTATAGAAGGTATGATTTTATTAGGAACGCCACCGGTTGTTGAACATAGTTATTTGAAAAAGGGGTATTTAAAGTTATTGAGAGCCTGGCGTGGACCGTTATATAAGGCAACTCATTATTTTAAATCGTATCATGAATCTAAGAATCGGAAAGTCCATCAAAGCAGCAGTGATGTTGATTGGCTAACAAGTGATGAAGATGAAATCAAGAAATTTTTAAGTGATCCTATGACACATTTTTCTTATACTGTTCAAGGATATCGTGATATTGTGAGTGTTATGCAAGAGGTCAATAGTGATGAATCCATTGCTAAAATTCCAGATTATTTATCAGTATATATTGGATATGGTGAATTAGACCCAATGTGTAGAAAGATGAAAGTATTGTTAGAGAAATATAAAAAAATACAGTTACGAGATGTGACTGTTGATGTATTTGAAGGGATGAGACATGCTATATTATTTGAAAAAAGTAAGAAAGAAGTCTACCTTCACATATTAAATTGGTTGAATGAAAGAACGTATTTGTAGTGCACCCTTATGGTTGGTTGACAAATAACCACTATAAGGGTATAACTATGGCATTAGCACATAAGATAAGGATAATTATGACTTGGTAAGGTATGCCGAGTCTTTCGTACTTTATATAAGTGTATAAAATAAGTGAAAAGGGGTATAAATATGGCAAATAAAGATATGGAAAAGCTAGTTGCTCATGCAAAGAATTCAGGATTTGTTTATCAGGGTTCTGAAATTTATGATGGTTTAGCAAACACTTGGGATTATGGTCCTTTAGGTGTGGAAATGAAAAATAATATTAAGAAGTTATGGTGGAAAAGATTTATTCAAGAATCACCATATAATGTTGGATTGGATTCTGCTATATTTATGAATCCTCGTGTTTGGGAAGCAAGTGGACATGTTGGTGGATTTAGTGATCCATTAATTGATTGTAAGAACTGTAAAACAAGACATCGTGCAGATAAGTTAATTGAAGGATATGATCCAGATGTTCACAGCGATGGTTGGGAGCCAGAAAAAATGATGGAATATATTAGAGACCATCATATTAAGTGTCCTGATTGTGGAAGTGAAGATTTTACAGATATTCGTGAATTTGAATTGATGTTTAAAACATATATGGGAGTTGTTAAAGATGCAAAAAATGTTGTTTATTTGCGTCCGGAGACTGCTCAAGGAATCTTTGTTAATTTTAAAAATATACAAAGAACATCACGTAAGAAAGTTCCATTTGGAATAGGTCAAATAGGTAAGTCATTTAGAAATGAAATTACACCTGGTAATTTTATCTTTAGAACAAGAGAATTTGAACAGATGGAATTAGAATTCTTCTGTAAACCAGATACAGATTTAGATTGGTTCCATTATTGGAAAGATGGTTGTATGCAATTCTTAAAAGATTTGGGTTTAACTTCAGAAAATTTAAGATTCAGAGATCATGAGCAAGAAGAATTATCTTTCTATTCTAAAGCAACAAGTGATATTGAATATCTTTATCCAGCACCACTTGGGTGGGGTGAGTTATGGGGAGTTGCTGATAGAACTGATTATGACTTATCAAGACATCAAGAATTCTCTAAAAAGAATTTGGAATATTTAGATCCAGAAACAAATCAAAAATATATACCATATGTTATTGAACCTTCTGTAGGAGCTGATCGTTTATTTTTATCAGTATTTGCTGATGCATATGATGAAGAACAATTAGAAAATGATACACGAATTGTGATGCATTTACATCCTGCAGTTGCACCAATTAAGGCGGCTATTTTGCCACTGACTAAGAAACAAAGTGACAAAGCAATGGAAGTTTATTCGATGTTAGCACAAGATTTTAATGTTGAATTTGATGTTGCTGGACAAATTGGTAAAAGATATCGTCGTCAAGATGCCATTGGAACACCATTCTGTATTACTATTGATTTTGATAGTGAAACTGATCAAACAGTAACATTAAGAGATAGAGACAGTATGGAACAGATTCGTTTACCAATTGATGAACTGAAGAGTTATATTGCTGAAAAAATTAAATTTTAAATAAAGGAGGACATTTATGGCACGTCTGTCACAAGAGAAAATCAATGAAATAAGACAAAGTGTTGATATCGTTGATGTGATAGGACAATATCTTGCCTTAGAGAAAAAGGGAAGAAATTACATGGCTGTATGTCCTTTTCATGATGATACACATCCTTCAATGTCAGTATCACCTGATAAACAGATATTTATGTGTTTTGTTTGTCATACTGGTGGGAATGTTTTTACATTCTTACAAGAGTATTTAAAGATATCATACATTGAAGCAGTCAAAAAGGTTGCTGAAATAGGTCAAATTGATTTAAGTGATTATCAGCTAGATGTTGAGAAAAGACCAATTCATCAAGAACATGTCGCACTTTATCAAATGCACCAAGAAGCACAGAAAATTTATAGTTATTATCTAAATACAAAACTAGGCTTAGAAGCAAAAACATATTTATTGAATCGACAGTTCACAGATGAGCTTATTAAAGAGTTTCAAATTGGTTATGCTCCTCTTGAACCTGTTTTACATCAGTCGTTTGAAAAGTTAGGTTTTCAGGAAATTGATATGGTCAAGTCGGGATTAGTGATTGAATCACAAAAGAATTTTGATAGGTTTAATGATCGTATAATGTTTCCGCTTTTTAACCAGCAAGGACAAGTTATTGGGTTTAGTGGGCGTATTTATAAACCTACACAAACAGATGCTAAGTATATGAACTCACCAGAGTCAGATATTTTTATCAAAGGCCAAACTTTATACCATTATCATCAGTGTCGAGAAGCCGTTAAACAGGCTGGGTTTGTTTATTTATTAGAAGGTTTTATGGATGTTATTGCAATGTATAAAGCAGGTATTGAAAATACACTGGCGATTATGGGAACTGCTTTAACAAAAGGCCATATTCAAGCTTTACGCCGTTTAACAAATACAATTCATTTATGTCTTGATGGTGATCAAGCCGGACAGGCAGCTATGAGTAAAGCTGCTCGTGAATTAGAAGAGGCTGGGTTTAAAGTACAAATTATTATCTTGCCAGATGGTAAAGATCCAGATGAAATATATCAGATGCATGGACAAGAAGGCTTAGAAGAAGTCTTACGTAAAACAGTAAAACCTATTGAATTTCAAATGGATTTTGAATACCAGCTTGTTGATCCACTCAATTATGATGACCGCAAACAGTATTTAGAAAAAATGTGTTATGAAATCACACAAATAACAGATGACATTGATCGGGATTATTATATTCATATTTTATCAAAGAAATCTGGTTTCTCATATGAAATTATTCAGCAAAGAGTTGTTGGAATGAAACCACAACGTATCGAGGAAACTGTTCATAGGGAAATAAAAAAAACAATTCAAATTATTGATAAATATCGTAAAGCTGAACATGATTTATTATTTTATATGTTAAATAGTAAAGATGTTGCTTTAAAGTATGAGGCAAAAGCTGGATTTATGTATAATGATTCATATCGTGTCATTGCCTCTTATATTGTTGACTATTATCGCAATCATAGTCATTTAGAAGTTGCTGATTTAATCAATAGTATACAAAAAGAACAATTGATACAAACTGTTATAGAAATATCACAATCAGCATTGCCTTTAAATTATGAGGAAAAGGCAATAGATGATTATATTAAGACAATTGCGGCAAATGCACGAAAAATGAAGAAAGAGCAATTATTAGAACAATTTAATTATAGTTTGGATCCGAGTCAAAAGGCTCAGATTTTAAGTGAAATAGTGAAATTAGAGAATGAAAAGGAGTCTATATGAAAAAAGAAACAAAGAAAAAGGCAGCACCAGTAACGTTTGAGGATCTTAAGAATTTAATTAAAGAAACTGCTGATGCATTAGGTGGTACATTATCACAAGATGATTTAGATGCTTTTTTAACAAAGTATGATTTAGATGATGAATCTGCTGAGGAATTATTGCAATTTATTACAGACAGTGGAATTGTTATTGAAGATGGATTAGATGCTTTAGAATTAGATGATGAGGAACTGTTAAAAGGTGTTGGAACTGATTTAGATGATCTTGAAGGATTAGAAGATTTAGGAGCTCTTGAGGGATTAGATGATGAATTAGGTGAAGATGTTCCTGATTTAGATTTCGTTGGTGATTTTGACATGATGACTGGGGATACAGCAAATATGTATACTCATAATGATGATGATGATGAAAATCAATTAGGAAGCAATGTTAAAATCAATGATCCTGTTAAAATGTATTTGAAGGAAATTGGTCGTGTTGAATTGCTTAGTCACGATGAAGAAATAGATTTGGCTAAAAGAATTCTTGAAGGTGATGAAGAAGCAAAGAAAAAACTTGCGGCAGCGAACTTGCGTCTTGTTGTTTCAATTGCAAAACGATATGTTGGAAGAGGAATGTTATTCTTAGACTTGATTCAAGAAGGTAATATGGGGCTTATTAAAGCAGTAGAAAAATTTGATTACACAAAAGGTTTTAAATTCTCTACATATGCAACTTGGTGGATTAGACAAGCGATTACACGTGCCATTGCTGATCAGGCGAGAACTATTCGTATTCCAGTCCATATGGTTGAAACAATTAATAAGTTAACACGAGTGCAACGACAACTTATCCAAGAGTTAGGAAGAGAACCACTTGCTGAAGAAATAGCTGAAAAGATGGATGGTATGACACCTGATAAAGTTCGTGAAATTCAAAAAATTTCATTAGAACCTGTTTCTTTAGAAACACCTATTGGTGAAGAAGATGATTCTCATTTAGGTGATTTTATTGAAGATGAAGGGGCTATGTCACCTGATGATTATGCTGCTAATGAATTATTAAAGGATGAATTAAATGAAGTCTTATTAGAATTAACAGATCGTGAAGAAAAAGTATTGCGTTTACGATTTGGATTAGATGATGGACGTACAAGAACTCTTGAGGAAGTAGGAAAAGAATTTAACGTAACACGTGAACGTATTCGTCAAATTGAAGCCAAAGCTTTACGAAAATTGAAACACCCTTCACGTTCAAAACGTTTAAAAGATTTCTTAGATCGTTAATATGAAACTATCAAAAAGACTACAAGCTATTGCAGATTTAATTGTAAAATATAAACAAGGGGAAATACTTGCCGATATAGGAACTGATCATGCTTATTTGCCATGTTATTTGGTTAACGAAAATATTATTGATAAGGCATATGCATGTGATATAGCAAGTGGACCTATTAACGCATCTATTGAAACAATTCAATTATATCATTTAGAAAAACAAGTCATACCACTTCTTGGAAGTGGTATGAATCCTATTCTTGATAAAGATGTTGATATGATCAGTATTTGTGGAATGGGAGGAAAACTCACCATTGATATATTAGACGAACACAGAGAATTCTTAGCTCATCATCGATTTATTTTACAGGCCAATATAGGTTTAGAAATATTAAGAGAGTATTTATATAAACAAAATATGAAAATTATAGATGAAAGTATTGTTAAGGATGCGCAACATATTTATGAAATTATTGTTTGTGAAAAGACAGATGATATGATTGCTTATCAAGAAGAAGATTTTTACTTTGGGCCCTGTTTAAGGAAAAATAAAAATGGATTATTTTATGAAAAATGGCATAGACAATTAGAAATTCAAAAGGGAATATTAAATTCCTTAGAAGAACAACATCCACGTTATCATGAAATTATGCATCTGATAACTATGATAGAAGGTGAAATAAGTGGAAGCTAAAAACATTATTGAAATTATAGAACGTTATTACCCACTATCATTACAAGAGGATTGGGATAAATGCGGCTTACAAATTGGTGATGTTCATCAAGATGTTACAAAAATAATGATTTCTTTAAATGCAGATTTACCAAGTTTAAAAGAAGCCATTTCAAATAATTGTCAAATGCTTATTACTCATCATCCTTTTTTATTAGACCCTATAAAAAATATTGATAAAGATTCAATTATGGGTCAATTCATTTATACAGCAATTGAGAATCATATAATTGTTTATAGTTCTCATACTGCATTGGACAATGTTTCAATGAATAAGTGGCTAATTGAAGAATTAGGAGTTCATGATTTACAAGTTGGTGACCAAACAGGTATAAGTCAAATAGCAACACTCAATACACCAATGACTATGGATGCATTTCTTGATTATGTACAACAGGTATATCATTTGGATCATTTTAAATATGCTGGAAAAGTAGACATAGTTAAGAAGGTCGCTGTATGCGGGGGTAGTGGAGCAGGCTTCATGGATCAATTTTATGGAAAGGCTGACGCTTATTTAACAGGTGATACAAAATATCATCAAGCCAAAGCAGCAATTGATCATCATTTATTATTAGTTGATATTAACCATCATGCAGAAAATATTATGGTTGACAGATTAAAAGAATTATTAGAGAAGGAGTTAGATGTAGAAATTATAGCGGGGTCATCTCCAGATTACTACATGTATCGATAGTATGATTTTAACAACAGTATGTTATATGAAAAGAGACCAACAGACATTAATGCTTCACCGTATTAAAAAACAAGATGATATTAATGGTGGTAAATGGATTGGTGTTGGTGGAAAGTTTGAAGAAGGTGAAAGTGCTGAGGACTGTGTAAAGCGTGAAATCTTTGAAGAAACAGGATTGGTAGCACATTCATTAAAACTGCATGGTTTTGTTTCGTTTCCAGGACTATATTATGGTCAAGATGAAGGTATGTTTGTTTATACTTGTGATGATTTTAGTGGTGTAATTCATGAATGTGATGAAGGTGTTTTAAAATGGATAGATGATGACAAGATTTTAACTTTACCAATGTGGCAGGGAGATTATCATTTTTTTGATTGGATAAAAGATGGTCGTTTTCATAGTGCTAAAATTGTTTATGAAAATGATCAGGTTATAGAATATCAAGATAATGTTTATTAAGGTTTGCTGGATATGCAAGCCTTTTATTTGCAGAAAAGAGGAAAATTATGGAACAAAGACCAGATTTAAATACATCGTTAGATAGTCAGACATTCAGACAGTTTTATTATCTCAAAGAAGAATTAGTTGATTTTTGTAAACAAAATCATATACCAACAAGTGGAGGAAAAATAGAACTTACAGAAAGAATAGCTTATTTTTTAGAAACTGGAAAAATTATGAAAACAACTGTTCAAACAAAAAAACAGTCTCTAATCACTGTTATTCACGAAACAGATTGTATTGAAAGCAATTTTGTATGTTCAGAAAAACATCGAGCATTCTTTAAGCAGATGATAGGTTCAAGTTTTTCATTTAATGTTCTTTTTCAAAAATGGCTAAAGAATAATACTGGTAAAACTTATAGCGAAGCTATTGAAGCTTATTACCAAATTCTTGAGAATAAGAAAAAAGGGAAAACAAAGATTGATAAACAGTTTGAATACAATACATATATTCGGGATTTTTTTGCTGATAATAAAGGGAGAACATTAGAGGATGCTATTCAATGCTGGAAGTATAAAAAAAGTATACCTGGACATAACCGCTATGAGAAATCAGATTTAAGAGTACTTAATGTTTAAAATGATTAACATTTTGGTTTCATAATGCGTTATAATCAATTATATGGAGGATAATAAAATGAATTATATTAAGCAAAATAAGAAATGGTTTATTTTATCACTTATTATTATTTTCATTATCATTATTATATCTTTATTCTTTTTTCTTAATAACAATGATCAAAAGGATAATAAAAATAAAACATTTGATACATCTTTGGTAGGAGAAGCAAGTGTGGATCCTGAAAATTTTGATGAAACAGAGGAAGGAACACCTATAGATGCTGATCAATTAAATGGAGAACAGGGAAAGAGTAATGGTATTGATGTATCTAAATGGCAAGGGAAAATTGATTGGAATCAAGTCAAGAAAAGCCAAATCGATTTTGTCTTCATCCGTATTGGTTATCGTGGAGAAAATGGTATTATATATAAAGATGATAACGCTGATTATAATATTCAGCAAGCCACAAAAGCAGGATTACTTGTAGGTGTTTATTTTTATTCTACTGCGCTTAATCAAAAAGAAGCCATTGAAGAAGCAAAATGGACACTTCAATGTATAGATGGATATAGTATATCTTATCCAGTTGTCTATGATTGCGAAGGTTATAAAAATTCCTCAAGTCGTACATATCAATTGAGTTCAAAGGAACGTACAGAAAATGCTCTTGCCTTTTTAGATACGATTTCAAAAGCAAACTATGAAACAATGTTTTATACATCATTAAGTGATATTAATTCTCATTGGAATATTCGTGATATCAAAAATAAGCATAAGATATGGATTGCTCAATATTCATCAAAGATTTATCCTGAAAAACAAAAACCAGATTATAATGATCAATGTCATGCATGGCAATATACCAATAAAGGTCAGGTAAAGGGGATTAATGGTAATGTAGATATGGTTGTTTGTTATTTTAAAAACAAAAAAGCTGATCCTAAAAATAAAAAAGCTGAATTACCAAAAGCATCTGTACCATTAACAGAAGAAGAGAAAATATATTCAGCAGTTAATGAAAAGGTGACTGCAAAGGATGAAACAAATTTGAGGTCTCTTGCGACAATAAAAAGTGATATTGTTGCCTCTTTAAAAAATGGTGAGACCCTGACTCGCATTGCTGTGGGAACAAATGGCTGGTCAAAACTACGATATAAAAATAAGACAGTTTATGCAATAACAAGTTATTTAACAACTGATTTATCAGTTAAGAAAACAGAATCAGAAGATATCGTTTCAGGTCAGAAGTTCGAGTCTAAGAAAGATAAAGTAACTGCAAAAGATGAGGTTAATTTACGTTCACTTCCTTCAACGTCAGGGGAAGTTGTTGGAACATTAACTAGTGGTACATTTCTTGAACGTACAGCAATAAGTCAAAAGGGGTGGTCAAGACTTATATATAAAGGTAAGGTTGTTTATGCAATAACAAGTTATTTAAGCCATGATGTTGTCGAAAAACCAAAACCGACAGAACCTGATCAATCAGATGGATTTACAGCAGTTAATGAACAAGTAACAGCAAAATCAGAAACAAATTTAAGGGATAAGCCTTCAATTGATGGTGGACAAGTTATTTATACGCTTAAAAATGGTGAATATGTAAAACGTATTGGTACTCATAGCAATGGCTGGTCAAAATTAGAGTATAATGGACAAGTGGTTTATGCAATATCATCTTATCTAGTTAATTAAGATGTGAAATTTCATTGATATGAAAAGACAAGATTTAGAAAATAAATCTTGTCTTTGTTCAAATTAATCCATGTTTTTTCATAGAATTATAGATACTATCATCAATAATATCATCTGTAATTTCATCAGCAATTGCCTTTAACCCTTCAGCTGCATTTCCTACAGCTATACCATATTGGCAAAATTCAAGCATATCAATATCGTTTAATCCATCTCCAAAAGCATATGTATTATCTTTTGGTATTCCTAAATGTGTTATGAGAGCTTCTATTGCTGATGCTTTATTGACACCAGGAACAGAGAGTTCACCACTATCATTACCAAACATTGGAACTGTGCAATGAATAACGTTAAATTCTAAGTTGAATTCTGCTTTAATATTCTCAAAAGGAAATCCTTCTTTTTCTAGGAAACAAATTTTATTCACATCATCACGATGTAAATCATAACCAATCTTTAATGAATTAATAAAATGATTTGGTGCTTCTTTCTTTTTTCTTCTTGCTTCAGGATCATTTTCTAAATCTCCATACATAATAGATTCCAATCTTGGAATAAGATGCTGACTTGCGTAAAGTCCACCATTACTTTCGATGTAAAAATCAAAGTTATGTTCTTCAAAAAAATCAACAACATGGTGTATAGCGTTTCGAGAAACTTGTTTATGATATAACATCTCATCTCCAATTTCTACAAAACCACCACCAGCACCAATTATACCATCAAAGCCAATTTCTAAAATATGTGAAAAAATCTCCGCTTTACTTCTGCCAGTGCATAAAAAACAAAGATTCCCTTTTTGCTTTGTTGCTTGTATTGCTTTTATAGTAGACTCAGGGATAAACTCTTGTGACGAACGTACGTCAACTAACGTTCCATCAACATCAAAAAATATAACTTTTTTATTCATATAATACCTCCAATAGTTATTATATCTAAAATTTATTATAATCAAAATTATTTTCAAACCTTGCAAATTATAATTTATCATTTTCAAAAAATGGAATTATTCTTTATTTATATAGAAAAAGGTGTACAATAATAAATATTCGTTTGAAAACGATAATAATCGATAATAAGTAACTAAGGAGGATATGATAAATGAATTAATATTTTTGGGTGAGATTAGGATATCATGTTCATAAAGATAACACTTTTTCAGTTGATGAGGTTTGCATCAAATTGTAAAATTTATTGTCAATGAAAGTTATCAGGATTTGACTTTAGTTAAAAATACACCACATATGTCTTGAGATGAAATGTCACAATTGCTTCTTTATTCAAAAAGGAAATCTGTACTTTGTATGCATATAGATGGTGTAAATTATAAGCAGGTAGTTAAAGAAAAGAATAATTTATTAGGGGGATATTATGAATAAGAGTAAATCTACAGATTTAATTCATGGGCATATTGCGAAATCAATTTTTTGGTTTTCTGTTCCATTGCTGATAGGGAATTTGTTTCAACAATTGTATAATACAGTAGATGCTTATGTTGTGGGGAATTTTGTGAGTAAGGAAGCATTAGCAGCAGTTGGAGCATCTTCACCTATCATTAATATGTTAATTGGCTTCTTTATGGGACTCGCAACTGGAGCAGGGGTTATTATTGCACAATATTTTGGTGCAGGAGATAATGGTCGTTTAAAAAAGGCTGTTCATAGTTCTGCAGCATTAACACTTGTTATGTCTTTATTGTTAACAGTCATTGGAATTATTGGAACAAATCCAATGCTACATGCCATTGGAATACCAGCTGATGTCTTCCATGATTCCTCTACATATTTAATGATATATTTTGCAGGTATTTCATTTAATCTGATTTATAATATGGGATCAGGAATATTAAGAGCAATGGGTGATTCTAAGCGACCTCTTTATTTCTTAATTATTGCTTGTATTATTAATATCATTTTAGATTTCCTATTTGTAAAATATTTACATATGGGAGTTGCTGGGGCAGGGTATGCAACATTAATAGCGCAGGCTATAAGTGCTATACTTGTTGTTATTGTCTTGATAAGAAGTGAAGGTCCACATCAATTATTCTGGAAACAAATTCGTTTTCATTTTCCAATCTTAAAGAAAATAATTATGGTGGGGTTACCTACGGGAATTCAACAAAGTATAGTATCTTTATCAAATGTTATCGTTCAGTCTTATGTTAATGCATTTGGTTCAAGTGTTGTTGCTGGATATTCAGCAACAATACGTATTGATGGATTTGTTAATTTACCATTACAAAGTTTTAATATGGCAGTGACAACGTTTGTGGGGCAAAATATTGGTGCTAAGCAATATGAACGCGTCAAAAAAGGTTCGCGTATTGCACTGTGGATGACTATGGCAGTTATTGCAACAATGGCTATTTCACTCTTCTTTTTTGGAGAAAGTTTTATTGCTATTTTTAATAGTGAACCAGATGTTATTCAGGCAGGGCGCACAATGCAATTAGCATTTGTACCTTTCTATATTATGTTGCCAGTTGTACAGATTTATAATGGTGTTTTAAGAGGTGCAGGGAAATCTTCAGTTCCAATGTATATTATGGTTTTTAATTTTGTTATTTTAAGACAGATTTATTTGGCAATAGTGACGCAGATGACATCAGATGTTTATTTTGTTTTTATGGGCTGGCCTGTCACTTGGGTAACTTGTGCAATTATGTTTATTATCTATTATCACAAGGTTAATTGGTTAAATCAGCAATCCGTTTCATAAATAAAAGTTCTTTTCAAATAGTTAATTTTATTATTATTGATTTGTGAGTATTTCTATTAGAGAATGTGGTTATCACACTTTCGATTAATATAAAAAAGCAGACTTCACTGTAAGTATAATACAAGGAGTCTGTTTTTTTATTAAAGCATTTTATGAGTCATTTCTTTGATATACTGACTAACATCATCCATTCCAGTGTAAAGTGTTGCTCTATTGAAGTCAAAAATATCAAGAAGTTCTAATAGTTCTTTTTTGAGATTTTTAGGAATATGTATGATGACTTTGCATCCATTTTGTTTATGAAAAATCTTATCTATTTGTTGATCATGATATTTTGGGTGAGTACAAATAATAAATAATCCAGCTTGTCTAGCAATTCTTTCATTATTATCATAGTTAGCTCTCACAATATAGACTTGCTTTAAAGAATTTGGATTTATTTTATTAGTGAAACCAGATTTTTCATAAGCGATTTCGCTAGCGAGTTTATCAAATAATTGCTGAGGAACTTTACTAGGGGAAGCATATATTTTATCAAATATTTGATTTTTTTCTAAGTAATTCAAGCGACATAAAGAAGATATAATACGAACTGAATCACTATGAGCATATCTTATCTGTTTTTCTTGTTCTTCAAATAAAATGATAGAACCATCAAACTTTTTAGGATTTTGACAGGCAAAATATAATGCTACAAGTGGATTTGTTGTAATATCTAAAAGCCTTGTAGGAAGTGTATAATGTTGCATTTTTGAAAGACGCTGAAAATTTGTGTTACACTTTTCAAACTCTGTCGTTTTTCTCATAATCAATTGATTGTACATATAGTCTTCATGATTAATCCATGAATTCTCTCGAAATAATGATGGAATGGCTTTATAGTTAATATTATCATGCCCTCTATAAAAAAGTTGTGTAGCATCTTTATCAATATTCTTTTGTATTTCTTTAAGAATAGAAGTGAATTCTTCAAATGCACTCATATTTTTATGAGTTCCTAAAGAATAAATTAAAACTTTATTCATATGAAAAAAGAATGGTTTTTCATATGATATATTATTATGCATTGGGAAATGTTTAATCCAGAAGTCAATAATCTGTTGAAATGATGTTTTCGTGATACTATTAGACAGCATAATCATAAAATATTCAATTTGCTGTACTTTAGAAAAATCATATTCTTTAAACAACTGGGATTGAAATAAACCAATCAATTGTTTTTCTGTCAATTCCTTGAATTCTTTTTGAGTTTTGATGTATTTTTCCATTTGTTTAAGAAGTTGTGCGAGGATATCTCGTGATTTTTTTGGGACATCACTTTTTTTGTATTGTTCAACATAATTATCCAAATGGAAAAAATCTGCATCAGACACTTTATATGTAATCAATCTTTCAATTAAATGTGCCAATGTATTTATATTCAAGATTTATCACTATCCTTTCTGTTCATCTAATATTTTTTCCTTTTCAATAGATGGTTTGACATGTGTTTCTGGATTATTTTCATCAAACTGTTCTAAAAATGATATAACTTGATTTGTTAAATAAGTAGGAGTAGAGGCTCCTGAAGAAACTGCTGCTTTTGTCTTGCCTTTTAAATTAGTAATATTTAAATCTTGAATACTTTCAATCATATAGACATCTTTATTTTCTCCTGCAATTGAAGCAAGTTTTTGTGTATTATGGGAATGGGGATCACCAACAATAAAAACAATATCAATATCATCATCAATATTTTTAATCGCCTCTTGTCTGATCTTTGTCGCAGTACATGTTTCTTTTGCAATTTCTACATAAGGAAGAGTATTTTTAGCAAATTCACATAATTCATAAACATCATAAAGAGACATTGTTGTTTGATTTGTAATGATGTATTTTTTCTGAGGATTCATTTTAAGAATATCTTCTTTTTGAGTGATTAGATGAATCTTATGTGAATTGATTGAAATAGCACCTTCTGCTTCTGGATGACCTACTTTTCCAATATATAAAATTTCATATCCAAGTTTCAATTTATCTTTAATCAAATCATGTGTTTTGATAACATCTTGGCATGATGCATCAATAACATTCAAGCCTTTTTTTTGTGCTTTTAAAAAGACTTGCTCACTTGCTCCATGAGCAGTAATAATAACTGTACCATCATCAATATCGTCTAATAATTCCAATCTCGTTTTTCCTTTGTGGTCAATTGTTTTAACACCTAATTCTTCTAATGCATTGACAATATATTGGTTATGTACAATCATGCCTAAAATATATACTGGCGGTTTCTGACTTGCTTTTTTAGCTATATTAATGGCATTGACAACCCCTTTACAGTATCCTCTAGGGACAATAGCTTTGACTTCCATTTTATAAATCACCTCCTATGCATTATAACATATTGTGATTCTAAAAAAAGTCTTTATAATATATTTTATAAGGAGGAGTACTTATGTATATTCAGGAAATATCTCAAAAACTTCAATTATCTAAAAAAGCAATTAATCTTTATGAAGAGAAGGGACTTATTCAACCACAAAAAGACGATCATGGTTATCGTATTTATTTAGAGAAAGAAAAACAAACATTATTAAAAATAAAACAATTAAGACGGTTAGGATTTCATTTAGAAGAAATTAAAAAAGTGCTATTGGAGAAACAATATCATATTTTTGATCAGAAAAAAACTGAATATCAAGAAAAACTTTTCCAGATTAATACTTCAATTCAATATATTGATGATATTAAAGAAACTTTAATGAATGAAAATGATATCAATGAAATCTCTCAAGAAATTGATCAAACTTATCATTTAGAAGTCTCTTTTAATCAAGAGAATACAGAGATTAATTTTGATAAATTATGTATTTATCTTTTTACATTAGCCTGGGTTTTTGCTTCTAAAGTAGAGGTCAATTTTTTATGTGAATTTTTATCATACACTTTTTATATAAGTGCATTTTTAATCTATGCTTCGTCTCGAGTGAGATTATTTCTCTTTAAAATCGTTCGTTTCTTTGAAAAATAATTTGACAATCCCTAAGGGAATGGCTTTATAGTGGAGTGAGGAGGGATGGTTTATGATTATTTATATAAGTATTATTTTTATCTTCATTTGTATTCTTTTATTCATCAAATATCTATATCGTTATTATAAGACAAAAATGCTTTATAAAAGTTTTTATCTTGATAAAAGAGATACTGAAGAAGAAATCACAAAAGAATACTTTAAGAAAATTAAAAATCCTGATATTGATGAGGGTGTCTATAATGATTTAGAATTAGATCAGATTTTTAATATCGTGAATAGGACATATAGTGATGTTGGAAAAGAATATATGTATGGACAAATGTTTATATCAAACCATTGTCATAAAGATTTGGAAAATATCATTGAGAAATTAAAAAATGAAAAACTTTTAAAAAAGGTTTTATATGAACTCTATAGTTTATCAAGAGGATATACTCCTTCACTACAATTTTTTGAACAAGACAATATGTTTACACAAAGGGATACAATTATTATTTTTTTATCAACACTCATTTTATCTAGTCTTATATTAAGTTGTTTTTTTGATATAATGATGGTTAAATATGTTGTATTATGGTTAATGATTCAAGTAGGTCTTTATACACACTATGTTAAAAAAACAGATGATATGATGAGTCAGTGTATGAGTTATTCTTTTGTTGTAGAATGTCTGAAGTCTCTTCAAAGATTTCATTTGTTTTCAACAGAAGAAAGTAAAAAAATATATAAAATGATAAATAGGGCTAATCGTTATACTCTTGTGAGTAGAGTTATTGGAATTCTAAGTCAAATAGATATATTTTATCTTATGGAGTTTATAAAAGGAATCTTTTTTTTACCAATATATCAATGTTATTTTTTACTAAAACATAAGAATGAGCTAGGGGAAGATTTTTTAGAGATGTATGAATATGTTGGAAAAGTTGAAACAGCTGTTTCTATTCTTTCATTGCGTCATCAGTACCAGACATGTATTCCAGAGGTTTCATCTGTGCCAATCGTACAATTTAAGAATTGTTATCATCCAATTATTAAGAATCCTGTAAAAAATAGTTTTTCTACAGATACATCTTGTATGATTACAGGTTCAAATGCATCAGGTAAATCTACTTTTTTGAAAACCGTGGGTATAAATATGATTATGGCAAAAGCATATCATACATGTTTTGCTGATGAGTTTGTTTATTATCCATTTCAGCTTTACACATCAATTCATATTCAAGATAATCTAAAGACTGGTGAAAGTTATTATATAAGGGAGATAAAAACTTTGAAAACAATTTTAAACATGATGTCAACACACCAGTGTTTAATACTTATTGATGAAATTTTAAGAGGTACCAATGAGAAAGAAAGAATTGCGATTTCCAAAGTTGTATTAAAGTATATGTTTGAAAGTCAATCCTTGATATTTGTAACAACACATGATTTATCTATTGTTGATGCTTTTAGCAATATCTCTCAATATTGTTTTAATGATGACATTGTTGATAAGATATGGAAGAGTGATTATAAAATAAAAGCAGGAGTTTGTAAAGTTGGAAATGCTATTAAGCTTTTAGAGGTATATGGTTTTGATAGCAAAATTGTAGAACAGTTAAAAAAGCCTTATTAGGCTTTTTCTTGTGGCAACATGTTTTCAAAGACTTCAGATTCTTGATTGATACTTTGATCTATTTCTTCATCTAAATCATCAAAATCAAATTGCTTGACAGCCTTTACAACTCTAAATGCAGTTGTTGCATTGTGCAGGACTGGTCTTAATTGATTCACAATAGGAATAATTTGATTGGCTGTATAAAGTGTTTTTTGAGCAGTCCTAATTGTTGAAGACATTGATAATTGATTCAGTGAATATTTCATTGATTGAAGCAGTGATGGTTTCATCCCCATCATTCCCATAGGATACATCATAGATTGCTGTGGCATATAAGGATATGGATAAGGATTACCTGGAAATTGTGGATACATCATAACACCTCCTATATTAGTATATGTTTATTTTATAAAGGTGTTAGTTATTTATCATGATTTATGAAATAAGATTTGATTTGATATTTGAATTATGTTTTGATACATGGTGAGATATTTTTCTAGATGGTTTATTCCTAACTGTGTTATCGAATAATATTTTCGAGTTGGACCAAGTGGAGATTTTGCTTTACGACATCGAATAAACTCTTTTTTCTCCAAACGTGATAATATGGGATAAAGTGTTCCTTCAATAATATTTTTAAGTCCTGCATCACTTAATTTTAATAGAATATCATAGCCATATGTTTCTTCCTGACTAATAATTTTAAGCACACATCCTTCTAATATCCCTTTAAGTAGTTGACTTTCGTCCATACATTTCCCTCTTTTCTAATTATTTCATTGATTAAGACTTTGATCAAAGATATCAATTTGTTTTTCATGTATCATTTGATATAATTTTAGTCTTGCTATTTTGCCTTTGTCAAGAAGCTTATAGATAGGAATTTCTATAATGAGGAGTAAGCTTGTAAATAGCATTGCATCAGGAGTTTCACTTGTTATAAAAGTGCCAATAATAATAATGAGCACCATAATTATAAAGCATATACTTCCATAATGATCCATGCGCTTATCTTTTTGAAATCTTTCCTCATACCATGTCTGGACATCTAAAGGGATTAAATTCTTCTTTTTTTGTTTTACACAATATTTATTATATTTCTTTCGCATTTGCATAATATTCTCGTTCATAACACTATCATCAAAAGAAAAATAGTTTTCTTCCTGTTGATCAATACGTTTTTGCTGGTTCTTGTGTAAGGTGCATATTGTATATATACTCAATGTGAGGAATAAGAAAAGCCATCGTGGTAAAGGAATCAAAGAATCAATTTGTTCTGGTATAAAAAATATGCTTATAAAAATAATAAAAAAGAGAATCACTGTGATGATATTATCAACTTTTTTTGTATACCATGAATATTTAAAAATAAGTTTTCTGGTTAATAATTTAAAGAGAATGAAAATAAATAAAGAAATAAACATGGAACAAAAGAAGGCACCCATCTCTACATGAGTTGTCCATGGCGAATAAACACCATCAAAAAAATCTACAATTAATCCTATAGTTGTTAAAATAAATGCGATAAGGGATAATATACGATAGGCATTTAAAAATTGAAATATTCTATGAAGAGGAGTATTGGTGTGGCTTTTTACCAATTGATTGCAGAAAAGTTTCATATCAGAGCCAATCACATCTTCAAGTGGACGAGAATCTTCTTGAGCAGATAACAATAAATCTACAACTTCATTCATAATGACACTTAAATTATCACCGGGAAATAGGATGGCTTCAATATATATAGCCATTTTCTCATAAGCTGATTTGTATTCGTTTGTTAACTTTTGAGCATAGTCATCGTAGTTAATATCATTTATCATTTGTCATTCCTCCTACTCCTTGTTTATACATAGTACCTAGTATGAGTATAATATACTACTATGCTATGTCAAGTAGTAACGTGAAAATACAAAAAAGTAACTATTCAAGCAAAGTATTTTGCTTTTTGAATTGAATTATAGTATAATCAAAAGGCTTGAAAGGAGGCGTTATAATGAAATTATATGAACAATATCAATTTAACCCATTTGTCAAAGAGACAATTACTGAATTAAAATTTGAATCGCCTACAAAAATTCAAAAAGAAATCATACCTTTAGTATATAAACAAAGAGATATTATTGGAATCTCACAAACTGGAACAGGGAAAACACATGCTTTTTTGATTCCAATTATGGATATGATTGATGTCACATCAGACTGTGTGCAAGCAGTTATCACAGCACCAACGAGAGAATTAGCTTCACAAATATATGAACATGCCAAACTTTTTATGAAGTATAATCAAGATTTACGTGTTTCTTTAATTATTGGTGGAAGTGATAAACAAAAGGCTATTGATAAATTAACGATTCAACCTCATATTGTTATTGGAACACCAGGAAGAATTAAAGATTTATCATTAGATGAACAAGCTTTAAAAATCACTACAGCAGATATCTTTGTCATTGATGAAGCAGATATGACATTGGAATTTGGATATCTGGAAGATATTGATGCTGTTTTAGGAAAGATGAAAGAAAATCTTCAAATGATGGTTTTTTCAGCAACAATTCCACAAATGTTAAGACCTTTTTTACAAAAATATATGCAAAATCCTAAAATGGTTGAAATTGATGAACAATTAACAACAACTCGTAATGTTTCACATTATTTAGTTCCAACAAAACATCGTGATCGTTATCAGGTTTTAAAGCAAATTATGGGTATTATTGATCCTTACATTTGTTTGATTTTCTGTAATAAGAGAACTCAAGCTGCTGACTTGACTATGAAATTAAGAAATGATGGTTATAAGGTTGGAGAGATTCATGGGGACTTAGAACCAAGAGAACGTCGTCAAATGATGAGACGTATTAAAAATATGGACTATCAATATATTGTTGCTACTGATATTGCAGCAAGAGGTATTGATATTGATGGTGCAAGCCATATTATTAATATGGAGTTCCCAACTGAACTTGATTTCTATATTCATAGAAGTGGACGTTGTGGACGTGGAAAATATACTGGTGAATGTTATAGTATGTATGATACAAGCAATCAGAATATTGTTCAGGCATTAGAAAAGAAGGGGATTACTTTTGAAATGAAAGAAGTCAAAGGTGATCAATTCGTTGATACTAAAGATCGTGAAAAACGTAAATCACGTGAAAAACATCAAACAGAATTAGAAAAGAAAATTACGTCTATTGTAAGAAAGCCAACAAAAGTGAAACCAGGCTATAAGAAAAAGCGTAAAAGAGTTATTGAAAAAATGGTTAAGCAAGAAAAAAGAGCAATGATTAAACAAGATATTAAGCGACAGAAAAAAGAACGTGCAAAACAAGCACAAAGGGAAAAACGTGAAAGAGAGGAATAAAATGAATGTTGAAAATTGGTAGTCATGTTTCCATGAGTGGAAAAGAAATGATGTTAGGTTCTGTAAAAGAAGCATTATCATATGGTTCAACAACTTTTATGTTTTATACAGGAGCACCACAGAACACTGCTAGAAAACCAATTGATCAATTGAGAATTGATGAAGCAAAGGCATTGATGGCAGAAAACAATATTAATATAGATGATGTTGTTGTTCATGCTCCTTATATAATTAATTTGGCAAATACAATAAAACCTGAAACTTTTGAATTGGCTGTTCGTTTTTTAAAACAGGAAATTGCACGATGTGAAGCTATTGGTATTTCAAAATTGGTTTTACATCCAGGAGCACATGTCAAAGCTGGCGACGAAATTGGACTTCAACAGATTGTGAATGGTTTAAATCAAGTTCTTGATAAAGATCAAACTGTGCATATTGCTTTAGAAACAATGGCAGGTAAGGGCAGTGAATTGGGGCGTGATTTTGATCAGTTAAAATATATTATTGAACATGTTGAACATAATGAATTGTTAGGGGTTTGTTTAGATACATGTCATTTACATGATGGCGGTTATGATTTAACAAAATTTGAAGATATTCTTGATGAGTTTGATGAAAAGATTGGTTTGGATCGTTTGCTTGTTGTTCATGTGAATGATTCTAAGAATGAAAGAGGAGCTCATAAAGATAGACATGAAAATATTGGATATGGTTATATTGGATTTGAGACATTGAATTCGATTGTTCATCATCCAAAATTAAAAGATGTTCCTAAGATATTAGAAACACCTTACATAGATGAACATGCTCCATATAAAGAAGAAATTGATATGTTAAAAAATCAAATCTTCAATAATGGTTTGAAATAATTGTTTAATAAACCAATAATCTTTTGACAAGTGAATTCACTTGTCAATTTTTTTATATAGTTTTCTAGTACAAATTGATATTGATCATGAACCAAAGCATATTGGTTATTTTTAATGATTGATAAAACTGTCTCCTGAGTTTCCTCATCTAATTCAATATCAAATTCTTGTAATAAAATCTTAAAGTCTTCAAGTTTTAATTTAGATATATATTCACTATTTTGGTCTCGCATCTTTTGTTCCTCCTACATATAAACTATGTAAAAAATCTCTAAAGAATGACTATTCCCATATAAAAAGTTTTGAAAATAAAGGACCTGTTATGTAAGTTTATGAATTATAAATATGAAAAAAGGCTTAAGTAAATACTCAAACCTTTGTCATATTTATAATTTCTTCTTTTAATACTTGAACCATATCTTCTTGTCTGACTTTTTTAATAATTTCTCCTTTTTTAATAAGGAGTCCTTCCTTTACACCACCAGCAATTGCGATATCAGCATGTTTTGCTTCACCAGGACCATTAACTGCACAGCCCATGATAGCAACTGTAATATCTTTATGAATAGTATTTAAGAAATCTTCTATTTCACTTGCAATGGGAATGAGATCATATTGAATCCTTCCACACGTTGGACAAGAGACTAGCGTAGGAACATTTTCAATCAATTCTAATTCTTTTAATAAAGTTTTCGCAACTTTGATTTCTTCAACAGGGTCATCACTTAAAGAGACACGAATAGTGTTTCCAATACCTTGATAAAGAAGTGTTCCAATCCCCAAACTTGATTTAATCGTTCCACCAAGTTTAGTCCCTGCTTCAGTAACACCAATATGGAGAGGGCAATCAAAAGTTTGACTTGCTAATTGATAAGCTTCAATAGTTAATAATGTATTTGAAGATTTTAATGAGATTGCATAGTCATGAAAATTTAGTGATTCTAGTATATCAATATGTTTCTTAGCACTTTCAATCATTCCTTGAGCTGTAGGCTTACCATATTTTTGAAGAATATCTTTTTCTAATGAACCACTATTAACACCAATACGGATGGGAATATGCTTTTTTTGACAAGCTTCTACAACAGTTTTGACCTTGTCTATTGAACCTATATTTCCAGGATTGATTCTGATTTTATCAATACCATTTTCAATCGCAGTCAGTGCAAGTTTATAATCAAAGTGAATATCAGCAATTAAAGGTATATGAATGCTTTTTTTGATAGTAGATATTGCTTTTGCATCATCTTCATCAAAGACAGCAACTCTTACCATTTCACAACCAGCTTCTTCCAATTTGAGAATTTGGTTTATTGTATTTTTTGTATCTTTGGTTTTTGTATTGCACATTGATTGAATAATCACATGTTGATTTCCACCTAATGTTAAATTTCCAACTTTAAATGATTTCGTTTCATGTCTTAACATAATTATCTAACCTCGTTTCTACTCTTATTATACCATATTTTATCATCTAGCCAATAAAAGAAGTCATAACGCATTATTTTGTCGTCAATATTTAGGGAATATGCTAAAATGAAAGTAAGGTAGGTGTTGAATTGGAGGGATATTATGGATAATCATACGAGTATGAGCGAAACACAACAACTGAAATCTGCTATTCAATATATTATAATTGGTTTCCTGTTTGCCAGTTTAACTATTGATATAGGGTGGATACCTGAAATTGAAGGGCTTATTTCTGTCTTATGGTTTTTTATTGGATTAAGAATGACTAAAGGTCTCAATTGGAAATTCAAATATGCTTATTATCTTAGTCTCTATTTTTTGTTTGCATACTTATTAACAACAATTGTTAATATTCAAACACCGCTCACATTACCTAGTTATTACTATACTACTCATGCTATTTTAAAAGTTATACAAATGACTTTAGTGTTTTTAGGGATGAAAGAAAATTCTTCTTCCATGCGTTTAGATATCACTTTATTTTCTTATTATATGATTTGTTTAATTGGTACTTTTCTTGGTGGAGATGATGTATCATTTCTCATTTGGGGAAGTGTACTGTTATTCATATATATAGTTTATCGTCAATTAAAAAAGTGTAAGCAAGATGCTATAGACTGTCATCTAGTTATGGAATCAAACAATAGAATTTCTACAGGCGTCATTATTATTGGATATTGTATAAGTCTTTTTGTGGTTGGTTATATCATTATTTGGATCTGGCCTCTTATTTCATATAATTACCATGATCTTTATAAACCTACTTATCATAATTTAGATGTTTTAGATGTCACCAATCAAATTGAAGGATGGGATAGTGCAACTATTTATAATATGAATGAGTATCAAAATCTTTATGTATTTCATAAGCAGGAGAAATTAGATAAAAGATATGCAATGATTGATTCAGAGATATATTGTAATTATGGACATGATAAGTATGATGTTGAAGTTGGTATGATAGATTTTGCCAATGGTGAACAATCGTATCAAATTGATGAGAGAATACCTGATTATTTAACTCAAATTGATTCGTTTTTTAATAGTTCATCTTCGGGACGAAGATACTATCGCGTATTTGTAAATCCATTTGATGAAACTCTTAATGTAACATTAGAGATTCTAGCACCTGTTTCAACAATTTATAACGAAGATGACGAAGAGCAGAGTATTGCTATAACTGGTGAATTTAAATATTATGAATATGGAGATACTTATTTTGGTGATATGCATAACTACAAATCTCAAAGTTTTTATGCGTATGTTTATAAAAGCAAATGGGTATTTAACGACTAGAGAATATTTTTTATCTTTTTGCTATAATTTAATATTTTTATCATAATATATAGTGGTGATCATTATATGTTATGGATTATAACAATTATAGAATTTTTAATTGGTTCAGTTTTGCATTTTGTATATGATATTTTTCCTTATTCTGTGGTTGCTCTTATAGCTCCAGTCAATGAAAGTATTTTTGAACACTTAAAGTTAGTTTTATATCCTATGCTACTTATTGATATCATTTTGTTATTGAGAAATAAAAAAACATATTCATTGACAAGTATGTTAGTGGGAATAATCACTGGTATATTAAGTGTGGTATTGATTTATTACTTCTATCATTATGGTTTAGGCATTGAAAGCCTTATTGTAGATATTGTATTATTATTTGTGGGAATCCTGCTTGGAAATGTAATGATGATTATTGTTGATAAACATCATTGGAATATGGATTGGCGCATTAATCTTATTATTCTTGTTGCATTAATTGTTCTTTTTAGTGTATGGACTTTTTATCCACCTGATTTGCCTATTTTCATAGATAACAGTAAAGCAGTGCTATCATAGCACTGCTTTTAAATGAGTTCTTCAAATTGATTAAGAATATTTTCAAAATAATGGAAGGCATCATCATAGAGTTGATTTTCTAATGGATTGACAAGAGCATCCTTTAATAAATCAACAGGATCCTTGCTACCTCCAGATTTTAGGAAATTCAAGTATGCTTCTTTCTGTTTTTGATCTCCATCAAGTATACGAGAAACAATTGCTAAGGCAACAGTCATACCCAATGTGTATTTATATACATAATAATTATAATAGAAGTGAGGAATATAGAAGCATGAATGACTCACATATTGGTCCATAGTAACATCAGGTCCAAAATATTCAGCATTCTTACTCATATATAAATCAGTAATCATTTGAGCTGACATGGGTTTTCCTTCTTGAGCCCAAGTATGCAGAATATGTTCAAAGTCAGCATACATTGGTTGTCTAAAAATAAGTCCAACACAATTTTCTAATAATTCATAAAGGAAATAGGCTTTTTCTTCTTTAGACGAAGCATGTTCAAGCATATAATTGATTAATAATGTTTCATTAACGGTTGAGGCAACTTCTGCCACAAAAATGCGATAATCACAATTAATAGGTGATTGATGATGACATGAAAGATAAGTGTGAGCACTATGACCAAGTTCATGTATCATTGTTGATAATGAGTTATAGTCACCAATGAAATTCATTAATATATATGGATTGGTATCATAACATCCGCTTGAATAAGCACCAACACGTTTGCCGGCATGTGGATAATAATCAATCCATCTTTCATCTCTTGCTTTTTGAATGATTTCAACATAATCATTTCCAAAAACTTTGACAACATCTAAGATAATATCAAAACATTCATCAACTGTGTATTTTTTTGTATCATATTCAACAAGTGGTATATTTAAATCGTAATTATACATTGTTTCAAGATTAAGAACTTTTTTCTTAAGAGCATTGTAACGATGAAATAAAGGTCTATATTCTTTATTCGCTTTTTCTAAAATTTTAAAGAATAATGATGTTGGTACATTATCATCAAAAAGACTTGCTTCTAATGGACTATTGAATTTTTTTACATCAGCATAGAAAGCATTTTTTTTCATAACACCTGCTAAAGTTGCAGCAAAGACATTTTCATATTTTTTGTATTCTTTAAAAAAGTTATGATAAGCTTCTTGTCTGACATTTGGATCAGGATTTTTAAGAAACTCTGATAAAGTTGCACTGTTTAAGAATTTCTCTTCTCCATTAATATGGACAGGGTCATAATCAAGACGAAAAGCATCAAAAACTTGTGAAGAAACATCAGAAATAGAAGATGTTTTAGAAATGAGAGTTTCCATTTCTTGAGAAAGGACATGTTTCTTTTGTCTGAGAATCTCAGAAATAGAATAGCGATAATCCGCCAGCCTTTCATCCTTTAAGAAGTTTTCAACTTTTGTATGTGCAGCAATCATCTCCACTGTATAAAAATCTAATGCAGAAGTGACTTGTTCATAAAATGAGAGAATGGCTGCATACATTGTTTGATATTTCTGTTGATTTGGTTCAACATCACAGTGTAAATGTGCAAAACAATGTAGTTTTTGAATATATCGTGACATTCTTATATACTCTTCATGAAAGTTGATAAAATGTTCAACATCACTTAAAAAGTGCTCTTTTTGTAGAACTAACTGATCTAATAATTGTTTTGCTTCGTTTAAATCATTGTAAAACTCTTGCTCATCTTTATAAATCGAAGAGAGATTCCATGTATCTTTTGTTTCAATACTTTCTCGTTCCATATGTTTCCTCCTTGTATAGAATATATGATATGTCTTTCCTAAAATTTTGTCAATGCCTACGAATGTATGGTATACTAAAAAGAAAGAAGAGGGGATACTTATACTATCCTTAAAGAAGTTAGAGCAAGTGTTCTAATAATGGTTATTGCCACATTTGCAAATCTACAGAATATCATATATATAATGATTTCTTAAGGATTATGTATAATGATGATGTGAATTCATGTGTTATGAGCATCATAAGCAAATTGATTTATGGGTAAGAGAGAATTTGGTATTGAATGATTGAAGTATTAGGATATAGGACATTCAAAGGAGAAATGTACTATTTTTGATGTTTAAACTCATCAATTCCATTAGGCGATTTTGTTTCAATTAAATGAATGCTGATGGTTTGTAGTACAAAAAGATGACTTTTTTTGCCTTATTTTGAATGAGTAGTATGATTACAGGTATGAATTGATTATATATTTTATCAGGTAAAATAATGGTTAAATTTAAAAAAGTATTGAATATATCAGATAAAGATTAATTATTTTATTCGTTTTGAATATTCTAATTTTTACTTAGTAAAAAATCAAGAAAACATTGATTATATCAACAGTATTTAATGATAAGCAATTATGAATATGTTGATTTTATTAGGGTTAAATAGTAACCTGTGATGTTTTAAAATTTATTTGTACTGATATTCTGTTTTAGAAAGATAAATGTTTGATTTAATTTATTTTCATTTTCGATTATAAAAAATAGTTATTCTTAAATATAAGGTGATGGAATGGATTTTTGAAAAGTAAGATATATATTCTAAAATAAAAAAACTCTTCATTTAAGCATTGAAGAGTGTAAACCAAAAGCAGAGTGTTATGATGGAAAAAAGTGGAGCCATAAAATATCTTCTTTCTTCACATTGTGATTGTAAATTTTTACAAGTTATAAAAGTAAGTATGATAGCAAAAAGAAGACAAATTAATTGAACAAAACTTTGTGGTAATCGTAATGTTGTGATATGGCCTTCTTCTAGTAACACAAACATAGCAATCAATTGTAAGATAAAAGATATAGCATAAATTTTTTTAAGTGAGAAATGAGTTGTTTTTCTCATAATCATAAATTCTCCCAAAGGATATCCTAATATATTCATAAAAGTAATAACTGCAACATAGACTAATAAAAAAGAGCCTATCAAACTACAAATCATATGTATCACCCCAATGAATACTTTAACATGTTTTTAAAACAGTTTTTGTCAAATAAAAAACTCTATCACAAATTAAGCGATAGAGTTAACCAATGTAGCTAATCTTGATTTTTGTCTGCTAGCATAGTTTTTATGATGAATACCTTTACTTACAGATGCATCTAATTTAGATGCAGCGACATTGTAAGCAGCAACTGCAGCTTCTTTATCTCCAGCTTCAACTGCAGTTTTTACTTTCTTAATTGCAGTTTTTAAAGCACTTTTATAAGAATTGTTTAATTCACGTTTTTTGTTATCGTTTTTATAACGTTTGATTTGTTGTTTCATGTTTGCCATTGTTCTTTCACCTCGCTTTTGTATTTCGCCATGTTATTCTATCAAAAATAGACGATAAATGCAATGTTTTATTGTGAAATGATTATATTTTTTTAAAATGGTAATGATTAATGTGGTGAGAACATGAAAAAATATTATACACGAAGTGATTTGGCTATTGAATCATTAGCCCATGCTGTTAAAGACAAAGATTATAAACATAGTGAAAAAAAAGAAGGAAATGTTACAATTGAAACATTTGAAATTTTACAAACAAGTGAACTCTATCCACATGAAGTTGGACAATATGTAGAAATTAGTTTTCCTGATTATCAAGATATTTCAACTTTAACTGAACAATTTGAGAAACAACTCTCTACATTTATTAAAGCTAAAACGAATACAATTGACCCATTAATTCTTTTTGTAGGTTTAGGAAATGAAACTTTAACAAGTGATGCTATTGGGCCTAGAACTTTAAAACATATTCGAGCTACACATCATTATCCATTGGATGAAAGGCATCAGAATCAATATTATGATAGTATGTGTGTGGCTCCAGGTGTTATGGCGCGCACTGGTATGGAAACTGCTGATATTGTTCAATGTTTAGTAGAAGAATTTCATCCAGATATGATTATTGCAATTGATGCATTGTGTGCACAAAGTTATGAAAAAATTTGTCATGTTATTCAAATGAATAATGTTGGTATTTATCCTGGTAGTGGTATTGGAAATCATCGTAAAAGTATTACAGAATCATCGATGGGTGTCCCAGTTGTTGCAATTGGGATTCCAACGGTTATTCATGTATCCAGTCTGGTAAGTGATGTTTACAACTTATTGGAAGGTTATTTCAAAGAATCACTGGACCCATCAACATCTTTGAAGGTGGGGAAACGTAGGAGATATGAAGGAAGACTCAATGAGGTTCAAAGACGATTGATCCTAGGGGAAATTGGTCAACTTGATGAACAAAAGCGTATTCAATTATTAAATGAGGTTTTAAACCCTATTGAAAGTCAATTTGTAATGAGTGATAAAGATATTGATTTTGATATTGAAATGATTTCTAAGATACTATCTTCAGGAATAAATCATTTAAGGTATTAAAGGTGTACTAAATACACCTTTTTTTGCATATATTCTGTTGTATAGTAATAGGGGGAAGAACTATGAATAACAATTTGAAAATTGTTTTGAAAGTGATTGTTGTGGTTGTAATTTTATTAAATCTTCCTTTCCAAAAGGTATACAGTGAAAACGTAGAGAATATCGTATCTTCTTTAACAACAACAGATGTTAAGAAGCAGTCTAATGGAAAATCGATTTATATCTATAACACTCACCAAGGGGAAAAATATGCAAGTAATTCGGTCAAAGAAGGGAGCAAATATCTGATGCAATTATTAGAACAAAGAGGGTATAGTGTTGATTATGAAACAACAGATTTTGAATTGTATAAGATGAAGAATCATATTGATTATGCATATTCTTATACAGTTTCAAAGAAATATTTGAATAATGCCTTAAAAGATCATGGAGGATATGATTTGGTCATTGATTTTCATCGTGATTCTATAAAAAAATCATTATCAACAATTACTGTTGATAATAAGAATTACGCAAAGCTAATGTTTGTAGTAGGAAAGGGAAGTGGCAATTATCCAGCTGTAAATAAGTGTTGTGAGAAATTATCATCAATGATTAATAAAAAAATACCTAAATTATCACGAGGTGTTATGTTAAAACAAAGTCATTATAATCAAGGTGTAACTAAAAATATGGTCTTGATTGAAGTTGGAGCCAATGAAAACACATATGAAGAAGTTCAAAATTCACTCAATATTTTAGCATTAGTTCTTGATGAATATTTAAGTGCATGAAACAATTTTGGACAGATTTATGTTTGGTTTTGCTTTTAATATGTGTTATTTCATTGTTTTTTGGAGATTATAATGTGTCTCAGACAATGTTTCAAAGGTCGATTGATGATTTTGAAGAGTCAGTTTCTTCAGGTGAAAAGCCAAAAGATCAGTATGTGACCATTCAAGATTCTTCTGATAATCATGTGTCATCATTCCTCAAAACTATGAGTGATGGATGTGTACAGGTGATTCAGTATATTGTTTTGATTTTCTCTAATTTTGTTAGTATGATATTAACTGTTATGGTATACTAATAAGGAAAGAGAGTTGGTAAGAATGAACAAAAAAAGAATTGTATTTATGGGAACAGCATCTTTTTCTTTAGCAATTTTAAAAATGCTGTTTGATGAAGATTATAATGTTGTAGGGGTTGTTTCTCAACCTGATAGATATGTTGGCAGAAAGAAAATTCTAACAATGCCTGATGTAAAGGTAGAAGCTTTAAAGCATGATGTTCCAGTTATTCAGCCTCAAAAGATTAAAGAAGAGTATCAAGCTATCTTAGATTTGAAACCTGATTTGATTATTACGGCAGCATATGGTCAACTGGTTCCTCAGGCAGTATTAGATGCACCAACTTTAGGATGTGTCAATGTACATGCATCTTTATTGCCTATGTATCGAGGAGGAGCACCAGTTCATCAATGTATTATTGATGGTCAGGATCAAACTGGTGTGACAATTATGTATATGGTCAAGAAAATGGATGCTGGAAATATCATTAGTCAGCAGGTGATCCCAATTCATATTGAAGATACTGTTGGTGATTTGTATGAGCGTTTAAGTGAAGTGGGGGCTCAACTCTTAAAGGACACTCTTCCATCAATTCTTGAGGGAACAAATCAAAGTCTTCCTCAGGATGAAAGTTTGGTTACATATGCACCAACACTGTCAAGAGAAGATGAACGGATTGACTGGAATTTAGGTGCTTTACAAGTCTATAACAAAGTGAGAGGGACAAATCCCTGGCCAGGAAGTTATACAACCTATCAAGGAAAAGTCGTTAAAATCTGGGCTGGTCAAGTTCATCAATGTGAGAATGCCATAACACATCATGCACATCAGGACAATGGTACGATTGTTAAAATTTTTAAAGATGCAATTGGTGTGAAAGTTTGTGATGGTGTTTATCTGATTACTGAATTTCAGTTAGAGGGAAAGAAGAAAATGTCTGTCAAAGATTATTTAAATGGGCATAATATATTTGAAGTTGATACAAAGTTTGAATAAGATAGTCGTTTTCACATGACTATCTTTTCTTTTCAATGTATAATAATATTTACGAGGAGTGATAAAAAATGAGAATGGTTGATTTAATTCAAAAGAAAAGAGATGGCTTAGAATTAACAGATGAAGAAATTCACTTTATTATTGATGGTTATACAAAGGATATTATTCCTGATTATCAAATGAGTGCATGGATGATGGCTATTTGTTTTCAAGGTTTAAATAAACGTGAAACGGCTTCTTTAACTCTGGAAATGATGCATAGTGGAGATATTATTGATTTAAGTGCAATTCAGGGAATTAAGGTGGATAAGCATAGTACTGGAGGAGTTGGTGATAAAACGTCATTAGTATTAGGACCAATTGTTGCGGCCTGTGGTGTTCCAGTAGCTAAAATGAGTGGACGTGGACTTGGACATACTGGTGGAACTTTGGATAAGTTAGAATCTATCCCAGGATTAAATATTATGATTAGTGAAGAAGCTTTTGTGAAACAAGTTAATGATTGTCAATTGGCAATTATTGGACAGAGTGCTCATCTTGACCCTGCTGATAAAAAGATGTACGCACTTCGTGATGTCACCGGTACGGTTTCTTGTATTCCATTAATTGCCTCATCAATTATGTCAAAGAAATTAGCAGCTGGAAGTGATGCTATTTTATTAGATGTTAAATATGGTGATGGAGCTTTTATGAAAACAATTGAAGATGCTAAAGTTTTAGCACGTACAATGATTGAAATTGGTGAATCTTTAGGAAAAGATACACGAGCAACAATTTCAAATATGTCTCAACCATTAGGAAATGCAATTGGAAACAGTTTAGAAGTTAAAGAGGCTATTGAAACTTTAAATGGAAATGGACCAGAGGATTTGCTAGAACTTTGTTTACAAGCAGGCAGTCACATGTTAGTTCAAGCTAAGAAAACTGATTCAGAGTTAATAGCCAGACAGATGTTAGAAGACACTATTACCAGTAAAAAGGCATTACATGTTTTATGTGCAATGGTGAAAGCTCAGGGTGGCGATGATGAATATATTAAACATCCTGGTATGTTTGAAAAAGCCAAAGAAGTCATTGCTGTTAGAGCTGAACATGATGGTTATGTCAAAGAATTGGAGGCTTTATCGCTTGGACTTGTAAGCATGAAACTAGGTGGCGGAAGACAAACAACAAAGGACCAAATAGATCATAGTGTTGGCTTAGTCTTAAATAAAAAAATAGGAGATTTTGTTAAGCGTGATGATGTTTTGGTTTATGTACACACAAATACGGGATTAAGTGAGGAACTTAAAAATGAAATTTTAGGTGCTTATCATTTTACGAGTGATTTTGTAAAGAAACCAATATTAATTGATGAAATTTTATCTTAGATGATGAAAGAGAGTTTGAGGTAAAACTCTCTTTTTCATATTTTGTTCTTTTTATGTATTTCTATAAGGAATTCAGTATAATAAAAAAAGGTGATGAAGATGGGAAAATATTTATTTTATGATATTGATGGAACATTAATGGGACCATCACGCAAAGTAACTGAAAAAACAAAATGGGCTATAGAAGAAGCCAAAAGACAAGGACATAGAGCATTTTTATGTACTGGAAGGGCACCAACATCCATCTCAGATGATTTGAAGGAAATTGATTTTGATGGAATTGTTTGTAGTGCTGGTGGATTTGTTATTGTTAATGGTGAATTTATTTTTGAAAATTTTATGAATCAGTATATTTTATCAGAAGTGATGACATTATTTATAAACAATCATATTTTGTTTACATTGGAAACGAAAAAAGCACTTTATCAGACACCAGGTGTTAATGAATTTTTTGATCAAAGACATCAGTTAGATTGTAAAGAAAATTTGGAACTTGCAAGATTTTTTGAAATAAGAAGGCAGAGTGAGAATAGAAAACCTGTTAGAGATTTTGATATATTGACGACAGGGGTGACAAAAGTCTGTTTTATTGCTCCTGAAAAAGACCGCTTTTATCAATGTGTTCCTTTTTTAGAGGAATTTTTCAATGTCGTGATTTTTTCAAAAGATGCTGATGATTTTGTGAATGGTGAAATCATCCTTAAACACTGCACAAAAGCAGATGGTATTAAACGTGTTGTTGAGTATTTCCATGGCAATATGGAAGATACTGTAGGATTTGGTGATAGCATGAATGATTATCAAATGTTAGAAGAAGTTAATATTGGTGTTGTTTATGAAGATGCACCAGAAAATTTAAAGAAATTAGGACAATATTATTTTACTGATCCTGATCAAGATGGCATTTATAAAGTCATGAAAGAGATGGGATTGATATCTGATGAATTGTTCTGATGAGGAGGTAAAATGGAAATTTGTATAGAAATGGTACAAAGATTAATTAATGAACAATATCCTGAATTTATGGGATTGAATATCAAGTCAGTTGAAAAAAGTGGACATGATAATAGAACATTTCATTTAGGTGAGGATATGATTATAAGATTGCCTAGTGGAAAGGATTATGCGATGCAGGCAAAAAAAGAAAACCAATGGTTATTATATTTGGCAAAGCATCTCTCTTTACCTATTTCAAAGCCTTTGTATCTAGGGAAAGAGACAGAGTATTATCCATATCCTTGGTCTATTTTAAGTTATTTAGAAGGAGAAACGTTATCATATGATAATATTGAAAATCAAGAGATATTTGCCGTAGAATTAAGAAAATTCTTAGATGAATTTCAACAGATACCTTGTGAGAATGGACCAGATGCTGGTAAACATAATTTTTATCGTGGTGGAAATTTAAAGGTTTATAATCATGAAACAGTAGAGGCATTAAATACCTTATCAAATAATATCAATAATGCCAAACTTTTGGATTTATGGCATTTGGCATTGGCATCAAATGAGCAGATTAAGAATATGTGGGTACATGGTGATGTAGCACCTGGAAATCTATTAATTAAAAACGGACATCTTTGTGCGGTGATTGATTTTGGTATTTTAGGGGTTGGTGATCCAGCCTGTGATTATGCTATGGCATGGACATTTTTTAATAGTCAAGGTCGCGAAGTCTTTTTAAAAGGATTATCACAAGCAATGCGAAATCGAGCAATGGGATGGGCTTTATGGAAAGCACTTATTACATATGAAAGTGATGAAGAGGAAAGAAGAGTTCAAGCAAGATATACAATTGCACAAATAGAGAAGGATTATGATTGATCTTTCTTTTTTTTGTAAAAAAAAGAAACGCGTTAACGTTTCTTAAATTTATAAACGAGACGATTCACATAAGGAATAGCTGAGAGTTCTTGTGGATGGTCTGCATAGAGGTAAAGGATTACAGTAAAGTAAACAATCACTCCAATGATAACAGAAATGATTAATGGAATAAAAACCTTTCGTGTTAATATAAATAAACCAAAATAACAGGCTCCAACAACAATTCCCATAAGTATTGCTGCAAGTAATGGTAAAACATATGTACGTCTAATTTCTTGTTTATAATGTGTTTTTTTACGTAAAGACTTTTGATTTAAATAGCAAACCTGAAGACCATAAATACAATTTCCAATTACGAGTGAATAAAGACCTAATGGTGTGAAAAAGAGTAAAGCAAATGTAATTATACAATGCCAAACTAAGGCGATAGCTGAATTCTTTAATGGTGCTTTCACTTCTCCAATAGCTTGTAGGATTCCATTTGTTAATGTAGACAATCCAAAGAAAACAACTCCTGGACTTCCAACAGCTAAAAGCATAGTAGAAGTTATGATTGTTTCTTTTTGAGGAAAAATCATACCAATAATTGGATAAGCCAATACACTCATGCCAACCGCTGAAGGAATAAGAATTAACATCGTGATACGAATACCTGATCTTATATGTTCTTTTGTTTGTCTGTAATCTCTTAAAGACCAAGAAGATGATATGGCAGGAATAGAGGCTGTTGACATAGCTGCCGCTAAAGCTACAGGAACGTTCTGTAAGACAATATATTCACCAGAGTATACACCATATAATGTTGTTGCATTGACACCTGTTCCCATTGCTGCATAGAAAATATACATATCAATAGTTGTTACAAGGTTATAGATGCACGTTGCAAAAATAATTGGTGTTACAATACTTAAAATCATTTTAAAAATATCTTTGTAAGAATCTTCGTAATCATCAGGTTCATTTTCGATAATTATATTATTTTTACGTTTCATATACATGAAAGTCATATAAAGTAGACCTATTAAAACCCCTGCCCCAGTACCTAAAGCACTACCCGCTGCTCCAGCAGAAGCTAATGGACTGCCACCAGTACTTAAATATGGCTGGATAAAAAGATAAGCGGCTCCTACAGAGACAATAGCATTAAAAACCTGTTCAATAATTTGTGATACAGATGTATAAAGGGTTGTTTGATGAGCTTGGAAATAACCTCTAAATACACCTAATAGCCCTGATAGGAAAATGGTAGGACATAGAACTCTTAAAGCATTCACTGCATTTTCCTGTACAATAAATGGTGCGATAAAGAACGTAACAATTGCAGCTCCACCCCCTATTGCACAAATATAAATAAAAGAGCATTTTAATATTTTTTGTACATTATTATATTGATTCAAAACAAGTTTTTCAGAGATTAATTTAGATATTGCGGTTGGAATACTGTATGAAGAGATTAATAAAATCAAAGCATATATGGTATATGATGTTGAATAATAACCAATTCCTTCTGAGGTAATTAAAGCTTTTAATGGACTTCTATATAAAACACCTATGATACGTACGAGTATACCAGCAATAGCTAAAATAGATGCTTGTTTGACAATGGAACGTGTTCGATTCATACTGGACCTCACTTTCTATAAATTTTATTATAACATTAAATAACGTAAAAGCAAAAATCATTTCGACTTTTATGTTATTTTCATATGTTTTACACATTTATTTGTTATAATACTGATTGTTACATAAACATTTAGGAGTATAAGAAAGATGAAAAAAAAGAATTTTCGTTTAAAAAAACAATATAGAATGCATATGGCTTTTTTTGCTATTTGTGCAATGTCTATTTTGATGATATCTTTTTATTATGTATATCGTATATTAACTAATATAAATGACAATATTGAAGAACAAAACAATCAATATATACAAGCACAAAAGAAACCAGAGAATAATAAAGTAAAAGATACAAAGGATACCTCTATAGATATTGTGGCTATTGGAAATAGTGATCTTTATAGTGGATGGAACTCTTTACAGTTATGGAATGAGCAAGGAATAACCTCATTTGTAGCAGCAGGACCAAAACAAAATACAAAATTATCCTATTATATGTTAAAAGAAGTATTGAAAATTGAGAAACCAAAGTTGGTGGTATTAGAGGTTGATGCTTTTTTTGGCGAGTATGAAGAAATTGATTCAAAAGGCTACCAATATACTGCTCAAAAATATTGTTATAAACTTTTTGAAAATAAAGAGGAGTGGAGCATAATTAAAGATGAACCATATATGAAAAGTGAATATTTACAAAATCGTATGAGATTATATGGTTATTACTATGATAAAACAGTTGAAAAGTGTACAACAGGTTTCTCATATATGAAAAAAAGTCAAAACCGAACAACTGTTTCATCTTATACAAAAAAGTATTTAAATAAAATTATTCAGTTAGCATATGAGAATAATTGTCAAATCTTATTTATCTGTTTTCCATCTGAATCTTCTTGGAGTTATGCAAGACATAATACAGTAAGCGATTATGCTAAAAAATATAGTATTCCCTTTATTGATTTGAATATTGAACAATATGATACAGGTTTTAGTTGGTTATCTGATTCACGTGATGGTGGTAATCATTTAAATTATTCAGGTGCAACAAAAATGACTCATTTCTTAGGACAATATATAAAAAATAACTATCAAATTAAAGATAAAAGGAATGATTCCTTATACACATCTTGGAATGAAGATTATGACAATTTTATTAAAGAACTTATTAAGAATTGAAATATAAAAACAAAGTATAATTTTTCCTTGATACACTATATCAAGGAAAATAAAAGTGGGAAATTATATAATTATCTGTTAGAGTCAATGTATATTCGCCTAGATTAACTCAAAGTCGTAATTATAGGTAATATTTTGAATAATGAAGTTGTTTTTAATTATAATGATTATTATTTAATCTTTTAAAAGTCTTAAGGGATTTAAGTGCGTTAAAGAAGTGAATGTGTTTGAGAAGAATGATATCTTTGGAAGTCTTATTTAGTTAGAGACAAAAGTTAGACTATTTTATTTAAGTGAAAAAAAATAAAAAATCATTAGAATAATTAAAGATAGTATTAATTTTTTGGGGAACATTTAGTAATAGGCATTATAGATATTTTAAATATCACACTTATAAATTTTTTCAAATATTATAGTCATTATTATTAATTATACAGTAAGTCAACTATTAATTTTTGGATATTCATTATAGAAATAATGATTTTGGTTATTGTTTTCTAAAAATATATGATATAATAAAAAAAATATATCGCGGAGGATTGTTATGAAAGAAAGTCAAATTTGTATAGCGTTAGATTTTCAAACTAAAAATGAGGTGGAGAATTTCTTGGACCAGTTTGGGAATGAACAACTTTATGTCAAAGTAGGAATGGAACTTTTTTATGGTGAAGGTATTGAAATAATTAAGTCTATCAAAAAAAGAGGACATAAGATTTTCCTGGATCTTAAGCTACATGATATTCCTAATACTGTAAAAAGTGCAATGAAGCAATTGGCTAAATTGGATGTGGATATGGTTAATGTTCATGCTTCTGGAAGTATAGCTATGATGAAGGCTGCTAGGGAAGGACTAGAAGAAGGCTCTGCTCATAGAAAAAGACCTTTATGTATAGCTGTGACATGTTTAACTTCTTTAGATCAAAAAGTCTTAGATGATGAGTTATTAATTCACGATCCATTGCCTGATGTCGTATTAAGATGGGCACAAAATGCAAAGATAGCTGGATTGGATGGAGTTGTTTGCTCACCTCTTGAGTCAAAAATTATTCACGAACAACTGGGAGAGCATTTTATTACTGTAACACCAGGAATTAGACTTGCTAGTGATAGTGTTAATGATCAAAAAAGAGTGACAACCCCAGCAATGGCAAAGGAGTTAACTTCTACATATATTGTTGTAGGAAGAACAATTACTCGTGCTAAGGATCCTGTTCAGACTTATTATGAAGTATATAGACAATTTCAAGGAGAGTAGAAAATGGAAAGAAAAATTGCAAAAGATTTATTAGATATTCAAGCTGTCTTTTTAAGACCTAATGAGCCATTCACGTGGGCTTCTGGTATAAAATCACCAATTTATTGTGATAATCGTCTAACATTATCTTATCCTAATGTTAGAGATGATATTGAACAAGGTTTAGCAAAACTAATTAGAGAGTATTATCCAGAATGTGAATGTTTGATGGGAACTGCAACTGCCGGAATAGCTCATGCAGCGTTAGTTGCAAATATTTTAGGCTTACCTATGGGGTATGTTCGTGGTGGTGCCAAATCTCATGGAAGAAATAATCGTATAGAGGGTTTAGTTAAACCAGGAATGAAGGTTATTGTAGTAGAAGATTTAATTTCAACAGGAGGGTCTTCTCTAGAATGTGTTGATGCACTAAAAGACGCTGGGTGTGAAGTTATTGGAATGGTTGCCATTTTTACATATGGCTTACCAAAAGCGACTGCTAATTTTAATGATAAACAGTGTAGTTTCCATACATTAACAAATTATGATGCACTTATTGAAGTTGCTGTTGAAAATCAATATATTCAAGAAAGCGATCTTATAAAGTTGAAATCATGGAAAGAGAATCCAAATGATGAATCTTGGATGGAAAAATAAGTTTAGTATTGACTAAACTTATTCTTTTTTAAATATAATTTTATTGATATGTGAATTATACTATTCTTATAGCCATATATTATACTTTATCATTGCATAAAGTATAATATTGATGTAAAATGGCATAAGAATTATAGTGAGGTAAATATTATGAAATATAATAAAGGCTTTTTTTGGCATAAGATAAAAATATTGACTGCTTCTTTTTTTATGATAACACCTATGTTTTTTCAATTAAAGATTAATTCCTTTTCATCAATTTGTAATTATTTAGGTGTGAAAGCAGATGCAGATTTATTACAAAATGTAGGTTTTAAATTACAAATACTTTTAGGTGACTTTTTGATGTCATTTCATGGGCAATCAATACTGATGTTATGTGTATTTATGATTGCTGTTTTTCTTGTAAGAAAGTATCAGCAAATTATGACTAAAGATTTGCTAAAATGTACTATTGTTCCTTCAATATTGTTTGCCTTTTTTCAAGTGTTTGGACAATCATTTCAACAAACGGACAGTTGGAGATTGATTTTTGAAAATTATAGAACAGTTTTAAAAGCATGTTTTTTATTTACTGGATATACTGTTTTGTTTATAATTATTATAGGTTTATTATTTAAATACCTTAAAAAGTGTAAAATGATTCAATCAACAAAGGAATTTCAATGGTTTACAGATAATAAGAAATCAATTTTAGTTGTTATGGCAATTATTTTGCTATTCTGGGCCCCATCATTAATTTCTAATTTTCCTGGTATTACAAATTATGATTTTTTTGATATGTTAAATAGTTTTTATGGACATGAAACATATAGTTTAAGAGCTGTTACACTCATTGATCCATCAGTTACACTAAATAATAATAATCCAGTTCTACAAACTTTACTTGCCGTTGGATGTATGAAAATAGGAACATTTTTTAATTTACCTTGGATAGGATTATTTATATTTTGTTATAGTCAAGCTATTCTATTTGCCCTCGTACTATCTTATGTTATTTATTATTTAGCAAAAATAGGTGTTCACCAATATTTGCGTATAGGGTTATTGCTTATTTTTGGGTTAGCACCAATGAATGCGAATTATGCTGTAACAACATTAAAAGATGTTAATTTTGCCTTTGTGTTTTTATTATATTTGATTTGTTTATTAGAGATGGTAAAATCTCCTCAAGAATTTTTTAATCAAAAAAAGAAATTGTTTTATTTTGCTGGGATAAATTTATTATTAATGTTATTGAGAAACAATGGGTCGTATATATTAATTCCAACAGATATAGTTTTATTAATTGTTTATAGAAAATACTGGAAACAAACTGCTATATCAACACTTACTCCTTTATTTATATTTATAGTATTAATTTCTAATGTTCTATATCCAGCTTTGAAGATAGCTCCAGGTAGTAAAAGAGAAATGTATTCAGTTCCTTTTCAGCAGACAGCCAGATTAGTTAAGGAACATGGTGATGAAATTCCTCAAGAGGATAGAGATATAATCAATAAAGTTCTTGCATATGATAAGATTGCTGAACGATATAATCCTGAGTTATCAGATAAGGTTAAAGCAACTTATAAGAAATATTCTACGTCTGAAGATATGAGTCAATACTTAAATGTTTGGGCTAAATGGTTGTTTATTTATCCTGATGTATATATTCAAGCAACAATGAATAATTGTTATGGTTATTTCTATCCTGATGCAAAAAGTTGGATAGCATATACAGAAATTACACCTCCAGGTAAGGATTATAGAGTATCTAGTCCAAAATTGTTAACACCTATACGTGAATTTGTTAATGCGATTCCAGAATTTGTACGAAATATACCGATTGTAGGATTAATTGAGAGTATTGGCTTTTATACTTGGTTACTTATTTTAAGTATTGCATATCTTGTCTATACTCATAATAAGAAATTTATTTATATGTATACACCATTACTTATTCTTTTGTTGACTTGTGTTTTATCTCCAGCAAACACCATGTTAAGATATATCTATCCAATGATATTATCTGTACCTATTTTAATATGCTATATTCTGCATATGCAGTTTGAAAAAGGATGTGAATAAAATGACTAAAATTCTAGTGATTATACCGGCATATAATGAAAGAGAAAGTATTCTTCAGGTTATCAAGAGTTTAAAAGAGTTGCCGTTGCCTTTAGATTATGTTGTTGTCAATGATTGTTCTAAAGATGATACAAAAGAGATTTTACAAAAGAATGGTACAAACTATCTTGACTTACCAGTGAATTTAGGTATTGGTGGTGCAGTCCAAGCTGGCTATAAATTTGCAAAAGAAAATGGATATGATATAGCTATACAAATTGATGGTGATGGACAACATAACCCTGAATATATTCATAATCTTGTTCAACCAATATTAGATGGTAAAGCTGATGCTTGCATAGGTTCACGCTTTATCGAAAAGGAGGGCTTTCAGTCCTCTTGGTTACGTAGATTTGGAATTAATCTTTTAAGTGGTTGTATATCTTTATTTTATGGTCAAAAAATACATGATGTTACAAGTGGGTTTAGAGCTGTCAATAAAGGGTTAATTGAGATTTATGCGCAAGATTATGCACAAGATTATCCTGAACCTGAAGCATTAGTAACAGCTATTCTTCATCATCAAAAAATTATTGAAGTACCAGTTGAGATGAGAGAAAGATTAGGTGGAACTAGTTCTATACATAGTTTTAAATCTATTTATTATATGATAAAAGTTTCATTAGCTATTATTTGTCGTAAATTAACATTGCGAAAGGAGCCATAAAAAATGAATAGTATACTTCAAGTCGCAATGATTATTGCAATTGCTTTTTATTTTATTTGTTTATTTACTCTTTTGAGAAAAAATAAAGTAACTTTAAAATATATACTTTTGTGGTTTGTTACAGGAATTATTATGCTATTTATAGCAATTTTTCCAACCCTTTTAGAAACACCTTTGCATTGGTTGGGAATTGTTGAGTTTACCAACGGGCTTTTTGCAGTAATATTTTTCTTTTTAATTATTATTGTTATGTCTTTGACAACAATCTTATCAGATATTAGTGAAAAGCAACGAGATATGGCTCAAAAAATGGCTATTTATGAATATAAGTTAAGACAATTAGAAGAACGAGGAGAATCGCAATGAAAATGACATTATTATGTTTACTAAATACTGGTTTAATGGTTACTGGTCAAATATTATTTAAAGTTGGTAGTCAGGGAAAAACATTATCTAGTATATCTGATATGGTTCGATTAATGTTTTCTCCAGTTGTTTTAGTAGCTTTATGCCTATATGCTGGAACAACAATGCTTTGGCTATACATATTGAGTAAGGTAGATATTAGCTTTGCATATCCAATTCAAGCACTTGCATTTCCAGTAGTTATGATTGTATCAGCGTTTATGTTTCATGAACAAATTCCAGCTATGAGATGGATTGGAGTGGCAATTATTTTTATTGGTGTTTTACTTGTTGTTCAAAAATAATCATGAATACATTGCAATTTTATGATTATACAAGTAAAATAGGAATGAAATAGGTAACTCTATTGGAGGAGAATTTATGTTTAAAAGTATGAAATATGTCTTACATGAGAATTTTACAAATTTGTTTAGAATTTATTCTATTTCTAAATATGAATTAGTAGCTGACATGAGAGACTCAAAATTAGGATTGTTTTGGAATTTTGCAAATCCTGTTATTCAAGTTTTAACCTATTGGTTTGTATTTGGATTAATTATGCAAAAAAAAGCTGTTTCCCATATTCCATACCTGTACTGGATGTTAGGAGGAATGGTTGTTTGGTTTTTTATATCTCCTTGTATTACTAATGGATGTAATGCTATTTTTTCAAAAGTAAATGTTATAACAAAAATGAAATTTCCTGTAAGTATTCTTCCAGCCACTGTTGTTATTAAGGAATTATTTAATCATCTTTGCTTAATGTTAATCCTGGTTGTGCTCTTTATAATGGGTGGATATTATCCATCCCTGCATTGGTTTGAATTAATATATTATTTGTTCTGTGCTGTTATTTTCTCTATATCTTTATCAATGACGACTTCAGTTTTGAATATGTTAGCTCGTGATACAAGAAAACTGGTTTTGGCATGTATGAGGCTCTTATTATACTTAACACCAATTTTGTGGGAAATACCAAAAAATTTACCTCATATTGTTAAACTTATATTAAAAGCAAATCCAATTTATTATATAGTACAGGGGTATCGTGACTGTTTCTTTTTTCATAAAGGGATATTTTCATATACTAATTCTATGATTGCTTTCTGGGTTGTTACTATTTTGTTATTTGCATTTGGAAGTTATATGATGTATAAATTTAAACATAAGTTTATTGATATGATATAGAGGTGATAATGTGGAAAAAGAATGTGCAATAGAGTTTAAGCAAGTTTCAAAAATATACAGTTTAAAATCTAAGGATAAGAAACATCTAACTGATAAACGCTTTTATGCTTTGAAAAAAATAAGTTTTAGAATCCCAAAAGGTGAGGTAGTTGGCATATTGGGAACAAATGGCTCTGGTAAATCAACAATGTCAATTATTTTGGCTGGAATTAGTGAGGTTGATGAAGGTGAAATGATAGTTAATGGAGAACAAGCGCTAATTGCTATTAATACTGGTCTTAATCAACAACTTACTGGTTTGGAAAATATTCAATTAAAAGGGGCGTTGTTAGGATTATCTAAAAAACGAATTCAAGAGATAACGGATGGTGTTATTGAATTTGCTGAAATTGGTGATTTTTTATACCAACCTGTAAAAAAATATTCAAGTGGTATGAAATCACGATTAGGTTTTTCAATAAATCTTTGTTTAAATCCTGATATTTTAATTGTTGATGAGGCATTATCTGTTGGTGACAAGGGTTTTGCACAAAAATGTATTGATAAAATGAAGAGCCTAAAAAAAGAAGGAAAAACTATTGTTTTCATATCTCACTCTTTACCACAAGTGCGTGATTTTTGTGATACAGCAATGTGGATAGAAGGTGGAATGCTTAAAGAGTACGGTGAAATTAATGAGGTTTGCGATCATTATGCTACATATGTTGATTATTATAATTCTCTAGATAATGAAAGCAAAAAGAAAGAAAGAGATTTGAAATTTGAAAAACGTATTATTCCAAATAATCATAAAAAAGGTTTCTTTAGTAAATTGTTTGGGTAATTGAGAAAGAGGCAAGAATGAAAAGAGTAATTACATATGGAACATTTGATTTGTTTCACATTGGACATTTAAATATTTTAAAGCGTGCAAAGGCTTTAGGAGATTATTTAGTAGTTGCGGTATCAAGTGATGACTTTAATGCAGTCAAAGGAAAAAAATGTGCTATTCCTGATAAAGAAAGAATGGCAATAGTTGAAGCAATAAAGTATGTTGATGAAGTTATTTCAGAAGATTCTTGGGATCAAAAAGTAAATGATATTAAAAGTCATGATATTGATATTTTTGTAATGGGAGATGATTGGGAAGGGAAATTTGATTTCTTAAAAGATTATTGTCAAGTTGTTTATCTTCCAAGGACTGATGGTATTAGTACTACAAAAATCAAGAAAGAACTCAAATTGAAATAAAGTTGATAAATTATCTTTTTAAGATAATTTTTTCTGTATATATGTATATGAAAGGAAAATAAATATGGAAAATATTAAAGTATCAGTTATAGTTCCAATCTATAATGTCGAAGCATATTTGCCGAGGTGCATAGAAAGTTTAATTAATCAAACGTTACAGGAAATAGAAATTATATTGGTGAATGATGGATCACCAGATAATTCGCAATCTATCATTGAGCATTATGCTTCTTTGTATCCTAATAAAATTGTATCTTTGATAAAGGAAAATGGTGGTTTATCTGATGCACGTAATTTTGGTATTGATTATGCTAAAGGTGAATACATTTCTTTTATTGATAGTGATGATTATGTTGATGAAACATATTTAGAAAAAATGTATAATAGAGCTATTGAGAGTCATTCTGAGATTGTTGTTTGTGGTTATTATGGAGTGAACGAAATAGAAGGGACATATAAATGGTTACAAAAAGGTAATACTGATATCTATAATACTGATTTATTGAATAGTCCAACACTTATTCATAATAATTCACCATATGCATGGAATAAAATATATCATCGTTCATTATTTGAAAGAACAAATATTCGATATCCTAAAGGGTGGATTTGGGAGGATATTCCTACAACATATCCATTACTTGCATGTGCCAATAAAATTTCAAAAGTTGACGAACCACTTATATATTATGTATTAAAAAGAGAAGGTTCAATTACTGCCACTTATTCAAGAAAGCAATTACAACTTTTCCAATCGTTAGAACTTTTATTAGAGAGATTCAAAGAATTGGGAGTTTTTGAAGAATTTTATGAAGAATTATTATTTATAAATATGCGCCATATAATTTTTAGATTTAAAGAATTTGTAAAATATAGAGATTTTAAAATGAAGTATAAGTTTGTTAAAGATGGATTTAAACATCTTGATACATTTTTTCCTGGCTGGAGAAAAAGCCCATATTATTTTACTTATTATGATGTTAATCAACCTTTTAAGCAGTGGAGAATGAAGTCAAAAATTTATTGGTATTATGTTATTTTAATTCCGAATTTTATTCATCATTTTTTTGCAAAAGTTAGTAGTTTCACAAAGAAATTAAAAAAACTCTTTAGTCAGAATAATTTTGTTAAGTATATATATGCACATTATCTCAAATATGGTGTATTAGATGAGAAAGCTGTTTTATTTGAATCGTTTCATGGAACAACCCTTTCAGATTCTCCTTTTTATATGATGAAAGAATTGCATGAATCTGGTAAAAATATGAAAATTTATTTTACGACTCAACATTATGAAACTCATAAAAAAATGATTGATGATTATGGTTTTGATGTAGAGTTAGTTAAATTAAATTCATTTCGCTATGCCAAAGTTCTTGCGACATCTAAATATTTGGTTAATAATGTTTCTTTCCCACCATATTTTATGCGTCACAAGAATCAAAAATATTTAAATACTTGGCATGGAACACCACTTAAAACGTTAGGAAAGAAAATGGTTCAGGGGATTGAGGATATGTCTAATATGCAAAGAAATTTTTTGCATTGTACAGATTTATTATATCCTAACGATTTTACAATGGCCCATATGATGGAGGATTATAACTTATTTGGATTATTCACTGGAAAAACCATAGTTAGTGGATATCCACGAAATAGTATTTTTATGGATGTTGAAAAAGCGAAAAGAACAAGAATGAATTTTCATCTTGAGGATAAAGAAGTTTTTGCATATATGCCAACTTGGCGTGGTACACAAAGTAATGTTGCAGTAAATGAACTTTATGCAAAAGATGTTAATGCAATATTAGAACGTTTAGATCAAGAATTAAATGATAATCAAATTTTGTTTGTTAATCTTCATTCATTAGTTAAAGATGATGTGCCAGTTGATGGTTATAAACATATTTTTCCATTCCCTAATATAGATAACTATGAGTTTTTGAACTGTGTTGATGTTCTTATTTCAGACTATTCAAGTGTATTTTTTGATTTCTCAATAACGAAAAAACCAATTGTTTTATTCATGTATGACTATGAGGAATATATGAGTGATCGAGGAACTTACTTTGATGCAAGAACATTACCATTTGAAAAAATTTATACTTTGGATAAGCTTGTTGAATACATCCATTTAGAGAATAAAGGTGTTCATAATTATGATGGATTAAATGACTATTATTTGCAGTTTAATCAATATGATTCGTTAGATTGTACTCAAAAGTTAAATGAGTATTTCTTTGACGATAATCAAAATGATTTACAAGTATTTGACTATTCATATAATAAGGATGTTCATCATACATTATATTTTGCACCCAAAATTGTAAAGAGAGAAGATTATAATCAACTAAGAGAAATTCATCAATTAAAAAATCCTGTTATAGTTTTTATGAAAAGTCAGTTTAATTATTTATTAAGAGAATCACTTCTCTATGAATATAATGATAAAGTTGATTATATTATTGTTAAACAAAGTATAGCTTATACACTATTTGAGAGAATTAAAATCGGGTTATCAAAATATCTGCCTTTTATTAAAATTGAGCGATTACAAATGAGAGCGTTTGATAATTTATTGCCAAATATCATTATTGATGAAATAGAATATCGTAAAAATCCATCATGTTTTTTACAAAGAGTTTTTAAAGCATTTTCAACTATTAATAAAAAGTAACTATATTAATTATAGTGTATAAAAAGAAAAAACTTTTCTTGGATATCTAATTTATATTAAAACTTATCATTTCTCCACTAATTTATTTATACTTACTATATTTTTTGATAAAAGTCTAGCGTATTCTAAAAAAGAGTATTCTAGATTTTTTAATATATTGTTCTTTTATTTATTATACAAATTATTTATTTCATAATCTTATTATTCGCTTAATATGGATTTTTACTATAAAATTATTATGAATTTGTAACTGTCTATTTGCTACTTTTTTTGGATTAATTATGTATTTATTGTTGTTAGGTTTTGAGAAGGATATTTATTACTTTTTATGATATTGAGTAGTTTAAACGTAAGATTTATTAATAGCTTCTTAATAAAGGACTTATGATTTATAAACAGATTCCAAGATAACATATAAAAAAGATGATATTAAACTAAAATGCTGCTATCTAGTATTCATTAATGAATAGCCAATTTAATAATTTGTGCTATTAAGATGACTTTATGAATTTTCAAGTAACCTATAAAGTTTTAGTGGAAATAATCTAATATTTATATTGCAAAAATTCACTTTTTTGGTTTATATATAGAAAATATGTATTTCTTATAATATGTGTAAAACCATATGTCCAATAAAAATTTTTCTTAGAAACAAGATACTTTTTATTTGTTTTACAAGATTATCTTATTATTACAGTTTGTAGAAAATGTTGAAGGTGAATTATATAATATTATAAGAAAGATATTGATTTTTTAAAATTGCATATGAAATTTTTTTAAAGATACTATAAGTGTGCAGCCTCATTTTGCTATTTATGAGCAGGAAAGAATAGGGAGATATAATCTTTATATAATTTATTTATCAATATTCCCTTTTCTATGTTAATAATAAAATTAATAATGGTTAAAATTTGAATTTCTTATCTTGAAATTTTCAATGCCTACTTGAAATGAATTAGCTATTATTTCATGATTTTTTAAGAATTATCGATAGGATTTGTAAAGTATATTCCTATAAATGATAGGTAATTGATAGTTTCATATTTTTGTATTTAAGTGAATTTATCCATTTTATTTTGTGTCAAGAGTTTTATTTATGGTGATTACATTTATATCGGGGATATATATTCAAAAATTATATATTAATGAAGTCAGAAATTATTGTTTTTTTCACAGAAATTACATATAAGGATATTACAATAATTATGGTCAAGGGGGAATATATTTGAAAAAATTAAGATTAAAAAAGAAATATAAAATATTCTTAATATATTTAGGAATATTCTTTATAGGAAGTGTTATTTTGTATCTTTTTATTCCTAGAAATGATGTTGAGTTTAGAAATGATGTTGAAGAGATAAGTTTGAAAGCTGGGGAAGTAAAGAGGTTAGAAGCAAGATTTAAAGGTGAAGGAAATAATCAAGTCATTTATTCAATTGAGGATACAGCTATTGCTGATATCGATGAGAATGGTAATGTATTAGCTAAGAAGATTGGAAAGACGATAGTATATGCAGGAAGTCATAAAAATAAAAAACAGTCAAAAATAAAATTAAGTGTTACTAAAGATAATTTATTTGATAGTTTTGGGCATATAAATATTAAAAGTGATTTATCACAGATTCAAGAAGTTGACAGCAAACAACAATTAAGAATTGATCTTGATGAATTATTTCAAAAAAATAAGATTATTTATTCAAGTACAAATTCTAATATTGTTGATGTTGATCAACAAGGTACTCTTTATATAAAAGGAGAAGGAATTACAAAAATTATTTTAAATATTGAGAATACAGACATTTATAAAAATATTGAAATACAATCCCAAAAAAAAGTACAGCATGTTAAAAGTTTGAGTTTAGATAAAAATATTAAATCTACTTTAGAAGAAGGAGAAACAATGAAACTATCAGTATCTATAAATCCTGAAAGTGTTAATAATAAGGATTTATCTTTTTCTTCATCAGAACCAACTATAGCTTCTGTTGATGACAAAGGAGTGGTTCGTGGATTAAGACCAGGTTTGACAACAATAACAATTACAGCTAGGGATAATGGAAAGAAAATACAACATAAGATATATGTATCAAAAACTATAGGGTATTTAACAAAACAAATGTTAGAAGCTGCTGGAATTGATGAATGTAATAAAATCATGATTGTTGCACATCCGGATGATGAAACATTATGGGGTGGTGGACATCTGTTGAGAGATAAATATTTTATTCTTTGTTTGACTAATAGTTTTAATGAAGTGAGAAAAGATGAATTTTATAAAGCAATAGAGTATATTGGAGCTAAAGGGATTATTCTGTCATATCCTGATTTAAATAATGGAACTAAAAGCAATTGGGAACATAATAAAGAAGGTGTACGTAAAGATGTGGATATGGTTTTAGGGTTTAAAGAATGGGAAACAATAGCTACACATAGCCCAATTGGAGAAACGGGCCATCGTCATCATAAATTTACAAGCAAAATTGTTACAAAGAGTGCTAAAGCCCTTAATAAATATAATTTTCTTAGTTACTTTGGGAAGTTCTATGAAAAAGGAAAAGTTCCTGAAACATTACAACCATCTTTAACAGAAGAAGAAATTATGAAAAAAAATAATACTTTAGAAATATATAAAGCAGAAATGAAGTCAATTGATGCATTTTGGAGACAAATGGTTCCATTTGAATATTGGAAAAAGGCTTCTGTATGGAAAAAAGATTAGTATGATTATGCTGTAAAAAACCTTGCTCTTTTAGTGACAAAATGTTAGCATAATCAAAGATAGGAGTGGGTATTTATGTTTTTATTGCGATTTGTTAAAAAAATAGTAGCTAATATAATTAGAATAGTTTATAGATATACATATAATTTAATATCTATTGATGATAAAGTTATTATTTTTATATCTTTTCATGGGCGTGGATATTCAGATAATCCAAGGGCTATTTATGAGCAAATGCGCCAAGATGCACGATTCAAAGATTACAAATTTATTTGGTTTATTAAGAATCATAAGCAAAAGAACATAGAAATACCAGGTGCAGAAGTTAAAGAATATTTTAGTCTTCCATATTTTTACTATATGTCAAAAGCAAAATATTGGATTATTAATTGTAAACTGCCTACATATATATGTAAGAAACCAGATCAGATTTATTTACAAACATGGCATGGAACACCTTTAAAACGATTAGGGCATGATATTATTGCATCTGATAATGCAACTTTCTATCGCTCTGCTATGTCTTTTGAAAGTATGTGTCAATCATATGATATTGATGTAGCAAGATATAATTATATGATTTCTCCAAATAAATTCTGTACTGAAGTTTTTCAAACTTCTTTTGGAATTAATAGAGAGCGTCTCATTGAGACTGGATATCCACGTAATGATTTTATAACAAATGCAACTGCAGATGATGTAAAATCATTGAAGGATAAATTTCATTTGCCAATGGATAAAAAAATAATTTTATATGCTCCAACATGGAGAGATAATTCTTTTGTAGCTGCCGGATATACTTTTGATTTGAAAGCAGATTTCCATAAATGGAAGGATATTTTAGGAGATGAGTATGTTATTGTTTTTAAACCACATTATCTTATCATTAATAAATATGAGAATGATCATTCATTAGATGGATTTTTATATTCAATTTCAGCTAATGCTGAGATTAATGAACTATATGTGTTGAGTGACATATTGATTACTGATTATTCAAGCGTGTTTTTTGATTATGCTGTATTAAATAGGCCTATTTATTTTTATATGTATGATATTGATGAATATAAAGGGGAACTGAGAGGTTTCTATTTGGATATTTATAAAGAATTACCAGGGAAAATATATGAATATGAAAAACAAATGTTATTAGATATTAAAAATAATGTTTATGATTATTCTTATTTAAAGATATTTAACGAACGTTTTAATTCAGAACAAACAGGAAATTGTGCTCAAAAAGTTATTGATATTGTATTTAAAGATATATGATAAGGAATCCTATGAAAATATAGGATTTTTTCTATTTTCTTGTTGTTTAAAAAATGTTAGAATGAGAACAGTTATTAAGGAGAAAATTATGGGAATTCAAAAATTGATTTTAAATTTTATATTAACAATTGAATCGCTTATTATATCTATATTTAAGATCAAATCAAATAAAGTTACATTTATCTCATTAGAATCTGATCAGTTAACATCAGATTTTAAATTAATTTATGATCAATTAGATTTAAATGAGTTTGATGTTCATCTATGTTTAATTAAGTATCATAAAGATTTATGGGGACAATTTCTTTATTTTATCAATTGTATGAAACAACTTTATTTGATTAATACTTCAAAAATTGTTTTATTACATGATAATAATTATGTAGTTTCTCATTTTAAAAGAGAAGGTGTCATTGTGTTGCAAGTATGGCATGCATGTGGAGCTGTTAAAAAATTTGGTAACGCTATTGAAAGACAATATCCTATTGCAAACTATGATTATGTTTTAGCAACATCTTCTTATTGGCAAAAAGCATATAGCGAGGCATTTAGTATACCTGAATCACATGTTTTACCAATTGGATTACCAAGGACTGATGAGTTGTTTGATAAGCAGTGGCTTGAAAATAGTCAGAATGATATGCTTTATAAATATCCATTTCTCAAAGATAAAAAAATCATCTTATATGCACCTACCTTTAGAGGTAATATTTATAAAGGTTTTACAGCAATTCCATTTGATTCATTAAAAATTATTGAGCAACTGCCAGATAACTATATTATTATCTATAAATATCATCCATTAATGGGAGATTATCAACTTGCTAAACATGAACGTATCTATAATATGAATCATGAAGATACACATGCTTTATTTAGTATATGTGATTATTTGATATCTGATTTCTCTTCCATTATTTTTGATTATATGATTTTAGAAAAAAAATTATTATTTTATGTACCTGATTATATTGAATATAGTCAATATTTAGGTGTTTTCGTTGACTTGAATGATTTACATTGCCCAATTTGTTATCAAGAAGATGCAATTGTTAATGCAATTAAAAATGATATATGTCAAGTAGAACATATGAAAGAACTAAAGGATATATTTTTTAAATATCAAGATGGAATGAGTACCCAAAGAGTTATTCAATTTATGAAAGAAATTGTTGATAATCAGCGAGATTCATATTAATCAATATGTAAATTAGAGTAGATATTAAAATACGAAATCAATGATATAGAACCAGTAAAAACTAAACTGGTTCTTTATCATATTTTATAGTTTTCTTACATATGCTTTATTAAAAAGTATAGGAGGAAAGTTATGAATAGGGGAGAAATATATTATGCTGACTTATCTCCAGTTATTGGAAGTGAGCAAGGTGGATATAGACCTGTTTTGATTCTGCAGAATAATAAAGGAAATAAGTATTCTACAACTGTGATTGTTGCACCTATATCATCTAGAATGACGAAAAATGATTTGCCTACACATGTCATTATTGAACCAATATTCTTGGAAAAAAAGTCAGTTATTTTATTAGAACAGATTAGGACTATTGATAAAAAGAGGATAGATGAACGATTAGGGTGCTTATCTAGTGATACAATGGAGAAAGTCAACATAGCTATAAAAACAAGTTTAGACATTAAGTAATGTATATGGTATAATATGATGCATTAAAAGGAGTGATAAATATGAATATTTCAAGTATTAAAAATAGAGCAGATGAGTTATTAATTCACTGCAAACCGCAAGTGATTCGTATTATGACCATTATGTTATTAGTAGGGTTAATTCCTTCATTATTTAATGGTTCAGAGAATACTTTTATCTCTTTGATTTCTTTGGTATTAACAATTGTTTTTTTAACATTTAGTCATGGTTATATTGTTACAACATTAAAGGTTGTTAGAAATAATTCTGAATCTTTAAGTGATGATGATGCTTTTGTAGGGTTTAGAAGATTTAAAGAACTTTTTCCTACATACCTTGTTTCAGGGTTGGTTTTGTTTGTTGTTGCATTTATTTTACTTTTCATTATGATGTTCTTTTTAATTATGTTCTTTGGAAATGTTTTTTCTGAAATACCTTATCTTATTGTAAATTCAGCATTTTCACAGAGTGGAACCTATAACGTATTATATTCATTAATTCAAGCTGTTCCATCACTCGTTCTTGTTATTTTGCTGTTTGTTCTTATTATGATTATTGTTATGGTTGTTGCTTCTGCGTTTGTCTTTGCTATGCCCTATTTATTGGAACAATACCATATGACAACAATGACTGCATTAAAAGAGTCATTTTCATTAATGCAAAATCATATCTGGGATTTGATTAAGTTAGAACTTTCGTTTTTAGGATGGATGATACTGGTAGGAATTATACAAGGCGTAATTGGAGAATTACTCATGTTTATTCCTGTTTTAGGAACATTGATTGCAAGTGTTGTTTCAGGGTTAATTGCAATTTATGTTTACTTACCAAAGTATATGGTATCTCAAGCTATTTTCTTTGAAGAATTAGCTTATTATCGTTATGAAGAGCCAAAACAACGTTTTCAGGGAGAATATCAAGATGTTGAGTAACTCATTTACAAGAAAAGTTAATACTCAAGCAAAATGGATGTTTTTACTTGTTATATTACCATTATATATGTATTGTGGTAGTATTATCATTAGTGCCTTTTTAAAATTTATTATCTTAACATTTTCACTAACTTTAAGTGAAAGTACAATCAATTGTTATGTCAATTTACTCTTTGATCTTGGCATGTTGATTATTGTTTGGTTGACTTTTAAGGATTCTATGATTGAACAATGGCACGATTTTAAACAAGATATAAAAGGTCATCTTCTCTATGGATTGTTAATTGGAACAGCATTGGTCTACGGAGTAGGTATTGTTGGTGGTTTTATCACTTTGCTTTTAGGTGGAGCTTCAACGAGTGAAAATCAAAATCTGATTCAAACTATTGTTGCTGCACATCCACTTTTAATGTCACTGACAACTGTTGTTTTTGCTCCATTATTAGAAGAAATGATATTTAGAGGTATAGTATTTGGTTGGGTATATGAGATAAACCCTAAACTTGCTCATTTTGTTTCTGCATTTGTTTTTGGTTTTGTACATGTTATGATTAGCGTTCTGTCTGGAAATATTTCTGAATGGATCCAGATATTCTCTTACTTCTTTATGGGGGCAGCCCTGAGTTATCTTTATGAAAAGAGAAACAATATTTATGTTCCTATCTTGTCGCATGCTATGAATAATTTCATCGCAATGCTCTTAATGATATTTTAAAAGACTTACACGAATGAAGTAAGTCTTTTTTTATAATAAGTATGTAATGATACCTATTGTGATTCCAAGAATGACACCAGTAACAACATCACTCAAATAATGCACAAAGAGATATAATCTTGAAATAGCTGTTAATATTGCATATATATAGCCAATAATTCCTAGAATAGGATTATAAAGCATCATAACAGTACTGCAAGCAAAAGATGAAGTAGTATGTCCAGAAGGAAATGATAAATCACTTGGTGTTGTTATGAGTAATTGAACTTCAGGATATGTATGACATGGTCTTTTTCTTCTCACAAGGGATTTGATTGTCACCTGTCCAATAAGTGTCGCTGCTATTAAGGCTATGAGCATATCAATTGACATTGTTCTTGTTTGATCAATCATATTTGTAATCAAGATAACAATTAACCAACTCATTCCAAAGTCACCGCACATACTAATAAATTTCATGATTTCATTTGTGAGATGATGTTTGTAAAAATGAGTCATATAAAAAGCTATATGGATATCAATATCTTGAATTTTGTTAATCAATGACTTCATCAACATTTCTCCTTTTTATGATAAAGATAATTATTTTAACAGAACTAATGAGCAATGCATGGAAGACAAAAATATTTAATAAAGGAATACCATCAAGAGAGAAGAAAGCATTTGTCATTGCATATTCTTGATAGGAAGGGATAAACTTTATGATTGCATGGAGTCCATTTAGTATGCAAGCAAAGAAACCTTCAATAAATGAGTAATAAATATGAAAGAGCGAAGAAATTATTTTGAAAATACCATCTTGAGATGCAAATTGGTTGACAAAAGCTATATAAATAATGATACCAATAAATAAAATCAGAAAAGATATTGCAAAAATATAGAGGACATTAATAATTAAAGATAGAAAAAATGATTCCTGTTGTTCTTCATTAATTATATCCTCTTGATAAGAACTTTTGACTATATCTTCAATTTCCTGATAGTCAGTAACAACTTTCATTGGTGTTTTTTCAATAGATTCATCTGTCTTATTAATTTGCTGAAGTAAACGAGTAAGTGTTTCTTCTTCCTCATTATCTAAGGAAGATATATGTATTTCGTTTTGTTCAATGTCTTCTTTTTGAGCTACATGTTGTATTTCTTCAAGGAGACTTTCTTGAGGTGGAGTTTCCTGAATTGTTTGAGATTCATCATTAAATTGAAATTTTTTTCTATGAGGAGCATTCTTAAAAAGAACACTTCCATCTTTAATATTCTGTTGATTTAACTGTGTAACATAATAAGAATAAGTTTTATTCACAACATCTAAAATTTGATGATCATTACAATAAGTCTGTTCAAGTCGATCTTTCACTTTATTCAATTCATCTAAGCTCATATCAGCATTCATGCCAAGAATAGATGAATACATTTCACTTTCTTCATATTGATCAAAAAGCAGAGTATTCAAAACTTCAAATAGATTTTTACAAATCTTGTAAGATGTTTCCATTTCAAGTTTCCCTGCTGGTATTAAGTCTTCACAATAAATAATATTCATATTCAATTCATTTGCAGCATAATTTAATGACATAAAAGAAGAAATAACGAGTGTTTCAACAGTATGAACATGAAAATGATTAGTAATTGTCTCTAGCATTTGCGTTGAAGGTAATGGCATACTAGAAGTATCACTACCAATAATAAAGTGAACTTTATTATATATTTTAGCTGCTTGTAAATAATGGACTGCATCTTTTGTCCTATGAGTAGAAATAACGGCAACTTGTATTTCCTTTTGATGAAGATATTCTAATAATTCTAAAAAACCTTCATTAGGTTTTAAACCTTTGTAATCTAGATACTGCATCAGTTCTCTTTCGATTTTGGCATTTAAAGGACCTGTATCTATCTTTCCATCAAGAGGAAGATCTTTATACATATCATACATATTAGAGAGATGGGGATAAAAATCTTTTTTACTGATTGGTATATTCTTATTGTCACATAAATGATGATAATAATTATATCTAAATCTATTTAAGTCAAAAATAACTCCATCCAAAGGAATAATGACGACTTTTATACTATTAATAGATTGCCTGTACATACCCTCACCGCCTTATGCATCATATTATATCAAACTTTTTCATATTATTCCATGTAAATTGACTTGATTTTTTTGGAAGAGTAGTGTATCATATATTCGTTGACAATCTCTCCTTAGCTCAGCTGGCAGAGCATCTGACTCTTAATCAGAGGGTCCACGGTTCGAACCCGTGAGGGGAGACCAATGATAAATAACCGGAAACTAATGTTCCCGGTTTTCTCATTTAAAAATATGTAATTTTATATTGAAATTAAAATCAAGATATGATATTATATTTAAGCAACTGATGGAGACATACTCAAGAGGCTGAAGAGGCGCCCCTGCTAAGGGTGTAGGTCGGGAAACTGGCGCGAGGGTTCAAATCCCTCTGTCTCCGCCATATTTGTTGCTTATATTGGTCTGGTAGTTCAGTTGGTTAGAATGCCGCCCTGTCACGGCGGAGGTCGCGGGTTCGAGTCCCGTCCAGACCGCCATATAGAATATTAACAATCCCAAAAGGGATTGTTTTTTTGTGAATAAATATTACAAATGTATAAAATAAAAATTATTTTTGATTATATGCATACATAATTGCTATAACTGTTTTGGCATCAACAATTGTGCCATCTAAAACTTTTTGATATGCTTCATCAAGGTCCATTTTGATGATATCAATAAATTCATCATCATCACATGCAAGAGAATCATTAACTTCATGAAAATCGATTGCTTTATAAAGATAGAGCCATTCACTGGTATAGCCAGGAGATGGTAGAACTTTAAGGATAAATTGCATGTCAAGTGCACGACAATTTGTTTCTTCTTCAAGTTCACGAAAAGCACATGCTTTTGTGTCTTCATCTTTTTCCAGTTTTCCAGCTGGAATTTCTAAGGTTTCAATGCGGTTAGGGTAGCGAAATTGCTTAACCAAAAGAATTTGGTTATTTTCAATTGCAAGAATACAAACTCCACCATGATGATAAACAACTTCTCGAAATGCGTGTTTACCATCTTCAAGTTCAACTTCTTCTTTTGTGACTTGCATGATGTTTCCATCAAAAATCATCTCTCGATTAATTTCTTTTTCCATTTTCTCAACTCCTTGTTTCTATTATATCATAAAAAGAAAAGAAAGTATGCGGGGGAGCACACTTTCTTATTCTCTCTATTATTTACACGTTAGGGTGATAATAGGGGGGGTATGATTAAGTGAATATCACTTAACATGTATATTATAACAAATATTTCATTGTTGTAAAGGCTTTCAAACACTTTTTGTATATTTTTTCACATATTTTATGTATAATGTTTATGGTGATTAGAATGAAAAAGTTAATTATAGATGAAAATCATGCAAATCAAAGAATAGATAAGTATTTGAAAAAACTTTTATGTCAAGCTCCATCGCAACTCGTTTATAAAATGTTAAGGAAAAAGGATGTAAAAGTGAATGGAGTCAAAGTCAAAGAAAACTATATCTTACAAAATCATGATATTGTAGAACTATTTTTGTATGAAGATAAGTTTCAGGAATATACAAGAGCACAAACAATATTTGATTTAAAAATAGAATTTCAGGTGATTTATGAAGATGATAAGATATTAGTTGTAGGAAAACCGGCAGGCTTACTTGTTCATGAAGATATCAATGAAGATATGAATACTTTATCTAATCAGGTGTTAACTTATCTCCATCAAAAAGGTGAATATGATCCTCAAACTTCATTGGGGTTTACACCAGGACCAGTTCATAGATTAGATCGTAATACAAGTGGAATTGTTATTTTTGGAAAGACTCTGCGAGCACTACAGGATTTAAATGAGATGATGAAGAAACGCCATTGTATAGAAAAAACGTATTTAACAATATGCAAGGGCTATATGTCTTCAATAGATCTTGTTGGTTATATGAAAAAAGATGGTGACCAGTCACTTGTCAAAGTCGTAACTCAAAATACACCTGGCGCATTAATGATGCATACACTTGTAGAAAATATTGAATTTTATCAGGGATTTTCATTATTGAAAGTGAAATTAGTCACAGGAAGAACGCATCAGATTAGAGTTCATTTGGCTAGTGTTGGACATCCTATCATAGGTGATAGTAAATATGGTGATTTTGAATTAAATAGAGAAATGAAGAAAAAATATCATCTTCAACATCAATTTTTACATGCTTATACAATTAAATTTGTGAAGCCAATTGGTTGTTTAAAATATTTACAAAATCAAGTGATGATGTGTCCACTTCCCCAAAATTTACAAGATATAAAAAGAAGTATGTTTTGTAAATTGTAACTATGAAAATATCTATTTTTATTGTATAATAATCATATATGTATGGAAGGAGAACGGAGAATGAAATACTATATAGGAATTGACTTAGGGGGAACTAATGTTCGTACTCTTTTGGTTGATGAAAATGGGAAAACATATAGTGAAGTAAAGGATGCAACAGAAAGAGAAAAAGGACCTGATTTTGTTTGTTCAAAAATCATTCGTCAAATTGAAAGCTTAGATTGTAGTATTTGTGGGGGAATTGCAAATATTGAAGGGATTGGAATTGGAGTACCAGGACCTGTAGATACTGTTCATGGAGTCATGATTATGGCAACAAACTTGCCTGGTTTTGAAAACTATCCAATTTGTGAGAAATTATCAAGTCGTTTTAACTTGCCAGTGTTTATTGATAATGATGCAAATGTTGCTGGATTGGCAGAAGCATTACTTGGAGCTGGAAAAGGGAAAGCAACATGTTATTATGTTACAATTTCAACTGGAATTGGAGGAGCCTTTATTGTGAATGGGCAAGTTGTTTCAGGTGGAAGAGGACATGCCGGTGAAATTGGAAATATCATTGTAAAAAACAATGGTTATAAATTTGGTGGACTAAATCCTGGAGCGGTTGAAGGTGAAGCGAGCGGTACTGCAATTACACGTAAGGGTAAAGAAATTCTAGGTGAAGATAAGGTTGCTCATGCTGGTGATGTCTTTAGATTAGCAGATGAAGGTGATGTGAAAGCGCAAGGAATTGTAGATGAATGTGTAAGTGAACTTGCAACAATGCTTGCTAATATTGCTCATACAGTTGACCCTCATTGCTTTATTATTGGAGGTGGCGTGATGAAATCTAAACGTTATTTCTATGATCGATTGGTTGAACAATTCAATGCCAAAATCCATGTTGGTATGAGAGGATACATACCGCTATTAGAAACAGAATTGGAAGATTGTGGAGCAATTGGTGCTGCAATGTTACCAATGTCTAGATTAAAATAATGTTAAATGATAAAGGTCAATCCTTTATCATTTTTTTCTTTATAAAAGGAACATAAAGTGTTAGAATAAAGAAGCAGTGAAGGAGGGTGTTTATGAAAGAAAAAGTCGTATTAGGTCTCAGTGGTGGAGTTGATAGTGCGGTTGCTGCCTATTTATTAAAAGAACAGGGCTATGAAGTGATTTGCGTTTTTATGCGTAACTGGGATTCTTCGCTTAATAATGATATTTTAGGAAATCCTACCAATAATAATGAGATATGCCCTCAGGAAGAAGATTATAATGATGCTAAGAAAGTTGCTGAACATTTAGGATTGGAACTTCGCCGTGTTGATTTTATTAAAGAATATTGGGATCATGTTTTTACATATTTTTTAGAAGAATATGCCAAAGGAAGGACACCGAATCCAGATATTTTATGTAATAAACATATTAAGTTCAAAGCCTTTTTGGATTATGCAAAATCGATTGATGCCAATTATATAGCAACAGGACATTATGCACGTGTTGAACATCATTTAGGACAAGATTCTCTTATGTTAAGAGGCGTTGATAATAATAAAGATCAGACATATTTTCTATGTCAATTGAATCAGTCACAACTCCAGTCTTCACTATTTCCAATTGGTGAATTAACAAAGCCTGAAGTTAGAAAACTTGCAGAAGATCTAAATCTACCAGTTGCACATAAAAAAGATAGTACAGGAATTTGTTTTATTGGAGAACGTGACTTTAGAGAGTTTCTAAAAAATTATATTCCTGCTAAAAATGGTCATATGGTAGATATTCAAACAAAACAAATTGTTGGTGAACATCAAGGAATTATGTATTATACTATAGGACAAAGAAAAGGTCTTAATATTGGTGGACCTGGAGATGCATGGTTTGTTGTTGGAAAAGAATATGATGAGAATATATTATATGTTTGTCAAGGAGATCAAAATGATTGGCTAATGAGTGAAGGCGCTTTGATAACAGACGTTAATTGGATATCAAGTTTAAGACCAGAAGATGATTTTTCATGTACTGCAAAATTTAGATATCGCCAAAAAGATAATGATGTTTCTGTTCATTTTGTAGATGAAACAACAATTTATGTCACATTTAAACAGCCTATTAAAGCTGTTACACCAGGACAGGCAGCAGTCTTTTACAATGCTGATGTGTGCTTGGGTGGGGGAACAATTGAAAAAGTTTATAAAGATCAAAAGGAGATTACATATTTATAATGTTAGAATACACTGGAATTATTAAACAGGTGCGATTCTATAGTGAAGATACAAAGTTTATTGTTTGTGTGATTGATAGTGAACAAGAAGATAAACCAATATTGGCAACAGGATATATGAGTTATGTAAACCCACAAGATAAATATCATTTTCAAGGGGAATACACAATTCATCCTAAATATGGTAAACAATTTCAAATTCAATCATATGAGATTATTTTAGCGGATGATGAGAGTGAAATCATTCGCTATTTATCTAGCCCGTTATTCAAGGGAATTGGTGAAAAACAAGCAACTGCTATTGTTGAAACATTGGGAAAAGATGCACTCAATAAAATTAAAGAAGATAAACATGTTTTAGATAGTGTTCGTGGAATGAATGAAAAAAAGCGTGAAACAATTATTGATGTTTTATCCTCTCAGGATTTTGATCAAGAGGTTTTATCATTTTTTATGGGACATGGTATTAGTACTAAAAATTTAGCACTCATCCAAGCTGTTTATCAAGAACATACATTGGATGTTTTGCAAAACAATCCTTATCAGCTTATAGATGATATTGATGGAATTGGTTTTAAAACAGCAGATGAACTGGCTTTGAAAATAGGCGTTGATCCTTTAGATGACAATCGCATGAAAGCAGCTGTTCTTTATGCATTAAAAGAAGCTTGTTTTCAAGATGGCAGTACTTTTCAAGAACATGATCGCATTTATAAGAATTTCCATCGCTTTATACCAAACATCTCATATGAGCAATGTGATGACTATTTAGATGAACTGATTGATGAAGAAAAGATTATACAAGAAGTAGAAAAATATTATCCGTTTGATTTATATGAAAGTGAAAATATCATTGCCAAGACATTTCAGCGTTGGCTTAAAGCACCACTTTATAAATATGATGATGAGGAAGTCAATCAATTATTAGATGACTTACAAAATACATTGGCTATTGAATATGATGATTTACAAAAAGAGGCTATTCGTTTATTTTTAGAACAATCAGCAATGATTTTAACTGGTGGACCTGGAACTGGAAAAACGACTATTGTTGAGGCTATAATAAAACTATATACAAAATTAAATCCAGACCAACGAATTGCTATGGTTGCACCAACTGGTCGTGCATCAAAAAGATTAAGTGAAGTCACAGGTCTTGAAGCTTGTACAATTCATCGACTTTTAAAATGGGATTTACATACGAATACATTTGCAGTTAATGCTCAAAATCCTTTAGATATAGATTTGTTGGTTATTGATGAATTTTCAATGGTAGATTCTTTATTGTTTTCAAATCTCCTCTCTGCTTCTTGTAAGGTGACAAAAATTTTATTGATTGGTGATGACCAGCAGTTACCTTCAGTTGCACCAGGACATGTATTGAAGGATTTACTAGAAAGCCAAATGATACCAACAGTTAAATTAGATCGTATTTATCGTCAGTCACAGGAAAGTGGAATTATTCAATTAGCACATAGTATTCGTAATGATCATTATCAAGAACATCTTTTTTTTGATTATAAAGATATCCATTTTCAAACATGTGCTTCCTATGACATTGTGAACTATGTAAAGGTTCTTGTTTCAAAAGCAATGAAAGAAGGATATGATGCTAATGATATTCAAGTTCTAGCACCAATGTATAATGGTGTAGCAGGAATTGATGCCTTAAATGACTGTTTACAAGAACTTTTAAATCCTCATGATGAGTATAAAAATGAATTGCGTGTTGGTAAACGTATTTATCGTGAGGGCGATAAGATTTTACAATTAAAAAATCGTATTGACGATAATGTTTTTAATGGCGATATTGGTATTTTAGAAGAAATATGTTATAAAGATAATTTTGAATTTTTGGCAGATACACTGATTGTTAATTTTGATGGAGTATATGTAGAATATACTGCTAATGATTTTTATACAATTACACATGCTTATTGTATGAGTATTCATAAATCTCAAGGAAATGAATTCAAAATTGTTATTATGCCAGTTTTAAAAGACTATTATATTATGTTAAAGAAAAATTTAATTTATACAGGTTTAACACGGGCAAAGCAATCTTTATTTGTAATTGGAAATCATCAGGCATTTGCTTATGGAATTGCTAATAATCATGATGAAAAAAGACGTACAACGCTATCTGAAAAAATGTCACAAACTCAATCAATTTCACCGTATGATTTTATGTAAAATGGTCATACTAAGAATGTACTTTTAAAGGAGTGAGACATAATGTCTAAATTAGCAGTTGCCTTTTTCTCAGCAGGAATTGTTGCCGCAGCAATGATTATGATGAGTGATATGCCTTGTGCTGATGAAATTGAACATACAGTTCATAAAGCAAAAAAGGCTATCAAAGAACAACTTTAAGGAGTACTAAGGACTAATTTTTAGTCCTTTTTGATATAAAGGGGTTTTCATATGAATAAAGTTACGCTAGCTAAAAATATCATTATCTTTAGTATTTGTGCTATTTTGTTATATTATGTCATTACATTATTTCAAATAGGTGCATTCTTTTGTTATGTTTTTAATTTATTTTTTCCACTTATTATTGCTTTGTTCTTTCATTTTTTATTAGATCCTTTGATAGATTATTTTACAAATGATAGATTAAGCAGAAAAATTGTTGTTGTCCATATTTATCTATCCTTATCATTGTTATTTGTGATAGGATGCTATTTTGTTGCTCCTTATATTTTGGAACAATGTTTAAAATTTTATAATCAATATTGTAATGGTCATTTAAGATTGAATCCAATTTTCTCTACAATCTTTGATTTTTTACAACAATATCAAGTCATAGATTATTTAATGGGAATTCTTAATGGTTGGACACAATCTGTCATTTACTGGGTTACCAATATCCTTTTAGCCATGGGAATATCATTTTATCTTTCTTATGATAATATGCATCTTATCGAGAAATTAATTGTTTATTTACCATTTGATAAACAAGGACCATGTATGCAAACCTTAAAACGCTTAAAACTTTTAACTTATCAGTTTATGAAATCTTTAATTTTAGATTTTCTCTTTTTCTTTTTAATGTGTCTTATTCCTTTCTTTTTTATTGATGAAGATCTCTTTTTATGGATTGCCCTCTTTTTATCAATTACCAATCTTGTGCCTTATATTGGACCTTATATAGGTGGGATACCTGTTGTTATTTATGAATATATAGCTGATCCTCAAATGGGATATGTTGCTTTTATTGCAGTCATTGTTCTACAATATTTAGAATCTTCATATTTACAGCCTTATCTTTTTTCTAAGTGTATACGACTACATCCTATTGCTTTGTTTATAGCATTGACCTTCTTTGGTGATTTATTTGGTATTGTAGGGATGATCTTTTCACCATTGCTATTATCATATAGTTTACTTTTGCTAGAGTTACTAAAAAATCTAAATGTTTTTACGAAAGTTAAACAAATTGTTTCAAAAGAATAATCATAAAAAATATTCATATTATGATTATTCTTTATCTTACAAATTCTTTAAATGATATTCTTTATAATAAAAGAAAAAGGAGTCATTTATGGAAACAAAAGATATTTTAGGATTACTAGGAGGTCTTGCCTTATTTCTTTATGGTATGAAAATGATGTCTGATGGCTTGTTAGATGGGGCAGGGATTAAATTAGAATATATTTTAGAAAAACTCACTAATCACAAATTAAAAGCTATTTTGGTAGGGACATTGATAACTTGTATTATTCAAAGTTCATCTGCAATGACAGTCATGTTAATAGGCTTTGTGAATGCCAAAGTGATGAAACTAAATAGAGCTATTTGGGTTATAATGGGAGCAAATATTGGGACCACAATGACAGGACAATTGATTGCTTTTGATATAGGTGTTTTTGCACCTGTATTTGCTATTGTAGGGGTTATTCTGATTGTCTTTTTCTCATGGCGTGCAGCTCGTTTATGTGGCGAAGTTTTGACTGGAATAGGGATGTTGTTTATGGGATTAGAAATGATGTCACAATCAATGATACCTTTACAGTCATCTGAATTGTTCTTAAATTCCATGATCACTCTTTCGCATCCTTTATTTGCGGTTTTAGTTGGGGCATTATTTACAGCAATTATTCAAAGTTCATCAGCTTCTATTGGTATCTTACAAACCCTTGCAATGCAACATCTTATCCCTTTTTCTCAGGCAGTATATTTTTTATTTGGATTTGATATTGGAACATGTATGACTGCTTTCATTGCATCATTATCTGGTTGTCGTAATGCTAAAAGATTAGCTTTGTTTCATCTTCTTTTTAATGTATTGGGAACTTCAGCTTTTCTTGTTATTTGTCAATTTACTCCAATTGTATCAATAGTTGAAGGCTGGACTCCCCATGAACCAATGCGTAAAATTGCGAATATGCATACATTATTTAATGTCATAACAACAGCGGCCTTTTTATTCATTGATAAGCCTATTCTAAAATTTATTGAAAGATTAATTCCATTAACAAAGAAGAGGGAAAAAGGATATATATAACAAGAATTGTTTTTATATTGATTTTTACAATAAAATTGGGTATAATACAAAAGTCAAATCGTTAAAAAAGAAGAGTATTTATAATTCTGTTTTTAGAGAGGAAATGGTTGGTGCAAATTTCTATCAGAATATAAAGAAAGCTACTTTGAAGAGTGATGTAAACATCAACGCATAGTCGGCGTTATCGACTTAGAGAGCATAATCTTTTGATTATGAATAAGGATGGTACCGCGATTTAAGTCGTTCCTTTTATAGGAAGGACTTTTTATTTTGTAAAGGAGAAGGATATTATGAAACAATTAACTGGAAATCAAGTAAGACAAATGTTCTTGGATTATTTTAAATCTAAAGGACACATGATTGAACCTGGGGCATCATTGATTCCTCATAATGATCCAACATTATTATGGATTAACGCAGGAGTTGCAGCATTAAAAAAATATTTTGATGGAAGTGAACAACCCGCATGCCATAGAATAGTCAATGCTCAAAAATCAATTCGTACAAATGATATTGAAAATGTTGGAAAAACAGCAAGACATCATACTTTCTTTGAAATGTTAGGAAATTTTTCAATAGGAGATTATTTTAAAGAAGATGCGATTCCTTTTGCATGGGAGTTTCTAACAAGTCCGGAATGGATAGGATTTGATAAAGAAAAATTATATGTGACAGTTTATACTGATGATGACGATGCTTATCGTATTTGGACTGAAGTTTGTCATGTAGATCCAAGTCATATTTTAAAAACTGATGGAAACTTTTGGGAAATTGGAGAAGGTCCAGGTGGTCCTGATTCTGAAATTTTCTATGATCGTGGTGTTGAATATGACCCTGATGGTTTAGGTGAAAAATTATTTTTTGAAGAGTTAGAAAATGATCGTTATATTGAAATTTGGAACGTTGTTTTTTCACAATTTGATTGTAATCCTACTATTGACCGAAAGGAATATAAAGAATTACCACAAAAAAACATTGATACTGGAATGGGTCTTGAAAGACTGGTTAGTATTATTCAAGGTGGAGAAACAAATTTTGATACGGATTTCTTCCTGCCAATTATTCATGCAACTGAAGAAATGACAAATGTCAGATATGAAGACAATAAAATGGCTTATCGTGTCATTGCAGACCATATTCGTACTGTTACTTTTGCATTAAGTGATGGGGCATTGTTTGATAATGCAGGTAGAGGGTATGTTTTAAGACGTATTTTAAGACGTGCAGTTCGTTATGGGAAGAAGATTGGAATTGATCATTCTTTTATGTATAAATTGGTTTATGTTGTGGCTGATATTATGAAAGAATTCTATGATTATTTACCAGCTAAAGCAGACTATGTGAGTGGACTTGTAAAAAAGGAAGAAGAGGCTTTTCATAAAACATTATCTAATGGTGAGAAATTATTAAATCAGATGTTGAAAAAAACAATTGATCAGCAATTAGACGGTAAAGATGCATTCAAATTATATGATACATATGGATTCCCATTAGAATTAACAGTTGAAATTGCAGAAGAAACAGGATTTACAGTTGATGAAGCTGGTTTTAAAGCTGAAATGAAAGCTCAGCAAGTCCGTGCAAGAAATGCACGAGGTGATAATGAATCAATGTCATCACAAAAACCAGATTTAATGGCTTTTGATACACCAAGTCAATTTGTATATGATCATTCACCAATAACAGCTAAAGTCATTGCTACTTTTATTGATGGTGTTAAATGTGATGAAATTACTACACAGGGAGAAATTATTTTAGACCAAACAACTTTCTATGCAGAGATGGGAGGACAGTGTGCTGATACTGGAACGATGTCTAATGAGACAACATTGTTAGATGTGACATATGTTTCAAGAGCACCCCGTCTACAACATTTACATGTGATTAAAATTAAAAATGGAAGTGTCAAGGTTGGAGATGAATTGATTTTAAAAGTTGATGCACATAAACGTGCATTGATTCAAAATAATCATACTGCAACTCACTTATTACAAAAGGCTTTAAAGACAGTATTAGGTGAACATGTTTCGCAATCAGGGTCTTATGTTGATGCTGAAAGATTACGTTTTGACTTTACACATCCACAAAAGATGACTGATGAAGAAATACGCAAAGTTGAAGATCAAGTTAATGAACAAATTTTTAATGGGTTAAATGTACAAATTGAATTCATGAGCAAAGATGAAGCTATGCATTCTGGTGCAATGGCATTGTTTGATGAAAAGTATGGAGATCAAGTTCGTGTTGTCAGTGTTGGAGATTACTCTAAAGAACTTTGTGGTGGGTGCCATGTTTCCAATAGTGCTCAGATTGCTTTGTTTAAGATTGAAAGTGAGGAAAGTGTTGGATCAGGGATTCGTCGTATTGAAGCTGTGACTGCACAGAAAGCATATCAATCAATGAAGAAATCTGAAGAAACAATTCAAACAATAAGTGAATTATTCAAATTAAAGAATAGAAATGAAATTGTAGAAAAAGTGACGCAATTCATAGATGAGACGCATGAAGTCAAAAAGGAAAGAGATCAATATTTAGACAAATTAAATAGTATTGAAGCAAAAGAAAAATCTAAGAATATAGAAGAGATAAATGGTGTACAATTCTTATATGTTAGTGAAAGTAAAGATGCTTCTATTGCTAAACAAATGACATTTGAATTAAGGGATCAATTAACAAATGGTGTTGTTGTTCTGGTGAGTGAATATGAAGGAAAAACATCTTATTTTGTTGGTTTAACAGCTTCAATGGTCAAAAATGGTTATAAAGCTGGTGATCTTGTTAAAATGATAAATGAAGTGACAGGCGGTAGAGGTGGTGGAAAACCAGACTTTGCACAAGGTGGGTGTCCTTCACAAGAACATATAAATGATGCAATCAAGCAAATAAAAAGCGTATTCTAAGCACTTTTACTAGCAATTTTTAGCAATATGGTGTAATATGAATTATATAGACAGGAGGTATGTGCTATGGCAAAAGATTTTACTCAAACACGTCTATTTAATTCAGAAGAAATTAAAAGAGAAGTCATTCATTCTAATTTAATGACTGTTTCTCAAGCACTGGATGAAAGAGGATATAATGCAGTTCATCAGATTGCAGGTTACTTAATCTCTAATGACCCTGCATATATTTCAAGCCACAAAGGAGCACGTTCAATTATTCAACAGATTGATCGTGATGAAATTATTGAGGAACTTGTAAAATTCTATTTGGAGTCAAAATAGTGGAGAAAATATTAGGATTAGATTTGGGATCAAGAACGTGTGGTATAGCAATAAGTGATCCATTAGGAATTATTGCCCAAGGAGTTGAGACATATCGTTTTAAAGATAATCACTATAAAAGTGCTGCTTATCATATCAAAACGATAGTCCAGGAAAATAATATCCATACAATTGTACTCGGTCTTCCTAAGCATATGAATGGAGATTTGGGCGAGAGAGCACAAATCTCTATTGATTTTAAGGAACGATTAGAGAAAATGATGGATGTCGAAGTTATACTTGTAGATGAAAGATTAACAACTGTAATGATGGAGAATCAACTGATCTTTGCTGATGTTTCTAGAAAGAAGCGCAAAGAAGTTATTGATAAACTCGCTGCTGTTCAAATTCTACAAGGGTATTTAGATAGTCAAAGGAGATAGTCATGGACGCAAACAAAATTAAAGTTATTGATGATAATGGAAAAGAATTAGAATTTGATGTATTATTTACTTTTGAAAGTGATGATACTGGCAAAAAATATGTTTTATATTATGATGCGACTGCAGAAGAACCTCAAGTTTATTCATCGGTTTATGATGATGAAGGACATTTGTATCCAGTAGATACACCAGAAGAATGGGATATGATTGAAGAAGTCTTTAATAGTTTTATTTCTGAAGACGAAAGTGAAGAGAATGAAGAACATAGTTGTTGCCATGGTCAAGAAGATCATGAATGCTGTCATGGAGAAGGGCATCATGATGAAGATCATGAATGTTGCCATGGTGAAGGACATCATGATGAAGATCATGAATGTTGTTGTCATAAAAAAGAAGGGTAACTTTGGTTACCTTTTCTTTGTTTATAATGAATTCATAATTATATGACATAATAAGGAAAGTATTAAGGAGGATTAACAAATGGGACTGTTTTTTAAGAAACGTAATGTGAAGCCTATCTTCGTAGGAAGTTATGGGAATAACATGACAAGAGGGATGTATGTTTTTCACTTGGATATTGATAATGGAGAAATTCTCAAGAAAAAGTTTTATAAGTCATTAGCAAATCCAACAGCATTATTTAAGCGTGAGCGCTTTATTTATGTATGTTATAAGAATCATACAGGAAAAAAGACTGATGGTGGATTATGGCAATATGCAACAATGGATTTACAGTTTGGTTTAGCTGGTAAAGCAACTTGTCAGGGAAAAACGTATATGAGCTGTTTTGTCAATGAAAATCGTGATTTTGCTTATGCTGTAGATTATTATAATGGTGAAGTTGTAACAATTGCAATTTTGAAACAAAAGATTGTAAAAGTAACACAAACTATAAAACATGAAGGACATGGACTTGATTCTAAACGTCAAAGTGAAGCTCATCCGCATTTTATTGAGCAAACACCTGATCAGAAAAGAATGTTTGTTTGTGATTTAGGAACTGATGAAGTTGTATTATATAAAGTTGGTGAAAAAGGAAGATTAGAAAGAGATGAAGAAAATTCATTTCAATTGGCTCCAGGAAGTGGTCCTAAGAAAATGATTTTTACTCCTGATGGTAAATATGCATATGTCTTAAATGAATTATCAAATACAGTTTGTGTTTATAGTTATCAAGATTGCCAATTTACTTTTATACAAGAAATTGATACTTATCCAAAAGATGAATATACGAAAGAAAGCTTGGCTGGTGATATTGTTATTAGTGAAAAAGGTGACTATTTATTTGTGTCAAACCGTGGACATGATTCAGTAGCGGCATTTGAAGTTGATTCTGCAACAGGGAAATTAACATATATTGAATACTTAGATACTGATGAAAAACCTCGTGCAATGATTTTAGTTAATGATCGTTGGCTTGTTGTTGCTTCACAATTAGGTGGGACATTAGAATCATTTGAATTAAAACGAAATGAATCAAAGGGTGTTCTTTATGAGACACATTTTAGTTACATGGTTGGTGAACCTGTTTGTTTAATAGAAGGTAGAGGATTATAAAAGAGTTCAGTTTGAACTCTTTTATATTATATTGCCTATTGATTATGCAAAAAAACGATTCTTAATTGAGTTATAGATGACTTTTAACTTTTTTATCATTGAATTCATTAAACAATTGCTAAAGATATCATATCAACAGACTTTCATATAATGTTATTAAGACATTTGTTTTACAATGAGTGTTCATGCTTAAACAATATATATCATCATAGTGAGAAATGTAAAAGAGTATGTTTTATTGATAATTCTTGTAAAATCACTTATAATAATAGAGATGGAGGACGATTTATGAAAAATAAAAAAATCATTTTAATTATTATAGGAGTTGTTGTAGGAATAGCATTAATTGGTTCTATCCTCTTTTATAATCATGGTATTTCTGCAGTCTCTACTAAAGATGAAGAAGTCATTGTTAAAATTGAATCTGGTTCAAGTGCATCACAAATGTTAGATACGCTTGATAAGGCTGGATTAGTAAATAATAAATTATGTGGAAAATTGTTTTTAAAGTTTAATCATTTTGATAAACTTCAAGCAAATACATATATATTCCATAAAAATATGTCATTATCAGAGATTTTTGATATTATTCAAAATCCAGACTTTAAATATATCTTAAAATCAAAATTAACAATTAAAGAAGGAAATACCATTCCAGAAGTTGCAAAAGCATTTTCTGAAATATTAGATATGTCAGATGATGATATTATTAAAGCGTGGTCAAATCAGGAATATTTAAAATCATTGATTAAGGATTATTGGTTTATAGATAATAGTATTCTTAATAGGAATATTCTGTATCCCTTAGAAGGCTATCTGTATCCTGATACATATTATGTAACAGATGAAAATCCTACTTTAGAAGGTATTACAAAATTAGCATTAGATATGATGGATAAGAAATTAACACCATATAAAGATAAAATGAAAGAAATGAATTGGACACCTCATCAATTCTTAACATTTGCTTCTATTGTTGAAAGAGAATCTGGGCAAGGTGAAACAGATCGTCCTATGATTGCTGGTGTCTTTATGAATCGTTTGAAAAAGGGAATGCTTTTACAAAGTGATATTACTGTTAACTATGCTTGGCAAAGAACAGGTGTAGATGTTTCTTATTCACATCTAGAAATAAATTCTCAATATAACACATACAAATATACAGGTTTACCTGTTGGACCTATTAGTAGTGTTCCTGCAACAACTATGGAAGCATGTCTTCAGTATAAAAAACATGACTATTTTTATTTCTTTGCAATTAAAGATGCTCAAGATAAATCAAAGACTGTTGTTGTTTATACTAAAACATATGAAGAACATACACAGCAAGTGAAAAAAGCAAAGGACGCAGGATTATGGTTAGATTAAAAGATTTTGATCAAATAGAGCAAGATGCTTTAAAAAGAAATATTCCCATTATGCAAAAAGAGGGAATACTCTTTTTAATTTCTCAGTTAAATGAAATCAAAGCAACTTCTTGTTTAGAGATTGGTTCAGCAATAGGTTATTCATCTATGATGATGGTGACTCATGTTGATGATTTAAAAATTGATACAATAGAATTAAATGAAGAAAGATATCAAGAGGCAGTTCATAATATTCATAAATATCATTTAGATTCTCAGATTTCAATATATCATGATGATGCCTTAACTTTTGATACAACGAAATTACATTATGGGCCTTATGATTGTCTCTTTATTGATGCTGCCAAAGCACAGTATCAGAAGTTTTTTGAAAAATATGTTTCTTTTGTGAAAAAAAATGGAATCATAATTGTTGATAATTTAGATTTTCATGGTATGATTTTTGATATTGACCACATTAAGAATAGAAATACAAAACAATTGGTCAAGAAAATAAAAAGATTTAAAGATTGGATTTTTAATCATAATGATTATGATGTTGACTATTACCCAATAGGCGATGGTATCTGTGTGATTAGAAGAAAGGATTAAACATGAAGATAGTTTTATCATTAAATAATCAAGAAAGATTATATGATTATATAAGTATGGGGATTGACACTTTTATATTAGGTGGTCAATACTCATTTCATTGCCCCTATGTTTTTTCACTAGATGATATGACAAAAATAATAGGAAATTATCCTGAACAAATATTCTATGTTTCAATGAATGCTTTATATGATCAATATATGATGTCTGAAGTTGAAGGTTATATAGAGCAACTTAGTCAGTTACCTATTCAGGGGATTGTATTTCAGGATTTTGGTATTTTACAGATTGTGAAAGAAAGAGGCTATACATTTGATATGATGTATGCACCTGAAACATTAAATACAAATGCGATGACACTCAATGTGTTACAGGAACAAGGTGTAACAAGTGCATTTTTATCTCGTGTTATTCCTTTAGATGAACAATGTCTTATTGCTCAGGAAGTTCATATGCCTGTGATGTTACAGGGACATGGTGTTGAATATATAGCAGCAAGTAAAAGGGCATTGTTATCTAATTATAAGGAAGCATCTGGTTTGAATCTAGATATCAATAACCATAATGATTTTACCTTGCTGGCTAAAAATTCGGATTATGTTTTTAAAATTTTTGAAGATTCCAGGGGAACACATATTTTTTCTGAGACGAGATTATATACTCTTGATTTATTCAATCAAATTCATAATTTTGATTATTTGTATATTGAAACACTGATGATGGGTGAGGAAGAAGCAGTGGAAATGGCTTCATTATATAGTGATGCTTTAAAGAGTTTCCAAAATGGAACATATGATAAAAATATAAAAGAATATATGAAACTTTTATATCAATTAAAGACACCATTAGATAGAGGATTTTTATTTGATCAAACAGTTTATAAATTAGAAGATATGAGGAAGATAGATAATGAGAAACGTGAGTCAAATCATTAATGGAAAGAGAAAAATTATAAAGAAGCCAGAGTTGCTTGCTCCTGCTGGGAATTTAGAGAAACTAAAGATTGCTATTATCTATGGAGCAGATGCTGTTTTTGTTGGTGGTAAAGAATTTTCTTTGCGTTCTCAAGCTTCTAATTTTACATTGGAAGATATAAAAGAAGCAGTTGAATTTGCTTCTCAATATGGGGCACACATTCATGTCACATGCAATATCATATTACATCAGGATAATTTAGAAGGCATTCAGAATTACTTACAGGCATTGGATGATATTGGTGTAACTGCTATTATTGTTGCTGATCCATATATTATGAAAATAGCTAAAGATATGCATTTAAACTTAGAGGTTCATGTTTCAACGCAGTTATCAACGTTGAATTTAAAAGCGATTGAATTTTATAAAAGTATGGGAATGGATCGTGTTGTACTAGGACGTGAAGTCACATATGATGATTTAAGAACGATTATGGAGTATGCTCCTGTTGATGTTGAGTACTTTATTCATGGAGCCATGTGTATTCATTATTCAGGAAGATGTATGTTATCGAATTATCTCAGTCGACGTGATGCAAATCGTGGTGGTTGTTCACAGTCATGTCGTTGGTATTATGATTTATATCAAAATGGAGTTTTGATGAATCAAGAAGGCGATATGCCATTTAGTATGTCCAGTAAAGATATGTCATTAATTGATCATATTGGGGAGTTAATTGAATTAGGTGTCAATTCATTTAAAATAGAAGGTCGTATGAAATCTCTACATTATATAGCAACAGTTGTTTCAACATATCGTAAACTTATTGATGCTTATTGTGAAAATCCAGATGATTTTATTCAAGATGAAAGTTATCATCAGGAATTAATGAAAGCTGCGAATCGAGCTTTATGTCATGGCTTCTTTTATGATCACCCAAGCAATGAAGAACAACTTTTTAATTTGCGTGATGAACACCCAACTCAAGAATTTGTTATGCGTATTCTGGATTATGATAAGAAAAATAAGCAAGCTAAGATAGAACAGAGGAATTATTTTAAAGTTGGAGATAATATAGAAATTTTCTCACCAAATCATCCAAATCTTTTCTTTACAGTTAAAAAGCTTTATAATAAAGATAAAGAGATGATTGAAGTGGCAAATCATCCTATGGAAATATTATATATTGATGTTGATTTACCATTAGAAGTGAATGATATGGGAAGGAAGGTTTCAAAATGAGAGAACAGGCTGTTATCATAGGTATTGCAGGAGGAAGTGCTTCTGGAAAAACATCAATTGCTCATCAACTATATGATTGTTTTCAAGGACATCATAAAGTTAAAATTATGAAGCAGGATGATTATTACAAAGATCAATCACATATGGCTTTTGAAGAAAGAACAAAAACCAACTATGATCATCCATTTGCTTTTGATACTGATTTATTAGTAGAACATTTAAAGAAACTGAAGAATAAAGAAACGATTCTTAAGCCAACATATGATTATACATTACATACAAGAAGTCATATAACAGAAACAATTGAAGGAAGAGATGTTATCATTCTTGAGGGTATTTTTGTTCTAGCTGAACAGGCTGTTCGTGATATGTGTGATATCTTGGTATATGTAGATACTGATAGTGATATTCGTTTTATTAGACGTTTAAGAAGAGATATAGAAGAGCGTGGAAGAAGTCTTGATTCTGTTTGTAAACAGTATTTAGAAACAGTAAGACCTATGCATGAGCAGTTTATAGAACCATCTAAAAAGTATGCACATATTATTGTTCCAGAGGGTGGAGGTAATATTGTTGCTGTCGATTTATTGATAACAAAAATCAAAAGTATCGTTGATTAATGCTAGTATTTTTGATATTTTTATGATATAGTATAGTTCGCGAGGTGGATAATTATGGATCATGATGCAGTATTATTAACCCAAAGTGGGGTTGAAAAGTTAAAAAAAGAAAGAGAACAATTAATTAATATTGAAAGACCTAAGGTGATTGAAGAATTACAATTAGCACGTTCACAAGGTGACTTGTCTGAAAATGCTGATTATGATTCTGCAAGAGATAAGCAAGCACATATTGAATCAAGAATTAAAGAAATTGATCAAATGTTACTACATGTACAAATTATTGATGAATCACAAATGGATAGTGCTGTTGCAAAACCTGGAGCAACCGTAACAATCTTAGATTTATCTGAAGAAGGTGCAGAACCAGAATCATTTACAATTGTTGGTACATTTGAAACAGATCCTCTTAATGGGAAAATTTCAAATGAATCACCACTTGCTAAAGCTATCCTGGAACATGGAGTCAATGAAATTGTTTCTGTTGGGGTTGCTGAACCTTATGAAGTTAAAATTTTAAAGATTGAATATATTTCTTAATGAAGGTGATGGCAACATCATCTTTTCTTTTTGGGGGTTATAAAATGAAAAAACAAATGTCAGATACTATTCGTGTTGGCTTATTATTAGCAATTGTTGGTGGTTTTTTAGATGCCTATACTTATTTATGCAGAGGACAAGTTTTTGCGAATGCACAGACTGGAAATATGGTTTTATTTGGAATTAAAATGATGGAAGGACACATTATACAAGCTTTATATTACGCTTTGCCAATCTTGGCATTTTTTATTGGGATAGTTATCGCTGAAATGATTAAGCATCACTTTTTTGAACATCCTAAAATTCATTGGCGTCAGATAGTTTTAATGATAGAAGCCATTGTGATATTAATAGTTGCATTTCTACCAAAAGATTTTAATATGTTTTGCAATATTATGATATCATTTATTTGTTCGTTACAAGTGGAGAGCTTTAGGAAGTTTAATGGAAACCCTTATGCTTCAACAATGTGTACAGGAAATTTAAGAAGTGCTACAGAACATCTTTATCAGTATTTTCAAACACATAATAAAAAGACTCTGTTGAAGAGTCTTCAGTACTTTATTGTTATTTTCTTTTTTATCATTGGAGCCTGTTTAGGAACTATTCTTACAAATTCACTTTCCTACATGGCAGCCATCATACCCACTTTGTTATTACTCAGTGTAATCGTTTTTATGTTTTATGAACAAGTTGGTTAACAACTTGTTTTTTTTTATGCATTCAAACGACGATCTCTTAATTCCTTATAAAGTCCAATCACCATAAATAAAATTGATTTCATTAACAAATGAATATAATTTAAGTTCCCTAAATGAATTAATAAACTTACTAAAAAATAAAGCAAACTTAAGCATAAACAATGAGAAATTCTCTTTTGATTGATTTGTGATGTAAAGTATAGGGCAGAGAGTATTAAGAATGCATAAGAAAGAACTTGGATAATGATTTCAAGAACAGTTGCATTTATTTGCATGAAATAAGATAAAATGGCTAGAATAAGAGAGATAAGTGTAAAGGGAATAAGAAATAATAATAAAGTATTGATATAGATACGTATTGTTTTTTTCATGGTTTCCTCCTTGTATATTATATGAAGGGAAGGCTATTTTATGAAATATGTAGAAATATTTATTGAGTGTTTTGGAACTTATTTTTATTTGATATTATTATTAAGATTTTTAGGAAAGAAAGAAATGAGTAAATTAAGTGTATCTGACTTAATTGTTTTCCTATTAATTAGTGAGTTAATGACAATATCTATTGGTGATGATAATATTGGATTTTTAGAAGGAGCTTTGGCTTCAGCAGTTATTGTTATTATTGATAAGTTATGTTCTTATTTTGCATTAAGGTATAAACCTGTCAAAAAAATATTAGAAGGGCATCCAACTTATATTGTTTATCAGGGACAATTAAATCAATATAAGATGAAAGCATTGAACTATTCTATTGATGATCTTTGTCATCATTTAAGACAAGAAGGGGTAGGGTCTTTATCTGAAGTGGAATTTGCTGTTTTAGAAACAGATGGGAACTTATCAGTTATTACAAAACAACAAAGTCAAGTTATGATGCCTGATGTTTTAATCAGTGATGGTGAAATTAATTATGAAATTTTAGAAACAATGGGTAAAGATGAAACATGGTTATTAGATTCACTTCATGCTGTTGGTATCAAAAACTATAAAGATATATTTTATTGTGTTATGGAAAATAATGGACTATTTTATATTAAAAAATAGTCCATTTTTAAATGAGATAAAAAAGTTACAAAGAAGACATATAAATCTTCCGTGTAACTTTTCTAACCTAATAGCATTCTGTCATTAACAAACTCTTCACCAATTGCTTCTTCAAACTTCTTTAATAAATCAGCAACTTCTAAGTTTTTCTTTTCTTCACCTTTTACATCATAAATAATATGACCATCATACATCATAATTAATCGATTCCCAATATCAATTGCATCTTTCATATTATGTGTGACCATTAAAGTTGTTAAGTTTTGCTCTGTCACAATTTTATTTGTAATCGCTAATACTTTTGCACTTGTGGCTGGATCTAAGGCAGCAGTATGTTCATCTAACAAGAGAAGTTTAGGTTGGTTAAGAGTCGCCATAAGAAGTGTCAATGCTTGTCTTTGTCCACCTGATAATAAGCCAACTTTACTTGTGAGACGTTCTTCAAGTCCCAATCCAAGAGATTTTACTGCCTCAAAGTATTTTTCTTTCTCGCTTTTTGTAACACCCCATCTTAAAGTTCGCCTCTGTCCTCGACGAGCAGCCATTGCTAAGTTTTCAATAATTTGCATATCTGCAGCAGTTCCCATCATAGGATCCTGAAATACACGACCAATTGATTTCGCACGCTCAAACTCTGCATCGAGTGAAATATCTTTACCATCTAATGTGATAATACCACAATCAATAGGATAAACACCTGCAATCATATTGAGCATAGTGCTTTTACCTGCTCCATTTCCACCAATAACAGTAACAAAGTCGCCTTCTTCAAGAATTAAATCTATTTTTTTGAGGACACATTTTTCATTTGGAGTCCCAACATTGAATGATTTTGTGACTTTTTCTAATTTAAGCATTGTTGTTGAGCTCCTTTCCAGTTAGTTTTTTGTACATTGATACACGTTTTCTTCTATCAAGTATAACTGGGACTGTTAAAGCAATAGCAACAATTAAAGCAGTTAATAGTTTTAGGTCATCAGTATTCAATCCCATTTGCAATACAATTGCGACAATAATACGATATATAATTGAACCTACGACAATAGAAACTAAACGTAACTTAAATCCTGCTTTTTTTCCAAATACAACTTCACCTATGACAATAGATGCAAGACCAATGACAATAGCACCAGTCCCCATTTTGACATCAGCAACGCTTTGCTGTTGAGTGACAAGTGCGCCACTCATCGCAACCAATCCATTACTTAACATTAGTCCAAACAATTTTGTCGTATCTGTATTAACCCCACTTGCTCTCACCATATTTTCATTATTACCAGTTGCTCTTAAACAAGAACCAAATTCAGTCCCTAAGAACCAGTAGATTCCTAAAACCACCAATCCACTACAAATAAGACCAATAATGATGGTAATCCAATTTGGAGTCATATTTATCAATTGAGCAAAATCTTTAAATAAAGTAGATGACTGCATTAATGGGATATTACTTTTACCCATAATTCTTAAATTAATTGAATACAAGGCAAGTTGAGTTAAAATTCCAGCAAGAATAGCAGGCATTTTACATTTGGTATGCAAAAATCCTGTGATAAATCCAGCAGCAAAGCCAGATAAAGTTGCTAATATAATTGCAATCAGTGGATGAATACCATTAATGATAGAAATTGCACAAACAGCCCCACCAGTTGCAAAGCTGCCATCAACTGATAAATCAGCAATATCTAAGACACGAAATGTCAAATAAATTCCCAGTGCCATAATACCCCAAAGAATTCCTTGACCAATAGCACCTTGTAACGATAATAATATACTCATTATATACACCTATTTTCCAATAAGAGTTGCATCTAAATCAGATGGTATCTCAATACCTAATTGCTTAGCAACCTTTTCATTAATAAAATATTTACAGTCTTTTGCATCAATGAATGAAACAGCAGTGTCTTCAGGTTTAGCTTCACCTTTTAAAATGGCAAGAGCCTGTTTAGCAGCATTTTGTCCAACTGTATAATAATCCAAACTTAATGTTGCAAGTCCGCCATTTAAGCACATATTTTCTTCACCAACAATACATGGAATTTTATTTGCATTTGTTATTTGTGCGACAGTAGCCATATTGGTAGCCAATAAGTTATCTGTAGGAATATAAATAGCATCGTATTTACCAATCATGGATTCAGTCACTTGTTGGATAGCACTAGAATCATTTGGAACAGTGACAATAGCAGTTTCTAATCCAATTTCTTTAGCCGCCTTTTCAGCAATTTGACCTTGATAAATTGAATTGGCTTCATCACTACAATAGAAGATAGCAATCTTTTTTGCATTTGGGACAAGTTTCTTTAATAAATCCATTTGTTCTTTAACAGGATTCATATCACTAGCACCAGTGACATTTGTTTGTGGTTTATCGTTAGATTTTACAACTCCAGCCTCTTCAAAATTTGTCACAGCAGCCCCAATAACAGGAATAGTATTTGTTTTATTGGCAGCGGCTTGAAGAGCATCAGTAGCAATTGCATAAATTAAATCATCACCATCATTGACAAACTTTTCTGCAATTGTTTGACAGTTTGATGGATCACCACTAGCATTTTGAAAATCAATCTGACTTTCTTTAATTCCAGCTTCAATTAAAGTCTCTTTGAATCCTTCATACGCTTTGTCTAATGCAGGATGTTGTGCTAATTGAAGAGCTCCTATTTTTACATCAGATAATGATTTTGTTTGACTATTTTGTTCATCATTAGAACCACATCCAGTTAATAATAATCCCAAAGCAAGCATACATACAGCTAATTTTTTCATGTTATTTCCTCCCCATTTTCTTTTATAAAAACAAAAAAACTCACCAATAGAGGGCGAGTTATCGCGGTACCACCTCAGTTTATTATTCCTTCGCAGAAATAACCTTAGTTAGTTAAAAACCATTCATAGTAACGTTATGATTCCGACTACTCCTTATCAAAGTAATAACTCCGTGGTGAATTCAAAATCTTTCATCGTATGGTTTGCACCAACCACCATATCTCTATTGTCGCAAAGACTTTTACTCTGTCACATCAATGTTTTTGTTTTTATAAATGTATATGTCCTATGATAAATGACTATACAGGCTTTGTCAATACAAATATGATTCAATATTTAAAAAATAAATTCTATAATTAGGAAAATACAGATTTATAAAAAAATGTTTCTAAAAATCATAAAAGAAGAGTGCAAACTCTTCTTTTATGACAACATAATATCCAAAACCATCATCACTAAAAAACCACACATACAGGAAATAGCTCCAATATCTATCTGATTCTTGCATGACGCCTCTGGTATCATATCTTCAACACAGACAAACAACATGGCACCTGCTGCAAAACTAAGTGCAAAGGGTAAGATATTATTAATTGTTGTTGCAAAGATGTAGCCAAGTATTGCTGAAGGAATTTCAATAATTCCAGAAAATTGACCATACATCATAGCAACAAATTTACTTTTTCCATATTGGTGCATAGGTAAGGATATGGCAGTTCCTTCTGGAAAGTTTTGTATTCCTATTCCAATTGATAGAATTAATGCTGGTATAATATCATGCTGTGCACATGCAAAAGCCACACCAACAGCTAAACCTTCAGGAATATTATGCAATGTCATTGCTAACATTAATAACTGATTTTGAGATAATTTAGCTTTGACACCTTCACGTTCATGTGACATCATATGTTCATGAGGAAGTAATTTATCACATAGTGTCAAGAAAAGAACCCCACAGAAGAATCCGGCAGGAATAATTAATAAATACCATTTACTTAAGCCTTCTAGCAAATCCATGGCAGGAAGAATCAATGAAAAAAAAGAAGCTGCAATCATAATTCCAGCACTACTACCTAGAGCGATAGAGACAAGATGTTTATTTTCTTTATTTGTAACATAGACAAGGCTGGCGCCTAAAAAGGTAGATAGCCAGTTGAAGATAATAGCTCCAATAAAGATGAGTACAGGCATCTCTTCGAGTAATGATAACATATTTTCACCTCTTTATACATTATGCACAAAGAGGTGTGGGTGTTACTTTTTACTATGGGCCATAACAATAATATCTTGATCTAATAATTGTACATCGCCAGTAGGAATCAATGTTTGGTCTTGTCGTTTGATTAAAATAATCAAAGCATGGTGTAGTTCTAAATCTTTTAAATAACAATTTAGCCAATCATTGCTTTCATCAATGAGCATTTCTGTCAATGTCATATGATCATCAGTTTGTGATTCAAATGCACTTAAAATCAATTCATCATCTTTTTCTATGCATCTGTCACCTTTTGGAATCATTTTTATATTATGACGTTTAATCATAACAATACGGGTTTGTGGTGGTAAAACAATATCTTTAATAGACATATCGATCCAGGGATGATTTTCAGTCATTTTCAAATTAATAAATTGAATATTTGTTTCTTCGCTATAGTCTGTAAAAGTTTTTAATACATTATCTTTTTCATCAATCATAGAAAGATATTTTGCAAGATAGGGCAGAAGTGTTCCTTGAATTGCAATAGACAAAAGAACAATACAAAATACAATATGAAAAATATCATTTTTAGTATAGGCTGAAGAGACAGTTACCATAATTGCAAAAACAATAGATGTTGCTCCTCTTAAGCCAGCAAAGCTAACAAGCAGAATCTGCTGAAACGGTCTATGAAAGATTTTCATAATTAGCCAAACAGCAGCAGGTCTTGCTAAAAAAGTAATAAATAAGGCAATCCAAAGAGCATCACCTAGCAGTGAAGGAATTTGAGAAGGGAAAGCTAGGAGACCTAAAAGGAAAAAAAGAAACATTTGAAAGAGTTCTACAATACCATCAAAAAAATGCACAAGTCCCTTCTTATCTTCAATTTCAATATTTCCTAATACAATTCCAACGATATAAGCACTTATATAGCCATTACCATTAAAATAAGATGGCAGAGCATAAGAGAGAATAGCAATAGCAACCATAATAAGAGTGGCCATTCCAGATAATTCAGACTGAAAAGAATCAAATATCTTGACTGAGATATAAGCAATAACAGCACCAAAAATCAATCCAAATACTATTTGGGAAAAAGCAATTGAGAAAATATCTTGAATACTTATATTTTGCGACATTAAAGATAAAATAATAACTGTTAAAGTATAAGCCCAAGGGTCATTACTCCCGCTTTCTAATTCTAGTAAAGATGCACTCTTATATTTGAGATTTAACTGTTTACTACGTAAAATAGAAAATACACTTGCTGCATCTGTTGAAGATAAAACAGAACCAATTAATAAACTTTCTAACCATTCAAAATGTAATACATAATAACAGAATAATCCTGTTGTTATAGCAGTTAATATAACCCCCAAAGAGGATAAGATAATAGAAACAGAAGCAACTTTCTTCGCTTGTTTCCAATTGGTTGTAAAACCACCATAAAAGATAATAAATATTAATGCAACACTGCATAAATTTTCAGCAAAGTGGAAATCTTCAAAGGGAATTTTAAACAAACCATCACTCCCAAAAATCATCCCCAATAAAATAAAGAAAAATAAGACTGGAATACCAAATTTATTTGAAAGTTGACTACATAACATACATATTATAATAACAATAGCTCCAATTAATAAAATTGAATTCATGACATCACCTACCTTATAAGAATTATAACACAATCACTTTTGTAAAAAAATCGAACAATGAAAAAAGCCATGTTTTCATGGCTTAATAATTAATATCTTCATATAATGTTTTTAATAAAATAGCTTTTGTTGTTGGCACTTGTTTTTTGACATCATATGTTTTCATAATGCTATATTCAACAACATCTCTTTTTTCAACAATTTCATCATAAATATAGTCAGCTTGTCTAAAGAATAAGTTATCTTCATCTTCTTGATAAATACTTCCAAATTCTTTATCCTTGTTGTAATAAACAACTTTGCCTTCATAACGAGTAATATATGCATCTAAATGCTCCATCAACTGATTATAGAAACGATCATAAATAGTACTGCTATCTAATTCTTTATATTCATCAGCGATTGTACAATCTGTGACATCTTGTCCAAGCTCGGCTTTCATTTTATAAATTAAAGCATTTGCTAAGGCAGCAACTTCTGGATTTTTACCATCTTTAACAATATTGAAAACTTTTTCATATAAAGAAAGTTGTTTTAGACTATATCCAGCTGTAAAGAATTTATAAATCAAATTTGTATAAGCTTCTTTTTCTTTGCCAGTATTCATGTAGAGTTGATATAAAACTTCAAATGAATCAACATTAGGGATTTTATTGCCTAAAGAAATAAATTCATTTTCAGCTTCTTCATATCTTTCTAATTGAACTAAAGAAGATGCTCTATAATATTTAACCCAATTTAAGTTGTTATAATGCCATTTGATTGGTTGTGTATAAGCCATGTTTGCAATTTCAACACAGTCTCTATAATTACCTAATTCATATAAGCATCTTACCTTAATACGATACCATTTTTCTCTTTTAGATTCATATTCTTTTCCAGCTTTATTAATAAAAGGTTCAATACTTAATGTTTTCACATCAAGTTTATCTAAAAGATCAGATAATTTTTTATAGTCAACTGGTTGTTTGTTCATAACATATTTCATTGCTTTGTTAATTGTTGCTTCTAATGGAGAATATTTTTCTTGCTTGCATAAAGAAGCAATTTCATCAACGATAGAGAAGAATAAATCTTCTTTTTCTTTGATTTGATTTTCGTCAACATTAATGAATTTATTATAAAGTGCATAACCATAGTGATTAATATAACCAGTTAATCCTTCACCAACTTGTAAAAAAGTTTTTCCTGCCTCAATAGCTTCATCATTGCGTCCTTGATTTTTTAATTCCTTAACATAATCCATAGCTTGAAAATCATTAAAAGAGCTAGGATCTTCTTCAAAACGTTTGTCGTAAATACTTAAGTCCTTTGGTTCACGTTTTTCCACGATTCATCACCTCGAGTAATATTATATCAAGAACAAGAGGTCTTGTGAAGAAAAAAAGGTAAGTTTTGAAAACGCTATACCAGGAAACTTTATATTATGATAATTGATTACGGTATTCTTGAGGAGTATAACCACTGTATTCATGAAATCTTTTATAAAATGAGGTTAAGTTATGAATGCCTACTTCTTGAGCAATTTCGTAAACAGGTAATTCCTTATTCTGAAGAAGGATCATAGCTTTTTTCATGCGTTCTTCATTAACCATTTGTTTAAATGTTTTACCAGCAAATTTTTTAATCAGTTTACTAGTATATGATGGATCATAGCCAAAATGCTGACACATTTTTTTGAGGTTTCCTTCTTGATAATGCTGATGAATATATAAAATAATCTTATCTAATAAATCTTTATTTTTAAAAGTGTTGACAGAAAGGTTTGTATTATATTGACCAATTCTAGCAAGGTGAGTGATGAGAATCATGATGTAATTATCAATAATATCATCAGAGGATAATTGTGAATCAAAATATTCACATAGAATATTTTGAATACAATTATGAATGAGTTGATCTTGATGTGTATAGAATAGCAAATAATGATTATGAGTGTGTTGATGATTCATGAGTTCAATCATAAACTGAGTTATCAGTTGATCATTAGGCAATTTATTAATAAAACGATGAGAAAAGTAATTTTCATGAAGGATAATATTGACTCCAAGGTCATTTTCAGTTGTTGGAGCAACACTATGAGGAACATGTTTATCTAAAATAATAATATCACCTTGATGAAGTGTAACTGTTTCATCTTCAACAGTAATGACAAATGTGCCTGAGTAAACATATGTCATTACAATATAGTGGAAGATATGCATAGGAACACGTCCACTTGACCTTTGATGTAATGAAATAATATGATTACGATTTTGAAATTCACGCTCATGATGAAAAATAAACATAATATCATGATGAAATGGAACAATTGTGAATTTGTCTTTAAAATGATTGATGAGTTCCTCATCAGATGTATAACTATATGCCTTGCTAGATTTGAGTGTTTCTTCTAAAACTTGATAGTTCATAATATTTACTCCTTTTCTTTATTGTACTATAATAAGTCGAATTTTGATAGTTATAAAATCAGAATATGACATTGTGAAAGAACATATCAAACTTTATAATAGAAGTGTAATTTATGAAAAGGCCTATTCAGTTACAGTTAAAAGTGTAAAAAAAGAAAATAAGGAAAGGGGAAACACTTTTTATGGAAAAGAAAAACTCGTTTTTTGATACTCTCTCTAACGGACTTGGTAAAGTATCAGTCAAACTAAGTGGTAACATTTATATTAACGCAATTAAAGATGGAATGTTGGCATATATGCCATTTGCATTTATTGCATCTATCTTCTTAATTATCGCTTTTTTCCCAATACCAGCATTTACAGATTTTATTACTAATATAACAGGATTAGAAACAACTGTATGGCAAGGTAAGTTGGCATTAGTCAATGATGCAAGTCTAGGTATTGGTGGTTTATTGGTTTTGTTATCTATTTCTAGATCTTTGGCTGATAAATTAAAGATTAATGGAATGCAAGTGACATTAACAGCTGTTGTTGCTTTTATGTTATTGGTTCCATTTGGTAGTCAAGAAAGTGTCAAGTTTATTGATGTGACTTATTTAGGAGCACAAACAATCTTTTTATCTATTCTTATTTCCATTGTGACTGCTAAGATTTATCAGTTTATTGATAGTAAAGGTATTAAGATTAAGATGCCAGCAGCAGTTCCACCTGCAGTTTCAGCACCATTTGAATCTATTATTCCATCATTTGTTGTTATTACAATTTTCTGGATTTTAAGATTAGTTATTGATGCTTTGAGTGGTGGGAGTGCTTTAGCTGTTTTCAATAGTGTTTTAGGTATGCCTTTGCAAGCAGTTGGAGGTTCTTTACCAGGTGTTATTATTGTCAAAATGTTCTCACAAGTCTTATGGTTCTTTGGGATTCATGGGGATTCTATTGTCAATGGTGTGATGACACCAATCTTCCAAGTTTTACAAGATGCCAATAAAACAGTATCTATGGCTGGCGGTGTTCCTACAAATATTATCTGTCAAAGTTTCTGGGATAGTTTTGCTAGTATTGGAATTATCGGATCTATCATTGCAATTGTTTTGATTGCTAAGAGTAAGCGTTATAAAGAAATGAAGAAAATTGCTGGTGTGCCATATATTTTCAACGTTGGTGAACCAACACTCTTTGGTATTCCATTAATGATGAATGTCATTTATTTCATTCCATTTATTTTGAGTAATGTTGCATCTATCGTGATTTCATACATAGCTTTTGCATTAAACTTAGTGCCCGTATGTACAGGACTAGCTCAGGTACCATGGACAACACCACTCATAATTAGTGGATATTTAACAACGGGAAGTATTGCCGGTTCAATTTTACAAATTGTTTGTTTGATTGCTGTTGTGTTGATCTGGTTACCATTTGTGAAGGTTGCTGATAATCAATTGGTTAAAGAAGAAGCCGAAATAGAATTAAAAAATCAAACTGGAGAAACACACAAAGAAGTTGAATAAACTTCTTTGATGTTTTTATGAAAGAGTGAAATTTATGAAAGAAGATTATCAATTTAAAGGATGCTGGATCAAAGGTCCTGATCGAGACTATGGTCAAGATGATTCTTTATATTATCAGGATCAAAGAAATACAGTTGTATTGAAACAGTTCAGTATAAGGGATAGAAAACAAACATATTTATATATTGCAACACTTGGATATTCAATTATCTATATCAATGGACAAAGAATAACAGAAGATGAATTGAATCTTGTTTGGACGCAGTTTCAAAAATGTGTTTATTATGATGTGTATGATGTGACTCAATTTTTACGAATAGGTCAAAATGAAATTTGTATAGAATTAGGGAATGGAATGTATAATCCTTCACCATTAAAGTTATTTGGTAAATATAATTTAAGAGAACGTTTAAAAGAGATAGGAGAACCAAGAGTTATTTGTGATTTCATTCAAGATGAAAATGTGATTTTATCAAGTGATGAGTCATGGCAGATGAAAGAGGGGCACTTCTTATTTAATAATTTATATTTAGGTGAAAGAGTTGATTTACATGAGCTTGATTCTTATATTAAACCAGTCTGCATTGATCAAACAAAAAGAGTAATGCAATTGAATACAATACCTCCAGTTAGAAAAAAACAAACTGTTGAACCTAAACAATATATATCAACAGAGGAAGGACTTGTTGTTGATTTTGGTGAAATGATTTCAGGATTTATTGATATAGAATTTCATGCTCAAGATAATACACATGTTATTCTTCAATACAGCGAAAAATTTGAAAATAATCAAATGAATTATCATACTTGTTTAGCTGGAAGTGTTGGTGAACAGATTCAGGAGATAACTATTCCTGGTGGACCAGGAGCACCAGATATGGGCATTCAAAAAGATGAAATCATTGCATGTGATGGAAGAAATAGTTATACAAATACTTTCACCTATCATTCTTTTCGATATGTATTGTTGCAAGGACTTAAAAAAAGAGATATAAAAAATTTATCAGCAATTTATGTTCATACAAATTTAAAGCAAATAGGAAGAATAGTAACAGATAATGCTATTTTGAATGAACTCTATGATACAGCTATACGTACCAAACTCAATAATGTTCATAGTATTTTTGAAGATTGTGCACGAGAAAGATTAGGGTATGGCGGAGACATGGTTGCTTTAGCGACTTCAAATCTCTATACATTTGATTTGGCAGAATTCTATAAGAAAATTATCAGAGATTTTCGTTATGAACAAACCCAAAATGGGGGAATTCCAGAAACAGCTCCTTATATGGGAATTCAATCCAATGGGACAGGAGAAGGTGAAGGACCACTCTTATGGCAATTCGTTTATCCATATTTGACATATAAGCATTATCAGTATTATGGAGATAAAAAGGTATTAGAAGAAGAGTATCCATATCTTTATAAACAAATGCAATACCTTCTTAACTATGATTTAGATAAGTTGGTTCATTGTTGTTTAGGAGATCATGGAAGCATGTTAATTGCTGGTCAATTTAGAAAGCCTACACCAGATAAATTATTTTTAGGCTATTGTACAATATTATTCTTCTTGAAATATAACATCTTGATAGCTCAAATTATCAATGAGGATATTTCTCAGTATCAGAAAACATATGATGAACTGAAATTACATATGATTCATCAGTTCCAAAATAAAGATGGGACTTTTGGAGAAGGAACACAGACAGGTTTCGCATTTGCAGTTGCATTACAATTAACATCACCACAGTTATTGTGCCAAAAGTTTGTTGAAAAGATAGAACAAGATCAAGGTATTTTCAATTCAGGTATTTTTGGTATGGCTTTGACATATGAAGTTTTAAATTTATATGGCTATAATGAAATTATTGAAAGATGGTTATTACAGGAAAGTGATATAGGATATTTGGCTATGTTAAAGAGTGGCAATAGAACTTTATCTGAATTATTTGTAGGACAACAATTATCTTTAAATCATGCGATGTTTGCAAGTTATCAGCAATGGTATTACCAGGGGTTAGCAGGTATTCAAATTTGTGAGGATGCTGTTGGATTTAATAAAATTAAATTATCACCATATTTTTCAAAACAGATAAATCGTTTTGAATGCACAATAGAGACAAATCAGGGAATAATAACTTCATCATGGCAAAGAAATCAAGGTGATATTATTTGGAAGATTAAAGTTCCTAGCGATATACAATATCAAATCCTACTTAAACAACCTTATCAAAAAGTTTATCAAGACAATCAAATCATTATATATACAAAAGGATAGCTCAGCTATCCTTTCAATCTAAGAAAAGAAATTTAGATATGAAATATATTTTATATTATGGAAAGATTATAGCTTGTGATTATGGATATAAGAAACTGGAGGGACATGATGATACCTATACATATTTTAGAACAATTGGTTAGTTTTACAGAAGAAGAAATGAATTTACTCCAAGGAAAAGAGACAATAGATAAAAGTATCTTTGCGAGTGAATTATCTCATGTCATTGATTATCATTATCTTTTAAAAGAAAATCAAATGTTTTCAGTAAGAAAACACACAAGATTTTGCCAGTACCCAAGTCATCGCCATAATTATATAGAACTAATGTATGTTTACAGTGGGAGAATGACGCATCATATCAATGAACAGGATATAACAATTGAAAAAGGACAACTTCTCTTATTGAATCAAAACATTGAACATTCAATAAACTATTGTGATGAAAATGATATTATTTTTAACTTTATTATCAGACCAGAATATTTACGTTTTTTATCTACAATGATAGAAGATGAGAATGTTGTTTCAAAATTTATATTTGATGCTCTTTATTCATATGATAATGATGGTGAATTTCTTGTTTTTAAAGTTCAAAACAATCAAAAAGTGACATCTTATATTGAATCTATTATTATAAGTTTGTATGAACCTCAATTATATAATGATATTGAACTTAAACTGTTGGTTGGAATCCTATTAACAGAACTGATGAATCATCCTGAGAATATAGAAAGTTATACAGGTGATAGTTATGAAAAGATATTAAGCAGTACAATTTTGAAATATATCATAACAAATTATCAATATGGGAGTCTGCACGAACTCTCTCAACTCATTCATCAGCCAAATTATAAAATATGTAAAATCATAAAAAAACAAACATGTCAAACATTTACAGAATTATTACAAAACGAAAAATTAAAAGTTGCTGAGAATTTATTAATAACAACTTCACTCACAATGCAAGATATTATTCAAGAAGTTGGATATGAGAATATTTCCTACTTTTATAGAATATTTAAGAAAAAGTATGCCATGACACCTCAAATGTACAGAGAGAAATCACAACAAAATTAGATTTTATATTTTATATACTTTTATTTTTCTATGTAGGAATATTCTTGAATTTATCAATTTTATTATCTTAGAATTTATTTTCGTTATAACCTACTTAGAAACTACACCTATTTAAAAAATAAAGTAATACTTATTATTTTATATTTTTGCTATAAAATTAATATTTCATTATTTTTTTCAAGATATAGGAGTGATATAATATAAAAAGGAGAAGAGGTGCCATAATGGAAGATGGAATTGCCGAGTTGTCTAAAGACTTGGAATACAAATATTTAATGGAATCAATAGATGCGAGTGTAAGTAAGCATTTATTGGATGAACACTTTACTTTGGTTGCTGCCAATCAGCGTTATTATGAAATGTTTGGATATGAACAAAAAGAATATGAAGACTGTTTTCATAATCGTCCTGATTTATTTTTTAAGCAGGATTTAGATGAATGGAATCATTTGAATCAACATGTTCTTAAAGCAATTCAAAATGGTGAAAAACGTTATATGACTATTTGTAGAATGAGACACAAAGATGGACGTAAATTATGGATTCGATTAGTCGGTACTTTTACTAATGAGTATGTTAATGGCTATCAAATCTCATATTCTGTTATGATGGATATTACGAGTTTGATGCAAACAAGAATTGAAAAAGATGTGACTGAAAATCATTTTCCAGGACTTATTTCTAAATATAGAATTACCAAAGATGGTTTTCAATACTTAGATAGTAATAAAAATTATTTAGATTATTTTCATGGAATCAATGTTAATTATTTTCACTTAACAGATATGACTCCAGAGAATGGTCTAGAAGAAATTAAAAAGATGTATCCATGTTTACGAAATGGAGAAAATACCAAGTTAACAATTTCTTATAAAAATCCAGAGGGAGAAAGAAGTTATTTTAATATCAGTGCCCAATGTGTTGATTGGATAGAGGATGACCCAATTTATTTGTTAATTTATTCTGATATTACTGAAATTGTTGTTCAAAAAGAACTCTTAGAAAAATATAATCAATATTTAAATGAATTGGCTTATTTAGATGATGTTACAAAGGGATTTAATCAGAGAAAATTTGATATTGTCGCTAGAGAAACTATAGAAAAAGCACAGCCATATGAATATGTCATGATATGGTTGAATGTGCAAAAATTTAAGGTTATTAATGAAATTGGTGGATTTGATTTAGGAAATCAAACTTTAAAATATGTATATAGTGAAATTCGCAATCATCTGTTAGATAATGAATATGTGGCACGTATGTTTTCTGATAATTTTGCTATCTTGATGTTATATGATAATCAACAAAAACTTGAATATCGTCTAAATCGATGTTTTGAAGATATTAATGATTATGAATCAAACAGTGACTACAAATTCCGTTTTTCTTTTACAACAGGTATTTATTTAATTGATGAAACTGATATTCCAATTACCCAAATAAAAGACCGTGCTCATGCAGCTAGAAAATTAGTTTCACCTCAAGACAATGATTTGTGTGTCTATCATTATTATGATAATACAATTCGTATTCAGATGCTTAATGAAAAAGATATCGAAAATCGTGCCTATCTTGCATTACAAAATGGTGAATTTGAAGTCTATTTTCAACCTAAATACTCTGTTAAAAAGCATCAATTATCAGGAGCAGAGGCACTTGTGAGATGGAATCACCCAACGAGAGGATTTCTATCACCTGCTGAATTTATTCCTGTTTTTGAAAATAATGGATTTATTACACATGTTGATCTTTTTGTATTTCAAACTGTCTGTCAAATGATTAGAAAAAGATTAGATGCGCATCAGGCTGTCGTTCCAGTTTCTATTAATATGTCTAGAATGCATTTTTCGCATCCTCATTTTTTAAACGAGTATATAAAAATTCGCAATAAATATAATATTCCTTTCAAATATTTAGAATTAGAACTTACAGAGTCTATTGTTTTTGAAAATATTGAGATGTTTATTAACATTATAAAATCAATTCATCAAGCTGGATTTATGTGCAGTATGGATGATTTTGGAAGTGGATATTCAAGTTTGAGCATGTTAAAAAATTTAGAAGTAGATACAATTAAATTAGATAAGTCATTTTTTGCAACAAAAGATATGAGTTATGAAAAAGAAAAAATTATAGTGAAAAATATTATTGATATGGCTAAGGCATTAAATATATCTACTGTCGCTGAAGGAATTGAAACACATGAACAAGTCAATTTTCTCGAGCATACGGAATGTGACCTGATTCAAGGATTTGTATATTCTCGACCGATTCCTATTCAAAATTTTAATGATTTACTAGACTCACAATTATAAAAAACAACCATTACAAAACTGTCTCTATGTTTTAGAGTTTTCATTTCACTTTATGGAGGCAATTATATTGGTTGTTTTTTTATAATGACAAGCGATTTCTTTGTCTGTATTCTTTAGGAGAACAATGATAAAGTTCTTTAAATTTCTTATAGAAAAAAGTGAGATTTTGATACCCACTTTGTCTCGCAATGATATCTATAGGTTCATCACTGTGAATAAGGAGTTGTGCAGCATTATTCATCTTTAAATCAATAATTAATTCTTTATAAGATTTTTTGAGATGCTTCTTTAAAAGTGTTGTTAAATAACAAGGATTGACATGGACGTGTTGGGCAGTGGATTCTAAAGTACAGTGAAGATAGTTTTTAGCAATATATTGAAGTGTTAAAAAGATAATAGAATGTGATTCATTGACAGATTCATAGTTTATACTTGTATCAAGTGTATTGATCATTTCTAATATAATTAGGACAAAAAGACTATTCATCATTTCTTTTGAGTTATAAGATGGCCGATAATACTCTAAAAGTAATTCAGTAAGAAAAGTCTGTAGTCTTTCATTGTTTTCAGTATTAAAAATCATATAGTTTAAATGTGATTCTTTATCATTAATGGCATTTATAAAAAAAGATGTAATGAGATTATGTTGTGATAATTTTGAAAAGAACTGATTATTTAAATAATCTTTTCCAATTAAAATATTGATCATGATATCATTCTCTTCTGTATAGCCAAGAGAATGAGGGGTCCTTGTATCAATTAAAGTCATTTGTCCCTTTTTCAATAAACTTTTTTTACCATCAATGCTTTGTTCACAACTACCAGAGTACATATAATTAATTTCTATAAAATCATGAATATGTGTAGGAACAGCAGCAAAGCGTTCATTTTTTAAAATAGTGACAGTATTATGTGGTAAATGATTTGAAAAATAAAAACTATAAATTTTATGATGCTCATCATCATAAACATAAGGCATATAAGCATAATCTCCAAATATGTTTTTTTTATGATTTGTTTCAGAAAGAGAATACTCTCTTAATATTTTATCGAGTTCGTCTTGTCTCATGATTATCACCTCTTTTTATTATATAATCTAAAGTTTGGTTAGTAAATAACAAAATATGGGTTATATAAATAGATATATGCTGTTGTTATAATAAAGAAAAGATATGATAGTGTTTAGGGGGTATGATTGTGTTAAAAGATGAAATATTAGAAAAATTAATCTACTTTACTGAAGAAGAAATGAATAATTTAAATGGTATGGAAACAATTGATAAAAGTATCTTTATAGATGAAGATAGTCATATTATAGATTGTTATAAATTATTAGAGGAACATCAGCAGTTGGGTGTGAGGAAACATACACGATTTATTGAATATCCCATGCATAAACACAATTATATTGAATTAATGTATGTGTATGGTGGCAGTATGACGCATATCATTAATGAGCAACAGATAACAATTTATGAAGGTGAGTTGTTATTGCTAAATCAAAACATTGAACATTCTATTGAATATTGTCATGAGAATGATATTATTTTTAATTTTATTATTAAGCCTGAATTTTTAGAATTCTTATCACACATGGCAGAAGAAGAAAATGATGTTTTTCATTTTATATTTTCATCTTTATACTCATATGATAACGATGGTGAATTTTTAATCTTTAAACTTCAGGATAATGAACTGATACAGTCTTATATTGAGTCTATTATTACAACAATTTATGAACCACAAATCAACAATTCCTTAGAACAAAAGTTGTTAGTCGGTTTATTGTTAACAGAATTAATGAAACATCCAGAATATATTGAAACCTATCAGGCTAATAGTTATGAGAAATTAATCAGTAGTACAATTTTGAAGTATATAGCATGCTCTTATCAAGAAGGGTCTTTGGCTGTATTATCAGGCCAGTTACATTTACCAGATTATAAAGTTTGTAAAATCATAAAGAAACAAACAGGTCAAACATTTAAGCAATTGGTTCAAAATGAACGATTAAAAAACGCAGTTCATTTATTAAAGTCAACGCATCTACCTGTGACTGATATTATGCTAGAAGTAGGGTATGAGAATATGACTTATTTTTATAAGATATTTAAAAATGAGTTTCAAATGACACCACATGTTTATAGAGAAAAATATTCTTCTTTTGCAAAATAGGATAATCTTATAGACAAAAAGCGATATATTTTGTAAGTGTTTTCTTTGATAAGATAAATGTGTCGACAAACAAAAATTATTAAGGGAGATTGAAATTATGGAAAAATTAGAAAAAATTCTTTCACCTATGGCGAATTACTTAAATAACAACAAAGTGATTCAAGCCATATCAAAAGGTATTATGTCAACGATGGCTGCTCTTATGGTAGGGGCTGCAGGCTCAATCCTATTAAACTTACCAATCGATGCTTATCAGTCATTTATTACAAGTTGTGGATTAAACAATGTTTTTAATACATTGGTAAACGTCACAACAAATATGTTGGCTTTGTATACTGCGTTCACAATTGCTTATGCTTATACAGCACAGACAAAACATGATCCACTTGTTGCTGGATTGTTATCACTATTAGGTTTCTTTATTGTGACACCAATGGTGACAACTGGTGAAGGTTATGCAGCAGTGACGAACTTACCATTAAGCTGGTTAGGAGCAAAAGGAATCTTTGTCTCTATGTTTGTAGCCATTATAACATCACTTATTTTTATCAAGTTATCTGATAAAGGCCTGATTATTAAGATGCCTGAAGGCGTACCTGAATTTGTTTCTAAATCATTTACAGGAATTATTCCAGGTCTTGTTGTGGGAGCAGTCTTTTCGACACTTTCATTTCTTGCAGCACAAACATCTTATGGAGATGTTCATAATGTTGTTTATACATTAATTGGTCAACCATTAAATGGGATTGGAAATAGTGTATGGACTGGTTGTTTGATTTATACTTTATCTGGTTTATGTTGGTTCTTAGGAATTCATGGAATTGCAGTTGTCAGTGCAATTATGCCCATTTGGATGGCAGCAGATGCAGCCAACTTAGCCGCAACTTCAGCTGGACAAGTTGCGCCTAATATTATTACATATCAATGGATTAATGCTGTTTCTTCACCAGGTGGTGCAGGAGCAACAATTGGTTTAGTTATTTGTATACTTCTCTTTGCAAAAAGTAAGAGATATAAAACTTTTGGGAAAGTGGCAACGATTCCTTCAATAGTCAATATTAATGAACCAGTTGTCTTTGGTATGCCATGTATGTTAAATACATTATTATTTGTACCATTTGTGTTCTTACCAGTTGTCCTTATCTTAATTGCATATTTCTTAACAACTGCAGGAATATTGCCAGTCGTATCTGGTATTGGAGCACCATCAGGAACGCCATTAATTCTCAGTGGATTTATTTGTGGAGGATGGCAAATGGCTACATTCCAAATTTGTGCAACAATTGTATCAACACTTGTGTATTTTCCATTCTTTAAAATACTAGATAAACAAGCATGTCAAGAAGAACAAACTGAAGGAAATGTATAATACATTTCCTTTTCTAAGTAGAGGTGATCTTATGAAAAGAGTAATAGAGAATTTAGAAAATAAAAATGAACATTATCTTTATCCGTTCTTTTGGCAAAAAGGACAATCAAATGAGAAATTAAAAGAATATATAGATCAAATGCGAGAACAGGGTATTTATAATATATGTATTGAATCAAGGCCACATCCTGAATTCTTAGAAGAGGGTTGGTGGAATACAATGGATTTCCTTATTGAGGAAGCTAAGAAAAATGATATGAAAATATGGATATTAGATGATGCGAAGTTTCCAACAGGATATGCCAATGGAAAAGTATCAAATCATTTAAAGAAAACATATCTTGATTATTATTGTTTTGATCTTGTTGGACCTAATCATTATGCAGAGATGAACTTAAGTTTATTTTGTGATATGCGAGAAGCTATGAAAGATAAAAGACATCAACATGATCAGTTTTTTAAAGCTATTCTTGTAGAAAAAGATATGTTATTACAAGAGGGATTAAAAGAAGAGACAGCAATTGATGTGAGTGAGGGATTTAAAGATCATATCTTACATCTCAATTTAGAAAATAAACATTATAGTTTATTTGTGTTCTATACAACAATATGTGGAGAAGAAGCCACTCAAGATTATTTAGACCCAATGAATAAAGAAGCAACACAAATCTTAATCAATGAAGTTTATGAAAAACATTATACTCATTATAAAGATCAATTTGGTAAAACAATTATTGGATTCTTCTCTGATGAACCAAGGTTTGGAAATATCAAAGGGACAACTGCTTCTATTGGTAGAGAAAAGATGTCATTACCTTGGAATGATGAAGTTTATCAAAAACTACAAAATATCAAAGGTTATCAAGATACAGATTTAATCTTTTTATTCACATCAAAGAGTACAAAAGCAAGTCAAATAAGATTTAATTATATGAATATAGTCAGCCAATTATATAGTGAAAATTTCTCTCAATATATTGGAGATTGGTGTTCTCAGCATCACGTTGATTATGTTGGTCATACAATTGAAGATAATGGTGCTCATGCAAGGTTAGGATATGGAGCTGGACACTTCTTTAGAGCAATGGCTGGTCAGAGTATGGCTGGTATTGATATTATTGGTGGTCAAGTCATCCCTGGTATGGATTATCAACATGATGCTTTTAGCACAGGGGGTAGCAATGGTGAATTTTATCACTACGCTTTGGTTAAACTTGGTGCTTCACTCGCAAAATTAGATCCAAGTAAACAAGGAAAACTGATGTGTGAAGCTTTTGGTGCTTATGGCTGGGTAGAAGGATTAAAGATGATGAAATGGATAACTGATCATATGCTGAGTCATGGAGTGAATGTTATTGTTCCTCATGCATTTGATCCAGCAGACTTCCCAGACTGGGACTGTCCTCCCCATTTCTATGCACATGGAAACAATCCACAATATCCATACTTCCATAAATGGTCTTTATATGCTGATAGGTTATGTCATCTCTTCAGTGGAGGATATCATAAAGCAAGTGTTGGCGTTCTTTACCATGCCTTTGCTGAATGGTCTGGCGATTATATGCCTATCGAAAAAGTCTTAAAAGAGTTACAACAACGTCAAATTTCATGTGATATTATAAGTGAAGATTATTTAAATGATACAACAATTTCAAATCATCAGTACTGTATTAATGGATATCATTATGATGTATTGGTTATCCCTTATGCACAAAGATTACCTCAATTATTAATAGAAAAATTAAAGGAATTATCACAAAGTATAAAAGTCATTTTTATTAATGACTACCCAGAAAATATGAGTTCAGGAGAAATGATTTCTCTCTCTTGTTTATCAGAAGAATTAAAAGATTATTCAGTTGTGAAAACATCTTCTTTTGAAAAAGACTTAGTTGTCTATTCTTATCAACAAGCTGATGGAATTATTTATATGTTTTATAATGAAAACATAACAGATTCTATTCATTCAACAGTGACTCTGCATGATGCTAATTATATGATATATGATGCTTATCAAAACAAATCATACAGTTTAAACGGAAATAAAGTGGATGGTGGTTTTGAATTTACATTAACTTTGCATCCATATCAATCTCTTGTATTGGTGAATGGGCAATGTTATGATAAAATATATACAAAGAGTTCTAATCAATTAGAGAATATTGATAAAGTGAAAGTTTCATTCAGAGAATATAATCAAAAGGATTATAGTCAACCAATAGATATGTCTTTAAATCATTATCTTGGATATGATTATCCAAGATTCTCAGGCAATATCAAATATGCATTTGATATTGATTGTCAGGATAAAGATATCGTTTTGGTATTAAAAGAAGCTTATGAAATTGTTGAATTGATTGTCAATGGTGAAAGTGTAGAAACATTAATCACACCACCATATGAATATGATTTGTCAACTTGTTTAAATTTAGGTACCAATCATATTGAATTAATCACAACAAATAATTTATCAAGAAATCAAAGAGATTCATTCTCTAGACATTTAGCATTAGAACCTTTAGGTATTATTGGAAGTATTGAACTATATAAGAAGGAGGAAGATTAATGGGATTTCCAAAAGATTTTTTATGGGGTGGTGCAACTGCCGCTAACCAATGTGAAGGTGGTTTTGATAAAGGTGGAAGAGGCTTAGCGAATGTGGATATTACACCACATGGCAAAAACAGATTTCCAGTGATGTTAGGGCTAGATCATAGTTTAGATTTTCATGAAGGAGAATTTTATCCAGCAAAAGAAGGTATAGATTTTTATACGCATTATAAAGAAGATATTCAATTATTTGGAGAAATGGGATTTAAGACTTATAGAATGTCATTAGCTTGGTCTCGCATCTTTCCAAATGGAGATGAATTAGAACCTAATGAAGAAGGTTTGAAATTCTATGAAGATGTGTTTAAAGAATGTCATAAATATGGGATTGAACCATTAGTGACAATTACTCATTTTGATTGTCCAATCCATTTGATTAAAGAATATGGTGGCTGGAAAAATAGAAAATTGATTGAGTTCTATGAAAGATTATGTCGTACAATCTTTACAAGATATAAAGGATTAGTCAAATATTGGTTAACATTTAATGAAATTAATATGATTTTACATTTACCATTTATGGGTGCAGGGTTACTTATTGAAGATAAAGAAACAGCATTAAAAGATAAGTACCAAGCGATTCATCACGAATTAGTCGCTAGTGCTTTAGCAACCAAGATTGCTCATGAAATTGATCCTGATAATAAAGTGGGGTGTATGTTAGCAGCTGGTAATACATATCCATATACATGCAATCCTGATGATGTATGGAAGTCAATTCAAATTGATAGGGAAGGATATTTCTTTATTGATGTTCAAGCAAGAGGATATTATCCCCGTTATGCACTGAAACAAATGGAAAGAGAAGGGACAATGCCTATAATGGAAGATGGTGATCAAGAGTTGTTAAAAGATAATACTGTTGATTTTATCTCATTTAGTTATTATTCTTCTCGTTGTACAAGTGCTGATCCTGATATGAATAAACAAACAGAAGGCAATGTTTTTGCGACTTTAAAGAACCCATATTTAAAAGCCAGTGAATGGGGTTGGCAAATTGATCCATTAGGTTTAAGAATTACTTTAAATAGTATTTATGACCGTTATCAAAAGCCTTTATTTATTGTAGAAAATGGCTTAGGTGCCAAAGATGAACTTATTGACAATACTGTTGAAGATGATTATCGTATTGATTATTTAAGACAGCATATTCAAGCTATGAGTGATGCGATTGAAATTGATGGTGTTGAACTTTGGGGTTATACAACATGGGGATGTATTGATCTTGTATCAGCATCAACTGGTGAAATGAGTAAACGTTATGGATTTATTTACGTAGATAGAGATGATCAAGGAAACGGAACAAATAAACGTTATAAGAAAAAATCATTTGATTGGTATAAGAAAGTGATTGCAAGTAACGGTGAAGATTTAGATTAATCAATGATATAGTTTTAAATTTATATTGACATATACTAGTGATAGATATACAATAATATTGTCAATAAGGTTTGTTACTCTCTGAGGCTTTTCCTTAAACACGATTTGTGTTTTAGGTGCTCAGAGAGTTTTTTAATTAATTAAGAGGTGAAAATATGTTTAATATAAAAAGAAAAAATAAAAATGAAGAAACAATCTACTCTCCAGCTATTGGTAAAGTCATTCCAATAAGTGAAGTCAATGATGCAATGTTTGCTGATAAATTATTGGGTGATGGAGTAGGAATTATTTTAGAAGATGATTTGCTTTGTTCACCATGTGATGGAATTATAAGTATGATTGCAGTCACCAAACATGCGATTGGAATTACATCTACAATAGGTGCAGAGATTATTATTCATGTAGGTTTAGATACAGTTAATTTAAATGGTAAGGGGTTTGAGGTTCTTGTTAAGGAGAATCAGAAGGTTAAAGTAGGTGATCCTATACTTAAAGTAGATAGAGTGTTTATGGAATCAAAAAATATAGATTTGACAACACCAATGATTGTAACAAATTGCTTGTCTTTTAATGTTTCTATTGTTCAAGATAAGAAAAAGATTACATATAAGGATGAACTATTAACAATATTGAAATAAGAAAGTTGAGGTGAGTTATCATTATGAAAGTCATTAAAAACATTAACAATAATACATCTATTTGTTTAGATAGTAACAATCAAGAAGTTGTTGCTTTTGGAAAAGGTATAGGTTTTATTAAACCGCCATATGAGATAGATATATCTAAAGTCGAAAGAACATTCTATGATGTCAATCCAGATTTTGTTCAAATGATAAATCTTATTCCAGATAAAGTCTTTGAGCTATCTGTTAAAATAGTGAATTATGCTCAACAAAATATTGAAAAGTTAACAAATTCAAATATTATCTTTACTTTAGCAGATCATATTAACTTTGCTATAAAAAGATGTGAAGAAAAGATGGTTATAGATGTACCTGTTTATTATGATATTCAACACTTATATCCTCATGAATTTGCAGTTGGAGAGTATGCGTTAAAAGAAATTAAAAAAGTGATGAGCATTCAATTACCTAAAGAAGAGATTATTGGAATTGCTTTACATCTGATTAATGCAAAAGCAATAGTGAGTAGTTATCAAAAAAATGAAGGAAATAATGATGCTATTGAAAGTATAACTCACATTATTGAAAGTTTCTTTTCAATTACTGTAGAAAGAAAAAGTTTTAACTATTCAAGGTTTGTATCACATATTCAGTACTTATTAAAAAGAGGAAGTGAAGGACAATATATAATGTCTGATAATCAAGAGATGTTTCAAACATTAACCTCTTCTTTTCCAAGCGTGTATGAGTGTGCAAAACAAATTGATGATTATATTTTCAAGAAATTTAACTATACGTTTAATGATGAAGAAATATTATATTTAATGTTACATATAAATAGACTTTGTGCTCGTGAGGATTGTTACCAATAGGGCTTGACCTAACCACAAAAGTAAGAAATGATTACTTTTTTGTTTGGGTTTTTATTTTGTTCATTCACAATGCATTAGCGCGCATGTATTGTGTTTATATAGATTTACAAAATATAAAGGAGAGAGAAGTATGGCTAAGAAAAATTATGAAGCTTTAGCTGATGAAATTATTGAGGTTATGGGTGGAAAAGAAAATATGACTTTCTTTATTCATTGTCTTACACGTTTACGTTTTAATGTCAAAGATAAAGGTTTAATTGATAACGAAAAATTAAAAAATATAAAAGGAGTTGTTGGTAGTCAATGGCAAGGAGATCAATTTCAAATTATCATTGGTCAACATGTTGGTGATGTATACAAGGTCATCTGTCAGAAAGCTGGATTTGAGGTTAAAGAGATTATTAAGGAAGATGCTGATGTGCCAAAGAAAAAGCTAAGTATTAGTTTAATATTTGATAGTATATCAGGATGTGTAACACCTCTTCTTCCTTTAATAATAGGTGGAGGATTAATAAAGGCAGTACTGCTTATATTATTACAATTCAAATTAATCAGTGTAGAGAGTTCAACATATATGGTTTTATCCTTTACAGGAGATGCAGCCTTTTATTTCTTACCAGTATTTTTAGGGGCGACTGGCGCTAAAAAGTTTGGTGCAAATATGGGGTATGGGATGCTACTTGGAGCAACGTTAATACATCCACAATTCATCGAAGCAATAAGTAAAGGAACTGCATTATCTATCTATAACATTCCAATTCATGCAGCATCATATGCAAGTACTATATTTCCAATGATTCTCGCAACATTTGTTTTATCTTATGTAGAAAAATATATAACAAAGTTTACTCCTCAAATGTTAAAATCATTGGTTGTTCCATTGTTTACACTTTTAATTATGTTGCCATTAACATTGTGTGTTCTTGCACCAATGGGATCAGTTTTAGGGTCATATTTAAGTACAGGAATTACATGGCTTTATGATACGACTGGATTTTTAGCAGTAGGTGTTGTGTGTGGTGTTTATGTTTTCCTATGTATGACAGGAATGCATACAGCATTATTACCTATTTTATTTACAATGTTAGCAACCGTTGGTTATGAACCAATCACTGTCATCGCTAGTATGTTATATACAATCAATCAAGGTGTTGTGACTTTGGTAGTTGCTGCAAAAACAAAAGATAAGGATGTGAAATCTGAAGCATTAACATGTACAATTACTTCGTTTGTTGCAGGTATTTCAGAACCAGCATTATTTGGTTTCTCATTAAAAAATAAAAAACTTTTATACTGTTCAATGATTGGATGCTTTTGTGGTGGCATTTATGCAGGATTAATGAAAGTTTATTGTTTTGCAGTGGCTGGTACAGTAGGATTTTTGGGATTACCAGGATTTATTGGTTCTGATTCAATGAATCTTATTAATATGATTATTGCGATTGCAATTTCATGTATTGTGACTTTTGTTTTAGGAATTAAATTTGGATATCAAAATAAGGAGGAAATCAAATGTTAAAGGATAATTTTCTATGGGGTGGATCTGTTTCAAGTATGCAAACAGAAGGTGCATGGAATATAGATGGAAAGGGACCTTCAAATTATGATGTCAGAAAAATTAAGCCTGGTTTCTCAGACTGGAAAATGGCGATTGATTTTTATCATCGTTACAAAGAAGATATTAATTTATTTGCTGAAATGGGATTTAATACTTATCGCTTTTCTATTTCGTGGTCAAGAATTTTACCAACGGGAGGAGAAGAGGTAAATCAACAAGGTTTAGATTTCTATGAAAATATTGTTGATGAAATGTTATTAAAAGGAATAGAACCAATTATTTGTATGCATCATTTTGATGTCCCTCTTGAATTGGTTGAAAAATATGGTGGTTGGTGGTCTAAAGAATTTATTGAGTCATTTAAAAGATTAACAACTGCTGTGGTTGATAGATTAGGAAAAAAAGTTAAATATTGGTTCCCTATTAATGAACAAAATGCAATTATGTTTTCTTCATTTATGTTTCCAACAACTGATTTAGCTAGTAATGATATGAAAGGACGTGATCAAAGATCAACACAATCAGTACATAATGCTCATGTGGCAGGAGCATTTCTTAGATATTATGTAAAAAGAGTTAATCCTAATGCACAAGTTGGAGGAATGGTTTGTTATTCACCATTTTACCCAAATGATTGTAACCCAGTTACAATTCATAAGGCAAAACGTATTCAGGAAATGTTTATATTATCTACTTTAGATGTTATTGTTGAAGGACATTACTCAAATGAAACACTTAAGACATGGGAAAGATATGATATCATGCCTAAAATGACAGAAGAGGAACTTACATTAATTAAAGATAATCCAGCAGAATTCATTGGTTTTAGTTATTATTGTTCTCGTCTAGTTAATGAAAGCACATCAGAAGACACTAATCCAGAAGAATTAATGAAATTATTAACATCTATGATGTCAAATAATATGGAGAAAAATCCATATCTTAAGCAAAGTGAATGGTCTTGGACAATTGATGAAATAGGTTTTAGAATAGCATTAAACGATATATATCGTCGTTATAAAAAACCAATTATTATTTTAGAATGTGGAATTGGTGTTGATGAAAAACTTAATGACAATATGAGTGTTGACGATGACTATCGGATTGATTATTTTAAGAATCATTTAGTAGAAATGAAAAAAGCAATTGAGATTGATGGAGTAGACTGTTTTGGTTTTTTAACTTGGGGACCTATAGATATTTTGAGTTCACAAGGTGAAATGAAAAAACGTTATGGTTTTATATATGTTGATCGTGGTGAAACAGATTTTAAGGATATGAAGCGTTACAAGAAAAAGAGTTTTCATTGGTTTAAAAAAGTCATTGAATCTAATGGAGAAGTGCTAGATTTATAATATCTTCGTTATATAGAAAAGAGTGATAGGTAAAATGATAGTAGATATAGTTTATTCAGATAACATGGTTTTACAAAGAAATACACATAATTATATAACTGGACAATGTTTAGATAATGAGGATGTATCTATATATTTTCAAGGAACAAGGTATAGATCTCAGAGTAAGAATAATACATGGGAAATATGTTTGGATCATTTAAAAGAAGGGGGACCATATCAATTATTAATTGAGAGTCATGAATGCCAAATTATTTGGGAACATATTTATGTTGGTGATGTTTTTCTGGCAGCAGGACAATCAAACATGGAGTATCGTTTAAAAGATTCTTATTTAGGAGATGAGTATATTCATTCTCAAGAGCTAAATAATATATATTTCTTTCAAGTGCCAAGAGTAGAGTATAGAGAAAAAGGACAATCATATCCTCGTTTTGAAAAACCTCATTGGAAGGAAGCAAACCCAACAACATCAGGAAATCTTTCAGCAGTCGCATATCATTTTGTAAGAACAATAAGACAATATACAGATATTCCAATTGGAATAGTTGAATGTAATAAAGGTGGTACTTCTGCGTCTTGCTGGATACCAAACAAAGAATTAGAAAAAAACATCTATTTAAAAGAGCTTTATATAGATCAATATTTTCAGGATATTCAAGATCAAAGTGATGAAGATGAAAATAGAAAAATAGATGAATTCAAACAAAGTCTACAGTTATACATGCAAAAAGTTCAATCATATAAAAATAACCATCCAGACCACAGTATGAGTGAAATAAAAAAAGCAGTAGGCCACACTCCTTGGCCAGGTCCAAAGGGTAAGAAAGATTTTGGAAGGCCAGGTGGATTGTATGAAACAATGTTTTCAGTTATCAAAACATATTCATTTGCATCAGTATTGTGGTATCAAGGAGAAGAAGATGTTAAATATGCAGAATATTATGATATTTTATTAACTTTACTTATTCATAAATGGAGAAGTGATTTAAGGAATAATCATTTACCATTCTTCTGTGTACAGTTACCTAATTATAATGATGAGAAATATGATAAGTGGCCAATATTAAGAGAAAAACAAGCATTAGTAAGTGAAAAAGTCAAAGATGTACATTTAATTGTTTCAATAGATTGTGGAGAAGAATTTAATATCCATCCTATTCATAAAGAAGTGATAGGTCAAAGACTAGGAAAATCTGTTCTTTTACACTATTATAATTATTCTATTCAGGGTGATGCTCCTACAATTATTTCAATAGAATACATTGATTCAAAATTATATATAAAGTATAATCAAAATCTCTATTATAAGGGAGAGAATATACAGGAATTTGAAATTGAAAATCATCTTGTAAGAAAACCTATTTATCCAGAATTAAAAGATGGTACTTTAATATTCGGTATAGATCAAGATTGTACGCAACTGTTATATGCCTATAAAAATTACCCAATAACTAATTTATATGGTATTAATGAAATTCCTATTGCACCATTTCGTATCACTATTAATAAAAATGTTTAAATCAGCAAAAGCACTGTATTATAAGTTGATAAATGCAAAATAGGACAATATATTAAACAACTCAGGACATTTGAAACTGGGTTGTTTTTTTGTATGATGAGATTGTAGAAAAGAGGTGGGAAGATGAGATATTATCTCGCAATAGATATTGGAGCATCAAGTGGTAGACATATGTTGTGTTCTTTGCAAAACAATCAAATATATCTAGAAGAAATCTATCGATTTGAAAATCATGTTGAATTGAAAAATGGTCATTACTATTGGAATATAGATTATTTATTTGGAGAAGTTGTCGCAGGGATTAAAGAATGTGTCAAACACAATAAGATACCAACAACACTAGGAATTGATACATGGGCAGTAGATTATGTGTTGTTAGATGAGTTAGGACATCGTATTGATGATGTTTATGCTTATAGAGATAACAGAGTGGATAGCTTTATCAAACCAGATAAAATAGAAGAGTTATATATGAAAACAGGAGTTCAGTATCAAAAGTTTAATACGATTTATCAGCTTGCAAGTGATGATGAATTAAGAAAAACCAGAACTCTTGATTTTCTCATGATACCTGATTATCTCAATTATTTATTAACTGGAAAAAAGGTCAATGAGTATACCAATATGTCAACAACACAACTCTTAGATATTCAAACCAGCAAGTTATCAAAAGAGTTATTAGACTTTTGTCAAACTGATGTTGAGATTTTTCAAGATATTGTGATGCCTGGAACATCATTAGGTTCACTATCAAAAGATATGAGAAAAGTGATTGGAGCTGATATAGAAGTCATTGTACCTTGTACTCATGATACGGGTAGTGCTTATATGGCAGCAATTGAAGACAAGAGTATTATTTTGAGTTCAGGAACATGGTCATTATTAGGAATTGAAACAATGCAACCCATTGTGACTTTAGAATCAATGAATGCCAACTTTACCAATGAGGGGGGGTATCAGCAACGTTATCGCTTTTTAAAAAATATCATGGGACTATGGATTATTCAGGAAGTTTCAAGAAATCTTGATGAGAAATATAGCTTTGCAAAGTTAGTGGAATTGGCAAGACAAGATCAATTTGCTGGGATTTTTGATGTCAATGATGAACGTTTCTTAAAACCTGAGAGTATGATTTTTGAAATTAAGCAATACTTTCAAGAAAGACATGAAACACCTCCTCAAACAGTTGGGCAGATCGCTTCTTGTGTTTATCATTCATTGGCATATGGTTATAAAAAAGCCATTGAGGAATTAGAGATGATAACTAAACAAACTTATCCAGTTATTAATATTATTGGCGGGGGATGTCAAAATCAATTATTGAATGAAATGATTGCTGAAATGACTGGAAAAAAGGTTGTTGCTGGACCTGTAGAAGCGACAGCACTGGGAAATATTCTGGCACAATTGATACAGCAAAAAGTTGTTAATGATTTATGTGAGGGGAGAGCATTGATTAAAAAATCATTTGAGATGAAAGAATATAAAGGAGAATAATATGAATCAAAGATTTGAAGAAGCCAAAACAATTTATAAAAAATTAGGTATTGATGTAGATGAAGCATTAAAACAATTACAAACATTTCCTGTCTCTATGCATTGTTGGCAAGGTGATGACGTTGTGGGATTTGATGGAGCAGGAGCTTTGTCTGGTGGGATTCAAACAACAGGAAATTATCCAGGGAAAGCAAGAAATTATCAGGAGTTAATGAATGATATTGATGAAGTTTTAAAATTAGTACCAGGAACAAAACGTATTAATCTTCATGCATCTTATGCCATCTTTGAAGAGGGGGAAAAGGTTGATAGAAATGCAATTGAACCTCGTCACTTTGCAAAATGGGTTGAATTTGCAAAGGCAAGAAATTTAGGATTGGATTTCAATCCAACGATTTTCTCTCACCCTCTTGCTGAAGGATTAACACTTTCTTCGCCTGATCAAAAGATAAGAGAGTTTTGGATTGAACACTGTCAGGCATGTATTCGTATTAGTGAATATTTTGCTGATGAATTAGGAACACCTTGCTTAATGAATATTTGGATTCCTGATGGTCTTAAGGATATTCCTGGTGATCGTTTGACACCAAGAAAAAGATTTATGGAATCTTTAAATGAGATACTTTCTATCAATTATGATAAAAATAAGGTTCTTGTGTGTTTAGAATCAAAAGTCTTTGGAATTGGAATGGAATCATATACAGTTGGTTCAAGTGAATTTACAATGAATTATGCCAAAACAAGAGATATTTTACCATTGATGGATAATGGTCATTATCATCCTACAGAAGTTGTTTCAGATAAATTATCGGCTATGTTATTATTCCATGATAAAGTTGCATTGCATGTGACAAGACCCGTTCGCTGGGATAGTGATCATGTTGTTTTATTTGATGATGAAACAAAAGAAATTGCGAAAGAAATTGTCAGAAATAATGCAATGGATAGAGTTTTGGTTGGTTTGGATTTCTTTGATGCAAGTATCAATAGAGTAGCAGCGTGGACAGTTGGTATGAGAAATATGCAAAAAGCGATGTTATATGCTTTGCTTCAGCCTTATGAAATGTTAAAAGAAGCTCAAGATCAAGGTGACTTTACACAAATCATGGTTATCAATGAAGAATTGAAAACCTATCCATTCAATGATATTTGGGATTATTATTGTGAAATCAATCAGGTTCCAGTAAGAGAAATTTGGTATGATGAAGTGAAAAAATATGAAACAGAAGTTTTAACAAAGCGAGGATAATCGAATGAATATATTAGAACAAGAATTTATCAAAGGATTTATCAGAATGTGTAGTGATGGGTTTGCGCAAGGATGGCATGAACGTAATGGCGGCAATTTAACATATCGTATGAAAGATGAAGAAGTGAAGTATGTTCAATCCGTGTTTTCTTATCACCGTAGCTGGGAAGATATAGGAACAGAAGTTCCTGAACTTGCGAACGAATATTTCTTAGCCACAGGTTCTGGAAAATATTTTAGAAATGTAGAGTTAGATCCTGAAGCGAATATAGGCATTGTTGAAATTGATAAAACAGGAACAAAGTATCGTGTTGTTTGGGGACTGATTCATGAGGCAGTTCCAACCAGTGAATTACCAACACATTTGATGAACCACGCTATTAAGAAGATGGTTACTGATAATCAGCATCGTGTCATTTATCATTGTCATTCAACGAATGTCATTGCATTAACATTTGTTTTACCGCTCAAAGATGAAATCTTTACAAGAGAGTTATGGGAAATGGCAACAGAATGTCCAGTTGTATTTCCAGCAGGTGTAGGTGTTGTGCCTTGGATGGTACCGGGTGGTAGAGAGATTGCTGTTGCAACAAGTAAGTTAATGAAAGATTATGATGTGGCAATCTGGGCACATCATGGAATATTCTGTTCAGGTTCGGATTTTGATACCACATTTGGTCTTGCACATACTGTAGAAAAATCAGCTGAGATATTGGTGAAAATGTTATCAATGTCACCAAAGAAATTACAAACTATTCAAACAGATGAATTGAGGTCTTTGGCAGATGCTTTTCATGTGACGTTACCTGAAAAATTTTTGTATGAGAAATAAATAATATTTGAAAGTGTTCTTTTTTCCTCCCCAAATGAAGAGACTTATAAAATGAAAGACAAAAATATTCAGTGTAAAGGAATTTATGACTGAAAAATAGGTGACTCAGAATAATCAAAAGAAATCAGTAGATACTTGTATTGTCATCAGTATTATGCTAAAATACTATTGATGAAACTATAGTTTTGAAACATAGAGTTCAAAACGAAAAGCCAAGGGTCTAATCCAATACCCCTTGGCTTTTCTTCTAGGCTTGTCATCAGTCATGTCTATTATCAAGCCATTTGCAAAGAAAGTAAACGACTAACCCTGCTGTGATAGAGACAATGAATTAAACTATAGTTTCAATTAACATAAAGTTCACCTCCTTTCAAAGGGAGGAACTGATAACACTTCTATTGTATCATGAAACAAGAGGTTATGCGTCTCAATTTTATCTCATGTTTTTCTCAAAAAAAAGACCATTAGGTCTTAAAAATAACAATGAATTCCTTTCTCTAAAAAGACTTTCTGGTAATCTTTTAAGTCTTCTGGATGAAAGGCTTTTTTATTTTTATATAAATAATCTCGATTTAACATTTCATATTTTCTTTCACCAAATTGATGAAAAGGTAATAACTGAACTTTTTGAATACCCATATTTAAAAATAAATTGGCTATGCCTTCAGCATCAGTTAAGCTATCATTAAAATCTGGGATAACTGGGATACGAGGTAAAACATTGATTTGATTTTCAATAGCCCATTTGAGATTAGAAAGAATCAGCTTGTTATGCACAGCAGTGCCCTGAAAATGTTTTTCACTATCATAATGTTTAACATCAAAGAGAAGTAAATCAAATAAGGGAGCAAGTTCTTGAAATATGTCAGATTGGATATAACCAGTTGTTTCAATTGCAACATGAATATTATGTTTTTTTAATTCAGTTATCAAGGCTTTGACAAACACTGGCTGACTCATTCCTTCACCGCCAGAAATTGTGACACCACCATCTGATTCTTCATAGAAATCTTGATCTTGCAAACAGACTCTGACAACTTCATCAACATCTTTGTACTCGCCTTCATGTGATAATGCTTGCTGATAGCAGTTGTGAACACATTGTAAGCAACCAACACATTTATTAAAATGAATATGAATATGATTGTTTTTATTTTCAATCGCTTTTTGAGGACAAGAATTCACACAGTTCAGACAATGTACGCATTTTTGTTCATCATATAAGATCTGTACTTTTTCTAATTGTGATTCAGGGTTAGAGCACCATAGGCATTGTAAAGGACAACCCTTTAGAAAGACAGTTGTTCGAATACCAGGACCATCGTGAATACTAAATTTTTGAATATTAAAAATATTACCTTTTACCATATCTCTTCTCCTCCATTGTCTTTATATTATCATATGTTTATAAAATAGTAAATATAATATTTCAAATGAAAGTTAATATAATTAGAAATGAAATATGAATTGACATTGTATAAAACTATTGTTATTATATATTTGAAAATGAAATGATGTTAAGTTTCAAATGAAATAAAGTGGAGGAAAACTATGAAAAATGTTGAGCATTTTGGTGACTTGACACCAAGAATGAATGATTTTAGAGAGAAAGTTTTAGAGAAGAAGCCTTATATTTGTGCTGAAAGAGCCTTATTGGTTACTGAAACTTATAAGGAACATCAAAATCAGCCAGCTGTAATGAAACGTGCATTGATGTTAAAGAATATCTTAGAAAAGATGTCTATCTATATTGAGGATGAAACATTGATTGTTGGAAATCAGGCATCTTCAAATAAAGATGCACCAATCTTCCCAGAATATACATTAGAATTTGTTATTAATGAATTAGATAAATTTGAAAAACGTGATGGTGATGTTTTCTATATTACTGAGGAAACTAAAGAAGCATTACGTTCTATTGCTCCATTTTGGGAAAATAATAATTTAAGAGCTAGAGGTGATGCTTTACTTCCTGATGAAGTTAAGGATATTATGTCAACTGGTTTATTAGGCATGGAAGGGAAATTAAATTCTGGTGATGCTCATTTGGCTGTTGATTACCAAACCGTTTTACAAATCGGTTTAAAAGGTTATGAAGAAAGAGTTAAAAAACTAAAATCTGAATTAGATTTATGCAAACCTGAAAGTATTGATAAATATGTTTTTTACAAGGCTGTACTGACTGTCATTGAAGCTGTGAAAACATATGCTCATAGGTTTAGTGTATTGGCAAAAGAATTGGCCAAAAAGGCAGAAAGATCTAGGAAAGATGAATTGTTAGAAATTTCTAGAATCTGTAATAAGGTCCCTTATGAACCAGCTGAAACATTCTATGAAGCGATTCAATCTACATGGTTTATTCAATTGATTTTACAGATTGAGTCTAATGGTCATTCATTATCTTATGGACGATTTGATCAATATGTTTATCCTTATTTACAACATGATTTAGATCAAGGAATAATCACTGAAGATATGGCAGTAGAATTATTAACAAATTTATGGATTAAGACATTAACTATTAATAAGGTTCGTTCTCAGGCACATACTTTTAGTAGTGCTGGAAGCCCAATGTATCAAAATGTAACAATTGGTGGTCAAACATCTGATAAGAAATGTGCAGTTAATAAGTTATCCTATCTCGTTTTGAAATCAGTTGCCCAGACTAGACTCCCTCAACCAAATTTAACAGTTAGATACTATAATGGAATGCCAAAAGAATTCTTAGATGAAGCAGTTGAAGTCATGAAACTAGGAACAGGAATGCCAGCATTTAATAATGATGAAATTATTATTCCTTCATTTATGAATTTAGGGGTTAAAGAAGAAGATGCATATAATTATTCAGCTATTGGATGTGTTGAAACAGCTGTACCTGGAAAATGGGGATATCGCTGTACAGGTATGTCATATTTGAATTTTCCTAGAATTTTACTTTGTGTGATGAATGATGGAGTGGACTTAACAACAGGAAAGAGATTTGTTGAAGGCAGTGGACATTTTAAAGATATGAAATCTTTTGAAGAATTACAGGCAGCTTGGGATAAAGCGATTAGAGAATTGACAAGAGTTTCTGTTATTGTTGAAAATGCTGTCGATATTGCTGGAGAAAGAGAAATTCCAGATATCTTATGTTCAGCTTTAACACAGGACTGCATTGGTCGAGGAAAGACAATTAAAGAAGGTGGCGCAATCTATGATTTTATTTCTGGTTTACAGATTGGAATTGCTAATATGGCAGATAGTTTGGCAGCTATCAAGAAATTGGTCTATGAAGAAAAGAAAATTACACCTGAACAGTTATGGAATGCTCTGCAAAATGACTTTGAAGGTGTTGAAAATGAAAAAATTCAAAAGATGTTAATCAATGATGTTCCTAAATATGGAAACGATGATGATTATGTTGATCAATTGGTTGTTGATGCTTATAACTCATATATAGAAGAAATGAAAAAATATCCAAATACAAGATATCAAAGAGGACCTATTGGTGGTATTCGCTATGCTGGGACATCTTCGATTTCAGCAAATGTTGGACAAGGGTTAGGCACAATGGCAACACCAGATGGTCGTAAGGCCCATACTCCACTTGCTGAAGGTTGTTCACCTGCTCATGCAATGGACAAGTGTGGACCAACCGCTGTCTTTAAGTCTGTTTCAAAACTACCAACTCATGAAATTACTGGAGGGGTATTACTCAATCAGAAGGTGACACCAACAATGCTTTCAACTGAAGAAAATAAAATGAAATTAGAGATGATGATAAAAACATTCTTTAATAGATTACACGGATATCATGTTCAATATAATGTCGTTGATAGAGAAACATTATTAGATGCTCAGGCACATCCAGAAAAACATCGTGATTTAATTGTCCGTGTTGCTGGATACTCAGCATTCTTTAACGTTTTATCAAAAGCAACACAAGATGATATTATTGAAAGAACTGAACAAACTTTATAAGAGGAGATAAGAGAAATGGAATTTATTATTGATACAGTTGATTTAGAAGAAATTAAGGATGCA